>Ga0210044_10000625_pt1 | contig 53268 bp, 42 predicted proteins | sample CryGey13umfilter_2_FD_183959 | JGI IMG/M metagenome (GOLD analysis project Ga0210044, IMG submission 183959) | Groundwater microbial communities from aquifer in Utah, USA - Crystal Geyser 4/9/14 3 um filter (SPAdes) (version 2) | ecosystem: Environmental > Aquatic > Deep subsurface >...
CGATTGTCAGATTCTCAACCGGCTCCAAGCTTCCGCGAAGGCCGTATGTGTTAACGTTCAGCTGCCCATTTGTGGCAGATGAATCATCAAACTTGCCAAAATAATACGCTTCTGCTTCGGCATTATATTGGTCAAACTTGTAACCTGCATTCACTCCGTAAAGATCCACATCGTCTTTGAGGCCAGTAGCGCCAACGATTGTGTTTTCATCGATCTTTGAATAAAGTAAATCAAGTTTCCAAGGAGCAAGATCCAATGTTGCTTTAATAGCATCAAATGCTGATGTTTCGGTATACTCATTGGCTACTATTGAACCGTTAAAATCCTGAAGGTTCGCGCCAACGATTAATCCCCTGCCAAACCAAAGGCCCTGACGGCCTATGGTCAAAGTAAGAGGCGCATAAATCATCTCTTTTAATGTAACATAAGCAAGGTCAAGATCAACGCTGAAAGCATTCGTCTGTGCCCCTGGAGTCCCTACATCAGAATTGTTATCCCAATCTCTCTGATTGACAAGCCTTACAGATGTTGAGACATTATCTGTCAGATCTGCGTCTATGTTAAGGCCTACTGACTGCATAAAAGAGGCCTCTGATTTGGCAGTGTCTTTGTCCAATGTATAGTTATCTCTCAATATTGATCTTACAGCGATATCACCGCTGACTTTAACATTCTGCACTTCTGCAAATGCAGGCGCGCAAATAAACGCTGCAAGCGCTAAAATGCAAACAATTGTTAACCATTTACTCATTTTTATCTCCTTTTATCTTTATAATATATTTAAATATATTTTAGCAATTTGATTTAATCTATTAAAAATCAGCAAATGAAACGCGCTGAGCAGCACTCACTACAATTCCTGCCTTTATAAAGCAGGTTGACCATCCGCTTGGCGGTAACTTCCGGCACTAATATGTTCACTCCCCTTTCACGCCGAGATTCGAGCTACCTTAGATGATCAGGTATAATATATCAATTATATATAACGATGTCAAGTTTTTTCTGCAAAAATCTTACTTTATCCTTGATTCCTTTAATTCCTTATATTTTTGAGTCTTAGCTTCAGTCATTGTGCTGCTTGACTTTGGGGCAACCGCTATTGCGATTAAAGTGCGGGTTGATAATGGCTGTATGGTTATAATACATGTCTGGTCAGCGCGCTGAAAATTCATTATCTTCTGCCCGTATTCTATGACATTTAGCATATCCCAATTATACATAGGCATCTGTTCTTTGTAAAAATTAACAACCACGTTAGCATCAGGCCTGCCTGTATATTTTAATAGGCCTACGCGCATGTTGTCATTCTGAAACGTAAAAGACTCGTTATCCACAAGTTTAAATCCTGAAGGCACAGGCACATCCTCAAACTTCAAAATACTTGCCACAGAAATGCTGCCTGCCTGCATGGAGCTTGATGAGTTGCTGTTGCTTGTAGTAGCGCATCCGGTTGCTATAAAAATTAACCCGAGAATCAATATTATACTTACCCTGGTATTATTTTTCTTCATATATCTTCTCCTGTTTTAACTATATTATAAAACAAAGGCTTCGAGTGTCAAGTGAAATCTATAATATTTTGCGCAAGATATCCTGCGCATTTTTACGCATATCGCGCACATCTTTCCGGGTAAGGCCTGCGCCTTGCGCTATTTTTTCAGCAACAGCCGGCTTCAAAATATCACCCGGAGAATGCGCATCGGAATTAAGCACTAATTTTGCTCCTGCAAGTTTTGCGGTTTTCGCTACATGGCCGTTACTAAAGGCATGGCCGCGCCTTGTAGTTATTTCAAGATAAATACCTTTTTTTGCCGCTAATTTTGCGTCCTGCAAAGTAATAAGGCCCGGGTGGGTTAATATATCAATGCCGCACATAAGGGCTTGTTTGTTTGTGCCTTTGGCAACAGGCTCTACCAATGTTTCGCCGTGAGCCAGCACCAATTTCGCGCCAAGTGAACGCGCTTTTTTTACCAAGCCGGAAATATCTTTTTTTGGAATATGTGTAAGTTCTACACCGGGAATTACGATAATACCTGCTGATTTTGTCAGCTTGGCTGCGATTTCAACTATCTTGGGGAGTATCAATTCCATATTTGATGCATCAATATGGTCTGTAAGCGCAACGGCCTTATAGCCAAGCACTTTATAGCGCCTTCCCAGCTCGCTGGGCAATAATTCCCCGTCGCTTAATAATGTGTGCGTGTGAAGGTCGATCATAATAGCTCCTTTTTTACTCTACTTCGCCTTACGCAATAAAAGACAGCAGTGTAGGCTTCGTAGCAGCATTCTACTTCGCCTAATTGCTACGTAGCCCTTACCAGCAGAATCTTTTTGGTGCAGGGCGAAGTAGAATGGTGCGCCTGGGCCGAGTCGAACGGCCGGCCTACTCCTTAGGAGGGAGTCGCTCTATCCATCTGAGCTACAGGCGCCTATTCGCGGATTGCTCGCTGCAAGCAAGCGGCCGACTTCGGGTGTCCTGCTCGCTCACTGCGTTCGCTGTGCTGGCCACCCTTCGTGGCCGCTTGCAGCTAGAGCATGCCGCTCATTAATAAGTTATCATGCTGAAGACCTTGTGGTCTTTTAGCTTTTCCCTGCCGTGTAAAAATACTAATTCTATCAAAAACGCGGCCTCGGTTATATCGCCGCCCATTTTTTCGATTAAACGGCACACTGCTGACGCTGTGCCGCCTGTGGCAAGTAAATCATCTACTAACAGCACTTTTTCGCCTGTCTCTATCGCATCTGTATGGATCTCAAGCGTATCTGTTCCGTATTCCAAATCATAACTTATCGCGTGCGTCTGGCTGGGAAGCTTTCCTTTTTTGCGCACAGGCACAAAACCGCAGCCAAGCTTATAGGCTAAAGCGCCTCCGAATATAAATCCCCTGGATTCAATAGCTACAACCTTGCTGATATCTTTATCCTTATACCTTTTATATAGCGCGTCAAGCGCGCGCTTAAACGCCTCTTTGTCTTTTAGAAGAGTGGTTATATCCTTGAATATAATCCCTTTTTTCGGAAAATCAGGTATATCGCGTATGTATTTTGCCAATTCATTAAAATTTTTCTGGCTCATGCCTTAACAGCCCTTTCCTCTTTTTTGACTATTTTTTTAAGCTTCTTGAGCGCAGATTCCTCTATCTGCCTGACGCGCTCCCTGGTTAACTTGAATTTTTTGGCAATATATTCCAATGTGTATTTATCATCGTTCTTAAGCCCGAATCTGAGCTCTATAATCTCTCTTTCGCGCGGGCTCATCTTTGATAAAAGCTCGTCTATCTTTTCCTTTGCCATAAAATCTGACAGCTGACTATCCGCTGAGGCGGCTGACTCATCTTCTATTAAATCACCCATCTGGCCTGTCTGGTTCTCGCCTATCGGGGCTTCAAGCGATGTAATCTTGGTAATAACGCTATCTATCTCCTGTAGCTTACCGACAGTCACTTTCATCTTTTTTGCTATTTCAGATTTCAATGGTTTCCTGCCAAGTTTATACGCAAGTTCATCGGTTGTCTTCTTATACTTAAGGATCTTTTCAACCATATAAACAGGCAGCCTTATTATCTTGCCCTGATTTGCCAGGGCCCTGTTTATATACTGCCTTATCCACCAGCTTGCGTATGTGCTGAAACGGTAACCCTTTTTCGGGTTAAACTTTAACACCGCCTTCATAAGGCCCATATTGCCTTCTTCTATCAGGTCCATAAGCGGTATATCAAAATTCCTGTATCTTTTGGCAAAATTTATCACAAGGCGCAGATTTGACCTGATCATCTTGTCCTTCGCCTTCTGATCGCCGCATCTTATGCGGTTTGCAAGCTCAATCTCATCCTCAGCAGACAAAAGAGGGATCTTTTTTATATCCTTAAAATAAATCTTAATCGCGTCGCTCATTTTTTCTCTTTCACCGCAGCCTGAGCAGCTGCCAGGCGCGCTATAGGCACGCGAAACGGCGAACAGCTGACATAATTCATACCTGCCTTATGGCAAAACTCCACAGACCTCGGCTCTCCGCCGTGTTCTCCGCATATACCGATTTTTAAATCTTTTCTTGTTTTTCTGCCGCGCTCAATACCTATCTTTATAAGCTCGCCTACGCCTTCCTGATCAATAGCCTGAAACGGGTCATCAGGCAATATCCCCTTGTCGATGTAATCGACAAGAAAACCGCCTATATCATCCCTTGAAAAACCAAATCCCATCTGGGTTAAATCATTTGTGCCATATGAAAAAAACTCCGCAACTTCTGCAAGCTTGTCAGCCACCAGGCATGCGCGCGGGATTTCAATCATAGTGCCGAATAAATATTTAATTTCTTTCAGTTTATATTTGTCGAGCACTTCCTTGTAAACCTTTTTGACTATTTCAAGCTGGTTTGTCAGCTCTTTAACCGCGCAGACAACAGGGACCATAATCTCAGGCTCCACCTTTTTGCCTTCTTTTGTTAATTCTGCCGCAGCCTCAAGTATGGCTCGAACCTGCATCTCGGTAACCTCAGGGTATGTTACGCCCAGGCGGACCCCGCGATGGCCCATCATAGGATTACTCTCATGCAAGGCATCAGCCCTGGACTCAAGTTCCTCCATATTTATATTCAGGCTCTTTGCCAATTCTTCAAGCTGCTGTTTCTGCTTAGGCACAAACTCATGTAAAGGCGGGTCAAGAAGCCTTATGGTAACAGGCAGGCCCTGCATAACCTCAAGAGTGGCTTTCATGTCTTTTTTTACATATACAAAAAGCTCGCTAAGCGCGGCGCGCCTTTCAGGCTCTGTTTTAGAAACAATCATCTTACGTAAATGAAATAACGGCTGCTCAGAACCTTTTCCGTAAAACATATGTTCTGTCCTAAAAAGCCCTATGCCTTCTGCGCCGAAATCAAGCGCTTTTTTAGCATCGGTTGACGTCTCGGCATTTGTGCGTATCTTTAATTTGCGCACTGAATCACACAGCTTCAAGAAAGAAAATAATATCTCATTCTCGCTTGAAGCATCCATCATTGGAAGCTGCCCCTCATAAACGTTACCCTTGGTGCCGTTTAATGTAATCCAATCGCCTTCCTTTAATATCTTATCGCCTGCATGCAATTCTTTTTTATTCGCATCCACGTGTAAAGCGCCGCAGCCTACTATACAACACTTGCCCCAGCCGCGGGCAACCAGAGCTGCATGGCTTGTCATGCCTCCACGGGCTGTAAGAATCGCCTCTGCGGCGCGCATACCCTCAACATCCTCAGGATTTGTTTCTTCGCGCACCAATATAACTTTTTTACCTGCCTTTTTAGCGTTTACCGCTGCATTGGCAGTAAAAACAATAGCGCCTGATGCGCCGCCAGGGCCTGCAGGCAGGCCTTTTGCCAGGGGTTTTTTGGATAATTCAACCTTAGGGTCTATTATCGGATGCAAAAGCTCATCGAGCTGGGATGGTGTAACACGCAATACCGCTTCTTCCTTGGTAATAGCCTTGTTATTATACATATCTACCGCCATGCGCACTGCCGCAGGGCCGTTACGTTTGCCTACCCTGCACTGCAGCATAAACAATCTACCCTTTTCTATTGTAAATTCGATATCCTGCATATCCCTGTAATGTTTCTCAAGGCGCTGTTGTATGTCAAAAAGCTCTTTATAAACTTTGGGCATTAATTCTTCAAGCCTTTTCAAATCCTTATTGTGATCGCTTGTAGAATATTCATTAATAGGAGCTGGAGTCCTTGTGCCTGCCACAACATCCTCACCCTGGGCATTAACAAGGTATTCTCCATAAAATTTCGGCTCTCCGTTGCCGGGATTGCGCGTAAACGCAACACCTGTGCCTGAATCATCTCCCATATTGCCAAACACCATTGTCTGCACATTAACAGCCGTGCCCCATTCATCAGGTATACCCTCTATCCTGCGATAGCTGATAGCGCGTTTTCCGTTCCACGAAGAAAATACAGCGCTTACGCCTCCCCAGAGCTGTTCCATCGGGTCATCCGGAAAATCTTTTTTTAAAATTTCCTTCACCTTTAGCTTAAAAGCCTTGCAAATATTTTTCAAATCCTCCGCATTCAGATCTGTATCAAGCTTAACACCCTTTTTACGCTTTACGTCTTCAAGCATCCTGTCAAACTGCCGCCTTATGCCCATATCCTCTTTGGGTTCAATTCCAGCGGCCTTTTCCATAACCACATCCGAATACATCATTATAAGGCGCCTGTAAGCATCATACACAAAACGCTCATTGCCTGTATACTTAATCAAACCCGGTATGGTCTTTTCAGTAAGCCCGACGTTTAAAACTGTTTCCATCATGCCAGGCATTGATTTTCTTGCGCCTGAACGCACTGAAACCAAAAGCGGGTTTACCGGGTCCCCGAATTTCTTGGACATAATGGCCTCGACCTTTGCCAGGGCCTCTACTACCTCTTTCTTAAGGCTTTCAGGATATGTTTTATTATTCGCGTAATAATAAGTGCAAACCTCTGTGGTTATTGTAAATCCCGGAGGAACAGGCAGCGCCAAGTCCTTATGCCCTGCCATCTCAGCTAAATTGGCGCCTTTGCCGCCTAAAAGATCTTTCATTGACTCATTACCGTCGGCTTTACCTGCGCCGAATGAATAAACATATTTTTTGCCAGCCATTACTTTTAAAACCCTCCTTCTTTTGTTAGGTATTCCAAAACATTATCAGCCGAAATCCTCTGTTGTTTCATAGTATCTCTTTCTCTTATTGTTACCTGCTTGTCCTCCAACGACTGCACGTCAACCGTAATGCAATACGGCGTGCCTATCTCATCCTGCCGCCTGTAAAGCTTGCCTATGGCAGCAGTGTCATCGTATACAACGTAAAAATGTTTCTTTAAATCAGATGTAATCCTTTTTGCCATTTCAACTATTTCAGGCCTGTTTTTTAATAATGGTAAAACCGCTGCTTTTACAGGGGCCAGGCGTTTATTAAGGCCAAGCACCACGCGAGGTTTTAAGTTTACCTCTTCTTCTTTGTACGCGTCAAACAAAAACGCCAAAACGCTCCTGTCAACCCCGCCTGACGGCTCAATTATATGCGGTAAAAATTTCTCCTTTGTTTTTTCATTAAAATAACTAAAATCCTTGCCGCTACCTTTTACATGCTCTTTCAGATCGAAATCTTGCCTGTTGGCTATACCTTCTAATTCTGACCAGCCAAAAGAAAAATTATACTCTATATCTGTGCACGCCTTGGCATAATGGGCAAGTTCATCTTTTTCGTGAGCGCGCTTCCGCAGATTATCTTTATTTATACCTAACTCAATATACCAATTAAACCTGTCCTCTATCCACTTCTGATGGATTTTTTCGTCTTCTTTGGGATCCACAAAATATTCTATCTCCATCTGCTCAAACTCGCGCATCCTGAATATAAAATTCCCGACGGTAACCTCGTTCCTGAATGATTTGCCTATCTGGGCTATTCCAAACGGCAACTTCGGATGCATGGAATCAAGCACGTTTGAAAAATTCACAAACATGCCCTGCGCTGTCTCAGGCCTCAGGTAACAGACTGAAGCGCTTTCCTCAACAGGGCCTAAAAATGTCTTAAGCATCAGGTTAAACATCCTCGGAGGCGTGTCCTTAAGGTCTATCTTGGCGTTGCATTCAGGGCATTCGCCTATACTGCCTTTAAGATTTTTTAACTGGTCTTGCCTAACCCTGCGCTTACAGGCCTTGCAATCAACCAATGGATCAGTAAACCCGTCAACATGGCCTGATGATTTCCAGACAGCAGGATGCATTAAAATAGCCGAATCAAACCCATAAATATCGCTCCTGTCATGTATATTGGACTTCCACCACGCATTTTTTATATTGCGCTTTAATTCGGCTCCCATAGGCCCGTAATCAAAAACGCTTGATAGGCCTCCGTAGACATCCGAGCTCTGAAATATAAAACCCCTGCGCTTACATAAAGCAACTATTTTCGCCAAATCAGCCATATTTCATTTTCTCCATAAAATCAAGCGTTTTAAATTCGTTGTCAATGTGAATCCTTATAAAATCTGTTATAGGCATATTAAGCTTATTGTCCTTCGGCATAAAACCGGACAGCCTTAAAAATTCCGACTGAAAAAACAGCATCGTCTCTTTTACCGAGGCTATCTCATCGCACAGCCTGTTAAGCGTAGCTACTAAAAGGTCAAATATGCTTTTATTTATATCCTCAAGCTGAGTGCCCTTTTCAACCAGCTCAAGCGCAAAACTTGCCGCAGTAATCCGGTTTAGGCTATGCCTTACCGGATTAAAATGGTTTAAAAGATCCGCCTGTGTTAAAAGATGCAGCCCTGAATGGCTCTTTTGATAATATACTATCTTGTTTAAAGTCAAAGGCTCAAGAAAACAAAAAAACTTCGAATCTTTTCTGTCGCAACGAACCCTTATGCCCTTGGCAAGGCCCTGGACCTTACCGAAATCTTTTGTATAAAGCGTCGCTATCAAGCTTGTGCTGCGAAAGGCATGAGTTTTTAATACAACGGCTTCTGTAGTGCGTATTGCCATGATTAACTCTAAAGGCTTATTGCATCAACTGAAAAACCAGTGTTGTTGCCAATATCCCTAAAACAGCGCCTGCTAAAACCTCCCAGATACTATGAATCCTCTCTTTTACCCTGGAACGCGCAACCAGAACAGCCATTATAAAACTTAATAAAATAACAAGGTTGTTCTGGGAAATAAACATTATTATCGCCCAGCATGAAAATACAAACGCCGCGTGCCCGCTTGGCATGCCCCCGCGCAGCGGGGCGCCTTTATGAAAAAACATCTTTGCGAACAATACAAGCGACATCACCAGTATGATAGCTATAAAAGTCAAATGCCACGCAGACTGCAGGACTTTTAAAAGGCCCTTGCCTATATTTAAGTCTAAGCAGGTCTGAAACACAAGGTAGCCGACAATAAAAGCGTTTACAGCCGATAAAAGCACCGCGCCCGCTGAAACATCCTTTATAATACGCGCCATCGGATGAAACGTCTCGGTCAGCATATCAATTATATGTTCTATTGCGGTATTAAGCATTTCAAATATCAACACAAGGCTTATCGCGCAACACAAAATCATTACCTGCTCTGTGGATATATGCAGGTATATGGCCAGAAGAAGGATCATTACAGCAGCCAGAAAATGAAGCCGCATATTCTTCTGGGTCTTTACCACATAAAAAAAACCTTCGATAGCCGAATTAAAACTGTTTACAAGTTTACGCTGCCTCATTTGCTATCCCGATTTATCCTGGACAAAATCAGACGCTGCGCTTTATCCATTTTTTTTCTTTGTTTGGACGTGGCGTCATTATAACCAACCAGGTGCAATATACCATGCGCAAGGTACAGGCACATCTCCTCTTTAATATCTTTTTTGTAGCGCCTGGCCTGTTTGGCGGCTGTCTCCGCGGAAATAACCACATCGCCCAGGATGCCCTCGCCTCCTTTTAGCTGGCGGCCCTCCCTCATGCTAAAAGCCAGAACATCGGTCGGCTTGTCAATATACCTGTACTTGTAGTTAAGATTCCTTATTTCAAGGTCATCTACAACATACACCGATAGCATATCGGCCTTTTCCCTTAAAAATTCAAGCGTCACAGCCGCGCAATGCCTCAGGGTATCTGTATCTACATTTATTTTTTTCTGTGAATTAATTATGCTTATGTTCATCTTTTACGGCTTTGTCTATATCAGGGTATTCTATTCTGGTATGCGTCACGCCTATCAGCACTCTTATAAACGCCCCGGATATTTTATTTAAATCCCTTAGCGTAAGCTCGCATTCATCCAATTGGCCGTCAATAAATTTATTGTTTATAATCCTGTGCACCAGCTCTTCTATCTTCGCAGGGTTGGGATTTGTCAAAGACCTTGACGCGGCTTCCACGGAATCAGCCATAAGCACTATAGCGGTTTCCCTTGTCTGGGGCTTGGGGCCTTCATATCTGAAACCTTCTTCTTTTAATACGCCGTCATCCTCGATGCGCTCAAGGGCCTTCTGGAAAAAATAGTAAACAAGCCCTGTGCCGTGGTGCTGCTCAACAAAATCCAAGATATCCCTGCGCAGTTTATATTTCCTGCCCAATTCCACGCCGTCTTTTACATGGCTTGTTATTATAAGGCGGCTCATACTTGGGGTAAGTTTATCGTGCAGCACTTTAGAGCCTGCTTTATGATTTTCTGTAAAATATTCCGCCTTGGCGATTTTTCCTATATCATGATAATACGCGCCCACCCTGGCCAAAAGAGAATTAGCGCCCACTGTCTCTGCCGCGGCTTCAGCAAAGTTGCCTACCATGAGGCTGTGATGATATGTCCCGGCTGCCTTAACCATCATATCTTTAAGCAATGGATGGTTCATATCAGACAATTCCAACAGCGTTATATTGGTTGTGATATTAAATATATCCTCAAGTAAAGGCAATATGCTCATTACTATAAAAACACACAAGATACCGTTGCCAAACCCCCACAGGCCATCAGCAAGAAAAGAATCCACATTCAGATTATTCAAGAGGCTTATGGATATTATGCTTAAGGCGTTCACCCCGCCGACTAAAATACCTGAACGTATAATATGCCAGCGCTTCCTTATATTCCTTGTTGAAAAGATACCTATCAGGCCGCCGAATAAAAACATTATTGCCAGGTTCAGGCTGTTTTCGACGTTAATACTTATGGCCAATCCCAGGATTATTGTTATAAAAATTGCCAGGCGTTGATTAAGCAAAATGGCGATAAGCATCGAGATGCTTGCAAGCGGTATGACATAGCTTGGCAGGGGCGAGACAATAATAGCCCTTGCTATAAATATTATTGCCACAGACAAAACGCCTATCAAAGTCAGGTAAGACGTGTTATGAAAGATCTTTGGCTCATACAATATAAGATAAATGGTAACTACTGACAAGAGTAAAAACACAAGAAGCAAGGCCCCGATGGTGAATTTGCCGCGGCTCCTTTGTATTTCGTTTTTTTCTATGGCAAGAAACTGGGCCATATGGTCTTTATTCGCCCTCTGGCCTTTTGATATTATAAGCTCGCCTTTTTTTATGCTGATTTGCTTGTATTGCACAGGTACCGAGGCTGCGGCCTCCTGTCTTCTAGCCTCTGTTATGATTTTTTCAAACAACAGATTGGCTGTAATTTCATTCTGCAATACCTCCACAACCGCCTGAACCATCTTTTTGTCAGAGATAACCTTTTTGGCCCTGTCATACAGGTCCCGCAACGCCTCATCAACACCAGGGATCCTGGCTACGCCAACCTGCTTCTCTGTGCCGGCTGCCTTATTAAAGATAATTATATCCGTTTCGCCTGACTCTTGAATCCTGGCTTTATCTTTAACAGACAATACTCCGTTTTCGTAAACCAGGCTTAACAGATGCTTCGCCTCGACCGATAAAACAGATAGGCCATCATATTTAGAAAACAACTTCATGGAATCAGCGGATCCGAAAAACTTATCCAGCGCAACAATGCCTTCATCCAAAACACGGCCATCTAAGGAATAAACATCCTTTATGCTTTTTATCGCTTTCTGCTGCTCTTTTACTGTCTTCTCATTATCCGGCTCGCCGGAATATACAAAATCATACGGCGCGTAAATGGATTTAAGCGCTATGTCGCCTTCGCGCAGCCGCGATTTAAAAGGCCTTTGATTTATAATCAGGCCTATTACAATCAAAATGAAAAAACCCACGGTCAGAAAACCGCGTAAAAAGGTTTTGAATGTAAGCGTCTCAAGGTTTATCTTCAGTTTTTGCCTTAAATTTACCTTGCTCATAATTATTTCAGATGTTTCGGGCTGCTGACAACCTCAGGCTTTGATTCGGCCTTTTTAACAGGCGCTGGTTCTGTTTGTTTAAATTTACTGCGCGCCATCATAACGCCGCCTTCAAAACTGCCCCTGTTTCCGTTTAAATCCGTATCCACTGTTTTAGGCGCGTTAAGTTTTGACAGATCAGGTTTCTCTAAAAGCTCAACCTCTACTTTAAACTTAGGCTGGCCCTCGCCGGTTGTACCCATCTTCATAACAGGTTTTTGGTCATCCTCGCCTGGTGGCGTATACCTTGAAATAGAAACGCAACCGTTTAATGCAAGCGCTGCTACCGCAACCACAATTACCGCTAAACAAAACCTTTTCATACCCCCTCCAAATTTTGCCTGCTCCTTCACGGAGCGAAATTTGTCCCGAGCCACCAACTATCACGTTTAGTGGCGAGGGACTTCATTAATCTTCTTAATCCCCAATTCCTTTAACTGTTTATCCGGCACATCTGACGGAGCGCCTGTAAGCGGGCAGGCCCCTTTCTGAGTCTTGGGAAAGGCAATAACATCCCTTATGCTTTCAGAATCCGTCATAAGCGCTATCAACCTGTCAAGCCCTGGCGCAATACCTCCGTGAGGCGGCGCGCCGTAAGAAAGCGCCCTTATAAAAAATCCGAACCTTGCCTCTATTTCAGGTTCTGTCATCTTTATTATTTCAAAAATCTTTTTCTGTAATTTAGGGTCATGTATCCTTATAGAGCCGCTTGCAATCTCAGAGCCGTTTACAACCAGATCATACGCCCTTGAACCAGCGCTGCCAGGATCTTTATCCAGTTTTGAAACATCTTCTTCTTTTGGCGCTGTAAAAGGATGATGCTCGCAATCCCAGCGCTTCTCTTCGTCGTTGTATTTAAAAAGCGGAAAGTCCGTTACCCACTCGAAAACAAACTCATTCTTTTTTATCAGGCCTAATTCCTTACCCAATAGATTACGCAGCTGAGCCAATGATTCGTTTACAATCTTCGGTTTGCCGCAGACAAAAAGCAATAAATCCCCTTCTTTTGCCGACAGTTTTTTTCTCATAACCGCCTGCAGATCGCTGTTAAAAAACTTGGCAATAGGCGAATCAAACCCGTCTTTGGTAACCTTAAACCACGCAAGGCCCGCTGCGCCGTAAACCGCCGCAAAGCTCGTCAGATTATCTATCTGCGGCCTTGAATAACCGGCGCACCCTGAAGCATTGAGGCCCTTGATAATGCCGCCGGCCTCTACTGCCTGTTTAAATATTTTAAATTCCGCGCTTTTTAAATCATCTGTCAAATCAGCAAGCTCCATGCCAAAGCGCATATCCGGCTTATCTGTGCCAAAACGCCCAACAGCCTCTTTATAGCTAAGCCTTGGAAAAGGCGTCTTTAAATCAAGGCCTAAACCGGCCTTAAAAATATCCTTAAACATTCCCTCTGTAACAGAAAAAATCTCTTCTTCATCTGTAAACGACATCTCAATGTCAATCTGCGTAAACTCAGGCTGCCGGTCTGCGCGCAGGTCTTCATCCCTGAAACACTTGGCTATCTGAAAATATTTATCAAATCCGGAAATCATGAGTATCTGCTTAAAAAGCTGGGGCGACTGCGGAAGCGCGTAAAACTCACCCGGTGAAAGCCTGCTTGGCACTAAAAAGTCGCGCGCGCCTTCAGGCGTTGATTTAGTAAGTACGGGTGTTTCTATCTCCGCAAAGCCCTTTTTATCCAGAAAATCGCGCGCTGCCTTACATACCCTGTGACGCAATAATAACTTTTGCTGAATCTCAGGCCTGCGCAAATCAATAAACCTGTTTTCAAGCCTTGTATCTTCAGAAATAGTTACATATTCACTTATCTCAAAAGGCAGGGCCTTTGACGCGTTTACTATCTGAAGCTCGCTTACAGCGACTTCTATCTCGCCTGTTGTTATCTTTTTATTCTCGGTCCCGGCAGGCCTTGGTTCAACTTTACCTCTTACCGCAAGCACATATTCGGAACGTATACTTTCAGCGATTTGATGTAAGGGCGAACAATGTTCGCCCCCTACGCCTTGTAAATTAATAACTATTTGCGTAATGCCGTATCTGTCGCGCAAATCAATAAATATAAGCCCGCCGTGATCGCGGCGCGAATGCGCCCATCCGCAGAGTGTTGTTTCCTTACCAATATCATTTTTTGTTAACTGACCGCAAGTATGTGTACGTTTCATATTATATGGTGCCAGGCACCGTATTTTAAGTTATTGATTTTAAATGAGTTACAAAGCATTCTAAGCTGATTTCGCTTTGTTCGCTTTTGGACATATCGCGTAAAATTATTTTGCCTTTTTTTAATTCATCATCGCCCAGTATGGCGGCATAATCGCATTTCTGATTGGACGCTGCCTTAAGCTGCGCTTTCAGGGATTTTTCATCGTACTCCATCAGGCAGCATATACCACGCTCGCGCAACTGACTCGCCAGCTCAAAACCTTTTTTACGCGCCGCCTCGCCTAACGTCGCAATATATATTTTTTTCCACTGAACACTGTCCACTGAACACTGTCCACTGGCCATCAGCAATCTTTCAATTCCAATCGCAAACCCGACAGCCGGTATACTCGGGCCGCCTAAATCCTTTATTAAATTATCATACCTTCCGCCTGCGGCCAATGCATCCTGCGAGCCCAATTTACTGCTTATAACCTCAAAAACAGTGCCTGTGTAATAATCAAGGCCTCTGACAAGATTAGCGCTGGGCTTAAATTTCACGCCTGATAATTTTAAACATTCAAGAACGCTTTTGTAATGATCCTTGCAGTCCTGGCACTGATAATCAGCTATCTCAGGTAAAATCTTTTTGCAATCCGGGTTCTTGCAATCCAATACCCTTAATGTATTCTTATCAAACCTCTCCTGGCAATTTTCGCACAAGCTTTTAAGTTTCGGTTTTAAGGCCTTTTTAAGCAATCCGGCAAAGCTTTCCTTATCTTTAGCGCAGCCAAGGTTATTAATATTAACCTGAAAATCCGTAACGCCTGCTGCCTTTAAAAGATCAGCCAAAAGAATTATAACCTCTGCGTCCAGATAAGGGCTTGCAGAACCTATTGCCTCAACGCCTATCTGGTGAAACTGCCTTTGCCTGCCTGCCTGAGGCCGCTCTGCGCGAAACATCGGCCCCATATAAAATAATTTCGTAAGCCCCTGCTTGTTATTTATATTGTTTTCAAGATACGCCCTTACAACTGGCGCGGTCCCCTCAGGCCGCAGCGTGATACTGCGCTCTCCGCGGTCCTTAAAACTATACATCTGTTTCTGCACAATATCAGATGTTTCGCCGACAGAGCGCGAAAATAAAGCTGTTTCCTCTATCACAGGCGTGCGTATCTCAGCATACCCGTATCTGGAAAACAGCTCCCTTGCCGCAGTTTCAACAACCACCCATTCAGCAGCTTCATTTGGTAATATATCTTTTGTTCCGCGGATTGTTTTAATCTGCATCAGGCCACTTTCTTTTTCATCTGCATGCCGGCTTTAAAAACTACTGCTTTTTTAGCAGCCACAGGCACGCTTGCGCCGGTGCGGGGGTTACGGCCTTTTCTTGCGCGCCGCGCCTTAATCTTAAATACGCCGAAATCGCGCAGCTCAACCCTGTTGCCTTTTACCAGGTTCTCAACTATACAATCCAGGATTTTCTGCACTACCTTCTTAACCTGTATCTGCTTTATACCGGTATCAACAGAAACCTTATCAACTATCTCTTTTTTGGTTAAAGTCATAACTTTACCCTCTTATATTATTATTATAGTAGTAAGTACCTATATGTAGGAGATTCCCTAACCTGCGGTTTTATATTGATTTACATTAACATATATGGAGCTTTGTGTCAAGTGCATTTCATTATTATGGCTCAAAAATTTTAGCAACCCACCCATCGTGGCCGCCCCATCTAATTTCTTGCCAGATAGAAAATTTTTGAGCCACACAAACATATGGGGACACCTCTTAAAGAGGTATCCCCAAAATATGCAAAAAGCTATACAAAGATTACAACGATGTAATAGACTCTCTCCAAGTAACTTTATCTTCTGTAATGCTAACTGCTGCTACCCCTAAAATAGCCAACGTCTGCACCAAGCTGTTTCCAATGCCTGTATTATCACCAACCATATATACTATTACCCTATCTGGTTTTAATTCACTAACTCTCTTATTTATATCAGTAATTTGTTCGGTATTGTCTTTATTTGGATCAGCAGAAATTATTACTGTCTCTGCAACCCTTGGATCATCCTGTTCGTTTAGTATGCCAAAAATATCCTGAAACTCCTGCTCCTTTTCATCCACCCGCACGTTAGTAACAATAGCCACTTTAATACCAGCCTGAACAAGATATGCACCAACTTGCTTGCCGGCGGAAAACATAGCGGCTTCTTGCCTCTCTATTTCATATTCAGCTATTCCTGCAGGTGAATCAGCGTAAGTATCGTCTAAATAACGCCTAATATCATCAGTTACATTTTGATCAGAAGCATAATCCCTTAACCAATTCCATTCTGCAATCGATAATTGGTTGAGAGCATTACTAAAATTTCCAAGATCTTCAGCAATCCTTAAATCCTGATATAGAGTAATAAGTTTTTGTTCCTGCTCAGGCGTCAGCGCTCCCGTTGCGCCGGCGTCGCCGGTGGCCTTAGATTCAGCTCCATCTCTCTCTATTGATACTGCGCCAGATTCAATCATAGCTTCAGGCATTATAGCAGGCTGGGCAGCGGCTAGTTTACTCGCTGCTAATTGCTCTAAGCCTTTAAGACTTGCAGTTAGCTCAGCAAAATTTCCCGGAGTTAATATTTTTTCTGCATCTCTCAAATCGTTTCTAATTCCCCAAATTGTTGTTATTTTTATTTTACGAAGTTCGTCTAGCGTAAGCTGCAGATTTTCCAACTTACTTATAGAGGTACTGATTCTAAACCTTAGATCGTTGTATATTCCAGCCGCCCCCGCCGCGTTTACACTGGCGGAGCCAGTGCCGGCGTCGCCGATTTTACCAGCCGCGTCAGCGCTATTGAAAGGAAAAATGCTTGGTCTTGTCCCCAGTTGTTCTAAACCTGGTTCAAGCTCTTTAACATCATTTTCATCCACAAACAAAAATTTGATATCTTCGATACCTTTGGTGCCTATTATTCCTAATGCTTGTATAAGTGCATTTATGCTATCTGCCTGCCTAGGCACCACTTTCCCTTCAGGTATAACAAAAAAGTATAACTTTCCAGGGTCTCCGCGTTGAGGCACTTTTACAATAACCCTCCCATCTGAAGGCACATCATGAATTGGTTCTAATATAATCATATCGCCCCTGATAATAGGCCTGACAAAAGGTTCAACATAAAAAATTCCGCCGTTTGCAAGTTTGTATGTAACTACACTATGCGAATCTCTAAGTCCTTTAGCGATATCAAGTTGAAATACTCTTATCTTACCGTCTTCAACATTAGACGTCACATATGCATCTTTTATTCTAATAAATTCGTTGCTAGCCAAAGGATTATTAGTAGTAGGGATTTCTATAACAAGTTGTTTTTTTGCAGCTTCTCTTGCCAATCTTTTATTGGCTCGCGTTTCGAGTGTTGAAGTTATTTGCCACTTATCTTTTATGAAATTTTTATGTGTTACCACTTTTTTTTCAAGCATTTTTTGATACGCTTCATCTAAAGAATCAACACCAATGGGCCTAAGTATTAGTTCTTTACCATCATTTCCCACTACCGTAAATATTTTACCTGGAAATTCATTGTGGTTTACAGAAGCCGCAACCTCATCGCCTGTCCTTAAGTTAAAAACATCATCAAAATCCACCGCTTGCTCTTCAACTGCATTTTGAACTACATCTGGCGGGTTTGTCGGTATAGTAGTTGTTGAAGGTGGTGTTCCAAGTGTGGTAGCAGCCAAAATAGCAAGGCCTCCGGCCACTGTAGCTATAATTTTATCATATCTAACAATGCCGCCTTTTGCGTCTGCCTTAACTTCTGCTCCAAGCGTTTTGGCATCGACTTCTCTTCCGGGATCACCTACATTTGCTACGCGCAGATTCTGGCCTACTTTTCCTGCTTCGCCCTTATATAAGGTAGAACTGGTATGGGCTTCGCAGGACTGCGAAAAATCGCTTTGCGATTTTTCTTGATTTGTAGGCGCGGCCATGCCTATGCCGCATTGCGTAAAAATGAAAGCGAATGTTACTATAGTGGAAATTACCCTTAGTGTAAGGTTCTTCATGTAGCCTCCTTTGTAAAATCCTTTAATTTGTGACGAAAAAAATTGTCGGAGCGCCTGGTTATATAGGAAACTCCATATCTTTCATTATATATAACAACTGAAAAGGCCAAATATTCCCGATTTTTTCAATATTTTTTTCTAACTTTTTTTATTTCTTAACACAGATATGTTTTGTAACACTACCAGTGACGGTGGGGACACCTCTCTAAGAGGTGTCCCCATGTACATAATACTAAAGAGCGAAAGAGCTGGCTGTGAGCAGGGTTTAATACTTATTGCGCAGTGGCTTGTGAGCAGCGCATTAGAAATTTTTTGGCAAAAGTCCGCAAGGAATTACGGCGAGCTGTGAGCGGCGTTTCTGCTGGCCGCGAAACAGCGAGCCGTAAACCGCAGCGGACGGCAAAAAATTTCAGCGCTGCGAATAAGCCACGAACAAAAAACGAACGTCCCTGCAAACAGCCAGCTCTTTTGCTTATTTGTCATACCTTGAACCTTACTACATCAGAACCAAACATATCTTCAATCTGATGCACAAGCTCTTCTTTGGGCTCTATATAGAAGTCCCTGCCAAGCTCTAAGGTGGTCTTTCTACCCTCAGGCATGGTAAAGTCAATAAACACCGGCACCTGGCCGTGATGCTTCAGCAACACATCCTTTAAAGAATATAATGACTCTTCCTCTAATCCGGTTGAAAACAATTTTATCACAACCCCTATTGTGTATTTCTCCTGCGCCTGGTCAAGCGGAATTATTTCATCAGCGATTATCTTGGGCCGCTCCTCGCGCAGGCTTAACCGGCCCTTAACAAAAACAATGGCGTCTTTTCTTACATACTTGCCGTAACTCTCATATGTCTTTGGAAAAACAAGCACTTCCGTAGTGCCGTCTAAATCTTCAAGCATCGCAATCGCCATCTTTTCGTTACTTTTCTTGGTAACAGTATTTTTAAGCCGCGAAATAATACCGCCTATTGATACCACCTGATTATCCGTTCCTTCCTTTAACCTGGCAGTATTTAGCGTGCTGAATGTCTTTAAAACCTTTTCATATTTTGCCAAAGGATGGCCTGTTACATAAAACCCCAGCATCTGCTTTTCAAAACTCAACAACTGGCTCTCGGGCCATTCCCTTATATCCGGTATATCCTTATAATTCTGCTTAAACTCCGGCTGGGCATTGGTTATATTATCAAAAAATGACATCTGGCCTTTGGAGCGATCCCTTTGTATGTTACCGGCTATCTCCATTGCCTTGTTTAAGATCTCCATAAGCTGCGACCTGTATAATTTAAAACTGTCAAACGCGCCGCACTTTATCAGGCTCTCTAAGACCTTTTTATTCACAAGCCTTGAATCAATGCTTTCGCAAAAATCATAAAGCGACTTAAAATTTCCAAGTTTTTCCCTTGCCGCTAAGATTGATTCTATAGCGCCCTCGCCGACATTTTTTACTGCTGAAAGCCCAAAACGGATATTATTGCCTACTACAGTAAACTTTAATTCCGACTCATTCACATCAGGCGGCAATACCTTAATACCCATCCTCTCGGCCTCTTCCCTATAAATAACCACCTTGTCAGTATTGGCGCGCTCGCTTGTTAGAAGCGCTGTCATAAACTCTATCGGGTAATTTGCTTTAAGATACGCTGTGCGGTATGAAATCATCGCGTAAGCGTTTGAATGTGAATTATGCACAATAACACCATTTGCTATAAAATTATGCGTATTCTCTATTTCTAAATCAAATGTTTTTTCTCGGCCGATGTATTCCACGGACTTAACCCTATCCCAGACAATATCCGCATCTGCATATCTAAATAACCTTGCTGATTCAAAAAAATGCGCTAATTGCAGGATAGTATTTCGCCTAAAACCTTTTTTCTTTGGATTGTTCCATCCGGCAAATTCCTTCATGCAGATACCAGACAGCTTTTCTATCTCTTTCCACATTAATCCGGATCTATCTTTTTCTTCCTTAACTATTTGCTTTACCAAAACAGGCAAAGTATCTTTAGATTCTAAATTAGGCTGTATTTTACCATAATAGTTTTTTAACTGCGCTATTTGTGATTGTTTATCTATAATATATGGACAAATATCAAGTATAAACCTTTTAATACTGTCATAACCATATAGGTACAGAGCATATCCGATCTTTTTGCTTTGGGCTTGCTTGTATTTATAATTGAATATTTTTTTTACGCTACGGGAAACTATGCCAAATCTAAGCAGTATATCTTGCAATTGATGACATAATTTATGTGAACTTGAAGCATAAAATGGAATAGTATTATTTTTAGAAAAAACAAAGCCATCGCCGCTCCAAAGCCTGCCCACAAACAAAGCTAATTGTTCTTTATCCAAAGAAAATATCTCGTTCGGAATAAACTTATCGCAAGCTCCTTTATAATCCAGCCCTAATTTTTCTACCCATACTCTTGCTCCGCACTTTTTATTGGCTATGGCCTTAATAGCGCTGTTATAGTTTTCTTTGCAAAATCCCTTATTCCATGGTTCTTGATTTTTAAAAAACTTTGTATCCTTACCGGTACCGGCATAAACCTCAAAACGGCCTCTGCGTGTTGATATTTTTGGAATAGTATTATCAAAACATCCCAGGTTTAACACAAAATCATCTACTGCAATTCTGCTGTTATTGTAGTAATAAAATCCACTGGGATGACAAGTATTACCCTCTGAAAGCAGGCCGGCCAAAACAACTATCTTAAATGGTTCCCATCGCAAGCAACCGCTTGCAGGAACCACTTTTGGTAAACCTACGCGTTCGCCAATATGTAAATCGCCGAGATTCTTCCATCCATTAAAAGTAAAAAACGGATGATTGGATGTAGCGACTATTTCTCTGCCCAAAGATGTCTTTAATTTATAAACTGATTTGACTCCATTATTAATTACATCTTTTATTTTAACTTTAACAACTTTAAGATTATCGTCGATACCAAACGTATGTGTTATTTCTCCTTTTTTATCAAACAATTCTTTTGCGGTAACTATTTTTCCTGACTCAGCATCTATAATTTCTGTGGAACCAACTACGCATTTATTGAAACCGTAACCGGCAAAAAATTCTATAAAACCAAATACCTTTTCCGCCACATTTCTGTTTACACCATTCTTTAAAGCGCCTTCGATAAAATTAACGCGCATCTTTTCCATAACCTCAGGATACTTTTTTGCCATGGCCCGGCGCAAAGAATCCGCCTGGCTCATGGTAAATCCCGACAATGCGCTTGCGATACGCATAACCTGCTCCTGATAAACAACTATACCGTATGTTTCTTTTAAAATCGGCTCAAGCGCCGGGTGGTCATAAGTAATACGCACATGGCCGTGCTTACGTTTTATAAAATCATCCAGCATGCCGCTGCCTATCGGCCCGGGCCGATAAAGCGCCAACAGCGCTATAATGTCTTCAAATGTCGTTGGGCAGAGCTTTTTTAAAAGGTCTCTCATACCGCTTGACTCAAGCTGAAACACGCCAAAAGTCTGAGCCTTTGCAAGAAGCTTAAATGTCTTATCATCATCAAGGAGTATATTGTTTATATCTATATCTACGCCTTTTGTCTTTTTTACCAATTTTACAGCCTCTGCGATAACTGTTAAAGTGCGCAGCCCCAGAAAATCCATCTTAAGAAGTCCTATCTTCTCAAGAGAACCCATCGGGTATCCGGTGATAATCTGATCATCGTCGCTGACTTTGTATAAAGGTATATGTTCTGAGAGCGGTTTTTCACTTATCACAACGCCCGCCGCATGCGTTGAGGCGTGACGGGAAAGGCCTTCAAGAACCTTTGATGTATCAATAAGCTGGCGTATCTGTGAATTTGTCTTATATAATTTGGCAAGCTCAGGCTCAACATCAAGCGCCTTTTCCAGGCACATATCAAGCTCAGCAGGAATAAGCTTTGCTATCCTGTCAACATCCGCATAAGGTATATTCATCACCCTTCCAACGTCGCGCACAACAGCCCTTGCCTGCATGGTGCCGAATGTGATTATCTGTGCAACATTATCCTTGCCGTATTTTTGCACAACATAATCAATTACCTCGCCCCTGCGCTCATAACAAAAATCTATATCTATATCAGGCAAGCTCACGCGCTCAGGATTTAAAAACCTTTCAAAGATCAAATCATATTTTAGCGGGTCTATGTCTGTAATCCCCAAGGCATAACTTACCACGCTTCCTGCCGCCGAGCCCCTTCCTGGGCCAACAGGTATGCCTTTCTGCTTGGCGTAATTCACAAAATCCCACGCTATCAGGAAATAGCTTGCGTAGCCGCTTTTATTTATTACCGAGGTTTCCATGTCAACACGGGCTTTAAGTTGATCGTCTATATTTTTATATCTTTTAATGAGCCCTTCATCAACCAGGGCCCTTAGATATTTATCTCTTGCTATACCATCAGGCACCTTGTAATGCGGCAGGTAAACCTTTTTAAAATCCAACTCAAGGTTGCACCTATTGCTGATTTCCATGGTATTTGTCACTGCCTCAGGCAGCTCAGCGAACAAGGCCTTCATCTCATCAGGCGACTTAAAATAAAACTCGTCTGTCTGCAGCCTCATCCTGTTAGGGTCATCAAGCATTGCCTGGGTTTGTATACACAAAAGCGCCTCATGAGCATAGGCGTCCTGCTTTTTAAGATAGTGCACGTCGTTGGTGCACACAAGGCCCAGGCCCAACTTCTTGGCAACCTCAATAACATTTTTGCTTATCTTTTTCTGCTCAGGCAGGGAATTATCCATTATCTCTATGTAGAAATTCTCAGGCGACAGTATGTCCCTGAATTCGCCTGCGGTTTTTACGGCATTATCCATATCGTTGTTTGAAAGGTATCTTTGAACCTGGCCTTTAAGGCATCCGCTTAGGCCTATAAGGCCTTTTGAATACTTGGCAAGCGATTCTTTGTCTATACGGGGTTTATAATAAAATCCCTCGAGAAACCCTATTGATACAAGTTTCATAAGATTCTTGTACCCGGTTTCATCCTTTGCCAGAAGCGTAAAATGATGGAATTTTTCCTGGTTTATTGTGGCGATTTTGTCATGCCTTGAGCCGGTGGCTATATAAATCTCGCATCCTATGATAGGCTTGACGCCTGCATTTATACATGACTCATAAAAATCAATGGCGCCGAACATGTTGCCATGGTCGGTAATCGCCAAAGCCGGCATATGATAATCAGCCGCCATTTTTATAAGCTTAGGTAGTAGGCATGCCCCGTCTAAAAGGCTGTACTGGGTGTGGACGTGTAAGTGGACAAAATCAGAATGCTTCATTAAAAACTATTTTCCCATTCCCACTCGTTGGGCTTGCTGGAAGATTTTTCCTTCTGTTTTTATGGATGGCGCTATTACTATATCAACTTTGTGCATCTCTTTTATATTTTTCGCGCCTAATGAACCCATTGATGTCTGCAGGGCGCCCATAAGATTCTGGGAGCCGTCATCAAGCCTGGCAGGCCCGAATAATATCTCATCTAATGTGCCGGCAGTGCCAACGCGTATGCGTGTGCCGCGCGGAAGATTTGCATGCGGTGTAGCCATGCCCCAATGAAAACCCCTGCCTGGGGCTTCCTTTGCCTTTGCGAATGCAGAACCAACCATCACAGCATCAGCCCCGCAGGCAAACGCCTTACATATATCACCGCCTGTATTCATGCCACCGTCAGTGATTATCGGAATATACTTGCCTGTCTTTTTATAAAAATGATCCCTTGCTGTTGCGCAATCGCTGGTTGCAGTAACCTGAGGCACGCCTATACCTAAAACACCTCTTGTTGTGCAGGCAGCTCCAGGGCCTATGCCGATTAAAAGCCCGCTTGGGCCTGTCTTAAATAATTCCAGCGCAACCTCATATGTAACACAATTTCCGATTATCACGGGTATCTTCATACTCTTACAGAATTTTTTAAAGTCAAGCGTCTTATATTCTGTAGAAATATGTTTTACTGTGGCAACCGTTGACTGCACTATAAAAATATCAGCGCCTGCCTCCTGGGCAATTGCGCCGAATTTTTCAGCGCGCTGGGGTATGGCGCTAACAACAGTAGGAACTCCGGCCTTTTTAATCTGGGCTATCCTTTTTGAAATCAATTTTTCCTGTATGGGTTTTGTATAAAGGCCTTGCACCAGTTCTGTTGCCTCTTCAGGCGTGGCATGCGCAATCTTATCCAGCACTTCTTCAGGATTATCATATCTTGTCTGAACGCCCTCTAGATTCAATACCGCCAAACCGCCAAGCTTGCCCATCGCAATAGCAAAATCAACGTCCACAACGCCATCCATCGCTGCAGCAAGTATAGGCACGTTATATTTCTTATTGCCTATATTAAATGACGTATCAACTTCGTTTGGGTTAATCGTAACAGTTCCCGGCACAAGCGCTATCTCATCAAAACCGTAACTGCGCCTTGCGGTTCTATCCTTTCCTATGTACATTCCCATATGATTGTTCCTTTCGAAGGTTATTTTTGGCGGGTACAATATATTTGATTTTATATATTATATCAAAATTTGCGGTAAATGCAAACAAAATTTACACCCACTGCTCTATAGCATCCGGCCAATTTTCAGGATTATCAGGAAGTTCCAAAATACCTGCACCACGAATACCTACTGCTTGCATGATACTGCGCGCCAAATCCGCGTTACCAGGCATCCATACCGTAACCCAGTCAGATTCCTCCGAGTAATCTTTTATAGTATCAAGCATTGCGGCCACATCATCAATCCCAAGCACCATAACAGGTCTTATTTCGTCTTTCGTTGAAATCCTTCCATTTGAATTATCTATCAACTTCCTACGTATATCCCTGTCAGTATTTGTGATTACAACAATTCTTCGGCCGGCTGCCGGCGTAGACAGGACCCCTTCAAATTCTTGCCCGCCGGCTTTGGCAGTAGAAAAACTAGACAAAATTTCTTCATCTACAGGCAAAAATATGCTTATGCCTTTATTGCGGCTGGCGGCAATAAATATATCCTGCATGGTAAGGCTATCCGTACGCCGGCCATAAACAGCTACTATATCGTCAATAAAAGAACTTGTTGTTCTTCCATGGGATGCTGAAATTATACACGGCATCTTCTGCATATCATTTTGCACGCGGTAACTCCTGAGATTTTCGCTGTAAGGTCGCGCGAAACAACAATCGAAAATTAGCGTTTCGTTTCCCGTCAAACGTTCACCCATCTCTTCAAAACTAATACCTGCAGGATTATGCATATCAGTAGAATCAGCCGAAATGCCCGATCCACCTGCCAGCCACAAATGGCCTCTGCCGCCATGCCCAAAGAAACATATAGTATCCGCGCCTAACAATTTTTCCAGTATTTCTGTTTTGTGGCTCTGCCCTTTATAAGAAAATACCACACTTCCGTCGGCTCCTGACTGTTTTGCCAATAAATCATACCTGTTATCGGTCCACTTATCACTAACAGCGGCATTTTCAATATTAAGAACCGCTGTTGCTTCGGAAAAAACTGGCCTGTCAGCTACGCTTTCAACATATTCCAATGCTTTATCTATATTTTGCTGTGTTAAATCTAATTTATTTTGTTTTAAAAAATTTATAGTCTGGTCATATAAAATCTCTTCCGTGCCCACAAAACCTATTGCGCCGGCTAAACCGGCCTTATCCGACTCATCTATCTGTATATTACGCAAATAATCAAACCCCAGCGCGGCCTGCGAAAACATGAAGGCCGACAGGATTATGATGCTTAATATTCTTATTTTAATAGGATATATCTTCTTCATAACACTATATTAACAACTAATAAACTAAAATATTCCCATATATTTGACTTCTTAAACCAACTTTCTTTTTTTCTAATTTGCTTTAAAAAGTCCCCTAAAGCAAGATGGGGACAGGTCTGCCGGAAAATTGTTGTCCTGACAGACCTGTCCCCTGATTAGATGCGTCGTGTATAACTTAGACTATCACAGCCAGAATATCATCGGCTTCAATAATCAAGTATTCTTTATCGTTGACTTTTACCTCACTGCCTGAATATTTACTGAAGAGAATCTTGTCGCCTGCTTTTACCTCAGGCGCTACGGTTTTGCCGTTTTTTAACGTCTTACCTTTTCCTACGGCAACAACCTTGCCTTCCTGCGGTTTTTCTTTCGCATTGTCAGGCAGAATAATCCCGCCTTTTGTCTTCTCTTCCGCTTTCAAGCGCTGAATAATTACCTTATCGCCTAATGGTTGCAAATTCATCAATACATCCCTCCCATTCCACCACCCGGTGGCATAGCAGGCATAGCAGCGCTTTTTTCTTCAGGTATATCAGTAATCAATGCCTCTGTTGTAAGCATTAACGCTGCAATGGATGACGCATTCTGAAGCGCGGTTCTTGTGACCTTTGTAGGGTCAATAATACCTGCCTCAACCATATCCACGTAGCTGTCAGAATTTACATCAAAACCAACATTAACCTTTGACTCCTTTATCTTTTGCACTACCACAGAACCTTCAAGCCCTGCGTTAAGCACAATTTGCCTTATCGGCTCTTCAAGCGAGCGTCTTACGATATCAATACCTATCTGTTCATCGCCTGGAAGTTTAAATTTTGCAAGCTCAGTTATGCAACGCAAACACGCTACTCCGCCGCCTGGGACAATACCTTCTTCAACCGCTGCCCTTGTGGCATGTAAAGCATCTTCAACGCGGGACTTTTTTTCCTTCATCTCTGTCTCGGTTGCAGCGCCTACATTTATAACCGCCACACCGCCTGCAAGCTTCGCTAAACGTTCCTGAAGCTTTTCTTTATCGTAATCAGAATCAGATGACTCAATCTGCTTCTTTAACTGCGCAATCCTGGCATTGATGGCCTGTGTCTTTCCTGCGCCTTCAATGATTGTGGTGTTTTCCTTATCAATACTTACCCTTTTTGCCCTGCCTAAATCCTCAAGGCCTATTGACTCAAGCTTGACGCCAATATCTTCTGTAATCGCTTTGCCATTTGTAAGCACTGCTATATCATCAAGCATTGCCTTGCGTCTATCGCCATAACCCGGCGCTTTTACCGCGCAACAATTAAATGTTCCGCGAAGTTTATTTACCACCAATGTCGCAAGCGCCTCGCCCTCAACCTCTTCTGCGATTATCAATAAAGGTTTTCCTGTGCGGGCAATCTTTTCAAGCAACGGAAGCATATCTTTCATCACTGAAATCTTTTTCTCATGTATTAAAATATAGGGATCATCAAGAGTTACTTCCATCTTTTCCGCGTCTGTTACGAAATACGGCGAAAGATAACCCTGATCAAATTCCATGCCCTCTACGACTTCAAGTTTTGTCTCCATTGCCTTTGCCTCTTCAACTGTGATAACGCCGTCTTTTCCGACCTTATCCATTGCCTCGGCAATGAGGTTTCCGATAAAGCTATCATTGTTTGCGGCTATTGTGGCTACCTGTGAAATCTCTTTCTTGTCCTTAATCGGCTTTGAAAGAATTTTCAGGTGCTCAACGCATTTTTCAACCGCTTTTTCAATGCCTCTTTTTAATGCCATAGGATTAGCGCCCGCTGTAACGTTTTTCAGGCCTTCCCTATATATAGCTTCAGCAAGCACTGTGGCGGTTGTTGTGCCGTCGCCTGCGTTATCGCTTGTCTTTGAAGCCACCTCTTTTACTATCTCTGCGCCCATATTTTCATACGGGTCTTTTAATTCAATTTCCTTTGCCACTGTAACGCCGTCCTTTGTGATTGTCGGCGCGCCGAACTTTTTATCCAATACAACGTTTCTTCCCTTTGGCCCAAGTGTTACCTTAACTGCCCTTGCAAGCTGCTCCACGCCGCTTAATATGGCGCGCCTTGCCTCATCACTATACTTCAACTGCTTTGCCATTGAAATTTCCTCCAAATTTTCTTGCTATCACGTTTAAAAAATTTGTCCCGAGCCGCTTGATAGCAAATTTAGCGGCGAGGGATTTCCTTATTTACTTAATTATCGCCAAAATCTCTTCTTCTTTTAATATCAAATAATCCGTGCTATCAACCGAAACCTCGCTCCCGGAATATTTACCGTATAAAACTTTATCACCGGCCTTTACTTCAAGGGCCTTTACTGTGCCGTCTTCAAGCACCTTGCCTTTACCAACAGCTATAACCTCGCCCTTTTGCGGTTTTTCTTTAGCTGAGTCAGGTAATATGATGCCGCCTGCTGTTTTTTCTTCTGATTCAAGCGGTTTAACTAAAACACGTTCGCCTAGCGGTTTTATCGCCATAAATATACCTCCTTTTTAAATTTTTATAGGAATTTTAGCACTCGTGGATTTAGAGTGCTAACTGTGGATACATTATAATTTACGATCCTGAGCTTGTCAAGCAAAAAATTATCCGAAGGCCTTTTAGGGTTAGAAATTCGTCTGCAGTATCTATAGAGTCTGAATACTTTTTTATAAGCCCCATATACCCGCCTGTGCCTATTACCTTTATATTAGCTCCATGCTCTGTTTTAATCCTTTTTATCACTCCGTCACAAAGGCTGCCAAAACCATTTAAAAGGCCACTTTTTATGCTGCCTACAGTATCTTTTCCTATTAATGCAAGGCCCTTATCATTTTTTAATTTAACATCAGGTAAAAGCGCTGCGCGCTCATAAAGCGCTTTAAGAGAAATATCTATTCCCGGCATAATAAGCCCACCCTCGTAATCACCTTTTTTTGAAATGTAATCAAATGTTATAGCTGTGCCTGAGTCAACTATTATTGCAGGCGCGCCGTAGATTTCTTTTACAGCAATCGCATCCACAAGCCTGTCCTGGCCGACCTGCCTGGGATTTTTATAATTGTTTTTTATGGGCAATTTTATATCTTTGCCTACAACAACAGGCGTAACGCCTGTTGTCTTTTTTATTGCCTTGACAATTACAGGTATTAGCTTAGGCACAACGCTGCAGATAATCGCAGCGTTGATTTTTCCCGTCATTGCGAGGAGTCCCGTAGGGACGACAAAGCAATCTCCTTGCTGCGAGCTAACCCGGAATGTTTTCACCAGTTTGCTGCCTCTAAATACACCGAACGCTATGCTCGTATTGCCTATATCTACTGCTAATAACATATAAATCCTTCTTGTCATCCTGAGCCCCGAAGGGGCGAAGAATCTCTCTTTTAGATCCTTCGCTTCGCTCAGGATGACACTTCGTGTCACCTCGCCAAAATTACGTCGCCCGACAGGATGCGTTCAATAAAACCATTGTCCAGCCGCACAAGAAGCGCGCCCGACTCATCCACATCCATTGCCTGGCCTTCTATATGCCTGTTCTTAAAATCAACCTTCACTCGCGACCCGAGCGTTGCAGAAAAATTTCTCCACTCTTCAAGTATAGCGCCAAAACCCTGCTGCATAAAATATAAATAATGACTGTCAAGCTCCTCGAGTAATGCCCTGGTGAAATCTATCCTGTCAACCTTCTCGCCAAAGAATTCCCTTAAACTGGTTGCTGAATCAGGCAAATCCTGAATCTTTGAATTTATATTTATGCCTATACCAATCACTAAAAATTTAACAATATCACTTTCCGCGCTCATATCAGTAAGTATACCACAAACCTTCCTGCCATCAATTAAAATATCATTCGGCCATTTGATTAAAGCGCTTAAACCTGTTTTTGCGCGTATTGTTTTAGCGACGCTTACAGCAACCATAAGCGTAATCTTAGATATTTCATTAGGCGAAATTTCAGGCCGTAATATCAATGATAAATAAACGCCTTTATGCTTTGGCGACTGCCAGTCACGATTCATCCTGCCGCGGCCTTTTTTCTGGCCTTCTGCAAATACGCAAACGCCCTCGCCTGTACCCTTTACCGCAAAATCATAAGCAACATCCATAGTTGAATCAACTGTGTCAAACGATAAAATATTTTTGCCTATTATTTTCGTATCTAAACCGGCGCTTATTTCCGACGACAATAATCTATCCGGAGCGCTGACCAGTTTATACCCCGAATGCGGCTCGGCCTCAATAATATACCCGATTTTACGCAATTCTTCAATATGCTTCCAGATCGCAGTGCGCGAAACGCCAAGCTCTTCGCTCAGATCCTCGCCTGAAATATACTGATCGGGATATTTTCTAAATACATTTAATATCTTCTCATCCATGCAATGCCTTTATCTGGTCTCTCAGTTGCGCAGCTTTTTCAAACTGTAAATTGCGCGCCGCCAATTCCATCTCTCGTTCTAAATCAGCAATAACCTGCTGCTTTTCGTATTCCTCAAGCGACTGGCCGGTTACCTCAACTACCTCTTCCTCTGCCTTTTGAAGCATCTCAATACCTTCGCTTATCGCCTTTTCTATAGAGCGCGGAGTAATCTTGTATTTTTTATTAAATTCAAGCTGCGTCTTGCGCCTGCGGTCCATTTCACTAAGCGCGCGGTTCATTGACCCGGTAATTTCATCAGCATACATAATAACCTGGCCGTTTAAATTTCGCGCCGAGCGTCCTGCCACCTGTATCAATGATGTTTGCGAACGCAGAAACCCTTCCTTGTCTGCATCCAGCACAGCCACAAGCGAAACCTCAGGCAAATCAAGCCCTTCACGCAGAAGATTTATACCTACCAAACAGTCAAATTTCTTCAACCTCAGGTCTTTTAAAATCTGCACACGTTCTATTGCGTTGATTTCAGAATGCAGATATTTTACATTCAAACCAGCCTCGTTTAAATATGTTGTCAAATCCTCTGCCATTCTCTTGGTCAACGTAGTAACTAAAACGCGCTCTTTACGCTTTGCGCGTATTTTTATCTGCTCTATTAAATCATCAATCTGGCCTTCTGTGGGCTTAACAATAGCCTCAGGATCAATCAAACCTGTAGGCCTTATAATCTGCTCAACAGGCAACCCGCTTCTTTTTATCTCAAATTCCGACGGAGTCGCTGACACATAAACCACCTGATGGGTTAGCGCCTCAAACTCGTCAAATTTTAAAGGCCGGTTATCCAGGCAGGACGGCAGCCGGAAACCAAAATTAACCAATACTGTTTTTCTCGCCTTGTCACCCTCATACATCCCGCGTATCTGAGGAATTGTAACATGCGACTCGTCTATAATAGTCAGAAAATTATCGGAGAAATAATCAATCATGCAATACGGCCGGCTGCCTTCGAGTCTTTGACTTAAATGCCTGGAATAATTTTCAACGCCGTGGCAATAACCGGCCTCGAGCATCATTTCTATATCGTATTTAGTCCTTTGTTCTAAGCGCTCGGCTTCCAGCAACTTATTTTGCTTATTCAGTTCTTTTAATCTTACGGCCAATTCTTTCTTGATTGCATCTACAGCGCTTTTGATTTTTTCATGGCTCATCACAAAATGCTTGGCAGGATAAATGCCTGTTTTTTCAAGAGACTGCTTATTCTTCTGACTAACAGGATCAAACTCGGTAATCTTCTCTATTTTGTCGCCGAAAAAATCTATCCTTACTGCCGTCTCAGCATACGCAGGAAAAACCTCAACCACATCTCCACGCACCCTAAATCTACCCCTGGAAAAATCTATATCATTACGTTCATATTGAATCGCAATCAGCTGTTCTAAAACATCATCGCGCTCTATCTTTTGTCCGGCCTTCAGAAATACCAACATCTCTTTGTAGTCGCCCGGTGAACCAAGATTATATATACATGAAACGCTTGCAACAATTATGACATCTTTGCGGCTCATTAACGATGTTGTGGCTGATAAACGCAGTCTGTCAAGCCTGTCATTGATTGACGAGTCTTTTTCTATATAGGTATCTGTCTGCGGGATATAGGCCTCTGGCTGGTAATAATCATAGTAACTGACAAAATATTCAACCGCGTTATGCGGAAAAAACTCCTTAAACTCCATGTAAAGCTGCGCTGCCAGGGTTTTATTGTGGGATATTATAAGTGTGGGCTTGTTTATACCGGCTATGACATTTGCCATTGTAAACGTCTTGCCGCTGCCGGTTACGCCCAAAAGTGTACTGTATTTTTTTCCGGCCTTAACGGCTGCGGTAAGTTTTTTAATTGCGGCCGGCTGATCTCCCTCCGGCTTAAATTTGCTGACAAGCTTAAATTTATCCATTGATTATAAGTGACAGGTTTAATGCCTTTGCGGAATGTGTTAAGGCGCCGATGGAGATCCTGTCCGGACCGGCCTTGGCAATCTGGCGTACGTTGGCTAGATTTACACCGCCTGATACTTCAAGTAAAACGCGGGCTTTTCCTCTTATTGCGACTGACTTTTTAATCTGGGATATGCTCATGTTATCTAATAATATAGTATCTACTTTCGCCTTCAAGGCTTCTTTTAATTCGTTTAAATTCTTAACTTCTATTTCTATCGGCATATTTTTAGACGCTTTTTTTATTATTATAGATGAAAACTCGCCACCCAAAACTGCAATATGATTATCTTTTACAAGAACACCGTCCCACAAACCTATCCTATGATTTACTCCGCCGCCGCACTTAACAGCGCATTTTTCTAACAATCGCATGCCGGGCATTGTTTTTCTTGTATCAAGAATCTTCGCATTGTACGGCTTAGCCTTATCTACAAACTGCCTTGTCAAAGTTGCTATGCCGCTTAAATGGCTCATGAAATTAAGCGCTGTACGCTCAGCTGTTAGAATCGCCCTTGCCTTGCCTTTTATTTCAATAATTTTTTGATTGGCTGAAACTTTATCACCGTCTTTAACCAGGATCCTTACATTTATATTTTTGTCAAGCTGCGTAAAAACCGCTCTGACTATATCCAAACCAGCAATAACACCGCTTTGCTTGGCAACAATAACAGCTTTGGCCTGCTGTTTAGGCGGTATCAACGCATTAGTCGTAACATCACCTTTACCAATATCTTCTTTAAGCGCTTGCTTTATTAAATTTTTTATATCATTATTAATTTTCATCATGTTTAGGGGTTAGAAAGGGATAGCAGGGGTTAGCAAGGGTTAGTAGGGGGTCTAAAATCCCTGCCTTCTCTCTTTCTAATTAAAGACTGTATTAATCGTTTGAATAGATATTCCGTTTTTCCTGAAAGCTCATCTATTTTTAAAAAAGTCTCTCTATTAATAAGCCCGTCGTCAAAACAGTCTTCGATATCACCTCTTAATTCTGACAGGGAACCCTGAGAAATATTCAAATAATTAATATAGCTAGGAAGTGTTTTTCTGTAACCTTCTTGAATATTTTGTTTTACAGATCTTGAACAATCTCTCATCTGGCTAACCCTTCTCATTTCTGCCCTTGAAAATTGTTCCGTTATTTCATATATTATGCGCCTTAACTTATAAGCATTTTGCCATACAATTAGTTTTTTATATCCAGGTTCTTTTTCCATTCCCCTACTAACCCCTTCTAACCCTTACCACCCCTACTAACCCTTAAACATTGCTTATAAGCCTACTAGTTTTTTTAAACCGCTAATTTCATTCACAGTCAATAAGCGGCAACTGCCAACCTTGAGCGTGCCTAAGCTAAGATTGCCGAAATTTACGCGCTTAAGCTGTTTAACAGGAAACCCTACGGTTAAAAGCATGAGCCGCACCTGATGCTTACGGCCCTCATGAATCTTAACCTTGAGCCTGGATTTTTCCTTGTCTTTAAAAAGTAGATCCACCTTTGCACGCTGAGTCTTTTTACCGTCAACAAAAAGCCCGCGCTTTATTTTATCAATCGCATGCTGCGTAACCGAACCTTTAACCAGCGCCTCATATGTCTTCTCAACCCCAAACTTAGGATGCGTCAGCCTGTATGCCAGCTCGCCGTCATTTGTCATAAGCAAAAGGCCTGTTGTATGTTTATCCAGCCTGCCCACAGGATAAACACGCTTATCTATCAAGCCAACCACATCCATAACTGTTTTACGCAGGTTTGGATCAGATACGGTTGATATGCAATTTTTCGGCTTGTTAAGCAGGATATAAATATACTTCTCAGCGCTAATCGGCTTGCCGGCGACTGTTATTTTATCTTTGTCAATGTCCACGCCAAAACCTTTTTCAGTTACAACGCGGCCATTCACTTCCACGCTGCCATTTTCTATTATTTCAATTGCCTTTCGCCGCGAAGCAATGCCCGCGCGCGCCAATACTTTTTGCAGTCTCATGATTTTAAAAGATCCATACTTTGCTTTAATTTATCTATGTCGGTTTTAAACTGCATTTCTTTATCTGTTTCTTTCTGAACAATATCTTTAGGCGCTTTTTTTAAGAAATCCTTATTTTTAAGACGGACCGATAAGGCTTTTAAAACATTTTCTATTTCTGAGATTTTTTTCAAAAGCCGGGCGCGTTCAACATCCAGGTCTATTATCCCCGCCAAAGGAACATAAATCTCAGCGCCTTTTACAACGGCTGTTGCCGATTGTTTTGGCCTTGCAAGTTTCACGCCTGGCTCCAGGCTTTCAACCTTTGCAAGGTTTTTTATATACAATTCATTATTTTTTATTAATTCTATATCTTTTTTATCATTCAGAGATAACACAACTCTAACTTTTTTATCAAACGGTATAAGCATCTCTGCCCTTATATTCCTGATATTTGTTACAATCTGTATAAGCCAGTCCATCTGGCTAACAGCCTTTTCATCTATAAGATCCTTCTGAACATGCGGCCATGTCTCTATCATAATAGACTCACGTTTATGCGGCAGCCGGCTAAACACCTCTTCTGTAACAAACGGCATAAAAGGATGCAGTATCCTTAATGACTTCTCAAGCACCTTATAAAGAATTATCTGCGTATTTCTTTCTTTTATCCGCGTCTTTGTAATCTCCAGGTACCAATCGCAATACTTATGCCATATAAAATCATATAAAAGATTCGCTGCCTCGCTGAACCTGTACGCATCCAGGGCCTTGTTTACGCCTTCAAGCGTTGTGTATAAACTGCTTAATATCCACCTGTCGGCTAATTCAAGATTGGCCTTTTTATATAAAACGCACAGGTCTGTATCCACAACTTCTGTCAGATTCGTCATCACAAATCTCGACGCGTTCCATATCTTATTGGCAAAATTTCTGCCTGAGGAAAACTTGTCCTTCGATAGATAAACATCCTGGCCGACGGCTGTGAGAGAAATAATACTGAAACGCAAAGCATCTGCCCCGAATTCGTCGATTATCTCAAGCGGATCAATAATATTGCCGAGTGACTTTGACATCTTTTTGCCTGTATCATCGCGCACTGTGCCATGGATATAGACCTCAGCGAACGGCTCTTTGCCCATAAACTCATGGCCTGCCATAATCATTCGCGCAACCCAGAAAAATATTATTTCCTGCGCTGTAATCAATGAAGATGTCGGATAAAAATATTCCAGATCTTTTTTATTTTTAAATGTCGCAAATGGCCACAGCCAGGACGAAAACCATGTATCCAGAACATCTGTTTCGCCTTCTACCGGGACATTGTGCCCCCACCATATCTGGCGGGATATGCACCAATCATGGATATTTTCCATCCAGTTTAGATAAACCTTTGTCCAGCGCGCAGGATAAAACTTTATCTTTCCTTTTTTAACAGCCTCTATTGCCGGCTTTGCAAGCGGTTTCATCTTTACAAACCACTGTTTGGACAAATACGGCTCAACAACCGTGTGGCAGCGGTAACAATGGCCAACCGCATGCTTATGCGGTTCTACTTTCTCCAGTAACTTACGTTCTTTTAAATCCTCTAATATCGCCTCCCGCGCTTCAAACCTATCCATGCCAGCATATTCTCCGGCATTTTCATTTAGAACAGCGTCAGGACGCATTATATTTATAAATTCCAACTTGTGTTTCATTCCCATCTGGTAATCATTAGGGTCATGAGCGGGTGTCACCTTGACAGCGCCTGTGCCGAAATCCTTGTCAACTAAATCATCCGCAATTATCTTTATCTCACGCTTCATTAAAGGCAGAATAATTATTTTGCCGATAAGACTTTTATAGCGCTTGTCTTTCGGGTTTACGGCTACGGCAGTATCCCCAAGCATTGTCTCAGGCCTGGTGGTTGCGACTATTACAAATTCTTTACTGTCTTTTAACGGGTATTTTATATAATAGAGGTTTCCGTCGGTATCATGATGCGCTGCCTCTTCATCAGACAAAGCTGTCTGGCACCTTGGGCACCAGTTAATAATATAATCACCCTGATAAATAAGGCCTTTTTTATGAAGATGCCTAAAGGCATCCTTGACTGATTTTGAATATTCTTGGTCCATGGTAAAACGCGTACGACGCCAATCGCATGACGCGCCTAAGCGTTTGAGCTGTTCAATAATAGTTGAGCCATATTCATCACGCCACTTCCAGACCTCTTCTAAGAATTTCTCACGGCCCAAATCCTGACGTTTAATGCCCTGCTTGGCTAACTTTTTCTCAACGACATTCTGCGTGGCAATGCCTGCATGGTCTGTGCCCGGCATCCACAAAGCAGAATAACCCTGCATCCTTTTATAACGAATTAAAATATCCTGGATGGTATTATTTAAGGCATGGCCCATATGCAGTATGCCTGTAATATTAGGCGGAGGGATAACTATACAATATGGCTTTTTCTTCGGATCCACATCGGCATTAAAATAACCTTTGTCCATCCAAAACTTATACCACTTGCTTTCGGTTTCTTTTGGATTGTACTGTGAAGGAATATCGTTCATTTTTTATTTTCTTTTGAATCTTTAAGTAATTTATATTCAACGCTGTCTACCAATGCCTCCCATGTTGCCTCTATTATGTTTTCTGATACACCCACAGTGCCCCAGTCGCTTTCCTCATCCTGCGACTGGATCAAAACGCGCACCTTTGCGGCAGTGCCTACCTTTGCGTCAAGCACGCGCACCTTAAAATCTGACAGATGCATCTTTGCCAATGTTGGGTAAAAAGATTTAAGCGCGTTGCGAAGCGCATTATCTAATGCATTTACCGGGCCATCGCCTTCAGCTATTGTATGCTCTGAAACACCTTTAACCTTAACCTTAACCACTGCCTCTGATGTCAGGCGGCCGTCGGATTTTTTCTCTACAACAACCTTAAAGCCCTTAAGGTCAAAAAAATCTTTGTACTGCTTAAGCTCTCTCTTAATTAAAAGCTCAAAAGACGCATCCGCTGCCTCAAACTGATAACCTTCCAGCTCAAGCTTCTGCAGCATATCAAGGATCTTTGCTGTCTCGGGAGATTTCTTATCCAGGTCTATATTAAATTCCTTTGCCTTTAAAATAATAGGCATCTTGCCCGCAAGCTCTGAAGCTAAAATCCTTCTGTGATTGCCTACAATAACCGGATCAATATGCTCATATGTTTTCGGGTTCTTAAGCATAGCGTCAATATGAACCCCGCCCTTATGCACAAATGCGGATGTGCCGACAAACGGCTGGTTTGTCTGCTGTCTCATATTCGAAACCTCGCTTATAAAATGCGCTGTCTTGGTAAGCTCTTTAAGGTTCTTATCAGAGATACAGTCAATATCCATCTTTGTTTTTAAAATACCTATAACAGCTGAAAGGTCCGCGTTTCCGCAGCGCTCGCCGTAACCGTTAAATGTGCCCTGCACCTGCACAGCGCCTGCCTCAACAGCGGCTATTGAATTAGCCAGCGCCAGGCCAATATCATTATGCGTATGTATGCCGAGTTTTGCTTTAACCTTGGGCGATATTATATTTATAATCTTAATAAGCCTGGATGTAATCGTGCCGCCGTTGGTATCGCACAATATTATACGCAAGGCGCCCGCTTCCTGGGCAGTTAGAATAGTCTTAAGCGCATACTCAGGGTTTGCCTGGTAGCCGTCAAAAAAGTGTTCCGCATCATATATAACGGTTTTGCCTTTTGAAATCAGGTATGAAACCGTATCGTTGATTATCCTTAAGTTTTCATCCAGAGAAATCCTTAATGCGTCCTTGACATGTAAATCCCATGTCTTGCCAAATATAGTCACAACCTCGGTATCTGCCTCTAGGATACCCTTTATGCTGATATCCGAGTCCGGTTTTTTATCTGCCCTGCAGGTTGCGCCAAAAGCAGCTGCCTTTGCATTCTTCAGATGTTTTTTCTGAAGCTCCCTAAAAAATTCTTTATCCTTAGAATTTGCAGGCCATCCACCTTCGATAAACTGCACGCCCAGATCATCCAGCTTTTCGACGATCTTAAGCTTATCAACCACAGAATACGAGATACCCTCGGTTTGCGCGCCGTCGCGTAATGTTGTATCGTACAATTCTATTTTTTTCATTTTAATGCTCCTGTTTATTTTTTATCCAGCCCGAACTTGCTATGCAATGCCTTTACCGCCGCCTCGGCAGATTTTTTCTTGATTATACAAGAAATACTTATGTCAGAAGTTGAAATCATCTCTATGTTAATCTTTTTCTTTGCCAAAGCGTCAAACATGCCGGCTGCGACGCCATGGTGCGACTTCATCCCGACGCCGACTATGGAAACCCTTGCAACATCCTCATCTACCAGCACATCCCCTGCCTTAATAGTCCTAGCTATGGAAGCGGCTTCTTTTCTGGTTTCTGCCAAACCGTTTTTTGCCACGGTAAAAGATATATCGGTTTCCCTGGTATGGCTAACGTTCTGAACTATCATATCCACATTCACGCCGGCTGTTGCCAATTTGCCAAATATCTTCGCCGCAACGCCCGGCTGATCAGGAACGCTGCATATAGTAATCTTTGCCTCGTTTTTATTTATTGTTATACCCCTCACGATAACGCCTTCCATTCTTTTTGCCTCCTTAATAATCATGGTTCCAGGATTATCTGAAAACGATGACCTTACATGTATAAGCACGTTAAATTTTTTCGCAACCTCGATAGAACGCGCCTGCATAACCTGAGCGCCCAAAGACGCCATCTCAAGCATTTCATCGTAAGTTATCTCGTCTATTTTTTTTGCCTTAGGCTCTATCCTTGGGTCAGTAGTATATATGCCATTTACATCAGTATAGATCTCGCATCTGTCCGCATTTAAAACTTTGGCCAGCGCCACAGCCGTCAAATCAGAACCGCCGCGGCCTAAAGTGGTGATATCCATATCAGCAGTCATACCCTGAAAACCGGCAACAATAACAATATTGCCTTTTTTTAATTCCTGTCGTATCTTTGAAGCCTTAATATCTACTATACGGGCATTGGTATGCGAGGCATCGCTTATTATACCCACCTGCCATCCGGTAAGCGAAACTGCTTCAAACCCTAACTCATGAATAGCCATTGCCAGAAGTGCCACTGAAATCTGCTCTCCGGTTGACAATAAAACATCGGTTTCGCGCGCAGATGGATTAGAAGAAATACTTGCCGCAAGCTCAACAAGCTCATCGGTAGTATCGCCTAAGGCCGAAACAACCACAACCAGGTTATAACCTTTTCTCTTGTAAGACGCAATCCTGTTGGCAACGTTTTTTATTTTTTCAACGTTTGCCACAGAACTGCCTCCAAATTTCTGAACTATTAATTTAGGCATTGTTTTTACCTCTTTTAAAATATAAAACATTGACTACTTCGATTAACAAATAAAACGCCAGCGCCAACAACGAAACAATAACCGCAAGCAGTACATAATCGGCTGATAATAAATACTTTTTTGCCTGAAGTAATAGCGCTGCAACGGTTGTTACAAACATGAAAATAGCCGGCATCAATGTAAACTTTATGGTCTTACCATGCGAAAGAAGCCAACACGTTATAACAAATAACGCCAACGCGGCTACCAGCTGGTTTGACGCGCCAAACACAGGCCAGATCTTACTCCAGGCGCCGGTTAATGCCAGGCCTGACGCTGCCGCAATAACAACTATTGTCGCTATGTAACGGTTTTTTATCCCCAAAAGCTCTTCTGTAAGATAGCGGCTTATTCTTGTGGCTGTATCAAGTGTTGTCAATATAAACGCGTTTAAGATAATAATTGCTATAAAACCGCCGTGGCCTCCTAATATATTTTTCGTAAGAGCACCGTAACCTTTTGAAAACGAATTTACGGGCCCTACGTCGCGCAAGAGGACATTTAAATCAACGCCTTTTAATCCGGCGCACACAGCTATTACCGCAAGCAGGGCTACTACTCCCTCGGTAACCATTCCACCGTAACCTATCCGCCTGGCAAATATTTCATTAGGCAACTGCTTGGAGCTCGTGCCTGAGGCTATAAGAGAATGAAACCCTGATATGGCGCCGCAGGCAACCGTTACAAACATAACAGGCCACATGCTGCCGTAAGAAACATTAAATCCTACAAAGGCCGGCTGGTTTATCATTGGCCGCGAAATAAATAAACCGGCATAACCGAAAAAAACGCCTGCAAAAAGCAAAAAGCTGGATAAATAATCCCTTGGCTGCAAAAGTATGTTAACCGGTATAACTGACGCAAAAAAACAATAAACAAGAAGCGCTATAACCCAAAAATTAAATCCTGCCACAGGAATATTTACCGAACCTGCTAAAAAAATCAAACCCCCTAAAAGAACAAGGCCTATCAGCGTGGATAAAATATTTCCAACCTTGCGGCGGTAAAGTAAAAATCCGACTAATAGAGCAACCGGTATTAACCCCAAAGACGGTAAAACCACCTTCGGCTCTTTTACAAACGTATCCGCGCAAAGGTAAGCAAAAACAGCTATTACCAGTATCAAGGCCAGCCAGACAAAAATGAGAAATATAATCTTCGCCTTATGTGATATAGCAATCTGCGCTATGTCAGCCACAGAACTGCCACCTTGGCGCACAGAACACATCAGGCTGCCAAAATCATGCACAGCGCCTATAAAAACCGTGCCTATAACAATCCATATCAAAGCAGGGATCCAGCCCCATACTATGCACGCGATGACAGGCCCTATGATAGGCCCGGCGCCGGCAATGGATGAAAAGTGATGCCCGAACAAAACAAGCCAGTTTTTTGCAGGGACGAAATCGACGCCGTCAAACTTTGAATCCGCAGGGGTAGGCCTTTTTTTATCAATACCCCATAAGTGTTCAAGCTTTACGGCGTAAAACTTGTAACCCCACAGGAAAAAAACCGTTGCCATTATAACAATAAATATAGAACTCATCTTTATTTCTTGATCAGCTTAACCATCAGCTGATAAGCGTCTGCCACGCTGAGCGATGACTTCGCCGCCTCGGCTTCGGTAAACGCGTTTATGTTGTTTGATTTTATGCCAAAGCCGTAAATAACGTAAAAAACAGGATCAGCCGTATGCGTTTTTAACTTTACAGGCGTATAATGATCTGCCAACATCATAATCTTAAACGGTTCCTGCCTATTTTTTAAATAAGTTAATATGGGGCCTACAATAAATTTATCAAAATTTTCAAGCGCGGTAATTTTCGCCCTCATATCGCCGTTGTGCCCGGCCTCATCGGTTGCTTCTACATGCACAAATACAAAATCATTTTTTTCAAGAGACTTTATCGCGTACTCGCCCTTGCCCTTGTAATTTGTATCGTAATATCCGGTTGCCCCAGGCACATCCAGCACATTAAGGCCAACTATTTTACCTATGCCTTTTATTAAATCAACAGCCGAAATAATAGAACCTGTTACGCCAAATTCATCTACAAACCTGGGCATGGTAGACGATGTACCCTGTCCCCATAACCAAATAGAATTGGCCGGATTTTCATTTAAATCAATCCTCACACGGTTGACCTCGGCATTGGCAAGCGGGCTCTTCGCCTTTTCCATAAGCTCAATCAAAAATTTTGCCCCAGGGCCCTTGGGAAGATTTTTTGAAATTTTATACCCTGTAATATCATGCGGCGGAACGCATTTTGTCTTCAGCAAATCAGCTACCAGGCTCCTGTCTTTTAAAACCACTAAGTGCCTATAGCCTACTCCATGATAAAATTCCACGCCCGGAGAACTTATTGTTTTATCAAGAATCCCGATTAAAAGCGCGGCTTCTTTGGTGGTGATATGCCCGGCGCTGTAATCAAGCATTGTATCATTGTCAATGGTAACAAGATTACACCTGAAGGCAGCCTCGCCTTCTTTTATCTCTATGCCCATATTCGCGGCTTCCAGAGGCCCGCGGCCTGAATAATACTTTACAGGATCATACCCTAATATGGAAAGATTAGCCACATCGCTTGCAGGCGCATAACCCTTGGGGATAGTGTTAGTTATGCCAACCTCACCGCCTTTGGCTATAGAATGCATGTTGGGTATCTTTGCGGCTTCCAACGGCGTACGCCCGGCTAAATCATCCAAAGGATAATCGCACGCGCCATCAGGCACCAATACAACATATTTCATAAATTAATAGCCTATCTCTTTCAGCACTGCCTGCAGTTTTGCTGGTACTGCGCGCGGGGCTTTGACGGTTTTAATCGCCCTGTCAGGGTCTTTTAATCCATGCCCTGTAAGGACGCAGACAACCCTGTCTTTATTTTTAAATTTATTTTTTTTGGAGAATTTCAAAAGGCCTGCGACAGACGCCGCAGAAGCCGGCTCAACAAAAACACCGTCATTTGCGGCAAGCAACTGGTATGCCTTTAAGATCTCCTTATCGCTTACTTTATCAATAATGCCGCCTGATTCATCGCGCGCTGATACAGCCTGCTTCCAACTAGCCGGATTGCCAATGCGTATGGCGGTTGCTATAGTTTGGGGGTTTTTAACAGGCCTGCCTAGCACAATAGGTGAAGCGCCCTCAGCTTGAAAACCCATCATCTTTGGAAGTTTCTTTATTTTGCCATCTGCCTTATATTCTTTATACCCTTTCCAGTACGCGGTAATATTACCGGCATTACCAACAGGTATAAAGTGGTATTCTGGCGCCAAGCCCAACACATCGCATATCTCAAACGAACCGGTTTTCTGTCCTTCTATCCTGTAAGGATTAAGCGAATTTACCAAGGCAATCGGGTATTTATCAGTCATCTCGCGCGCCAGATTAAGGGCATCATCAAAATTACCGTCCACAGCCAGCACTACAGCGCCATGAATTAGTGCCTGCGCAAGTTTACCCAGAGCAATAGCGCCCTGAGGTATCAACACTATACATTTAATACCTGCGCGCGCAGAATAAGCCGCAGCTGACGCAGATGTATTTCCGGTAGACGCGCACATAACCGCCTTTTGGCCTTCTTCGGCTGCTTTTGAAATAGCCAGCGTCATGCCCCTGTCTTTGAATGAACCGGTTGGATTCGCTCCTTCACATTTTAAAAAAACCTGCGCGCCGACAGCCTCGCTTAAATAACAAGAATGTATAAGCGGGGTGTTGCCTTCTGATAAACTTATTACAGGAGTCCTTTTTGTTACCGGAAGATATTCGCGATATCTCTCTATTACGCCTTTGTAATTTTTTTTCATCTCTCAACCCTTATGGCTACGCTTTTTGATTTTATTACGGATAATCTATCGATTTCTTTTAAAGCATTTCTTAAATTATTTTCTTTTGCCTCGTGGGTCATTATAATAACAGGCACCACCTTTGTAAGCCTACGTTCCCTCTGCGCGACACTGGCAATACTTATCCCGTGGCTACCCAATATTCCGGAGATCTTTGCCAATACGCCGGGTGAATCAATCGCGGAAAAACGTATATAATATTTTGACTCTATGTCGCCGATTTTGCGCAATTTCAATCCGGCTGCCTGAGGGCAATATTCAGCCACGCGGCGCGAGCTTGATGAATTAATATTACGCGCCACATCGGCTATATCAGAAACCACAGCGCTTGCGGCAGCGTATGAGCCTGCGCCTTTACCGTTAAATAAAACAGGGCCTGCCATATCCGCCTCAACAAGCACTGCGTTGTATACTCCGCAAACATTGGCAAGCAGATGATTTTTTGAAAGTAACGTCGGAGCTACCCGCACCTCCAGCGCGCCGTGCGACATCTTGGCTATCGCCAGAAGCTTTATAACATAGCCGAATTCATCCGCATAACTTATATCATTGGAATTTATATCAACAATACCCTCGACATATATATCTTTTATTTTCACAAAACTCCCAAACGACAAAAGATTAAGTAAAACCAGCTTGTGGGCTGAATCTGTGCCGTTTATATCAAGGGCAGGGTTTTTTTCCGCGTACCCTTTAAGCTGCGCGTCTTTTAAGGCCTGACTAAAACCTATGCCTTCCTTGGTCATTTTGCTTAATATAAAATTGCAGGTTCCGTTTACAATACCCAAAACAGCGCTTATTCTGTCTGCGGCAAAACTTTCCCGCAGCGCCTTTACAATAGGCACGCCTGCAACAGCGCTTGCCTCAAAATAAATATCAACGCCATATTTTTTGGCGGCATTAAAAATCTCTCTGCCCTGCGCGGCGAGCAATGCCTTATTGGCAGTAACAATATGCTTGCCATTTTTAATTGCGGCGATGATAAACTCTTTAGCAGGATGTATACCGCCTATCAACTCTACTACGACATCAATCTCAGGATCATTTATTATTTTCCATGCATCCCTGGTAAGGATATTCTTATTCACCTTGACCTGGCGTTTCTTTTTCAGGTCCTGGTCACAGATACGCTTTATCTTTATTTGCGCGCCGGTGCGTTGAAAAAACAGGCTAGCCCTATCCTGCAGTATCTTTACAACGCCGCTTCCGACAGTCCCGAAACCTATTATGCCTACATTTACTTTTTTCATTTTATTACCCTCATATTAGCGTTAAGAAAGGTACTGTTTTGCTGCTTGTAACATCTGGCAAAACAGTATCGACCAACTTAGCCTTCGGCTAAGTTGGTCGGGGCGAGAGGATTCGAACCTCCGACCCCTTGAACCCCATTCAAGTGCCCTAAGCCAAGCTAGGCCACGCCCCGACTATCTCTCGTAGGTTGTTCGCTGCACTGAAATTTTTTGCTGTCTGCTTCAGTTTACGGCTTGTTGTTCGCGGCCAGCAGAAACGCCGCTCACAACTTCGCCGTAATTCTTCGCAGACCACTTGACAATAATACTCGAATAGCAAAAAATTTCTTATGTGCTGCTCACAACCTACTTCGTTATTAAGTTAAGAAATATATTACTACTCTGCCTTGACTGGCCTCGCCATCAAATCCGCTATTGCTTTCTTCGGCGATTTGCCTTTATATAATACCCAATAAACCTGTTCGGTTATCGGCATCTCAACTTTATATTTTTTCAAAAGCCTGTAAGCCGATTCGGCTGTAATCATGCCCTCAACAGCCATTTCGGTTTTCTTAAGTATATCTTTAGGCCTTCTGCCTTTACCGATCTCTTCTCCAAACCACCTGTTTCTACCGTAACCGCTCATGCAAGTAGTAACCAAATCGCCAAGCCCGCTTATGCCGTAAAACGTCCGGCATTCAGCGCCCATGGCAACGCCCAGGCGTGAAATCTCAGCCAACCCTCTTGCAACAAGCCCTGCCTTGGCATTTACGCCAAGTTTCATGCCGTCTAAAATACCGGCGGCTATGGCAATGACATTCTTAAGGGCAGCGCCTGACTCAACGCCTACAACATCTTTTGAAATATACACCCTGAAATTACGTGAATTAAAAATTCTCTGCGCCTTTTTGGCAAAGGCAGCGTCCTTTGAAGCCACAACAACAGCGGTAAACATGCCCCTGGACACTTCGTGCGATATTGTCGGGCCTGATAAAACGCCTATTTTAACATTGCCCAGCACATCAGCAATAATCTCTGATGCGCGCATCAATGTTTTGCGCTCAATGCCCTTTGAGGCGCTTAAAAATGACGCGCCTTTATAAAGGCCAATCTTTCGTATCTCTTTCAGCACGCTGCGCATGTATTGCGAAGGCACAGCTAATATTATGATTTCAGCGCCTGAAACGGCTTTTCTTAAATCGCCTGTTATGCTTATGCCGCGGGGTATCTTAACCCCTGGTAAAAATTTAGCGTTAACCCTCTTTTTGCTGAGGAAATCAGCATAGTCGGGAAATTTACTCCATATAGTAACACTATATCTATTATTATTTAATAATAGGGCAAGGGTTGTCCCCCAACCCCCATCGCCTATAATAGTTATCTTCAAAATCACGCCTCCATATTGATTTAACAGTTTATCATATTTATGCCTGCGCGTCAAACAAAAATGGGGACACCTCTTTAAGAGGTGTCCCCATAAATTTTCCGCTATTTTTAACCTAACCTATGCCCAAAAGAATTTATTATCTGCTCCCATGTCTCTTTAGGCACTCTTGTATACTTAACCCCTACATTCTTACCGTCACCTACCGGGTCATCTTTTTCCCACATAACCTTCGCCCATAAATCAACCGGTTTTGAAGCGCTTGAAAAATAAAGCTTTATTACCGTAGGCGCCTTAAAAGCTGTTTCTCTGGATTTAACCTGAAAACACAAACCGCCTTTTGAAATATCATTTATCTTTATGTTCTTAAAAGGCTGGGTTCTTGAGCCTATAAGCGCCCTATTTAAAATGCCCCTGGTATTCCTGATGTCAGCCCTTGGAAAACGCCTGCGCTCGGCTATATCGCTTGGCAGGGTAGGAAAATTAAATATCTCACTTGAGGCCTCTTGCTGTTTTTCCGGCGCATCGCCTATAGTGGCGGTTGTTTTACCGGAGGCCGCTTTTTGCTCCTTTGACAACTTATCTATATCCTCGTATTTTAAAAAGAGTTCTTCCAGTAAAAGTTTATTCGTATCAACTTTATCTTTTTTTATTGTTGCAGCGGCCGGCTTTTCTCTTATCCTGCCCATAACAAAAACGCCCAGCATAACCGAAGCCAAACCAAGCGCTATGCCGGCAAAATCATACGGCTTAGGCGCAAAACTGCCGGCTTTAGGAAACGCCTGCGGAATTATATTTATCGGCTGATAAGGCCTGACCGGTTGATTAAGAAAAACCTTAGCGCCGGTTGCCATCATCTGTGTCGGAGTCATGTTGGTTGCTGTTATCCTTACGGTATCATCTAAATCTTTTTCAACCAACACAGAAGAATCAGTAACGCCTGTCAATTTTTTTAACGCCTGCCTTTTTATCTTTATAAAATTTACGGCTGAAGCTACGGCCATACCTCTTTCACTGCTGCCCCAGCCGCTTGGCATATAATCTTTTATCACAAGCTCATCCCCGGATGCAAGTTTAACAGGGGTTGCCGAAATATTAGAAATGGCTATCTCTATACCGCTTTGCCCTTGCATTATTATATATGATGCATCAGCCAGTAAAAAAAACACCACTGACTTGAGCCATCCGGAATTCCTGTAATAATCGCAATGGATACTTTTTATAATACCCCTGTTTACAACAATATTATCCGCTAATCCGCTATGTAATGTTTTTGGCGCGAAATTAAGGACGAGCCGCGAAGGGTTGGTAAAAAAATGCTCCCTGTAGGCAACCGGCCCTGACGCCTCAAGGGTTACTATCGTGGAATTATTTTCCGCAAAACACTGCGAAGCAAAAATTAAAATTACCAGATTAAGAAAAACGGTTAAAAATAAATTTCTTCCCCAAAAAGAAGCGGGCTTCTTTTTTATCACTTACTCCTCCACAAATTTTCCGTCGGGGAAATTTCATGCGGGACCTTCAAAAAATAATTTTTATTATATATTAATTATACACAGGGTTAGACGCTACTGTCAAGTAAAATTTACAAACTTATACATAAATTTTACAAATGTAAAAATTTTTACTTGTGTATTTTTCGGCAGGCGGCCTCAAGTTTCGCCAATTTGTGGGCTATTTTATAGAGCCGGTATTTCACCTTCACGCATTTTACAAATCTACCCATACTGTACCTCACTTTCTGACTTCCACCCCGACTGAGTCTATAACAAAATAATATGAAAATTCTACAACATGAAGAGCGTTTTCATCAGTAATAAATAAATCGCCTGCTAGTTTATATTCAAATTTATCCTCGCCTGTTTTTGTATTATGAACCCTGCGAACTGATAAATCCTTAAGGCCTGACGGGTCCTCGCTGCCATAATTATCCATAAACCATTGCTTCAGGTCCACTACAAAAGACAACGGGATTATGCTTTTTACAGCATAACCCCAGTCTTTTTCAACCCTGGCCAGGACTCCGTCCTCCTCTACGGTTTCCTTTAATATAAATTCACGTCTTTTATTATCTTGAGAGGTTATTGATTTAAGAACCAAATCTATCATATTAACCCTCCAAATTTTACCCACATTTGATAGCCCCGCCCGCCCCGCACGTAGCGAGGGCAGGCAGGATCCCCGCGTAATTGCGGGTTTTTGTCATGTTTTGTTATTTTAAAAACTATTTACTTAGTTGTCAAAAAAATATGCCTCGTCGGCAAAACTACTGTTTCTATATAAAGTATACCACAAAAATACGTCTTGTCAATAGACAAAATCTTGCTTTTTTGTTTTCCTAACTAAACAAGCTTCTTCTCTTCGCCTTTAAGCAGGCGTTTTATATTAGGAATATGCTTGTAAATGCTTAAAATACTTAGAGTTACAGCAAGCGCCTTAAGTTCAAGCGGCCTGTTAAAAAGCCAGGCAAAAACAGGCAGCGCAATTGACGCTGCCAGCGAACTTATTGACACGATCCTTGTTATAGCAAAAACAACCGCCCATACGCCAAGGCATGAAAATGCCACCTGATGCATAAGCGCTATCAAGGCGCCTAAGCCTGTGGCAACGCCCTTGCCGCCTTTAAACTTTAAAAATATAGTCCAGCCATGGCCTGCCACGGCTGCCATGGCTGAAGCAATACAAAACCATTCTATGTTCATACTGGAATTTTTATCATAAAAAAATCCAACAGACAGCGCCACAGCCATAAAACCCTTAAGCGCATCTAATAACAGAACTGCTATCCCGGGAATTTTGCCAACCGTGCGAAATACATTTGTGGCCCCGATATTTCCGCTGCCGTGTTTTCTTATATCAATACCTTTAAGCAGGCGGGCAAAAATATACCCTGTAGGAACAGAACCAATAAGATAACTCACTGTTAAAGATAATATTAAACGTATCATTTTTTACTTTTTCCTGTTAATGCTTATTATTTTCGCCCAGCAAACGGCTTCCTCTTTTTAAATACCCCATGCCTGATAAAACTGTAAACGCGACCGCTGTATCCCATGCTACAAACGAATATTTAAAGTGCAGCAACACGCATATAACTGCTAGCATCTGAAAAAATGTTGTCACCTTGCCGAGTTTGCTCGGAATTATTTCCAGATGGCCTTTTACAAGATAAACAACCACAGAACCCAGAACAATAATAACATCCCGGCTTATTACAGTAAGCACCACCCACGCAGGCAGGTTATATTCACTGGGAAAATTGTTCCCGATAGAAAGGCATATAAACGCTGTCAATAAAAGAAGCTTGTCCGCTATCGGGTCTATATACGAACCAAGGATAGTTTTCTGATTTTTAGCGCGCGCTATATACCCGTCAAGGCCGTCGCTGATAACCGCTATCAAAAAAATTCCCAGCGCCAGAAACCTCAGGTAATCATGCTGCGGGCTGTAATATATAACAGCGGCTATAAAAAACGGTATTAACAGTATTCTTACTATAGAAATTCTGTTAGCCATGTTCATTTTAATTTCCCTATTGCCTTAGGCGGCCAGTACCTGAAAATGGCTTTGCCCAAAATATATTTTTTCGGCACAAACCCCCAATACCTTGAATCCCTGGAGCTTGCTGAATTATCGCCGAGCATATAATAAAAACTCTCCGGCACTTTTATCTTGCTGGCTACGCCTCCGTATTCGCCGCGGTTATAATAGTATATGTTGCTGACTGCGCCTTCATTGACTATTTTACCGTCGATATAAATACTCCCGTCTCTTATTTCAACGGTTTCGCCGCCTGTGGCAACCAGGCGTTTTATAAAATCTTTCTTTGTATCCTCCGGATATTTAAAAACAACTATATCCCCCCTTTGCGGCTCTTTAAAACGGTATATATATTTATTTACAAATATCCTGTTGTCTTCATTCAGCGTCGGCTTCATTGACCCCGTAGGTATCTTAAAAGCCTGCACAATAAAAGCCCTGACAAAAAGCGCCAGCGCAACCGCTATAACAATCGACTCAACATATTCCCGTATTATACCCTTGGTTTTTGGTTTTAATTTAATTTTCATCATCCTAGTTTTAACGCCGCTAACAGCGCCTCCTGAGGTACCTGCACAGTCCCGAATTGTTTCATGCGTTTTTTGCCTTCTTTCTGTTTCTCCCAAAGCTTGCGCTTCCTTGTAATATCTCCGCCGTAACATTTGCCTGTAACATTTTTTCTTAGAGCCGATACGCTTTGCCTTGCTACTATCGTGCCGCCTATCGCAGCCTGTATTACAACCTCTATCATCTGCCGCGGTATCAGTTCGCGCAATTTTTCAACAAGCTGGCGGCCCTTGTTCTGCGCCTTATCCTTATGCACGATAGATGAAAGCGCGTCGCACGGATCGCCGTTTAAAAGTATGTCGAGCTTAACCAGGCTCTCTTCTCTGTAGCATTCAAATTCATAATCAAGCGAACCATAACCGCGCGTTATTGACTTTATTTTATCATAGAAGTCAACCAAAACCTCTGACAGCGGGAATTCGTAGATTAATTTAACGCGGTCTTCAGTTAAATATTCAGTTGATTTATATACCCCGCGTTTTGACATTGACAGGTCCATAACAGCGCCTATGGAATCAGGCGGAATAATCATAAAACTGCTTATAAAAGGCTCCTCTATTTTTTCAATGGTCTGAACAGGCGGAAGCTTTGTCGGGTTATCAATCTCAAAAACCTCGCCTTTTTTCGTCACTACTCTGAATACAACGCTTGGTGAAGTAATAACCAGGTTCAAGCTGTATTCACGCTCAAGCCGCTCCTGAACGATATCCATATGTAACAGCCCTAAAAACCCGCAGCGAAAACCAAAACCTAAGGACGCCGAACTCTCCGGCTCATATGTAAAAGACGCGTCGTTTAAACTCAACTTTCCCATTGCGTCTTTAAGAGCGTCAAAATCCTTGCTGTTTACCGGATAAATGCCGCAATAAACCATGGCCTGCACTTTTTTATAACCCGGCAGCGGAAACTGCGCCGGATTATTAAACATTGTAACAGTGTCTCCGTTTACAACCTCTTTTGCGTCGCGCACATTACAAGTAAAATAACCGACCTCGCCGCAGTTTATTTCATTTATCGGCTGCATCTTAGGCATAAAAGCGCCGGTCTCCTGGATATCAAAATCCTTGCCGGTTACCATCATTTTAATTTTCATACCGGGTTTCAAATATCCGTTCACAACCCTCACATATACAATTACCCCTTTATATGTATCGAATTGCGAATCAAAAATCAATGCCTGCAAAGGATTTTCCCTGCTGCCCTTGGGCGCGGGGATAAGCTTGACTATGGCCTCCAAGATATTATCCATGCCTATGCCTTCTTTAGCGCTTACAAGCAGAATCTCTTCCCTGGGAATCTGTAAAATATCCTCGATCTGTTTTTTAACGCGTTCTAAATCAATATTGGCAATGTCTATTTTATTTATTACAGGTATTATTTTAAGATTATGCTCCATGGCAAGATACAGATTCGCCACTGTTTGCGCCTCAACGCCCTGGCTGGCGTCTACAACCAGAAGAGCGCCCTCGCATGCGGCAATAGATTTCTTCACTTCATAACTAAAATCAACATGGCCAGGGGTATCTATAAGATTCAAGAGATACTTGTTGCCGTCTTTCGCGTTGTAAAAAATCCTGACAGCAGATGCCTTAATCGTAATACCCCGCTCGCGCTCCAAATCCATATCATCCAAAAGCTGGTCGTGAAACGTACGCAGGTCTATCGCGCCTGTATGCAAAAGCAGCCTGTCAGCAAGCGTTGATTTGCCATGATCTATATGCGCTATTATCGAAAAATTCCTTATCAACTGCCTGTCCATTTATATCCCTGCTATTGTTTTTGCTTCTTTCATTATCGCTGCAACTCTTGCGTCGCTGGATGCCTCGACGTAGATGCGCAAAATCGGCTCTGTGCCGGAAAGGCGGTATAAGAGCCAACTGCCGTCTTTGGCGATAAGCTTCGCGCCGTCTTTTGCGCTAAACTCTTTTACATCAACGCCTGCCAGTTTTTTAGGCGTATCTTTCTTTAAGCCCTCAAAGAGTGTTTTCTTTTTTTCGTCAGGATACTCGCAATCCTCTCTCTTATAGCAAAATTTTCCATATTCTTTTTCTGTTTCCTGTATAATCTGAGTAAGCGTCTTTTTACGATACGCCATCATCTCTAAAATTAACAGGCCTGCCAGTATACCGTCGCGCTCAGGCACGTAATTCTTAAAACCAAACCCGCCTGATTCCTCGCCGCCTGTCAATATATCCTCTTCGCGCATAAGTTTGCAGATATGTTTAAAGCCAACCGGTGTTTCGTATAATTTTATTTTATTTTTCTCGCATATCCTGTCTATAAGAAATGTCAAAGCGACTGTCTTTACCACAGCGCCTTTCCACTTCTTATCCTCTGATAAATGCAAGATTATATGCGACAGCGCCAGATGAGCGTTCATATATACGCCGTCAGGCCTTACAATACCCACCCTGTCAACATCTCCATCAAGGGCTATGCCTAAATCATATTTTCCTTTTTTCATGACAAAGAGTAGATCTTTAAGGTTTTTCTCTATCGGCTCAGGTGCGGTGCCGCCGAATCCGGGATTGCGTTCTGCGTGCAAAGCAGTTACTTTTAAACCCATTGACTCTAAAAATGGCGCCACAAAACCGCCTGAGGCGCCGTACATACTATCAACAACTATTGAATAGTTTTGTTTCTTGATAAGCGCAAAATCTATATACCCTTTTATAAACTCAACCCATGGCTTTGACAGATCTCTTGTCTTTACTAAACCTGAGGATTTCGCCTTTTCAATCGGCATCTGCTTAACAGGACTTTTCCCGATTAAGGATTCGAACTTGTCGGTCAGGTCTTTTTCCGCAGGGCCTGCATATTCTGCTTTGTACTTAAATCCGTTAAAATTGGGCGGGTTGTGGCTTGCTGTAATCATTATACCGCCAAATAATTTTCTCATTTTTATTGTAAAGCTTACTATTGGCGTCGAGCACGGCTTGTCAGATAACAACACATTGATGCCATTTGCCGCCATAACCTCAGCGCAGCGCTCTGCAAATTTATCCGACAAAAACCTTGTATCGTATCCTATAACTATATTTGCATCTGTCTTTACGCCTTTTATATAATCGGCAACTGCCTGCGCCAGCTTTGAAACATTCTCAAATGTAAATTCATCGGCTATTACAGCCCGCCATCCGTCTGTGCCAAACTTAATCAT
>Ga0210044_10000627_pt1 | contig 53183 bp, 48 predicted proteins | sample CryGey13umfilter_2_FD_183959 | JGI IMG/M metagenome (GOLD analysis project Ga0210044, IMG submission 183959) | Groundwater microbial communities from aquifer in Utah, USA - Crystal Geyser 4/9/14 3 um filter (SPAdes) (version 2) | ecosystem: Environmental > Aquatic > Deep subsurface >...
ATCGATCAGATGGAAGGAGTGATTTCATCGCCTGCATCATTACTTGTCCGGCCCGGTAGCTTCGTTCGGTGGGAATGGGATGATCCCCGGTAAAGTGGCGCAAGTTAGGGGGAAGGGTCGGGGATTCTTCCGGGGAGACGAGCGTGCCTCCCGCGATCCGTTTCCCCAGAGCCGTGTAGAGGGAATTGGCCATGGAAACGGCGGCTTTTCCGCTGCCGAAAACGTGCAAAGGGTTGTTGCCGAGGCTATGGCCCGCTATCCGGATGCAGTCTCTTGAACTTTCGATCAGGGGTGGGAGCAGAGTTCTCGGCGAACATGCCGTCACCGCTTCGAGGAACACTTCTTTCAGTGTGACTGAATGCTCAGCGTTCATCGGAGTTTCCTCTTTGTCTGAACAGGTTTTCAGTAGAGGCCAGTGGACAATGGGAGCAATCCGGAACCTTCCGGTGGCAGAAGTCTTTTCCAAGATGTACCAGTGCGGCATGAAACGCATTGTAGGTGGGCGTGTTCGCCGGGATGGACATCTCCACCATTTTTCTTACAGTTTCATATTCTGTGTCCGGTGACAGAATTCCATGACGGGAGAATATGCGTTTCGTGTAGTCGTCCACAACAAAAATCCGGTACCCGATGGCATAGAGAAGAATGGCATCCGCGGTTTCCATTCCGATTCCCCAGACATTCAATAGCAGGATTCGGGCCTCGTCTCTTGTTTTTCCTGAAAGGCGTTGAAATATTGTCTCGTTTCCATTCTGACAGACCATTTTCGCGAATGCCTTGAGCTTCTTTGCCTTCTGGTTAAAGTAGCCGGATGGACGGATGGTCTCTGCAAGATCGCTTGGGTTTGCAGATAAAATGGCGGGAAAGGAAAGGAGCCCGGCAGTTTTTATCCTCGCGATTGCTTTTTCAGCGTTGCTCCAGGCCGTATTCTGGGTGAGAATAGCGCCGATGGCAATTTCATCCGGGCTGTCACCGGGCCACCAGTTCAGCGGCCCGTAGTGTTTCTGCAGGGTTTGCCGGATGTTTTCAATCCGTGGGTTCAATGCCGTGTTCACTTGATTGACTGTCTTTTCTATATTCTTCGAAACTTACCCGGTTTCGCCCGCCTTTTTTTGCTTGGAACAACTGAACATCGGCCCGCTTTACAAGGTTGGACAGGGTGTCTTCATTTTCCATTTCCGCTACGCCGCAGCTTATTGTGACCGGTATGGGTACGCCGGAGGGGCGGAAGGTGTGAAAGGAAACCTGATTGCGGAGTCGTTCTGCCAGTTTTACTGCCCCGATCAGGTTTGTATGGGGAAGGATCAGGAGAAACTCTTCTCCGCCGTAACGGAGGGGAAGGTCCACGTCTCGGACAATCTTCCGGATCAAGTGGCCGATTTCTTCCAGAACGGTATCTCCCGCGGGATGGCCGTGGGTGTCGTTTATGGTTTTGAAGTGGTCAATGTCCATCATGATACCGGAAAGAGGATAGCCATATCGCATCGCTTTCTGCACTTCCTTGACCCCTTCCGTACTCATGTAGTAACGATTGTAGAGTCCGGTGAGCATATCCAATACGGCCCGGCGGTAAAATTGTTCCCGTTCCTGTTCCTCTGTCAGGAAAGCTTCTTCCCGCTTTGCGATTACTCCGAGTATGGGGCGAATCTGGTCCAGAAAAGGGCAAACGGCGCTAGTATCCGCACCGGATTTCATAATAATGGCTGCAATACCGTTGGGAAGTGATCCGTGGGTGGCGAGTGGTGCCAAGCAGATGTTCCGCGTTTCTGGTAATGCAAGCCCCGGGAGTTTGTCCGTGAACACAGATATGACTTCCCGATCCCGAAATAGCGGGGCAAATAGATCAGTGTTTCGCAATGCATCCACCTGGATTCCCAAGGATTTTTTAGTGTCATTCCCCGCACCACCAACACGAAAAACCATTTCCGTTTCATCCCAGGTATAGAAAAAAAGAGACTCTACCGGAGCGATAGCAGTGAGAAATTCCCGGGTTTTATCCACTGTGTCCAGAAGCCGGACACCACTCAGGATCGAGTGCATCAAGTTGCGGTAGAGGCTGTTGAGTTTGGAGAGCTCCTGGATGCTCTTCTGGTAACCCGGCATCAGGAAAAGGCCGCAGTCCAGTTCCTTCAAGGCCTTCATCATTGGCTGCACCAGATCTTCGCGGATGATGGACCCGTGCTGGGGCGCGATCATTCGGATCTTGAATTTTTCAATCTGGTTCAGTCCGTGGTTCAGAATTTCCTGGCTTGGCATATAGTGTTCGTGAAAGGGACGCATCTGTTCCAGATAAGATTCATCTTTTGCGAAAAGCTTAAATTTTTCTGTGAAAGCACCGAAAATGTCGGAGGAAAAGAGAATACCGGAGGCTTTGTCAAAGGTGCAGATGGCACCCGGAAAATGCAGGTAAGGAGTGAATATGAATTGAAGCTGTCTACCACCGGGCAATTCCAGCTGCCAGTCGTGGTCTTCCGGGCGGTAAAAAGATAATTTCCAGTCATAATGGACAACGAGGGCTTTTGTTCTCCAGTGACAGATTATGACGCGGTCCGGACGGGGGGCTTCCCGGTTCAGGAAGTCTACGGCCCCGGTGATGTCCGGGTCCTGGTGATGACAAACCAGATACTTGATGGATTCAAGGGGAAGGTGTTCCTGGATTTTCTTTCGCGTTTCAGACCAGGTAATTCGGGAGCCGGGGTCTATCAGGACGGAATCTTCTCCGTTCACAATCAGATAGACATGACACTGGAATTGATCATCGGGGATCTCATTTCCCACCCAGTATATGTTGTCTGCCAATTTCACGGATTTTGCCGCATCTGGTTTCATGGCGTGTTCCCCTCTGCTTTTTTCCCTGGAAACAATCTTCTGGGCAATTCAGTTCCCGCTTCTCCCTGAATAAAGATATCAAACAGGTCCAGGTTAGCCGGAGCATCCTTATTTACGCATACGGTACGGATCCCCAGGCTGTTAGCATAATGGACCAATCCGGCTGCTGGATAAACCGTTCCGGAAGTTCCGATGACAATGAAAACATCGCAACTCCTGATGGCGGACTCGATGTTTTCCATATCCCCGGGGAAAAGTGACTCACCGAACCAGACAATGTGGGGGCGAAGAAGGCCTTTCTGCGGGCAGTCGTGGTGGGGAGGTAATTCCATGTCGGTGCATTCATCCGGGAAAATTTCCCTGCAGGCGGTGCAACGGGAAAACACAAGGGAGCCGTGCATTTCAATGACATTGCGGGAGCCGGCCCGCTTATGAAGGCCATCCACATTCTGAGTGACCAGCAGAAAGTCACCCCCGCCCGCGGTAACCCAGCTTTCCAGCTCGGATACCGCCAGGTGGCCGGCATTGGGCCGGCTGGCAAGGGCCTGCTTCCGGCGCTGGAGATAAAAATTCCACACCATAACCGGGTCCCGGCGAAACGCGATGGGGGAAGCGACATCCTCAATCCGATGGTTTTCCCACAGGCCATGGGCACCGCGGAAAGTCTGTATCCCGGATTCCGCTGAAATCCCCGAGCCGGTCATTACAACCACCTTCTTTTCTGGAGTATCAACAATCCAATCCATCTACCTTTCCCCCCATGGTTAAATACGGTATAATCTCCTTATGCTGGAATTGATTATAAAGCCCCGATGTGTTCATTGCAAGCTCACGGCGCGTTGCGCCGAATGTTAAATTTTAAATGTTGAATGCTGAATGACCTGAGGAAGAAGATTGAGAAAAGACCAAACCGAATTCTTTCACTAGCACACAACCACAGGAGATATTCTATATTGCAAAGCCACAAAGAGAACCAAAAGATTAGGGGCAAATAGAACCTGACAACGCAACGGTGCTTGTCTTCAGCTTTGCGACCTAATTTCTCTTTGTTAAGTTGCACAGTCAAGCAGCTGGATTTAACACTCATAAGATAAAGACTGATTAATATTCAAACACTTGCTCCTTTTTTTTAAGTTTGGGGGGGCTCACTTTTTTTCTATTGACAGCGCGGAAGTTTTTGATATTTTAGTTCTAGCTACGCGTAGCTAAAACTAAAAATTGGAGATGGCCTGTTTTATGAAAACTTTTTTACTAATATCATGTGTTGTCTTATTTTTGCTTTTCCCTCTTAATGCGACAATGGCTTCAGACTGTTATGCCTCTACTAAGTGCGCCAAGACTCCAGGCGGGGATTTTGGGCATATTCCAGAGATTTCAATATCTATCCAAGGCGCAGATTATTGTCATTGCAACTCAGTTTCGGGGTGGTATGTATCCTGCGTGGCACGGTATGATGATTGGGGTGGCTATGGGACAATGTGGTTTTACAATGAACAAACTTGTCCTGACGTTATTGCCATAATGTAAATGTGATTTCCCAAAAAGCCTTATCTGGTTAGGACGGGTAAATGAAAAAGTTCATGATTTTCACTTTTTTTATAGTGACTTCTTATGCATTTTCTATGGAGAAGTTTTTACTTCCCACGAGAAGTGACTTGAATATGGAAGATCTGTTATCAAAACAAGGGGTCTATTTCGGCCCCTTTTCTTTTTTCAAAATGCATAACCACCACATCTTTTACGTAGACACTTCTCTTAGCAAGATTTTCATTTTGAACGAAAATCTTAAGGTTATTGAATCATTTGGTTCTAAAGGCCAAGGCCCTGGTGAGTTTCAAAAAATCATAGATGTTTATATAACGGACAAATATATCTATGTATTTGATATTTCAGCAAAGGTCTGCATTTTCACGCAAAAAGGTCATTTGAAAAGGATTGTACAGCTTCCGGGTATTGCGTCATCTTTTGCTGTAGATGAAGAAAGAGGTTATTTCATTTTTAATACCTATGGCAAAGAAAATATAAAACTTGTAGATATTTTAACGGGGAAAATAATTTCCAGGGTATCTCTTCCCGTTTTCGAGGGCGTAGAGTCTGTCAAATACACTTACATGCAGCGCATATGCCCAGTGATTGCCAATGATAGATACATTTTCATAAGAATGTATGCCCCAGAAGTGTTAGTCTGTGATACTAATTTTAAGCTCTTAAAAACTATTGATTTGGTGCCTGAGGATAAGCGGCAAAATTCATTTATTAACACTTATTTATCAAATATCGACGAGAATAACAATAATTTAGGTAGGTCAAATCCAGGACTAATAAGATTTTGCAACGCGTTTTATTATGACTCTGAGAGTAATTTGATATCTATTCTTGGTTTGGGGTCTCTAATAGATTTAGATGTAAAATCTCTAACGGTTGAATATTTCCATTTATTTGGAGAAAAGAGAAGAACATCTCTTCTGAAGCAAAAATATGTGCAAAGAACTTATTTAGACTTTTTCATAATTGATAAGACTTATTATTTTTGGTCTGATATTTATGAAGGCGTTGCTTATAAAAAGGACAAGAACAAATTTGCATCTTCTAAATTTAGAAAAAAACTATGAAAGCCTGTATATAACAGGAAATGGCGTGGCTGTTGAAGTGGTTCCGTAAGAATGATAACAAACGGCTGTTTCCCTATCAATTATCTGGTGCAGATCCTATAAGCATTCATAGCCAAATCAAAATGTTCCTCGACAAAGGGAGGCATCATGCTTGACCGGAAGGAACGATCCCAACATACTCTGTTCATCCCCGATTCCATGTTCAACCCCTCAGTAGGATTCGCTACCTTCTTATTGAAGCCATATACTGTATAATCTCCTTATGCTGGAATTGATTATAAAGCCCCGATGTATTCATTGCAAGTCACAGAAGGATATCCGCTTCGGACTGTGCCCGGACTGTCTGAACGCAGTACAAGAGTATTCAGCTTCGTCCCGGTGTCGAAACTGCGGACTGATAATCCGAGGGGAGGGCACCATATGCCAGCGTTGCCTGGAGGGAAGCGACATTTTTGACCAGGCTTTTTTTCTGTTTCCCTACGAAAAAGAGGGACGAACCCTGATTCATCACATCAAATTTCGGGACAGGCTGGAATGGCTGGGCATACTGAATGGCGCCGAAACCGTGTGGCGACCGGTGCTGGAAAACTGGAGTCCTGATGCAGTGGCATGGATCCCTTCTTCCCTGCATACACGGTGGAAACGCGGCTATAATGTTTCCAGGGAAATGGCGAACAGGGTGGCGAAAATATTGGATATCCCCTGCCTTCCGCTATTGAAGAAGGCAAAGCTCTTCAAGCGCCGCTTGTCTGCTACGCGTACTCCCGGAGAGCGAAAGCAAGTGATCCGGCAGTTCTTGAAAGGGCCGGAAATTGTCCCTGAAGGGATTTCCCACATTCTGATTGTGGACGACGTGTTTACGACCGGTGCCACCGTCAACCGTGCTGCGAAATTGTTGAAACAGGCAGGCGGCGTAGCGAAGGTTTCTGTGTTTACCCTGGCAAGGGTTTGTGAGTAGCTGGCCTGTTGTGGTACAGTCTGGCAATGGGAGAGAAACTGAATGAATAAACAGGACATGGATAGGCTGAACCGGTTGGGGTGGCAGCGGTATCAAATTGCCATGCAGCCCAATCTGGAGAGAAATGCACATGTCGGGCGGGTGACTGCTGAGAGCAAGCGATATTATTTTCTGTCGGACGGCCACAATGAATATCTGGCTGAAATTTCCGGGAAGTTGCTCCACAGGACGGTGGGGCTGGAAGATTTCCCCGCGGTGGGGGACTGGGTGCTGTTCCAGACACCGGAATCCAGAGACCGGGCCGCCATCCATCGGATTCTACCCCGCCATTCCACGTTGAAACGACGGGCAGTCCGATCCACAGAGGAATCTCAGGTCATCGGGGCAAACCTGGATACCGTTTTCATTGTCCACTCGGTAGACGAAAATTTCACATCCAGCAAACTGGAACGCTTTCTTGCCATTGTTCACGAGAGCGGTGCCGTCCCGGTTGTCGTGCTTTCCAAGGTAGACCTGCTGCTTGAGAACCGGGAGGTGGTTTACCGGGAAGTGCTGGCAATGACTTCCGATGTATCCATCGTGATGTTGAGCGCGATAACTGGTGAGGGGGTGGACGGCTTGCTCCAGCATCTCGAGCCGGGTTCGACCTGTTGCCTGATTGGTCCGTCTGGTGCCGGCAAATCCACTCTTCTGAATTTTCTCGCCGGAAGCGAAATGGCGCGAACCGCCGATGTCCGGGAGTTTGATATGAAAGGCCGCCATACTACCACAAAGCGGGAACTTTTTGTGCTGAAAAACGGCCAGATTCTCATTGATACTCCGGGAATTCGGGAGGTGGGGCTGGTGGTGGGCGAAGACGCCCTTGCTTCCGTTTTTCCGAATGTGGTCGCATTCGCGGAATATTGCCGGTTCCGGAACTGTACACACAACCACGAACCCGGTTGCGCAGTGCTGGCTGCAATATCATCCGGTGAACTGGATGCAGGGCGGGTTGCCCGTTACCTGAAGCTGAAGGCAGAGGTGACGGAACGGGAAGACGGCAGTCCAAAGGATAAGAAAATCGCGAAGAAACGCCACGCCAAAAGAATCCACAAGTCATTTGGAAAATCACCCGAAAAAGATGGGAAAAGAAGTGAAGGGTGACGAGTGGCCAAAGAGGTGTTCAGTGTTCAGTGTTCTGAAAGAGGGGGATAAAGGGAGGAAATAGATAAGTCCCTGTCTTTTCTTACCCCTACCCCTACCCCTACTCCTACCCACTGTTATTCGATGTAGAAGCGGAGCCTTGCGGCGATGGCCGCTGCGCAGACCTTGCAGAAGGGCTTTTCTCCCTTGCTGAACATGATGCAGTCAAGCTGGGGCCGATATAATCCCTCTGGAATGTAGCCGGCCCCTTCAAATGCGCCGACTTTGTCTCTTTCCGGATTATTCGCGAAGAATTGATTCACCCATGTACCGTTTTGTGCCGACAATTTGGCTGCACGTGCTTTCAACTCCCTGATTTGATCAGCCGATGCGCCATCCCGGGTCAGTTTTGCTATTTTGCCGTCCAGAAGGCGACGCTTTTTCTGATAATCCAGATTCTGGCTGTCATATTCCGCTTTCCCCCATGATGTCGGAATCGAAACACCGGGGCTGGCCAGTTCTTTCCATTTCAAGTGGTTTGAATCTATGAGCGCGGTAATGTTGGGTTCCAGCGGTTCCACTCCATTGGGGTAAAAGTCATCATAAGTAACAGCGGAAGAATAGTATTCGTCAGCCAGGCCGGCGAATGCGTGGCCGAATTCGTGGAGAAAGACATAGTTCCGATAGGGGTTGTCCGCGGTAAAAACGCAGAAAAAATTGTAGATGCCGCCGCCTCCGTAGCGGGGACTGTTGACCATCACCACCGCAATATCGTAGGGAACCGCACCGGCAATATCCCGGAGGTCCCGGTTGTCTTCGGTGAGGAGGTATCGGGGCAGGCCCAGTGAATTGAATGAAGCATTCACCGCCGTTCGTTTGTAAATGCCCCGGGTCGGTTCTGTGCACCCGCTGTCGGGCGACGGACGAAACGCAAGGGCAATGTTGATATGATTGCGATAGCGATTATAAGGGGCCATGTTCAGCAGTTTGGCGGCAAAATACTTTGCATCAGATACTGCTTTATTCCGTTCCGCCCCGGTATAACCGTCTGCCACAATTGCCAGATCCATAGAGTGGTGGGGATTGGTGTTTCCGGCAATGGGTATAATCTCCACGTCCTCATTTTTTTTAAGCTGGAGAATGTCCACGCTTTTCGGGTCGATTTCCTGTCGGAAAATCTCTTTCAGGGAGTTGTCCCGGTTACGGGCACTGATGGTCAGGCGAACAGGATTCCGGGGAAAGGGAATTAATGCGGTTTCAGGGAAGGCCCGTTTGATTCCGTTGGCAGCGGGTTTTGTCGTGGCGTACTCCCCGAAGATTGAGTTGAATCCCCGGGAAAAAATCAGTTTTCCGCTTACGCTGTCAAAAACCCTGATGAAATAGCGTCCGTTATTAAAGGTGTCAATTACATGGGCTGGGGAGCCGGCCCAGACCGGTGTTTTGTACATGCGGTCAACCGCGTACAATTCTGATGTTTTGTCCCCGATATGAATCAGGTCTACGCGAAGGGTTGCATTTTCAAAAAAATGATCAAATCCAACCGGTTCATTGGCCGGGAGAGGAAAGAGAATGCAAAGCGAGAAAACAACAAATACCAGGCGTTTTATCTTCATTTCTGATTCTCCATGGTTCTAATTTAAGTCTGCAGAAGCATCTTTGTTTTTCATCTCTCGACGAGCCCAATTCTTCTTCTTTAGCTTTACCCGCCTCATTTGGATAGTTTAGACCGGTGTGAAGGTTTTACCACCCGGGGATTGGGAGAAGATCACCTGCAGATTGCTCTGGTTTGCTAGCTGGAAAATCAACCGGGTTTGATTTTCTGCTTGATTTCCATTTCCCTTGTCGTTTTGGAAAGTAATCGTCATCCCGTCTTTGGAAACCTTTTGCAGTTTGTAGCGATTTACCTGGCCATCGGAAGTAAATTCCCGGTACAGGATGTTTTTTTCTGCGGGGTCATAACTGAAGAAACCGGCTGATTCTCGAAGCTGACCTGCCTTTTCTCCATCCTTTGGTTTGAACCGAGCCGTTGTCTTGCTCACGAAATGGCTTTCACCCAGTGCAAAGGCAAAGACCTGCTTCACAACGGATGGCCCATTCGTTCCTTCTCCCCTTCTCACCCATTTCCCCGAAAGCGGTATCAGCGGAGCCAGAGTCGAGGCAGGCTCCGTAGCTGCAAGCTGGGGAGTAAGAAGCAGTGTAAGGATTGCCAGGGAAAGTGTGAACATCTGTTTTCTGTTCATTGACGACCTCCTCATATGTTATGAGTCGATTTACAAAACCGGGGTCAGCCAGTTAAATCTGTCTTCCAGCTCTCCGTTCAAGATTCCAAAGAGGGAATCCTGGATCATTTTTGTAACCGGACCGCGCTTGCCACTTCCAATGGCAATACGGTCTACTGAAGCAATGGGGGTAATTTCAGCCGCGGTTCCGGTGAAGAAAATTTCGTCTGCAATGTACAGCCATTCACGGGGAATGGCTGTCTCCACAACCGGGATGCCGGCTTCGTCTGCGATCCGAATAACGGAATTTCGGGTAATGCCCGGGAGCATTGATTCGGAGTAGGGGGGGGTGTGCAGTTTGTCGTCTTTCAGCAGGAAGATGTTTTCCCCGCTTCCTTCAGAAACATGCCCACGGGTGTTGAGGCAGATACCTTCATCATAACCGTCGACGATTGCTTCCATTTTGATGAGCTGTGAATTCATATAATTCGCACCGGATTTGGCCATTGTGGGCATGGTGTTGGGTGCCAGTTTTGTCCAGGTGCTGATTTTGACATCCACGCCTTTTTCCAGTGCTTCCGGTCCGAGATACGCACCCCATTCCCACACTGCTATCATCACTTCCACGGGGCAGGGAAAGGGATTGACCCCCATTGTCTTGAACCCCCGATACACAAGGGGTCGGATATAGCATGATTTCATGTTGTTGGCGCGGATCGTTTCGAGGATGGCGTCATTGATTTCATCCCGGGTAAAGGGGATTTCCGTTCGGTACATCTTAGTGGAATTAAATAGACGGTCAGTGTGTTCCTTCAGGCGGAAAACCGCCGGCCCGGTCTTGGTTTCATAGCAACGGATCCCTTCAAAAAAGGAACTCCCATAGTGAAGCGCGTGGGATAGGATGCTGACTTTTGCGTCTTCCAGATTGACAAATTCACCGTTCATCCAGATCTTAAGGTCCGGTCGAAACATGTTTCCTCCTGTTTGTGAGAGCGATTGCCCCAATCAGCGGGGCCCCCGTTGAAAAGTTTTTGGATCTTAGCATGATCATGTCATTCGCTCAGTGGATTCAAATCAATTTCAACTCATTCTACCATTGAACCGGCCCGGATTCAAAGGGAAGGGAAGGAAGTGATGAGTGATGAGTGATGAGTGATGAGTGATGAGTGATGAGTGCGAGAGTGTGAGGGAAAGGGAATGACGTGTGACAGTTGACGAGAGAAGAGAAAAAAGAATGTTGTGGGGGCTGAACTTACAGTAACGCCAGTGGAAACATTCCTTTGCGAGTCCTCGTATGATCTGTGGAATCGAATTGACACTCAAGTAAGAGAGGGGCCTATCGGAAGAATCTTTCCGATCACTTGAGCAGTGGTATCGTGCGTTTATGTCACCTGAAGCTAACCATCCAATTTAAATAAGGACTGTTGTAATATGAAGCGACTATTTTCACTCAACGCTGTTTCCAGAATTGTTTTTCTGTTGTTGACGCCTGTTTTCTTCCAGTATTTTGCATTCGGTTTCATCTGGCATTCAATATATTGGGGGGTTGTTACATTCGTTGTACTCGTCTGGATGGGGTTTATCCTGATTACACCACTTTTTGGAAGAATCGGTTGCGGCTGGTTTTGCTTTATGGGAACGGCTTACGATCTGTCAAGTCGGCACGCCAGTAGAGCCACAAAATGGAACAAGCCGAAGACATGGGTGAGATTGCTGATCCTGATCCTTTTTTTCGCTTCCGCAATCGCTTTCTATGTTGTGAATTCCGGGAAAGGGATCACCCATAATTTTGCTGTCATCCCTTCCTTTCTTGCACTTGATTTCAGTATGCACTATAAGATTGCGTGGATGGTTGATGTTTCACTGGCTGTCATATTCGGGCTTTTGCTTGATCGAAGATGGGGGTGCAGAAATCTGTGCCTCATGGGTACTTTATGTGCAGCAGGTGCTCATCACTCGCGCCTTATCCCCGTGGTTGATGTGGAAAAATGCACGGGCTGCGGAAAATGTGAACAGGATTGTCTTTTGCGAATCCCGATGCTTGATTACATAAAAAACAACAAGGGGCTGATAACGAATTCCGAATGTATTCTCTGCGGAAAATGCATTGAATCCTGCAAGGTCAATGCCGTGAAACTGAAATTTGTCTGGAACAGAAAGAAATACAAAAATCAAATTCAGGGTTCCTACCAAAAGGGTTAGAAGTTTCCTGTACGAACAATGGTTCCCGGCAATTTCGTCATGAGATGAGGGAGTTGGCTATCAGGATGTGTATGAGTTGAAAGGATGGATGGCAGTGAAGGTTTTGGAGATGTGCTGTTTGACTGGCATAGACTCGCATATTCCTTTACAGAATCGAAAAACACTCATAGAATAGGTTAAGCATTGGCCATTTGGAAAATTATGCAGCTTCGCACTGAGGCGTGCTTTATCGTTTTTTCCCAAACATTTTCACACTCATGGCCTGACAAAAAAGGAGCGTTCATGTCAAAATCTGACTTGGCCCGAAGGGTGTTCAAGAGCCTCTTCATTCTTGTCGTCTTCATGTTTTTTGTTCAGTCGGATGGTTTGCCCACCTTCTCATTGGCGACAACTTCCACGCGATTACCCCCGGCGTTGCCTATCGATCCGGTCAGGTCAGACCAGAGCACATGGCCCAATATGCGGCCAAATATGGCATCCGTTCAGTCATCAACCTTCGAAGCAAGGTTCCGGAACGGAGATGGTACCAGGAAGAGGTCGTTGCATGTCGTAAGTTACACATTGAACACTACAATTTTGGTCTTTCCGCAAGCAAGCCAGCTTCACCGGACATGCTGGACAAACTGGTGAGATTCTTCAAGAAGGTGCCGAAGCCGGTTTTGATCCACTGCAAATCCGGTGCGGACCGGGCTGCATTGGGAGCGGCCATGTGGCAGGTGGCCATGGAAGGAAAGTCGTCATCTGAGGCAAGAGAGGCGTTTTCTGTCCGTTTCGTCATATTTGGTTCAGTTGTGCCGCGTCACTAAGGGATTCATTTGATAGATGGGCAAAACGGTGGAATGCCAGACTTGCGAACAACAAGATCGGTAAGAAAGAAGAACCCCCCAAAGGGAAATAACTTCGAAAGTCGGAGGGGGCGGACTTGAGGCAGGAGTGTATCGGAAACTTTTCTTTTTTGTGAAGTATTCCTTGACAAGGCGAGCGTGTTCACATATCATTCCAATGGAAATGCACAAGGAGTGCCAGTTGAAATATTCTTCACGTCCAGGTTTCTGCAAGGTTTCAGAAAAGATTAGCAGTCGAAGCCGGGACAATTGCGCATTTTGGGAGGTTTCTGTCCGAAATGAGATACCAGAACTCGCCACACGGGTTGCAATCTTCATTTCGAGCTGCACCTGTCGCCCCTGACCCATACGATCCATGCTATCCAATCCATTCATTTAAAAAACTTTATCAACAAAACGAATTAGTCAGGAGAAAACCATGACACGCATTTACAATAATCTCATTGAATTAACTGGGAATACACCGCTGGTACGGTTGAACCGGATTACCGAAGGATCAGTGGCCGAAGTGTTGGCCAAGCTGGAGTTTACCAATCCCGGAAGCAGTATCAAGGACAGAATCGGTGTTTCAATGATTGAAGCGGCTGAAAGGGCAGGAAAAATCAGGGGAAATACGGTGCTTGTGGAGCCCACGTCAGGAAACACCGGCATTGCGTTGGCCTGGGTGGCGGCGGTAAAAGGATACAATCTTATACTCACCATGCCGGACACCATGAGTGTTGAACGCCGAGCCTTGTTACAGGCGCTGGGCGCGAAGCTGGTGCTCACCGACGGCGCAAAGGGAATGAAGGGCGCTATTGAGAAGGCGACCGAAATTGTGGAAAACACTGACGGAGCTTTGATTCTGCAGCAATTTGAGAACCCGGCAAATCCCGCTGCCCATCGGGAAAATACGGCTGTTGAAATCTGGAACGACACGGAGGGAAAGGTGGACATTCTGGTAGATGGTGTCGGCACCGGCGGCAGCATTACCGGCATTTCTGAGGAACTGAAGAAGAGAAATCCGGAATTCAAAACAGTTGCAGTGGAGCCGGAAGACTCGGCGATTCTTTCAGGCGGTCAGCCTGGCCCCCACAAAATTCAGGGAATTGGCGCCGGTTTTTTCCCCGCTGTTTTGAATCGGGATATTATTGACGAGGTAATTCGGGTAAAAAATGAAGACGCATTTGAAACAGCCCAAAAACTGGCCCGTCTGGAAGGTATTTTGGCTGGGATTTCCTCCGGTGCGGCTGTCTGGGCGGCACTCGAAGTGGCAAAACGAACCGAGAATGCGGGTAAACGAATTGTGGTCATGATCATGGACACAGGAGAGCGCTACTTAAGCTCCGGCCTGTATGGAAGTTGATCTAAAATAAATTGTACCTGCTCTTATTTAAACATGCTTCCTCTTGACTGATCTCTTTGGGTTTATTATGATATTTTTATGACAGAGAAACGCGATATGGACTGGTTTGTCAAAAAATGTCGGGAATATGGCATGAAAGTCACGCCTCAGCGTACACTTGTATTCGAGATTCTGTCCATGCTCCACAATCATCCCACCGTTGCGGCTGTGGCCAGAGAGGTTGCACTCCGTTCACCCAACGTTTCATTTGACACGGTCAATCGTACTCTTCAAACCTTCGTGGATATGGGTATTCTGCACAAGATTCCCGCCACCGGGAACGGCCTTCGCTTTGACACCAATCCTTTGCCCCATCACCATGTCCAGTGCGTTCGGTGTGGTCGGATTGTGGATTTTGAATCTCCCGAGCTTGACAGCATCCCGGTGCCGAAAGCTGTGAGTGCCCGGTACAAAGTGTTGAGTAAAATGGTGGTTTTCGAAACCGTATGTGATGAATGTGCGCGGAGCAAACAGGTTAGATGAAGAGAATCAGGCTGTTCGGAACTGTTCAGCCATTTTAAAAAGGAGGGGAAATGACAAAATCATTGAAAGGGACAAAGACACTTGGAAATTTGATGAAAGCCTTTGCCGGAGAATCCCAGGCACGCAACCGCTATTCCATGTATGCGTCCGTGGCGGGGAAAGAAGGATACAAGCAGATTGAAGCCTTGTTTCTGGAAACCGGGGATAACGAGCGAATCCACGGCAAGAATTTTTACAAGGAAATGGTGGCCGGAATGGGCGCCGACGAGGCGGTAATTGTGAACGTGGATGCCGATTATCCGGTTCAGCTGGGGACTACGCTACAGAACCTGAAAGCTGCAGCAGCAGGTGAAAACGAGGAATACACTGAGTTGTACCCTACTTTCGGCGATGTGGCGGAAGAAGAGGGATTTCCCGTGATTGCCGCATTGTTTCGCAATATTGCGAAAGTGGAATGGGCCCACGAACAGCGATATCTGAAACTGGCTGCCAATATTGAAGCAGGAAAAGTTTTCAAGAAGGACCAGCCTACCCGTTGGAAATGCACCAAGTGCGGATATATTCACGAAGGCCCTGAAGCTCCAAAAGTGTGTCCGGCATGTGCCCATCCACAGGCTTATTTTGAAGTTATGGCAGAAAATTACTGATCTGAGTCGTTCTGCGACAATACAAATGCATTAAAGAAGGGGTGCCTGAAAAGGCACCTTTTCTTATATTCCTAATAATCCGAGGGGATAATACAGAGAAATTTTAGCGGCTGACTGCCCGTGTTCTCAAACTGGTGCTTTTCTCCTCCCGGAACAAACGCAAATGTCCCTGGCAACAGGGACTTCGGTCCGCTCTCACTGTTCAGGTTTCCCTTGCCATCCAGGATAAAAATTTCGTGTTCTCCTGGATGACTGTGAAAGGGAGTATGGCCTCCGGGTTCCACTTCAAACAGCCGCATAAAAAAATTTGAGGCACCTTCTTTTTCCGCTATCAGCCACCGAATCGTAGTGTTTACTGTGCCTTCCATCTCCACTTTTTCCGGTTTGAGTTCTGTGTAAGGTTTTACAAGCATTGATTACTCCATATTATATTTTCCGGCTTTCATGAAGCAGCTATCTCAGGAGGTGTTGTCCCGCGACTCTTGCGAGAGAAATAATGGTATCGGTGTCCGACCGCGAAAAAGGGGCTACGCTATCCCGAATCTTTCCTTTTCTGCATACCTGAAGCACACCCCTGGGACCGGATTTGCCGGGGATGGGACAGGAAATCATCCGTTGAATCGGCAATGCGCCCCCCTCCCTTGGTACAAAATGCTCAAACAGTTCCACATGTTGAATTTCACTGAGGTTATTGAACACATAGACCTTGTTTTGCTGAAAGGTTTGCCCGGCAATGGACTTTGCTGTGATGGGAACTGTAGATTTTGCAAGGGATTTCGGGTGCCGGAAAATCAGAACTCCGTTGCCCTCTGCCATGACGGTAACGTCTTCCTGTGGGAGATCAAATGTTATCCCCATAGCGCTGACCAGCAACTGAAGCCTTTCGGATGCGCTGGGTTCAGCAGCCATCTTTTTTCCCAAATCACTAAAATTGACCTGTCCCAAAGGACACCTCCAACTTTTTCGCTTTAAATTCAGCTTTATTCTACCACACCGTCATTGTCATGGAAGGTCGTTTTCAGTATAATTGAGCTTGAGATATGAAATCAACAACGGGGGGGACGTATGAATTTTCCTGTGTGGTACTTGCCCACGATTGGTGGCGGTTTTCTGATAGCCCTGATTGCCGTTACCCACGTATTTGTCTCGCATTTTGCGGTGGGTGGCGGGCTGTATCTGGTATACTCCGAAAAAAAGGGATTGCGTGAACAGGATCCTGGCATTTTAGCCTTCACAAAACGCCATGCCAAATTTTTCCTGCTCCTTACCATGGTATACGGTTCCATTACCGGGGTGGGAATCTGGTTTATTGTCGCACTGGTAAACCCGGGCGGTATTTCCCTCGTGATTCACAACTTTGTGTTCGGATGGGCCACGGAATGGGTCTTTTTCATACTGGAAATTTCCGCCGCATTTATCTATTTCTACACCTTTGGCAAAATGGATGACAGAACCCACGTGGCCATCGGCTGGGTGTACTTCATCAGCGCATGGATATCACTGTTTCTGATTACCGGCATTATTGACTTTATGCTGACACCTGGTACATGGTTGGCCCATCACAACTTCTGGCGTGGATTTTTCAATCCGTCTTTTGTGCCGTCGGTGTTTTTCCGCACCTTCATTGCCACGATGCTGGCGGGAGCATACGGTTATCTGACTGCCTCATTTACAAAAGAACCAGCTGTGAAAGAGATCATGACGCGTTTTTCCGGCAAATGGACACTGGTTTCTCTGATCCTGGCCATTCCAAGCGGGCTATGGTATGTGGCAGTGCTGCCGACCCACGCCCACAATCTTGTGACGGGCCAGTCTCCAACCATTGCTTCAGCCTTACGCTGGGGATTCTGGGGAGCTGTGGGCATCATGATTATCACCTTGATTGCCGGGATCGCAAAACCTTCCTGGAACTTGAAACCGGTGGCGGTTCTGGCCTTTATCTGTGGGTTTCTGATTGTGGGTTCATTTGAATGGACAAGGGAAGCGGCAAGACGGCCCTTCGTTGTCAACGAGTTCATGTACTCAAATGAAATCCTGAAAAGTGATGTGCCGATGCTGCAGGAAGAGGGCTTTCTCAAGACAGCCAGGTGGATTCGAAACCGAACCATAACACCGGAGAATCGGTCTGCCGCCGGAAGGGAGCTGTTCATCAATCAGTGCTATGCCTGTCACACAATCGGCGGGTTCAACAACGATATCATTGCCCGGACCAGGTCCATGAGTTACACCGCACTGGCGAAATACATCGGGAAAATTCACAAAGTCCGTTATTTCATGCCGCCATTTGCCGGGACGCCGAAAGAAGCACAGGCACTGGCCGCCTTCATTGCGGGGGATTTGAACGGCAAGGATGTGAGTGAGCCAAAACCGTCTAATGCAGGAAACAATTCGGGAAAGATGTTGTTTGAAGAAAACTGTTCCAGTTGCCATGAGCTGGCGGATCTGGCTGAAAAAACTGCTGGTTGGGAGCAACAAAAAATCAGGACTGCATTGGACAAATTGAACCAGCTTGTGAAAGAGATGCCGCCGTATGATGGAACATTCGCTGAAAAGGACCAGCTTGTCGCATTCCTATATTCCCTGAATCATAAAGAAGCTGTGCAACCTGTTGTCCCTTCAGTGGATGGAAAGAGGGTTTTTGAGGACCACTGTTCCCCTTGCCACGCATCTTCGGACCTTGCTGAAAAGACTGCCGCATGGGATCGGGCAAAAATCAGGGACGCATTGGACAAACTGAATCAGCTTGTTGAAGAGATGCCGCCGATGGAGGGAACGAAAGCAGAGAAAGAAGACCTCGCGGACTATCTGAATTCTTTGAAAGGAGGTCAGAAATGAACGATCAATTTATTCCCACACCGGACGCTCTCCCTGTGGCATGGGGCTGGCTTCAATTCCTCCTCCTCCTTACCTTTCCCATTCACCTTCTCTTTATGAACGCCATGCTGGGTTCAGCCGGTATCTCGATGGTTCAGCGCTTCAAAGGAGGCGAAGTAAATCGCAGACTGGCCTATTTCTTGGCTATCCTTCTACCACTGCTGGTTGCCTTTACTGTCACTTTCGGGGTGGCACCTCTGCTCTTTGTTCAAGTGCTTTACGGGCAGTTTTTTTATACCAGCTCTATCCTGATGGCTGCTTTCTGGATCCTGATTATTCCCATCCTCATCCTGGCCTATTTCGGTGCTTATTTATATGATTTTCGCTTTGAAAAGCTGGGGAAGGCAGGCGGATGGGTGATTTCCATTGTGTTCATACTGTTCATTACCATTGCCTACTTTCTCAGCAACAACATGTTGTTGATGACGCTGCCGGACAAGTTTTCCGGTTACTTTCAACACATGAGTGGAACAATGCTGGCTTCCGGTCATCCCACCTTTCTGCCCCGGTACTTACACATGGTGATCGGTGCCATCGCCGTCGGAGGTCTTTATACCGCCCTCATCACCAGGTTGAAGTCAAAGAGTGATCCGGAGCTCGCTGCCTATGGAGAAGCTGTGGGGATGAAGGTTTTCAATATGTTTACGATTATCTCCATTCTCCTTGGCATCTGGTTCCTTGCCAGTCAGCCGAAACCGGTGATGATGATGTTCATGGGGAAGAACGGACTCGCAACCGGAGTATTTGTCCTGGCGCTGATCCTGGTTGTATTGATGCTGGTCTTTTCTTTTCGCAAAAAAGTGCTTGCGACTACCGTAGTGTTGACAGTGCTGGTCTATCTCATGACTTTCATGCGGGCCTTTCTCAGGACCGGTTATCTTGGAAAATTCTTTACCCTGGATCAATTGAAAATGGCATCGGAGTATTCGCCCATGGTTCTGTTTCTGGTTTCACTGGTGGCCGGGATTTTCGTGATGGTCTGGATGGTGAAGAAGGCATGGCAGGCACTGACCGCTTAAAAAAATGGAAAAGAAATAGAAAGACGGCGGAGCGCTAAATGGCGCTCCGTCTTAGTTTGATTTGGAGTATCTTCTGGAATCGTTCTGGCAAAACCGCATCAATCAGTAGGTCGCCCGGCTTCCGGTCGGCTTCTTTACTTGACGCGGGCTTTCTCACTGTTTTATCATTCAAACAGTAAACCAATCTCCAAAAGGATGGCATTCCATGAAACTAGTACTCTTTTTATTGCTTGCGGCGAGTCCGTTGATGGCGGGAAACACGATCCCCGAACCGCTGAAACCCTGGACCGGCTGGGTCATGTGGGACAGTCCTGATGCCAATTGTCCCTCCCCGTACAATGACGCGAAAACCCATCTATGTCTGTGGCCCGGTGCGTTGAAGATTCAGGCGTCAGCCCGTGGTGGAATCTTCTCCCAGGAAGTCCGCGTTTTCCGGGATGTTGGCCTGGCTCTTCCGGGCGACGATGAACTCTGGCCGGTGGATGTAAGGGTGGATGGACGACCGGTACCGGTGGTGTTGTCCAATGGACGCCCCATGGTTCGATTGAAACCGGGCACGGCAACTATAGCTGGAAAATTCAGATGGGCGGCCATTCCCCAGAAAATTACCATCCCCCCTGCAGCAGGCATTATCCGTCTGAGCGTCGCAGGGAAGAATATCCCTTTCCCGGCGCTGGACAACCAGGGGCGGTTGTGGTTGAAGCGACGTCAGGAGACCCGGGCAGATAAGGATGCAATGGAGATCAAGGCATATCGTCTTCTGAAAGACGGAATCCCCCTCTGGCTGACCACGCATATAGAGATTCGTGTGTCGGGGCGAAGCCGGGAAGAAAAAATGGGGACCGTACTGCCGGCGGGCTGGCAACTGTCAAGTGTGATGAGCAAGCTGCCTGCTGCAGTGGATTCAGAAGGGAAACTGACTGTCCAGGTGAGGTCGGGTACATGGAACGTTGAGCTAAGATCCTTTCGGACCCACGACATTACCTCTCTCTCATTTTCAGCAGATTTATCACCGATTTTTCACAGCGAGTACGTGGCGTTTGAGGGAGATCCGGCATTTCGTCTGCTGGACATCACCGGTGCACCACAAATTGACCCGAGTCAGACCAGCATCCCTGCCACATGGAAGTCTTATCCGGTTTACCAATGGGACCACAAAAATCCCCTGGTGTTGAAGGAGCGGATGAAGGGAAACAGCAGCAGTGCGGTTCCCCGGGAAATCTTCCTGAAAAGAAACCTTTGGTTGCGGGAAAAAGGAAATGGTTTTATCTATCAGGACACCATGAACGGGAACCTGAACAAGACCCGGCGCCTGGATGTGTCCCCTTCTGAGATTCCAGGACGGATAAGAATGGACGGCAAGGGACAATTGATTACCCGCAATCCTGCTACCGGGAACGCTGGGGTGGAGATTCGAACAAACAAGGTAAAACTGGAAGCGGTTGGACGTATCCCGAAACGGGGTCCGATACCGGCTGTAGGTTGGCTCACCGATGTGGACAAGTTGTCTATGAGCCTGCATCTTCCCCCGGGCTGGCGATTGTTTTTCTGTCCCGGCGCGGAACAGGTCCGGGGAGACTGGGTCAGCGCGTGGACGTTGCTGGATCTTTTCCTGTTGCTGCTTTTTTCCCTGGCCGCTTACCGGCTGTGGGGTGTGAAATCAGCTGTTGTGGTCTTTTTTGGCTTTGCGCTCAGTTTCCACGAACCGGGAGCAGCACGGTACAGCTGGTTTTTCCTTCTGATGCCCCTGGCCCTGCTCCGGGTTGTGCCGGAGGGCCGAATGCGGAAATTGGTGGTTTGGTGGCGGAATCTGGCGATTCTTTCATTGATTCTGATTCTTGTACCGTTTTTCGGGCGGGAGATTCAGTCGGTTCTCTATCCCCAACTGGACCCGACCCACGCAATGTTTTCTTTCATTCAGTCCCACAGAACAATGCGGAGAGCACTGAAAAGCCCCCCGGCAGAGAAAAAGAAAATGGAATATGTGAACCAAGAGCTGTCCATGGAGGAAGTGTCGGCGGCAGCGCCAGTGTCTGATTCGTTTTCCGGAGGTAAGGGGAGACAAAATTATTATTCACAACAGAACCTGGCACTTTCGCCGGATGCCCGGATTCAAACCGGTCCTGGTATTCCCCAGTGGACTGGTAACGTTATGTCTCTGACGTGGAGCGGCCCGGTGACGGCTTCCGAAAAGATACGGCCCATTCTGATTCCCCCTCTTCTGAGAAAAATACTGGTGCTTACGATGCTGATTCTTGTGGGCTGGATGGTGGCCCTGATGCTGGGCGTGCCGCTGAGTTGGCCCCGATCCTTCAAATGGAAACGGGTCGCAGCAGTAGCCATTCTTGTCCTTTTTGTCCTGCCCATCCGGGCTCAGATGCCCGATCAGACCCTGTTGAAACAATTGAAACACCGGTTGACAAGGCCGGCACCCTGCTACCCGGTCTGCGCGGACATTTCCAGCGCTTCCCTGACAGTGGGAAATGGACGCCTCCGTTGCCGACTGGAAATCAGTGCCATGATCCAGACTGCGGTTCCATTGCCGGGGCAATTGCCGGTATGGTCTCCGGTTTCTGTTACCGTGGATGGTGGCAAGGCCATTGTGATGCGGAAAAACGGCTACCTGTGGCTCCTTGTACCGAAAGGAATTCACAGCGTTCAGTTGGACGGCATGATCCCCGCGGCGGCAGACTGGGAGTGGAGTTACCTGCTGAAACCCCACTATCTCACGATCCATGCCCCGGGTTGGGCTGTTACTGGAATTGGGAAAAACAATGTACCGGAAAAGCAGATATTCTTTTCCCGAAAAGTACGGAAAACCGGAAATTCCGGGGATGATTTTGGTTTGATTGCCACAGAACCACTGGTGTCAGTGCAGCGTTTCCTGGAACTGGGAATGAACTGGCACGTTCAGACTACCGTTTACCGATTGTCGGCGAAGGGAAAAGCGATTTCGCTGCTGCTGCCGCTTCTCGAAGGGGAGCAAGTCCTTTCGTCGGACGACAGCAAGATCAAGGACGGAAAAATAGCTGTCAGCTTGTCAGCCGACCAGGATTCTTTTGTGTGGGAAAGCAGGTTAGCAGTTACTTCAATCCTTAACTTGAAAGCCGCAGACGCGGCACGCTGGGTGGAAACCTGGGGCGTTACCGCGTCTCCGGTCTGGCATGTGGAGACCGGGGAGGGCACAGCTGTTTACGAACTGGAAGGCTACGGGGACACCCCGTTATGGAAGCCCTGGCCAGGGGAATCCATGGTGTTATACATCACCCGGCCGGAAGCCATTCCCGGTCCCACTGCAACGGTCAGTAAAATTTCCAGGAGGATCAGCGTCGGTTCCCGGGTGCGAAAAACCATCCTGGAGCTGGACGTGAACAGCAGTCTGGGCCAGGATTTTTCACTGACGTTGCCGGATGGTATGAAGGTGGAAACCATAAAGAGGGATGAATCTATGGTGCCGGTACAGCGGGAAGATAAGCGGTTGATATTGCCGTTGGTACCTCAAAAACAGCACATTCGAATTGACTTGAAAGAAATGAGAACACTGGGTATGTGGACGGGAACGGCGTCAGTTGGACTTGCCACAGAGGCGGCAAATATTAAAACTGACATTTCTTTACCCCATGACCGCTGGCCGCTGTTTGTGGGTGGCCCCACTGAGGGGCCGGCTGTACGGTTCTGGAGTATTTTCCTGTTAATGATCCTTGTTGCCTTCATTCTCGGGGCAATCCCCGGTTCCCCCCTTTCCCGCTGGGAGTGGATACTGCTGGGAGTGGGGTTAACCCAGGGGGGGCTGATTCAGTCCATTTTCATTGTCGGCTGGTTTTCTCTGCTGGCATTCCGAGGCAGTGAACACAGCCGGGAGCTGAGCCCGTGGAAATTTGATTTTCTCCAGCTGGGACTGGTGGCGCTCACCTGCATTGCCCTTGGCATTCTGCTGGCCATTGTTTACGCCGGGCTGATGGGCCGGCCGGAAATGTACATTGTCGGGAATGGCTCCAGTATGGATTATCTTCGATGGTATCAGGATTTTTCGGCGGGAAGACTTCCCGAAGTCTGGGTGTTGTCCATTTCAATATGGTTTTACCGTTTCCTGATGTTAGCCTGGGCGTTGTGGCTGGCCCATTCCCTTATTAAATGGATGGGCTGGGCATGGCGCCAGTTCAGTTTTGAAGGGTTGTGGCGGAAGCTGACGTTTCGGCGGAAACAAACTGAACAGGGGCAGTCCATTAAGAGCGGACTAAATGAGAGATAATTTGTGAGAAACTGAAGAGAAGGTCCTCATGTTCAGAGGTTTACGCTGAGTCCGGCCTCAGAGTAAAGATAATTGCCTTCAACAACAGGCGGTTCAGATAATTGTGAAGAATCATTTGACAAGGTCATAAATAAGAATTATGCTTATTAAGGTCAGGTTACAAATAAATAAATTCCGGATTTTCGTTCATTTTACTGCTGTGTGAACGCAAAAGAAGGAAAGGAGGAATAAAATGGGAAGTAAAGGGATTGAAATTGTCGGAATGGATGTTCAGGAACTATTGAACCTGCTCAACCGGGCTTTTTCTGATGAGTGGTTTGCCTATTATCAATACTGGCTCGGCGCAAGGGTGGTCAAAGGGCCAATGAAAGAGGCGGTTATTGCCGAGTTGCTGCAACATGCCATGGATGAACTGCGCCACGCAGACATGCTGGCTTTGCGGATTGTCCAGCTCGGTGGAACGCCTGTAATTGAGCCGAAGAAGTGGTACGACATGACCAACTGCGGCTATGATGCACCGGATGACTCATTTGTGGAGACCATCCTGAATCAGAACATCAAGGGAGAACAATGCGCAATCGGAGTGTATAAAAACATCCTCGAGATCACCATGATGAAGGATCCGGTCACATACAACATCGTGTTGCAGATTCTTCAGGATGAAGTCGAACACGAAGAAGATTTACAGTCTCTTTTTGAAGACTTTGAAATCATGATGAAGCGGTAGGTGAGTTACCGCCCGGGTGGCGTGACAGATATTCAGCCATCACTCCACGGCGGATGCTTACCGGGTACGTGGTGGTTTTGAGAAATAATCAGTCATTTAAGGAGAAAACAAAAAATGAGTAAACACAAAACATTAACGACAGTTGCGGGAATACCCGTCGCAGATAATCAGACTTCTCTGACCGCAGGGGAACAGATTCCCGATCGGGTTGTTCATGCTGTACAAATCCAAACCTGAAAAGAAAGGAGAACGAAGATGAATGAAGAGAACAAGTGCCCGGTAACGGGCGGATCTAACAAACCCAATCCTGGCAGAGCCGCATCAATCCAGGACTGGTGGCCGAAACAGTTGAATCTACAAATTCTTCACCAGCATTCAGCACTGTCTAATCCTATGAGCAAGACATTTAACTACGCCACAGAATTCAAAAAGCTCGACCTGGATGCCCTCAAAAAAGACCTTTTTGCGTTAATGACCGACTCGCAGGACTGGTGGCCGGCTGATTATGGAAGCTACGGGCCGCTTTTCATCCGAATGGCGTGGCACAGTGCTGGTACGTACCGAACCAAAGACGGCCGCGGCGGTGCCTCTACTGGCAACCAACGCTTCGCTCCACTCAATAGCTGGCCCGACAATGTGAATCTGGACAAGGCGCGTCGGCTACTCTGGCCGATCAAGCAGAAATATGGCAGTAAAATCTCATGGGCTGACCTCATGATCTTCGCCGGAACCTGTGCGTTGGAATCTATGGGATTCAAGACGTTCGGTTTTGGCGGCGGTCGCGAGGATATCTGGGGACCTGAGGAGGACACGTACTGGGGTCCAGAGACAGAATGGCTTGGTGAAAAGCGTTTCTCAAAAGATCGGCAGCTCGAGAATCCTCTTGCCGCCACACAAATGGGCCTAATCTATGTAAATCCGGAAGGACCGAACGGCGAACCGAACGTACTTGCGGCCGCACAGGATATTCGTGAAACTTTTGCACGCATGGCCATGAACGACGAAGAAACTGTGGCACTGATCGCCGGCGGACACACCTTTGGCAAAGCCCACGGTGCTGGCGATACGGCACGGCTTGGCCGTGAACCCGAGGGTGCCAGAATTGAAGAGCAAGGCCTTGGCTGGAAGAGCAGCTTTCGTACCGGTAAAGGCGTTGACGCGATCGGTAGCGGACTGGAAGGGGCTTGGACTCCGACGCCGACCCAGTGGGATAACAGCTTTCTTGAGACCCTGTTCAAATACGACTGGAATTTAGAGAAGAGCCCCGCAGGATCCTGGCAATGGGTTCCAACCGATCCAGCGGCAGCTGATCTCGTCCCGGATGCTCATGACCCTTCGAAACGACACGCGCCCATCATGTTTACCACGGACCTTGCCCTTAGGATGGACCCAATCTATGGGCCTATTTCCAAGCACTTTTACGAGAACCCCAATGAATTTGCGGACGTCTTCGCCCGTGCGTGGTTCAAGCTGACCCACCGTGACATGGGCCCTCGATCACGCTATCTTGGCACGTTGGTGCCATCGGAAGAATTGCTGTGGCAAGACCCCGTCCCTGAAGTCACATATGACTTGGTTAACGAAAAGGACATTGCTGACCTCAAGGGCAAAATACTCGCATCGGGACTGTCGCTCTCCGAGTTGGTTTCGACAGCATGGGCGTCGGCGGCAACTTTCCGTGGTTCTGACAAACGCGGTGGGGCAAACGGAGCGCGCCTCCGTCTCGCCCCGCAGAAGGATTGGGAAGTTAATCAACCTGCCCAATTAGCGAATGTGCTCAAAACTCTTGAGGGGATTCAGAAGGCGTTCAATGACCTACAGTCTGGCGGGAAGATGATTTCGCTAGCTGATGTGATCGTCCTTGGCGGTTGCGCCGCCGTGGAGCAGGCCGCGAAGAACGCCGGATATGACACGCAAGTTCCGTTCACGCCGGGACGCACCGATGCGTTGCAGGAACAAACCGATGTGGACTCCTTCTCGGTGCTCGAACCGGTAGCAGATGGGTTCCGCAACTATTTGAAAACGAAATACGCGGTTTCAGCAGAAGAACTACTGCTCGATCGGGCACAATTGCTAACGCTGACTGCACCCGAGATGACGGTTCTTGTCGGCGGTATGCGTGTGTTGAATGCAAACTTCGAACAGTCGCAGCACGGCGTCTTCACGAAAAGGCCAGAGATGCTCAGCAATGACTACTTTGTCAACCTGCTCGACATCCGCACGACGTGGAAGGCAACTTCAGAAGACGATGACGTGTTCGAGGGTCGTGATCGCACAACGGGCGAACTCAAGTGGACTGGCACCCGTGTTGACCTAATCTTCGGTTCGAATTCACAACTCAGGGCCTTAGCGGAAGTCTACGGATCTGATGATTCCCATGAGAAGTTCATACATGACTTTATAGCGGCCTGGAATAAAGTAATGAACCTTGACCGTTTTGACCTAGCATAAGCCACATTAAGGGCTTTTGACAGGAAAGCGAAAAAATGGTCAGCTGACAATCGGTTCCAGCGGCGGCGCTACGCCGTCCGCTGGAACCGATTGTTCATTCAAAAGGGTCAGGGATTTAATGACGCTGAAAGACGGATGAGGGCGGCTTGTGCCGCCCTGCTGGCCCCTATTCTTCATTTGCTCTGGGATGAAATTTGAAATAGACCTGTTTCAGCCTATCCATGCTGATGTGGGTGTAGATTTCTGTGGTTGTGATGGAAGAGTGCCCCAGCATCATCTGTACAGCCCGGAGATCCGCTCCGTGTTCCAACAGGTGGGTGGCAAAGGTATGGCGCAGGGTGTGGGGAGAGAGTTTGTCCCCAATGCCGGCTTTTCTGCCATAAGCTTTCAGGATTTTCCAGAACCCCTGTCGGGTCAGGGCGTTTCCGAAACGGTTTAGAAAAAGTACATAACTGTCTTTCCCTTTCAAAGTGGCAATCCGCCCATCGTTCAAATAGTGTTCCACCCAGTTCCGGGCGGTGTCGGTGAATGGTACCAGTCGTTCTTTTGCCCCTTTTCCGAAGGTAATGAGGAAGCAATCGGCCATGTTCAGGTCGTTAACCTTCAAGTTGATCAGTTCCGATACCCGAAGGCCGGTGGCGTACAACAGCTCAATTATAGCCTTGTCCCGCTGGCCCAGCGGCGTTTCCACATCCGGCAGCGACAACAGGGTTTCCACTTCTCCATCGGTCAGATACTTCGGTAGCAGGCGAAATGCCCGGGGTGTTTCCAGTATGTCTGTGGGATTTTCCGGAATCATTCCCTCTTCCGCCATGAAGCGGTAGAGGTGGCGGAGGCTGGAACTGAACCGCATGATGGAACGGGGGGAATATCCCGCATTGAAGAGAAAAGCCACATAGCGGGTAACTGTTTCCTCCCCCACAGACACCATGTCCACATTTTCCAGTTCCAGAAAATTCTGGAACAACACGATGTCGTTCCGATACGCTTCAATGGTGTTGGCGGATAATCCCTTCTCCACAATGAGATAATTGATGAACGAAGAGATTGCTGTGTTACTCATTTTGGTGCCAGGTTTGAGGTTGAGCAGAAGGCAAGGTTGGGTGAAGAAAAGACAGGGAATGGCTGATTTGCCAGCCCCTGCCGAGAGCTTTTCAGCCCGAACAATTGCCTGTTCATTTCCCGGTCTTCCTCCTACTCCTACTCCTACTCCTACTCCTACTCCTACTCTCTTATGAGAGCAGATCAATGGCTAAAAGACAGGTTAATTCAGCGAACAGCTGTTTGATTTCAACGTACTCGTTTTCTACATGATACGCCTCGTCGTCTCCGGGACCCCAGCCCACTGCCAGGATGCCGGCGAGGTTCATTGTTTTGGCATAGGTTCCGCCACCCATTCCGAATGTTTCCGGCTTGAATCCCAGGATCTCTTCTGCATTGCGCTGGATCGCATACACCACCTCGTTTTCCGGATCCACTCCGTGGGCATCGTTCCAGGACATGCAATTCAGTTCAAACTTCCCGCCTACAACGCGATCCGCACAGCCCTGGAGTTGAGCTAACACGCTGTCTTTTGTCATTCCGGGCACTGTGCGGATGTCCAGGTAGATGTAACAGGTCCCTGGCACAATATTGGGAGCGGCACCGCCGTGGATTTCACCCAAGTTCAGAGAGGGTTCACCGAGAACGGGATGCAACTCGTATTCAAACTTCAGTTGCTCAATCTCATTGATGAGTTTTGACATCATGTACACCGCGTTGATGCCCAGCTCCGGCGTAGAACCGTGGGCCTGTTTCCCGATGGCCGTAATCTTCACCAGGGTCCGTCCCTTCTCGGCAATGTCAATTCTCTCCATGTTTTCTCCGATGTCAGGAATGATCGAAATGGTCGGATCCACGAGTTTTTCGTCTACGAGATACCCGATTCCATAATCAATCCCGTCCGGGTCTTCCGCTTCTTCATCAGACAGCGCTGCAATCTGAAGCTGACCTTCCAGTTCATTGTCAATGCCGCTTTCTTTTAGTACAATTGCGGCCGCAAGGATGGATGCAAGGGGACCTTTGTTGTCCAACACGCCTCTTCCATAGAGAAAACCGTCTTTTTCAATCACCTCATAGGGATCGGTGTCCCAGCCCTCACCGGCAGGTACCACATCCATGTGCCCCGGTATCATCAGCCGTTTCCCGTTTGCATTTTTCCCCAGTAATCCGATGATATTGGGTCTGCCTTCCATCCTGGCGTATTCGTTGTAAGGGATTTTGGCTTCATCCATTGCCCGTTTCACAATCTTCGCAACCCGGTATTCTTCTCCGCGGATTTTCAGAAAGGGAAATTCCGGCAGCTTTTCCGAAACGACATTCACGGTTTTTTCTGCGCACATTTCCCGGGTCAGATCCACTATGGTTTTCCGGATTTCATCCCGGTGGTTCTCAAAGTATTGGCGAACAGTTTCTCTTGCAGTCATTTCTGCCTCCTTCTCAATCGTTTCTTCATGATCTTAGTCTACCAGAAAAGACATTGCTGTGAAGTGAGAAAGTGGGGACGCAAAAAAAATAGAGTGGGGCGATCTTTCATAACTAAAACAAATAAACAAGCAACTTCTTTTCAGGGCTTTGTGGCTGTCCGCTGATTTTCAGTATTGTATTCATATCTTATAAGGTGGTTTATACCGCCCTTTTTTGTGAATGAATAGATTGAAACTCAGCGAGGTATTCTCTACAGGGAAAGGCAAGGAGATAAAGGTCTGGAAGTAGGAATGAATTTGACGAGACATTGATGAGTTTGCGTCTTTTCTGGTGTCCTCATGTCTCAAAAACAGGCTCAATCTCAACCCTGCCTTTTAAACCTGTGATAGAATGAGAACAACAATAGAGAGGAGGATTCTTATGAACCAACAGGTATTTGACATTTCGGAGATCAAGATTCCGAAGGAAAAAATTATGCGTTATGCCAATCTGCTGTGGTTGGTACCCTTGCTGATTCTGGTGCTGGGAAGCTGGTACACTATTCAACCGGAAGAGATGGGTGTTATTCAGCGGTTTGGCAAGTTTACACGTACAGAAACACCGGGCCTTCATTTCAAGATTCCACTGGTGGAAAAGGTGACAAAAGTGGCAATCAAGCGCCAGCAGAAAATGGAGTTTGGATTTCGTACCCTGCAGGCCGGTATCCGGTCCGAGTATTCCACTCGCAATTTCTCCGGAGAATCCATGATGTTGACAGGAGATCTTGGAATCGGGGAAATTGAGTGGATTGTCCAGTACAAAATTAAGGATCCGGTGAAATACCTTTTCCGGGTTCGAAATATTCAGGGGACGTTCCGTAACATTTGCGAGGCATCTATGCGGGAAGTAGTGGGAGATCGCTCTATTAATGAGGTCCTCACTACAGGACGTGAGGAGATCTCCATGGCGGCTCTGGATATGATCCGGGAACTTTGCAAACAGTATGACACAGGACTGGCTGTGAACGTGGTGGTACTCCAGGATGTGAATCCCCCGGACCCTGTCAAACCCTCATTCAACGAGGTGAACCAGGCAATTCAGGAAAAGGAAAACATGATCAATCAGGCTCTGGCTCAGTACAACAAGGTAATTCCGGAAGCAAAAGGGAAAGCCCTACAGAGGATCCAGGAAGCGGAAGGCTATGCGGTTCGACGGGTGAACGAGGCCCATGGCGACGTGGCCAGGTTCCGGGATGTGCTGGTGCAGTACAAAAAGGGCCCGGCGATTACCAAGAAGCGGTTGTATTTTGAAACTATGAAGGACATTATTCCGAAGATCGGGAAAATTGTTGTGATTGACGAGAAGGCAAAATCTGTTCTGCCGTTTCTGAATCTTGGACAGGGGGTGGTGAAATGAAGGCCGCGGGTGGATTGATCGTAGCGATTGTCATAGTTGTGCTATTTGTGGCCAGTGGCGGGGTTTTTGTAGTGGACGAAACTCAGCAGGTCGTCATTACTCAGTTCGGAAAACCAGTGGGTGATCCAATCAAAGATGCCGGTCTTCACTTCAAGATTCCTCTGATCCAGAAGGCAAATTTCTTTGATAAGCGCTGGCTTGAGTGGGATGGAGATGCCAATCAGATCACCACAAAGGACAAAAAATATATCTGGGTGGACACCTATGCGAGATGGCGGATTTCGGAGCCTCTGTTGTTTTTTGAGACCATGACGAACGAAGTGAGTGCAATGGGACGTCTGGATGATATTATTGACGGGGAAACCCGGGTAAATGTGGCGAAATTCAACCTGATTGAAGTGGTTCGTACCACCAACCGGCCGATGAATCTGACGATAAGTGCCGGTTCAGGACCGGTTGACCAGCAGGACTTTCATGTGGATATCGGTCGGGAAAAAATAAGCAAATTGATTCTTGAGAAAATCCGGAAAGTGACGCCCACCTACGGAATTGAGATGGTTGATTTTCGCATCAAACGCCTGAACTATGAAAAATCCGTACGATACAAAGTCTATGAGCGAATGATCAGTGAGCGACAACGGATTGCTGAGCAGTATCGCTCAGAAGGCCAGGGAAGAAAGGCGGAAATAATTGGTAAAACTCAGCGGGAACTGGAAAGAATCCAATCGGAGGCCTATCGGAAGTCTGAGGAGATTAAGGGAAAGGCAGACGCTAAGGCAACAAAAATCTATGCGGATACCTATTCTCAGGACCAGAATCTTTACAAGTTCCTGAAGGGCCTGGAAGCGCTGAAGGCAACTGCTTCACCGGAACAGACACTGATTCTTTCCACAGACAGCGAATTCTATGAGTTGATGAAACGGTATAAGTAACAGGAGGAATCATGGGGACTGGGCTGAAAGTTACACTGAGCTCCAACTTGAAGCTGTTGGACGCAACGAAGCAGGCGTTTGACAATTTCATGGATGCAGTTGATGCGGGTGGAGAAGACTTTCGGTACTGGTGCTGGGTTGGAATTCAGGAGGCGCTTGTCAATGCCATTCGACATGGAAACTTAGAGAACCCTGAAGTCCCAGTAGAATTCACCATTGAAGCAACCGGCAAGGGAATGAAATTTGCGGTTTCGGATCGGGGGAAAGGCGTGGTTCTGGAAAATATGCCGGACCCCACGGCTCCGGAAAACCTGCTTCGCTCATCGGGGCGGGGTTTTCTGTTTATTCAAAATGCCATGGACCGGGTTTCCCTTGCGTGGAAACCCGGTTCCTTTAAATTGATTATGGAAAGAGATTTCAGGGGGGAGTAAGTATGCTGGAAATAAAAGAAAAATCTGTTTCTACTGTTAAAATCTTGAATTTGAAAGGCAAGATTACCATTGGTTCGGGAGACACCACGCTCAGAAAGCGAATTGAAAAACTTATAGAGGAAGGTCAGCGTCAAATTGTATTGAACATGGCCAGGGTGTCGTACCTTGATTCTTCAGGTACCGGAGAACTGGTGAGCTGTCTCATCAAAGCACACAGGGAAAACGGACAGTTGAAGTTGTTGAACATCTCGCAGAAAATACAGGATATTCTTCAAATTGCTCAACTCTTCTCCATCTTCGAAGTGTTTACCGATGAATCGGAAGCGGTAGCCAGTTTTCTTTCTGCAGATAAGTAGAGACAAGGTTGAGTCTAAGTGAAGATCGGGAAACGATGGCCAATTCCCTGTTTTTCCGACGCCTACTGTAGTTCCTCTGGGAGAGTGGTTCCGGTCATCTGTTCCAGGTAAGTTTTCCATTTTGGGTAGCGGGGCATATGCATGATCATTCCCAGCATTGCCACAATGAAAAACAGGTAAAATGAATTATAGTTGCGCAAGATGAAATACTCTGCAAAGCCCATCAGACAGATAGCTTCCGACAGGGCCAGTGAAACCAGGGATGCGGTTACCAGGCGACCGGCAAGGGTTTCGGTATCCAGATTTATTTTTTCAGCTGGAATTCTTAACAAAAGATACTTTGAAATTCCCGCCGCCAGAAAACAGATGGCAACCAGAACCAGAAGAATCGGATGAAGAGAGTTGTTTTGTGCGGTGACAGTTTCAGTTGCCCTGCGCTGCATCCACTCTACGATCCCTGCATAGAATAAGATACTGACAATGAAAGAAAACCATATCATGACGCACGTTCTCAATTTTCTCTGTATAATTTCAATATCGAATTCATTCATACCTTGACCTGATTCTACAATGTTTCCGGATTTCCGGATGCGGGGCGGTTTGCCTCCAGGCGTTTCCGGCGTCGTTCCCGCAGCTTCAATGCTACTTTCTGCATGTCCTCTTCCTGGTCCAGCTCGTCCATGATTTCCAGTCCCAGCAATGTTTCGATTACGTCTTCCAGTGTAACGATACCTTCAACACCACCATATTCATCCACAACCAGAGCGATATGTTCTCTGGATCCTGTCAATTGCTCAAAGAGAGGGAAAAGCGGAAGAAAATCCGGAACAGTGGGGATTTCACGGTAGAATTCGTACAGTGAGCGATCCCCTTCGCCCTTTATGAGTGCCATGAGAATATCATTTTTCAGGACAAAACCAACTGTATCGTCAATATCTTCTCCGAAGATTGGGATTCGGGAAAAAGGTAGATCAGGATGGGAATTGATTGTGTCAGATACAAGCTGATTTTGCTGAATTGCAAAAACGACAGTACGTGGAGTCATGATCGCACTGACCTTCAGTGAGGAAAAGTGGAGCATGTTCTGAAGAAGCGTAGATTCCATGTTGTCTATTGCGCCTGAGGTGGCGCCGATTTGCGCCAGTGCCGATAGTTCTTCACGGGAAGTGACATGATGCAGGGACCCCCGCTTTCTCAACCGCCTGGCGATGAGCATGGCAAGCCAGACCAGGGGAGCCAGGATGGTGATCAGGACCGGCAGCACATAAGCGGCTACAGGTGCCAGTTTCTTCCAGTGATTCGCCCCGAGGCTCTTCGGAATAATTTCCGCAACATAAAGTATGAGTAATGTCAGGATGGCAGATGTGATGCCCACGTATCGGCTTCCAAATACAAATGCGGCTTCGGCACCGACTCCGGCAGCGCCTAAGGTGTTTGCAATGGTGTTGAGGCTGAGGATGGCGGACAGGGGTTTTTCCACATCTTTCTTCAGCCGTTTCAATCGTTCTGCAAGGTGAGGGAAGTTCGCACTACTGGTGGCGACAAATGCTGGTGTAATGCTGAGAAGCGTGGCCTCAAGGATAGAGCATGCGAATGACACGACGAGAGCCAAAAGTGTGTAAAAAATCAACCACCCCACGGGTATCCTCCTCTCGATGTTGGGCCTTTCAGACAAATCATTAAACCCACGGTAAATTCCCATGTTTATCATATCACAGCAGTGTTCAACCGGATTCCCTAAGATGCTCATCAGGGGTTATATCGACAGAATGATTTGACTCTATCAAAAAAGAGGTAAGATCAGGAACGGAATTTCTTATGACTCATTTTTCTTCCATGGGGCCAATTCTGGTATACTGTTACAAAATATGATAGTGGAAGGCTATTTTGAAAGAACTGGAGAGCCTTTTCAGAAAATTTATAGAGTCCAGTCAGCCGGGTGAAGTCCTTGATTGCTGTATTGTGGACGGCTCGTCCGAGAGTGGGGCTATGGCGATTGTCTCAGAAGTAAAAGAAGCAATGCTTTCAGCTGTCGGGCAATCCACTGACAGAAGGGAAAGAGAATTTCAGGGTTTGGGGTATCAGTACTACCAGTCCGGTTCACCGGTTGCAAATTTGATTGCTGTTTTGAACTTCTTTCACCAGGGCTTTCTCTCTGCGCTCTCTGAACTGGGAATGTTGGATAGATACTGGAATCAGGTGGGTGAGTTTTTTGACGACCTGAAAAATTTTGTGACGAAAGGCTACCTTCTGAAGGACCTGGATGAACTGGAACATGTGTTCATGTCGGAATTCAAGGACAAGATGGATATCAGTCCTCACATGAGGTGGGTTCAGGCCACTATCCAGTCTATACGTGAAGATAAGAGGTATGCAGCAGGGACCGATAATACGATTCGAGCCGAGCTGGATGGCTGGCTTTCCAAACCGGAGACTCGTCTTCTTCTTGGAGATGAGATTGAGTGGGTCCAGATTCTTCATCGTGCAATCCAACAACTGGCTGTCTCCATGACTCAGGATATGAGATCCCGGAACTACCTGCAGATGTTTATTCTGGCAAAGGAATTGGGGAAGAAGACTCTCTATTTTCTACATACGCTGGGTGATCTCTATCTCTCTTTTGTGCAGAACAGAGAGAAGCGTCTCGTGGATTTTCTTCATCTGGCAGTGTCGGAGGGGGAAGTCTCCCATGTCACGGTTCTTTCAGTTGAAAAATTTGACGCGTTGACCCGAATCTGGGGAGATACGGTAAAAAATATTGTTCTGGAGAAGATTAAAAATCACATTGACAATGCCCTTGCCACTTCATCCTCCAAAGGTTTTTACGTTGAGGGTCGACCGGGCAGATTATACATCTTTCATACGGATCGATTCGGTATGAAACTGGAGGGTCAGATACGCAGGCTGAAGGTTCGCCTGGAAGAAGAAAGTATATCTTTTGAGGAGAATACAATCGGATTCCACGTGTCCGTTGCAACGGTCGGATTTCGGAAGGGGGAGAACCTCTCCAGGGATTTGATCAAGAAAGTGCTGGCCTTTGTTATAACCCGGGCATCCCTGGCTGAAGACGGGTTCTATTGCCTTGACGCGGAAGATAAACGGGCCGTAATCAGCGGAATTATCCGAAATTATCAACAGATCCAGTTTGTCCAAAGTACATTGAATGAGAAGAATATTCAACTTCATTTCCAGCCCGTTGTCATGATGGAAAGTCGGGAAGTGTACAACCTGGAAGCACTTGCAAGGATTGTTACACCGGATGCGGTGATTTCAGCAAAAGATTTTATCCAGACTGTTTATGATCTGGGAATGATTCTGAAACTGGATTCCCTGGTTTTTGAGAAAATTTGTGAATATCAGGACAGGATACGAAGCATTACGGATAAAATTTTCCTGAACGTCAGTCCCTATTCCCTGAAGTCGGCCACCTTCAGAAATATCCTGAAAAATACGGTTCGGGAGCTGAAGAGTGCCGGTCTTTCTTTAACTGTTGAATTAACAGAACAGGCGGTACTTGAAAACGTGGATGTAATCCGTTTTATTAACGAAAATTATGGAATTCGTTTTGCGATTGACGACTTCGGTACCGGCTATTCCTCACTGCACACTGTGGCCTCGCTCTCCGAGAGTGGTGCTGTGGGCTACCTGAAAGTGGACGGAGAAATGGTCCGACAGATGGAAGAATCCCAGGAAACATACAAGGTGGTGAATACAATCATTCGGATGTCTGATGCTTTGCGATTGAAGGCCATTCCGGAGTACGTGGAAACCCGCCGCATATCCCAACGGCTGCTGGCTATGGGTGTCAAGATGGGTCAGGGAAACTACTTCAGTCCGCCGGTTCCCATCGAGGAACTACCTGCCCAATAGCGTTGTGTATAGAAGTGTTCTGTGCGCCTCCGGCACCTGTGTTCCGTGTTCTGACCGAATAAGAATGGGCGTGGGAGCAGGAAAGCAAGGGAGTTTGCGATTCCACGTCCCTTCTGAATCTTGTCCGTACCTCATTTTTTTCTTAATTTTATCTGACCTTTGTGTCTTTGTGACTTTGTGTTGAATTCTGGCCTCCTCCGTGGGCGTTTTTCGTGTCGGCGTAGAAAAGAATCAGTTGTATCCGGTTTTCTGTCTTTCCCGAAAAGTATCCGGCACTCAACCTCAACCTTACCTTCCACTCAGCCTTTTCCAATCACGTTCCGAATGCCAGGTGCTGGGCGTGACAGAGAGCAATTGCCAGTGCGTCTGATACATCCAGCGGTGCTTTTCCCAAGGTGATGCCCAACTGAGTTTCAACCAGGAACCGCAACTGTTCCTTGTCTGCCTGTCCGTACCCTGCGATGGCTTTTTTTACGGATCGGGGGGCATAGGCGGCCACGGAAATATCTTTCAGGCCCAGTACCGCGATTGCCGTTCCCCTGAGGTGGGCCAGTTTTACAGTTGATTTCACATTAACACCGGTGAAGATGTCTTCAATTGCGGCAGCACCGGGCTGGTAGGTTTCCAGAATTTCGTTCAGTCGATTGAAGAAGTCAGGCAGAATTATGGAGAGGTCCCTGGACTTGAATCGAAAACCGGTAAAAAAAACAGGGGAGCATTCTCCCCTTTGGTCACTATCCACGATTCCGATACCGGTACATGTTGTGCCGGGATCAATGCCGATAATTCTCATCTAGTCTTCCAGTTCTGCCTCATCAAAATCCATGTTTGACCAGACATTCTGCACATCTTCATGGTCTTCAAAAGCATCCAACAGCTTTAACATAGATTGCAATTTCTTTCCTTCAACCTGAGTGGTTGTAGTGGGAATCATGGACAGGCAGGCCTCCCGCATCTCGACGCCTGCGTTTTCCAGTGCTTCTCTGACGTTTTCGAATTCTTCCACTTCGCTGTACACGCCCCAGGTTTCACCTTCATCCAACACATCCTCACCACCATTGTCCACCACGATTTCAAACAGGGCTTCTTCATCAATCTTTTCTTTTTCAATGGTGATGTTGCCTTTCCGATTAAACATCCAGGACACTGAACCATTTTCGCCGAGATTTCCGTTGTATTTTCCAAAGAGATGACGAATTTCGGGAGTGGTGCGGTTGCGGTTGTCTGTCAGGCATTCGACAATCACTGCAACACCTCCGGGACCATAGCCTTCATAGGTGGCTTCTTCGTAACTGACACCTTCCAGCTCACCGGTTCCTTTCATGATGGCCCGTTTGATGTTATCTGCCGGCATGTTTGCGGCTTTTCCGGTCGCAATCGCGCTTCTCAACCGGGGATTGGCGCTTTCATCTCCGCCACCCAGCCTCGCTGCAATAGTAATTTCTTTAATCAGGCGAGTAAAAATCTTCCCGCGCTTGACGTCTTCACGGCCTTTTTTGTGTTTGATATTTGCCCATTTACTGTGTCCAGACATATTTCCTCCATTTACATGGTGCCCTTCAATTTATCTTCTCAATTTTAGCATACGCTCAAAGACTCTACAGCATGAAAATGGGTGTGGAATCAGACTTCAGCTCCTCAAAAATCATCTGGACTGAATTGATACAGCCACATTGCGGACACCGCTCCGTCCACTCATTGAGCGGTGTCTCGCACTTGTTACAGTGGAAACGAAATTCCAGAAGATGAGCCTGCTCAACCAGTTGCTCGAGGTAGTGGACCGCCGTATGGTGTTCCCCTTTTCTGTGATAAATGCGAGCCAGATAATAGGTCAGGGCCGGGATGTACGCCACTTCCCCTTCGATATTTTCAAAAATCTCCCTTGCCTTTTCCAGCATTTCCAGCCGATAATAGAGTTTTCCCAGGTAAAACCTTGCCAGGACATGGTGATTTTCATTGAGGACAACATGCCCCAGCTCTTCCACTGCGGCTTCCGGATTTCCCTGTTCCAGGAGGGCATCTTCAATCATCTTCAAAAAAACAACAATATGGGTGCGTGAAAATCCCTGCCTCATTACCTCGATCATTTCTTTGATTTTGCCCTTCTTGCGCAGCAGCTGTCCATAGCGAACGTAGGCAGGTGCGAAATCCGGAAAATCGGAGATCAGTTCTTTCAGGATATGTTCAGATTCCCTTGTTTTCCCAAGTTCGTAGCGGATTTCAGCGCCTTCCATTTCCGGGAAAGTTTCGGAATCTTCCTTTCTCCCCTTCCAGTAAACTTTGACTGCACGAACCCAGTCTCCGGATTGTTCCAGATAATTCAAAAGAGCCCGATACGCCGTTGTCCTGGATTCCTTCCGTATTTTTTGCACCAGTTTTAACAGTTCACGGTGATCCGATTCCAGGTTCGATTCCGGCAGCACGTCCAGCAGTTTAAGGAAGGCCTGGACCGTCGCCTTCTTATGGAATGCCTTCCGGAAAGCGATTGCGGCATCTTCAAACTGCCCCAGCCGTTTGTGAATGACGCCCATGGTCATAAGAATGTCATAATTATTTTCAGATTTACGGTACGCTTTCTGGATCTCTTCAAATGCCTCTTCGTAGCTGTTCGCATACAGGTGGTTCAGTGCGAGGATAAAGTGACGACTGGAACGCCAGGTAAGGTTGGTGGCCAGGCGAATTGACCGGTACATTAAGAACGCACCAAGAGTCCCGGCAAAAAATATGAGAATCAGAACCCGATCCAGATCCAATTCCAGGCCGGCAGGCAGCTGAAACGAAGTTTTCAAGAGCTCTTCGTTCATGTAAATTGCCGCGCTGATGAAAATCAGAATCAACACAATGAGTGAAATCAGGACAATGGTACGGAATTTCATGGTTTACCTCTGGTACCGGATGTTCCGGATGATAGTAAAAGCCCGATACAGCTGTTCCAGCAACAGGCATCGTGCCCACTCATGGGTTAGAGTCATAGGAGAAAGCGAAATGGATTCAAATCCTTTTTCCCGAATTTCCGTGCCGAAACCGTTTTCTCCTCCCACCATGAACAACGGATCATGACTGCCGTAGGTCAGCTTTTTTTCAATGAAATTTGCAAACTCACGGGATGTCATCCGTTTCCCCCCTTCATCCACCAAAATCGGGTCGTCCCCTGTGGATAGATGATTCAAAAAACCGATAGTTTCTGCTGCAGTACGGCGAACGGCATCTGTTTCCCGACTCTCCCTAAGGGCCACGCGCTCCACGCGATTAAACCGATTCACCCGATTCAGGTAATCATCTTCCAGATCCTTCAGGTGACGGTTCCGGGTTTTTCCCGGCCAGATCGTGCTAATCTTCATTTCGCCGGATCAACTTCTCGGCATCTGCCCACAGACTTTCCAGATTGTAAGTTGCCCGCTTCTCCTCGGTGAAAATATGGACAATAATATCTCCAAAATCAATTAAAATCCAGTCTGCCAGGTCGTATCCCTCCATATTAAGCGGTTTTTGCCCGGCATTTTTCAGTATTTCATCGGCGATTGCCTGATTTTGTGGTACCGATGATCCGCTGGTGATGAAGAAAAAGTCTGCAATTGTCGTAAGTTCAGTCACTTTCAGGACTGAAATATTCTCGGCCTTCTTTTCCTCTGCTGCCTGGATAATGTTATCCAACAATCCCATGTTCACCCCTTCCTGTATAAATCATGTGTATCTATGTAATCAAGTACATCCGAATTAATCATACCAGATGGTGATTCTCCGTTCAAAATCATTTTGCGAATTTCGCTGGAAGAAATTGCATAATCCGGTACTCTCAGCAGTGTGGAGCCTGAAAAATCGGCTTCAATTCGTTCTGATGGTGTGATGTTTCTTCCGGTTGCGTTGAAAATCCGATTCAAAGCGGCTTCGTCTACATCCAATCCCGCCCGTGTCGTGAAGACAATGGGAAAGGTCTGAAGGAGCTGTTCCCAGCCTTTCCATTCAAAGAGCTGATTCAGGTTGTCCATTCCAGCGATGAAGAAAAAAGGTTTCTTACCTGACTTTTTCAGACGATTCAACAGATCGATCGTGTAGCATGGGCCAGCATTGCCGTTATCCATATCCGAGACACTCAATCCCGCAATTCCCTTTACAGCCAGTCGTGTCATTTCGATGCGGTGGGAAAACGAAGAGATCTTTTTTCCAAGGGGATGGGTGGCAGCAGGAACAAAACAAACAGAATCGACGGCCTCAAAGCCGGCAATAAACCGAGCAATCTCCACATGGCCATTGTGAATGGGATCAAAGCTTCCGCCGTAGTAGCCGATCATCTATACCTCGTTCAGAAAATCGTTCTTCAGGCCTGGCTCTTCCTTTGGCTGTATTAACTCTCTCGTTGTGGGAGCCGGCCGGGAGGACTCAACCATGTGTCCCAGTTCTTGTACCAATGTTTCAAGCCCCTCTCCAGTCACAGCTGAAATTCGGAAAAGCGGGATCTGATTTTCCCGGCAGAATTGACTGATTTCTTCCAGTTCATCCTGGGAACCAAGGCTGTCCATCTTGTTTACTGCGACGGCAAAATGGCGATTCAGCATGTCGGGATTGAACTTCTTCACCTCTTCCCGAATGGTCTGGAATTCCTCGACCAGTGAGCCGTGTGGCGTTGCCCCGTCCAGTAGATGGAGGAGAATGCGGGTTCGTTCAATATGGCGAAGAAATTTGATTCCAAGTCCCCGACCTTCAGCGGCCCCTTCAATCAGGCCAGGGATGTCCGCAACGAGAAAAGACTTGAAATCATCATAAGACACGACACCCAGGTTGGGGTGAAGCGTCGTGAATTCATACTCATCTACCTTTGGCCTGGCGCTGGAAATGCGGGAAATAAGTGTGGATTTCCCGGCGTTTGGATAGCCCACCAGGGCCACATCCGCGATCAGTTTCAGTTCCAGCCGGATGGCAATGGGTTCAACCAGATGGCCATCTTCAGAATACCGGGGAGCCCGGTTGGTTGCGGAGGAGAACCGTGCGTTTCCCTTTCCCCCTCTCCCGCCTTTCTGAATCACAACCTGCTGGCCATCTTCGAGGATTTCAGCCAGTAGTTCTGCAGTCTCCGCGTCCCGCACAATTGTGCCAATGGGGACCTTGACGATACAGGGGAGGCCGTTTCGTCCGTGCATGTCCTTCCCTTTGCCGTGTTCACCTCTTTCCCCACGGTAGTGCTGGCGCTGGCGCAAGCGGGTCAGGCTGTTCATGCCGGCATGGCCTTCAAAAATCACGTTTCCGCCGTCTCCGCCGTCTCCGCCATCAGGACCGCCCTTTGGAACATACTTTTCCCGTCGGAAACTCATGCAGCCGTTCCCGCCGCTGCCCGCCTGGATAATCATTTTCATTTCATCTACAAACATAAAAACCGCCTGAAACAACAAAGGGGGGCACTAGGCCCCCCAATAGGTCAAGAAAACAGAATTAGTGAAGCGCTTCTGTTATGGTTACATATTTGCCGAGTCGGCCCCGGTCACGGAAGCGGACAACGCCGGTAGACAATGCAAACAACGTGTCATCTTTGCCACGGCCAACGTTTTCACCCGGTTTGAAATGGGTACCACGCTGGCGAACAATAATGGTCCCGGCATTGATCAGCTGGCCGTCCTGGCGTTTCACGCCGAGTCGCTGGGCGTTACTGTCTCTGCCGTTTCGGGAACTTCCCTGTCCTTTCTTATGAGCCATTACTTACCCCTTGATTCCTTCAATTTTCAAAACAGTCAGCAATTGGCGATGACCTTTCATCCGCTTATACTGTTTCCGTTTTTTCTTCTTGAACACAAGAACCTTTTTGCCTTTTTTGTGTTCCAGGACTTTGGCTGTAACGTTGGCACCATCCACATACGGGGTACCAACTTCTACACTGTCGTCCTTTCCCAGCAGCCTTACCTTTTCCAAATCAATGGTGCTGCCTTCATCTGCCAGCAACCGGTCAACGATGAGAATCTGGCCTTCGATTACCTTATGCTGCTTGCCCTGGGTTTCTACTATTGCGTACATGTTCCAAAATCCTCCCTCGAAATCTCATCACACAGCGTTTGACTGTATCACAGCAATTGTCCCGGCGTCAAGAAAACCTGTACCAAAGACAAAAAACCCCACTCTTCAGGAGCGTTGCATTTGAAAATTGGTAGCGGGGGTGGGATTTGAACCCACGGCCTCCGGGTTATGAGCCCGACGAGCTACCTGACTGCTCTACCCCGCGTCACCGGATACCTATTATAGCCATCTTCTCTCTACTGTCAAGAGGAAAACTCAAGATGAATAAAAGGCGAAGGATGAAGGGTGACAGATGTTGAGTTGAAATGGGTAAATTCCTTGCCCTGATTCAGTTTTGCAAATACTCTCCAGTCTTTGACAATAGTAGCGGTTCGTGGTAGTTATTGTGATATGGAAGAGCAATTCTGGAGGAAGATATGAAGTTTGCCAGCTTGTTGAAGAAAAGCCTGTTTCTGTGGCTGGGGATATCAACAATATGGCTGTCAGCGGGGACGGTCCCGATCCCGGCAAAGCACCTCAGTTCTGTCACCGTGGTGACGACAATTCCAGTGGAGACTGCATTGAAGCGGGGAATTACACCCTCTGCCGTGGACACCTGGGTGAAAATGATTGATGGCGCTGAAAAGACACTGGATTTCGGAGAATTTTATCTCAACGGTGGCGACAAGATGCCGCTGAAGCGAGTGGTCAATGCCGTTTTGCAGGCAAAAAAAAGGGGAGTGTCCATTCGGATTCTCACAGATAAAAAGATGGAGAAGAATTCCGTTGACCTGATTGACGGTTTTCGCAAGGCGAAAATCCCCGTGAGAATTTTCGACTGGGGAAAGTTTACCGGGGGAGTACTCCATGGCAAGTATTTTGTCGTGGATGGGACGTCCGCATACATAGGTAGCCAGAACTTTGACTGGCGGTCCCTGAAACATATTCACGAAACCGGTGTGAAGGTTACCGATCCTGCGGTAGTTGATGGAATTTCAGAGATTTTCAATGGGGACTGGAATTTTTCAGGTGGAGATACGGGTGCCTACCGGGAATTGAAGAAGCTGAAACCGATTCATTTTTCCCAGAAGCTCCAGCTGGTGGCAAGCCCGGGGAAAACCAATCCGCCGGGGATTGACTCGGCATTGCCGGAATTGCTGAACCTTATCAGGGGGGCGAAAGAGAAGATTACCATTCAGCTACTCACCTATTCGACCTACCGTCATCGTTCAAAAACACGGTTTCTTGATATTGACAACGCCCTTCGTGCCGCTGCTGCAAGAGGTGTCCGAATTCAAATGATGGTATCCGACTGGAATAAACGGAAACCGGCGATTGCCGACTTAAAATCCCTGGCCGGTGTACCCGGGATTACCATTAAGTTTGTGACGATTCCGCCATCAAAAGAAGGATTCATCCCCTACGCACGGGTGATCCATTCCAAGGTAATGCGGGTGGACGATGATGTCTGCTGGGTGGGCACCAGCAACTGGGGCTACGATTATTTCTATTCATCCCGAAACCTGGAACTCGTAATCAAAGACCGGAATATTGCGGAAACACTGGACAAGCTCTTTGCCGATCTCTGGAGCAGTTCATATGGAGTAAAAGTCAACCCGAAAACCGACTACACACCGCCCCGCATATACTGAGGCCGACCGATACCTGGAAAAGGAGAAAGCAATGAACCACGAAATAAACTTTCTGGCTTTCAGCGGAAGTACAAGGGCGGATTCTTTCAACCGCATGCTGCTTTCCAACGCCATTCAGGGTGCGTCGGCCAGGGGTGCCCGTGTGACAGAAATCCATCTGAATTATTTTCCCATGCCCCTGTACGATGGTGACCTGGAGACGGTGGAGGGCATTCCGGAAGCGGCAATCCGCCTGAAGGCGCTGTTCGCCGAGGCAGACGGTTTTCTGATTGCCTCGCCGGAGTACAACGGCTTTTTTTCCGGTGTGTTGAAAAATACGCTGGATTGGTTGTCCCGACCCGTTGCAGAGGAGAACCCGCCGGTTCCGTTCAAGGGTAAGGTCGCGGCCATCATGGCAGCTTCCCCCGGCGGACTGGGGGGCGTTCGGGGTCTGCAGCACCTGAGGACGCTGTTGTCCAACCTCCAGGTAATGGTGATTCCGGAGCAAGTGGCGGTTCCTCACGCCCACAAGGTGTTTTCCCCCGAAGGAAAACTGACAGACAGCCGTCTCGCCGCTAAGGCGGAGCAACTCGGCGGACTCTTGACGACCTTTGCCGAAAAACTTCAGAAATAGGCAGGACCATGAAAAATAAACCGATTTATCTCGATTACAACGCAACAACTCCCATTGACCCTGCGGTTGCGGCAGTTATGCGCCCCTTCCTTGACGGCGTGTTCGGGAACCCATCCAGTTCCCATTCTTTCGGCATGGAAGCGAAGCATGCGGTTGAAATAGCCCGGCGGCAGGTGGCTGCGTTAATCAGGTGTCGGCCTGACGAAGTGGTATTTACCAGCGGCGGCTCCGAATCCAACAATTATGCCATCAAAGGGGCAGCGTTCGCGTACCGGGAAAGAGGAAACCATATCATCACGTCCGCAGTGGAGCATCCGGCAGTTCTGGAGGTCTGTCGTTTCCTGGAAAAAAACGGATTCCGGGTCACCGTATTGCCGGTTGATGAGACCGGGATGGTTTCCGTGGATGATGTGGAAACTGCCATTACACCACAGACAACTCTCATCACGATCATGACGGCAAATAACGAAGTGGGTACGATTCAGCCTATTGGGAAAATCGCGAAACTGGCCCATGACAGGGGCGTTCTCCTGCACACGGACGCGGCTCAGGCAGTGGGTAAAATTCCGGTTCATGTGGATGAATCGGGGGTGGATCTTCTGTCTGTTGCCGGACACAAACTATACGCACCAAAGGGAATCGGAGCCCTATATATCCGAAGCGGCGTGAAGCTGGAAAAACTAGTTCACGGTGCAGACCACGAACGGGGATTTCGTGCCGGAACCGAAAACATCCTGGAAATTGCCGGGCTGGGAAAGGCCTGTGAACTGGCGATGGCCCGTCTTGAAGAAGATATGGCCCACTCGGCAGCACTCAGGGACAGGCTGGAGCACAGGCTGACGGAAGGAGTTCAAGAGTGCCGGGTGAATGGCCATTCGACTGACCGTCTACCCAATACCTTGAGTATTTCCTTTCGGGGGGTAGAAGCCAATACGCTCCTTTCGGAGCTGACAGGAGTTGCGGCCTCTGCCGGGGCGGCCTGCCACACAGACAGAGTGGACGTGTCCTCGGTGCTGGAAGCCATGAGAGTGCCGGTGGAATATGCCATGGGAACCGTTCGATTTTCCACCGGACGGATGACGTCCACGGGTGAAATTGACCAGGCGGCAGATGAAATTCTTGAAGCGGTTCGAACTCTCCAACCCCATGGCGATACCGTGAAAGTCCCAACGAAGGCTGGAGAAAAGGTTTGTCTGACCCGGTTTACCCGTGGAATGGGGTGCGCGTGCAAAATTCAACCCCAGGTACTGGAAGCCATTCTGAAAAAGATGCCGGTTCCGGACGACCCCAACGTGCTTGTGGGGGCGGATACCACAGATGACGCAGCCGTTTACAGGCTAAACGACGACACCGCGCTGGTCGCCACCGTAGACTTCTTCACACCTGTGGTGGACGATCCGTTCCAGTTTGGCGCCATAGCGGCCGCCAACGCTCTGTCCGACATCTACGCCATGGGCGGTAAGCCGTTGTTTGCGTTGAATATTGTAGGCTTTCCGGTGGACCGGCTGCCGGTGGACGTGCTGGATCGCATACTGGCGGGGGCAACTGCCAAAGCAAAAGAAGCGGGGATTTGTATTCTTGGAGGCCATTCTGTTGATGATAGTGAACCCAAATTCGGGATGGCGGTGGTGGGAACAGTGCATCCGGATCGCATACTGGCCAACTCGGGGGCAAAACCCGGTGACGCACTGCTGTTGACCAAGCCCATCGGGACTGGGATTCTCGCCACGGCTTTGAAACAGGGTGCCATAGACGAAAAGGCTTTTGCCCCTGCGGTGGAAGCAATGGCAGAACTGAATCAAAAGGCAGCCGAAACAATGGTGGCGTTTGCGATTCACGCCTGTACCGATGTCACCGGTTTCGGTCTTCTGGGCCACCTCTCTGAAATGATAACCGACGGAAAAGTAGATGGGGAAATCTGGTCGCAGGCAGTGCCGATTCTCCCCGGTGTCCGGAATTTGGCCATGGCAGACGTGATTCCCGGCGGTACCCGGAACAACCTCGCTTATGTGAAGAACAGTGTGGATTGGGATGAGAAAATACCCCAGACGGAGCGCCTGCTCTTATCTGACGCGCAGACCTCAGGTGGCCTCCTCATAGCCGTGACGGAGCCGGATGGGGACAGGCTGGTCGCTGCATTGAAATCCGCCGGGGTAAAATCGGCCGCAAAAATCGGCCGATTCGTGTCGGGAAGTGGACGGATACGGGTGAAGAATGATGAATGATAAAGAGGTGTTCAGTGTTCAGCTTTCTGTGTTCTGACCGGAAAAAGACGCGAGAGAATCAGATTCAAGAATGGATCAATGCGGTATAGTTTGGAAATTACCTGAAATTACGATCCCATCTCCTCTTTTCTTTCTTTCAGAACACAGAACACGTTTCTTCATTACCTCCAGTGACACTTCTCAGCATCCTTGTGATATACTTTTGCTAATGTACAACTTGAACGTGGTGGGGGGCACCGCAAACACCTTTCGGTTCATTAGATTTGTCCGGTGAGGCCGATATGACGGAAAAATTGTCCCGATACAATCACTTTTTCCAGATGGCAGGCACACTCCAGGTTGTGTATAACGCCAGGACCGGTGCTGTGGTGCGCCTGTTGCCACGGCACTTTGGCTCGGTGACGGATCCCGGCCACAGTGAGAAGTGGCAGGAGCTACCGGACAGTGTTCTTTTGATGTGTCGGGACAACGGCATGGTGATTCCCGCCGATATGGATGAACTTCAGGACGTTTTGCAACGCTACGAGAAGAAGCGGGTGGAAAAAAACACCTTGAGTCTGACAATCGCGCCAACACTGGACTGCAATTTTGCCTGTCCTTACTGCTATGAATCCCGGCAACCGGGAAAAATGGACAGGAAAACCGGGAATCAACTTCTTGACTTTGTCCAGGCCAAACTGGAGACAGGGGGAGAGCTTTCCGTGACTTGGTACGGGGGCGAGCCTATGTTGGTACCGGACACAGTTGTAACCCTGACCAATGAAATGAAAAAAATAGCGAATGAAAATGCTGTAACCACTGATTTTTCTCTGGTCACCAATGGCTATCTGTTGACCCGGCCTGTGGCGGAGAAGTTGGTCACGGCCGGGGTCAAAAAAATTCAGGTGACGCTGGATGGCCCCCCGGAAATCCACGATAGCCGACGGATATTGAGGGGAGGTGGGAGCACGTTTGCAGTGATTTTGGAAAATCTGAAGAACACTGTGGACTTGTTTGAAACTGTCCAGATTCGGGTGAACCTGGATTTGCAGAACCGGGACGCCTGGAAACGGGTGAAAGAGATATTGAGAGAAGCCGGCCTCCTTTCCCGTGTGGAGCTTTCCCTCGGTATGGTGGAAGCCATTTCAGATACCGATGCGATTTATCGGGATACCTGCATGGATGCGGACGGTTTTTCAGACGTAGTGGTGGACTTTATGATGGACAGCTACCGTGAAGGGAGAAAAGATGAACTAAAACTCCCGTCTATGGCGGTATGCGGCGCGATTTCGGAAAATGCCTTCGTGGTGTCCCCGGACGGTTCATTGACAAAATGCTGGAACGACGTGGGAAGGCCGGAAAAGGCCATCGGCCATGTGTCGAAACCACACGAGTTCAATGGAAGTTCAGGGAAATGGAATAACTTTACGCCGGTTGACTGGCCGGAATGCCGGGATTGCAACATTCTACCCATCTGCATGGGGGCCTGCCCGGACCGATTGATGCACCGGGGGCCGGGCCCGGCCTGTACACGATGGAAGCACTGCCTGCGGGAGGCAGTGATACTCCATACACTTTCCAGAATAAAGGAGGAAAAACATGGAAAAACAGGATGAAAAACTGAGAGGGCTGGAAGCCGAGCTGGCTGAAATGAAAGCCGCAGACGCAGTGATCAAAACAGTGGATTCTGAAGCTGAAAAACCGGTAAAGAGATGCGTGGAAAGACAGTGACAATAGACATGGGGTAGAGGTGGTCCGGTGCCAATGATTCAGTTAAGAGGCAAAAAACAATTGGGCAGAGGCATCTTGTTCGCCTTATTGTGGTGGGTGGGGGCTATATCGCCCCTCCTCGCCTTGAACCCGAAAGTCCCCTTGAAGTGGGCCACACTGGAACAGTGGGAAGACCTTAACAGATATTCCGGCGGCGCGACTTTTTGCATATTCCAGGGCCGGGATGGTTACCTCTGGTTCGGGACAGAGAAGGGACTGATCCGCTATGATGGTACTAATTTTGACCAGTTCAACAACCGGACAGTCTCGGCCTTTCGGGCAAATGATGTGGTGGACATTGCAGAGGGATTGGATGGTTCTCTCTGGATCGCCACAATGGGTGGACTGATTCGGTACAAGAACGGTCCATTCAGGCGGTACGGGACCGAAGACGGATTGCCCCACGATTATGCCACCCGATTGCTGGTGGATCGTCAGGGAGAAGTCTGGGTGGGAACTAAGGCCGGTCTCTGCAGATTGCGGGGGGATCGCTTTGAAGCGGTTGTGGTGAGTGATAAAGATCCGAAAAGTAGCATTCTGGATATTCATGTTCGGCCAGAAGGCGGTATGTGGATAGTGACAGAAAAGGGCCTTTTTCTCCGGTCTGATGGGCATGCGATTTTGATTCAACGTAAACCCTCCGATTTTATCCCCACCTGTGTCTGGCCTGCGCCAGATGGTTCCCTGTGGATCGGCACGATTTCCGGTGTTTTCCATTTAACGAAGAATAGGCGCGCGGCAAAATTTGTGCCGGATTTCGGGTCTTCGAAGATCAAGGCAATTTACGTGGATTCACATAACGCGCTGTGGGTAACGACGGAACGGCAGGGGATTTACCGCCGGTGGAATGGTCACGTTGAGAAGATGGAAGAAAAAGACGGACTATTGTCCAGCAATTTGACTTCCATTTTTGAGGACAGGGAAGGGTCCATCTGGCTGGGGTCTGTACAGGGGCTGGGGCGGTTTCGGGATTCGGCATTTACCAGTCTGGGTAAAAAGGACGGGCTCCCCAATTCCGTGGTGCTTTGTGTGGCGGCAACGAAGGATGGATCTGTCTGGGGAGGAACGCCGACTGGCCTGGGATGGCTTCAACCGGATGGTACGATGAAGACGGTTCTTCCAGGAAAGAGAGTACTTTCATTTTGTCCAGAATTGAACAATGACTTATTGGTGGGAACAGATACCAGCGGCCTGTTCCGGTTGAGATGGCACCATGCAAGGGTGGCTGTTCAATCTCTGGTTTCGGGAGTCCGGAAGATTTATGCCATTGAAAAAGGCGAGGATGGCATTATATGGATTGGCACCAGATTTGGACTGTACCAATTGAATGATGGGAAACTGACCCGTTTCGGTGAATCTACGGGATTGGGGGAAGTCGCTATTCGCTGTATTCAGAGGATTAAGAACGTGATCTGGGTGGGAACGTCTGATGGACTTTATCGAATCAAAGGGAAAAAAATCCAGGTATTTCGGAGACAGGAGGGTCTTGCCTCCAACTTTGTTTTCTGCCTGCTTCCCGGGCGGGAAGGGAAGTTGTGGATTGGAACCGACCAGGGTTTATCCCGGTTCCAGTCGGGTGATTTTAATTCTATCGGCTTGAATCAGGGCCTTCCCAGCGACAGTATTTACCAAATTGTTCCGGACGGAACTGGCAGCTTCTGGATGAACACAGCGGACGGTATTGCCATGATATCCAGGGGGGAATTGAATCAGATGATGGAAACCGGGGGGAAGGGAAATTTTCGCCTCTTCGGTAAAGAAGATGGTTTACCGTACAGGGAAGGTATGGGGGGAACGCAGCCTTCCGGTTGCCGGGATACGGCAGGCCGGGTGTGGTTCCCCACACCCAAGGGGCTGGTAGTTGCAAACTCCGGCTCAATTCCCCAAAATACCGTTCCGCCGCAGGTGGTGGTGGAAGAAACTCTTCTGGATGACCGCCCGGTGTCTGTTTCGGACTCCCTGCAGTTGAAACCGGGCTGGCGGCGGTTGTCCATCCGATACGCCGGACTCAGTTACCTGATTCCGTCCAGAAACCGCTACCGGGTTATGCTGGAGGGATTTGATCATAGGTTTGAGGATACAAAGAAGCGCGAGGTGGAATATACCAACCTGGACCCTGGCAAATACCGTTTTATGGTATATGCGGCCAATAACGATGGCGTTTGGAGCAGGGAACCGGCAACCTTCAGCTTTACCGTGTTGACGCCATGGTGGCGAACCCTTTGGTTTCTGGCTTTTCTGCTGGTTTTTGCCGGAGTCACGATGAATCTGCTGGCGAAGGGGATGCACCTGCTCTGGTTTATGGCGAAACAGTGGCATTCCACCCATGTGTTCGGCAAGTATCGTATCCTGGGAGAGGTAGGACGGGGCGGCATGGGAACGGTGTATCGGGCTATGTCCAAAACAGGAGAGAAAGTCGTAGCCCTGAAGGTGATGGACTCGGAAGTGAAGGACGAGGATGCCCAGAAACGTTTTCTCCGGGAGGGCAAGCTGGGGCAGGAGATGGACCACCCCAATATTGTCCGAATTTACGACAGTGGGAAGGCAGGGGGCCGCCTGTTTTATGTGATGGAGTTCTGTCAGGGTGCTTCTTTGCGGGATCATATGGAAAATGGCTTGAACATTCGGGCGGTACTCTCCATTGCGATTGTGCTCTGCGATACCCTGCATTATCTCCATGAAAAGGGAATTGTGCACCGGGATGTGAAGCCGGAAAATATTATGATACTGGAAAAATCGGATTTTCAGCTTGTGAATGAGGCAGAAGATCCCCTTGAACTCGCAAGGTCCTGTATCAAATTGCTGGATCTTGGACTTGCCCGCCTTGCCGGTGCGACAACACTGACCCGGACCGGCCTTGTGGCCGGAACCATCATGTATGTCCCACCGGAAATCCTCGGAGGGAGCAAACACGCATCGTCGTTAGTGGATTATTATGCGGTGGGAATTATGATGTATGAGATGATTACCGGCATTGCTCCCTACACTGGAGAAGATATGGCGGAATTGATGTATGCGGTTTTGTACCGAAATCCGGCGGCGCCTGTGAGCGTGGAGCCCCGGGTTCCGAAGCATGTGTCTGATTTCGTCATGCGTCTCATTGAAAAGGATGCCGCTATCCGGCTCACTGATTATCTGGAGATTCGCAAAGGCCTCGTGAAACTGCTGGAAGAGCGCTGATTTTCTATTAAATTTCGTATTCATGTTGAGATCAGAGATCCTTAAATAAAAGAAGGATTCCGGAGGCCAGCAGCACTACCGATGTTATACGTCTGAACAACTGTTCCGGAATGCGGTGATGGGCGCGCATTCCTGTCAAGACTCCCAGCAACGCAAAAGGCAGGGCGAGTATGATACTGATGAGAATAGGCAGCGTGTACAGATGAATGGCGGCATATAAACCGGTGCGAAAAATACTCATGGCAAGAAAGATGCTGAGAAGGGTAACACGGAAACTGGTTTTGTCCATTTTTAATGCCTTGAAGTACACAATGAGGGGCGGACCGCTGATGCCGTAAACGCCGCCCAGAATACCGCTGATCCCACCAAAAAATGGAATCCAGGCCCGGTTTTTCAATGTAAAAGTGGTTTTTTCCTCAAAAAATAGATAATAGACAGCCAGCAGAGACACAATCACGCCCAGCCATATAACGAGACCTCTGTCCGGGGTGGATTTCAGCAGGTAAGCGCCGGCAATGAGGCCGGGGAAAATGAAGAGCAGGAACTTCCCTGTCCGGCGAAAATCAATATGTTCGCGGTCTTTAAAGCTGACGGTAAGTTCGGTGGGAAGGCAGAGCAGCAGGAAAAACGGCACAAATACATTTATATTTCCAAAGAACAGCGCAAGGAGGGAGATGGTCACCATTCCGGAGCCGAATCCAATCGCTGTGTAGATGAACTGGCCCAGGAACACGATCACCCCGACAAGGACGTATTGTCCCCAACCCTGAAATATCGTCTGCGAGAGTAAATCCATGTGGCCTCCACGTAACTGTGCCTTCAGCGGTCATTATAACCTATGTGCATGGTGGAGAGTGGGCGTTATGGATTTTGGCGTGCGCGTGGAGAAAGTCAGGGAGTTGTCATGCGGCGAATTGAACTGGATGCCAGAAGTTATGTGTTGGATGATAAATTGCAGCAAAATATCTGGATTAGCCATCCGGTCTTTTGTCACCCATCTCTCGCCACTTCTTGTACTTCCATTCCCGACCATACGCTCCCTGATAGTAACTGATGGCATCATCAATCAGTCCCGGCTCCGGTCGCACAGGTGTGGGAGAAAAAGTCACCGGGTCAATGGCGTATTCGCTGGATTTCTTCTTGACATCGAGAATTACCAGTTTGTTTCCCTTTAGATAGCCCATCCGGGAATATGTGGCGAGTAAAGCCCTGCCTTCTTCCGGTCTCATCTCCATAATATCCCGACCGAAAAACTGGCTGTTGTAACTCAGGTTCAACATGCCAAATATGGTGGGGGCAATGTCCATTTGGCTGCACTGAGTGTTCACTTTCCCTGGAGTGACATGTCCCGGGCTGTAGATGAACAACGGGATATGGTAGCGGTTCACAGGAAGTGCCCTTTTCCCCATGGAACTGGCGCAATGGTCTGCCACCACGATAAAAATGGTATTCGCAAACCAGGGATGTCTTTCTGCATCGTCCAGAAACTTGCCGGTGGCAAAGTCCGCATACTTGACCGCACCCTTTCGCCCTGTGTTAGACGGGATATCAATCTTTCCCTCAGGATAAGTGTAGGGGCGATGGTTGGAGGTTGTCATTATGACGGCGCAAAACAGTTGCCCGGCAGCACTGCTCTTGTCAAATTCTCTCAGGCAACGGTTAAAAATGTCCTCATCGCAAACGCCCCAGGCATTTTCAAATGTGATTT
>Ga0210044_10000628_pt1 | contig 53121 bp, 37 predicted proteins | sample CryGey13umfilter_2_FD_183959 | JGI IMG/M metagenome (GOLD analysis project Ga0210044, IMG submission 183959) | Groundwater microbial communities from aquifer in Utah, USA - Crystal Geyser 4/9/14 3 um filter (SPAdes) (version 2) | ecosystem: Environmental > Aquatic > Deep subsurface >...
CATCCATGTCGAAGCCATGCCTTGGGCTATGGGCAAGTCGTCGATGACGACGGTCTACATGAGCTTCCTGGCGACCTGGGCCCGGCGCCTGTCGTGGACCGAGACTGCGCGCGTCTTCGCCAGCACCTGGGACAACGTCCGCCGGGCCGTCGAATGGGTCGTCGAACACGGGCTCGAGCACCGCGATAAGGACTTCAACCACTTCTGGACCTACGTCTCGCCCACCTGGGCGGGGAAGTTCCTCGACCGATGGTGCGACATGGCCATGCGCAGCGGCATCGAGCCGATGAAGGCCAAGGCGAGGATGCTGCGGTCCCATCGCGAGCTGATCCTCAACTCCTTCCGCGCAAAGAAGGAATATTCCTCCGGTGTCGTCGAAGGCCTCGACACGAAGGTGAAATTGGTGACCAGAAAATCATTTGGGTTTCGGAAACCGGAAACCATCAAAACAGCTCTCTTTCATGCCCTTGGCCGCCTACCCGAGCCCGAACACGCCCACAGATTCGGCTGAGGAGGCATATTTTCGACCGCTTGACAGATGAGCCCACCTCTCCGAAATTCAGGGCTCGTTTCCCCCAGCACTCACTCCGTCACTCATCCACTCAGGAGGAGAAGAACGTCATGCTAGAGATCAAACAGGGTTCGGTCGTCGTGGTAGTTCCAGCGCACATCCGCGTGCCGGAGAACGCCGGCGAGCTCACGACGAAGGACATGCAGAGAGTCGTGAAGGCGCGCCGCGGCGTTGGCATCACTTGCGACGCGACCGCCACCGCGATGGAGAAGGACCCGCAGCGGCTCGCGGTTCCAGGCGTCGACCCGGCAGAGCTGCGCTCGGCCGGCAAGGTGGCCGAGGACATCGACTGGGTCATCACCGACCTCGAGGTCATTTTGGGCCGCCTCAAGCAGGCCAACATGCTGCTCGACGCCGACGCGCACGTCATGCTGCGCAAGTGCCTCGCCTACGTTCGGGCGCAAGAAAAGTTCGACGCCCAGCTCGCCGCGCTGGTGCCGCAGCTCGAAAGCTATTTTGCGAAATCGCCCTCGGCACCCAAGCCGCAAGACCAGCTTTAGGCCAGGACCGCCCCACGCGTGCACGCCGACGTTTCGTGCTGGGTCTGGGGGTGCCGCGGAGGGGTGCGGGTCGAAGCGGGTTGCAGCGGCGGGTTTGCCGGGGCGCAAGCCCGTTTCAGGGTCGATGCCAGACGAAGATTGTTGGGTGGATGTTTGTTGTCCGCTGCGTGTGCTAGGGTTCTTCGACGAGCGAAATCGAGGGCGGAACCTATGCACGCATTTGACCCAACACGAGGTGAATTCATCGCCATTGACTTCGAGACTGCGAACCACTCGCCGGCCTCGGCGTGTGCAATTGGGCTGGTGCGCTTTTGTGGCGGAAGGGTCATCGCCGAATTCAAGAGCTTGATTCGGCCACACAGCCGAGCCTTTATCTAACGCGACCTAAATGGGATTCGGTACCGTGACGTCGTGAGCGCGCCGAGCTTCGCCGAGGTTTGGCCTCGCTGTTGGTGAAGGCATCCCAGACCACCTCGCGGCCTTTCTTCCCCGTGTCGTTGTCGCTGATGACAACCAACAGGCCTGGACGAGGTGGTATGAGAAACGCAGCATTCCCTGGGCGCTCTCGCGGAGGGGCTTGGGGGTCTCTCAACCAGTTGGAAAGACGACCTCAAAGCTGAAGCACGCCGCGCATGGAACCAGCTCTCGTTCTCACCATCAAGGTGGGCGGCTGAGTTCTTGAAGAAACGCGGCCTCGACATTGACGACATCGACCAGCGGCTTGATGAAATCAGTCCAGCGTTCAAGTCGGTGACGGCTGCTCCGCTCTCAGCAGCAGCCGCGGGCTGGCTCGCTGGGAAGGGACGGTCTGGCACAGGTCGTGGTGGCCCTGATCATCCTTAGGAGTCGTCAGGAAACAACCTGCCCATTTGAGCATCGCCAGAGGCGTGATGGCAGCGTCGGTCTGCTTCGACGATGCTGGGCATCGCCTGCATCGACCTCCTTGCCCTCCCACCTCTGACTTCGCCCAAATGCGCATTTTGTTCCCGGACGACTCCTTAGGTCTCGAGCCTGATGGACTGCGCCTGGTTGTCGAGCATCGTGGTCAACCAATGGAGTCTGGGAACGCAGCGAGCCTGGGCGTGTAAATCGCGAAGCTACTGGAGGTGGTTTGAGATGGGAGGCATATTGAGGTTCAAACAGGTGGTGAAGGGGAAGACAGCCCAAGAGGCGTTTATCTGTTACGTAGCGAGCCCAATGGCAGCGCCAACCCAGATTTGTTGCGCGTTCCGTGACAGTGACCTACCCGCTCTCTTTGGAAGCGGCGCGTCGTCACCAGAAGGTCTCGGAGCGTCATCAAGAAAGGGCGAAGGCCGGCGCGATCTAGCCGATACCGCCGGCCCTCTATCAGTGTTCAACGAGCACTGTGTACGAAGGAGCTTGCCATAGTTCAGATGCAGGTAGCAAGAGAGACTTCATCATCGCGTGCAGAGCACGGCGACGGGGGAGACGTGACCCTTTTCTCCATGGCAGGACAGGGAGGAAAGGGCGAACAAGCCTCCAAAGGGCGATGCAATCGCGGTGAGCGTGAGGTCAAATTGCCAGTTCACCTCATGATTGCCGGGGACGTCGAAGAAACGGCATCGTGGCTCGCCAACAGCCGTGCATCGTGACCGCGTTTGTGGTGAACGATGAGCTGACAGGCCCTGGATCGAGTCGGAGGCGCAATGTCCCTAATAGAGGTTTGCCGCGCACCCAGAACGGGACCAGTCCCTCTCCCGCCAGGGCGCGCCAGGGAGAGGGCCGGCCCGCAGGGTCGGGGTGAGGCCGAGACCGGTCTGTGGGTCTCCCCCGCCTGCCCCCTGACGGGAGAGGGGGAGCAAAACTTCGTGGTGACATGTGGCCCAGGAGCGCTGGGGCGCGCGTCCGACCGCCCCAACACACGACGTGGAAAAGCGTCCGACCGCCCCAACACACGACGTGGGAAAGCGTCCGACCGCTCCAACACACGACGTGGAAAAGCGTCCGACCGCGCCAACTCAGTCAGCAGTTCAGCGTGAACAGCAAGTTCGGCGGCGAGGGCTCTGTGACGGAGACCTCGAGCGCATGGGGCTCGATGCCCAGCGTTCCCTGGAAGAGGGTGAGCGCTCGGTGGGAATCCAGGCCGACGGCGGCCATAGTGGCGTCGACGAGCTGTGACGGGACCTCGGTAAACAGCGCTCGTCGGGTCAGGGTGCCGCGCTCCGAGACGCCGAGGGTGAGGAAAATCTCGTTGGGTCGCACGGCGTCCAGGTCTCTCATCAGGGAGGTCGGGAAGGTCGTCGAGGTCATCTGGTCGAGGAGTCGTCGGAGGGAGGCGAGCTGCACCTCGAAGGTGCGTCCAGCGATGGGGATCCGCAGCTCGACGCTCTCTTCGCGCTCGGCGGACCAGAGCACGTCGCTGCATTCGCTCAAGCCTTCGCCTTCGGCCCAGCGTCCCAAGGCGTTGTTCGAGCCCCCCGGAGGCGCCCAGGCGCGCACCAAGGGGATGGTCAACGGGCGAGGGAATCCCCAGCCAAAGCGCACGCCGGCACGAGAGAGGTCGAGCCAGGCGCAGACCACCTTGGGATCGATGTAGGCGCCCGCCCCCCCGAAACGCGCCAGGGCTTCGGGTTTCTCCTCCTCGGCGAGAAACTCCAGGAGGGTCGGGACGATGGATTCTGCTGCGGCGTGAATGGCGACCTGCACCCGCTCGAAATCGAGGGCGACCCGCAGCTCGATGCTGGACACTTCGGCCACGGCCCCAAAGCGCTCGAGCCACGACTCCGCGGTGCGTCGCCGCGAACGGCCAGCGGGCACCTGCAGAAGGGCGGAGAGCACGCGAGTCACAAGGTTTCGTCTGTGTTGAAGCATCGTCACGTCACTGCAGCTGGAAACGTTCGCGGTCACGCGATTATGGGCCTGCGACCTGGCTCGGCGCACGATGGAGCTTGCGTTGTGGAGCAAAGACCCGTATCAAGCGTCTTTTTCGCCCGCTGTGAAGCGGCCGACCAAGAGGAGCCGATGAGCGAAAAATATCGATTGCAGAAATACTTGAGCCTGGCTGGAGTCACCAGTCGCCGCAACGCAGAGCTCCTCATCGAAGAGGGACGCGTCAAGGTCAACGGGCGCACGGTGACAGAGCAAGGGACGACAGTCACTCCAGGGCGGAGCAAGGTCGAGGTCGACGGCAAAGCCGTCTTCTGGAACCCCGAGCGCAACACGATTCTGCTCTACAAACCCGTGGGCACGATCACGACTCTCGACGACCCAGAGGGTCGACCGACGGTCATCGACCTGCTCCCCAAACGACTGCCTCGCGTGGTCCCTGTAGGGCGATTGGACTGGGACAGCGAGGGGCTCCTGCTGCTCACCAACGACGGGGAGTTGGCGCACGCGCTGACGCACCCCTCGCGCAAGATCCAAAAGATCTACCACGTCAAGCTCAAGGGGGAGGTCCGCGACGACAGCAAGCCCCTGCTGCAACTCAAAGAGGGCGTCGAGCTCGACGACGGGATGATCAAGCCGGATCGCGTCGCCCACTTGCGCTTTACGGGCAACCACACCTGGATCGAGATTGAGCTCCACAGCGGTAAGAACCGGGTCATTCGCCGCATGTGCGACGCCGTCGGACATGACGTCCTGAAGCTGCGTCGGGTGGGCTTCGCCGGGCTCGAGCTCGGGTCGCTCAACCCCGGAGAGTTTCGCGACCTTTCGGCGGTCGAGGTCGACCAACTGCGCAACGAGGGGGGCCTCAACTACCGCGATCGCCCGCCGGTCCGCTCGAAGCCTGGCGTGCGCGGTGGCAACGAGAAGAAAGCCTCCGCCAACAAACCGCTGAAGAGGAGCTCCCCAAGGATCTCGAAACCCGCCAAAGAGCCGAGAGTCACTGGCCCGGACGCCGGAGACAGGGAAGCGCCCAAGAAGAGCACGCGAAGACCGGCCGCAGCGGCCCCGTCGGCGAAGCCGACGAGGCGCGGCAAGCAAGCGCCTCCCGCAGGCACTGACCGCCCCACGAGTGCGAGAGGGCGCAACGCCGACAGCACAGAGTGGACCTCGAGCAAGCCGGGCAAGGCGGCTCCTGGGAGTCGACGTGGCGCTGGCGGCCGCTCGGCGGCGCCGACGGGACGAGCGTCCGCCCCTAAGTCGACCAACGCCGGAAAGCGTCCAACAACTCAGGGCAGGAACAACCGAGGCAAGTAGCGCGCTTCTCCTGCTGCCCAACGCGACGAGAGGAAGACTCACGAGCGGCCCAGAATTGCCGAAGTTCTACGCTCGGGTGCTGGCCTGGCTCGAGGTGAACGTGCTCGACACCCAGCCGCGTTACCTCGGCCCAAAGATTCCCATCGACGGAAGGGCGTCGGCCACCTACGATGACCAGACCATCGAGCCCGGCGAACGCCCCCGAAAGTGAGGCAGAGAGTCATGAAAACAAGCAAAAGAAATCAACATTTTGTCTTTCAGGATCTCAACGAACCCATGACTATCCTGATCGCCCGCGGCGACGAGGTGGTCACCGGGACGTTCAAGTGCGTGGCCGGCCCTTTCGACACCGAAGAAGAGGCCGAGGCCGCGGTCCGCGAGCTGCGAAAGTCGAAGAAGCGTTGACGCACTCGCCCGCCGTTCGGTAGGGGCGCAGCGTGCTGCGCCCTGTCTTGGCGTGCCTACAGCGGGATGTTGCCGTGCTTCTTGGGCGGGTTCTCTTGCCGCTTGTTGCCGAGCATCTCGAGCGAGGAGATGAGCCGCTGTCGGGTCTGCTCAGGGAAGATGATCTCGTCGATGTAACCGAGCTCCGCGGCCTTGAAGGGCGTCGCAAAGGTGTCGCGATACTTCGTCACGTAGTCGGCCTTGGCCTGAGCGGGATCTTCTGCGGAGGCGATCTCGCGGTGGTAGACGATGTTGACCGCGCCTTCGGGCCCCATGACCGCGATCTCTGCGGTTGGGTAGGCCAAGTTGATGTCGGCGCGGATGTGCTTGCTGGCCATCACGTCGTAGGCGCCTCCATAGGCTTTGCGCGTGATCAACGTGACCTTCGGCACCGTCGCTTCGGCGTAGGCGTAGAGCAGCTTAGCGCCGTTGACGATGATGCCGCCGTGCTCTTGGTCGGTCCCTGGCAGGAAGCCGGGCACGTCGACCAGGGTCACGATGGGGATGTTGAAGGCGTCGCAGAAGCGCACGAAGCGAGCGGCCTTCTTACTGGCATTGATGTCGAGGCAGCCGGCCAAGTGCGCCGGCTGGTTGGCGACGAAGCCGACGGAGTGTCCGGCCAAGCGCCCGAAGCCGATGATGATGTTGGGCGCGAAGTGCTCTTGGACGTCGAAGAAGTAGCCCTCGTCGACCACCGCGCGAATGATCTCGTGCATGTCGTAGGGTTTGTTGGGGTTGACGGGGACGGTGTCGCGGAGCTCGGTGTTCTCGCGGTCCGAGGGGTCGTCGGTGGCGACGAAGGGCGGATCTTCCATGTTGTTCGCGGGGACGAAGCTGATGAGCTCCTTGAGCCCAGCGATGGCGTCATCTTCGGTGTCGGAGGCGAAGTGGGCCACGCCGCTGACCCGATTGTGAACCATGGCGCCGCCCAGCTCTTCCTTGCTCACGGTCTCGCTGGTGACGGTCTTGATGACGTCCGGTCCCGTGATGAACATGTAGCTGGTCTCTTTCACCATCCAAATGAAGTCGGTGATGGCGGGGCTGTAGACCGCCCCTCCGGCACACGGCCCCAGAATCACCGAGATCTGCGGGACCACGCCGCTGGCCAAGGTGTTGCGCAGGAAGATGTCCGCGTAGCCAGCGAGGCTCTCGACCCCCTCTTGGATGCGGGCGCCGCCTGAGTCGTTGAGGCCGATGACCGGCGCACCTGTGCGCATCGCCAGGTCCATGACTTTGCAGATCTTGCGCGCGAAGGCGCCGCTCAAGCTGCCTCCGAAGATGGTGAAATCCTGAGCGAAAACGTAGACGAGGCGGCCGTCGACGCGACCGTATCCGGTGACCACGCCGTCACCGGGGATGCGTTTCTCGTCCATCCCGAAGTCGACGCAGCGGTGCTGTACGAGCTTGTCGAGCTCGACGAAGGTCCCCTTGTCGAGCAGGCGGTCGATGCGCTCTCTCGCCGTGTACTTGCCCTTGTCGTGTTGCTGGTCGATGCGGGCTTCGCCCCCCCCGAGCAGGGCCTGGGAGTTGAGTTCTTCGAGTCTTCGGATGTTGTCGCTCAACGTTTCCTCGATTCGTTTCTAGTGCTGACTACGCCAGGCCTCACGAGCCCATGGGATCGGCTGCTGGGAGACCTTCAACACATCGTTCGGTAGGCAGCCGCCCTGAATTGTCGTGTTAGGGCCGGCGGCCGCCCTGAATTGTCGCCGGTAGGGGCGGCCGGCGGCCGCCCTGAAAACCGACGGTCTAGAGGAGCTCCTCATAGAGTTTCTTGTAGGCCACAGCCGTATTGCGCAGCGTGGCCGAGCGCATCATGGCGCGCGACTGCAGACCGCGCCATTGGCGCTGGAGCGCATAGAGAGAGACCGCCTCGTCTAGCGCCCGGTACAGGTCGTCGGGCGTGTACTCATCGAAGAGGAAGGCGGTGCCTTGCTTGCCGAGGTCGTCGACAGCTTCGAGGTCGTCCTTGTAGGGGCCGATGGCGCGGGCACAGGGGATGGTGCCGTACTTCATCGCGAAGAGGTGCAGGTCCTCGAACACCTCCCAGCGGCTGGGCAGCAGCAGAATGTCGGCACCACTCAGGGCGCGGTGCGTCAGAGCCAAGTCCACTTTGTCGAAGACCGAAACCTGCTTGGGGAACTCTCCAGCCCAGGCCTGTGCCGCAGTCTCGTACTCTGGGGCACCACAGCCAGCGATGATGAGCTGTGCGCCCGCGTCCATGAGGTCGTCCAGGACGTCGGAAACCAGGTCCAAACCTTTGTGCTCGATGAGCTCACCGCAGAAGAGGAAGAGGGGGACGTTGGGGATGATGGGCAGCTTTGCGATGCGTTGCAGGTCGGCCTTACATTGCCGTTTCCCGTTGAGGTATTCGCGATCGAAGTTCTTGGCGAGCAGCGGATCGGTCTTGGGGTCCCACCCGGAGTAGTCCACACCGATGCGCACCCCGAAGAGGTCTTCCTGCCGGGCCTGGACAGACTCGTCGAGGCCGAATGCGCCGCCGTCCTTGAGATACTCGTGCACGAAGGACTCAGACAGCAGGCTGAGCCCGTCGGAGTACAGGATCCCGCCCTTGAGCATGCTGACCGCCCCCTCGTGCCCGAGGTTGTCCGGATGACAGACGTGGGCGGGGAGGCACATCTCGAGGAGGATTTCCGGCTTGCACACGCCGAGCTCGCGCGGGTCGTGGATGGTCGTCAAGACCATCACGGGGGCGAGGGCATCGACCTCCGCGTAGCACTCTTCCAGAAACACGGGCACCAAGGAGGACTGCCAGTCGTTGCAGTGGATGATGTCGATGGTGCTCGAGAGGCTCAGCACGAACTCGCAGACCGCCTTCGAGAAGAACGCCGCCCGCAGGTGAGGATCGGTCTGGGCCGAGTCGAGATAGCGTCCGTTGGAGAGGAAGAAGTGGCGGATCGACTGTTGTGTACGTCCCTCGAGGACCCGCACCTTCTGCTCACCGGAGGTGGTCTCGACGGTCAATGTGCTGAGCCGCTCGGCCAACTGGGAGTCGTTCTGAAAAGAGGCATAGGGCGAAACGATCGTGACCTCGACCTCGGCGAATCGCAGCTCAGGGGCGAGCTGACGAACGAACCGTTCAATGGTCGGACTCTGGGAGGCGGGGTCATTGATGGCGAAAAGGGCGTGCATGTGTTCCTGAGAGAGTTGAGGGTGTCTCGCGAGCCTCTCTGTACGTGGCGTCTCGAAGTGGGCGGCGGAGTGTGCAGAGGCGGGCCACTTCCGAGGAGCTAGGTTATCACGAGGTTCAGGTTTGGGTCCGGGGATAATTGTAGTTTTAGCTCACGGCTCCGTTGAGCGTCTTGAGGAAGCGGGCCGCCTCCTCGGGCGGGGTCGGGTTGATCGAGAACCCAGCGCTCGCCGAAATCCCGTCATCGACCTCGAGCAGCGGCCGCATCTCGAGGTGCCAGTGGTACTCAGGGAGCGGCGCGGTGCGCAACGGAGCGTTGTGGATCGTGAAGGTCAACGCGTCGGCGTCGAGCCCTCGTTTCATCTTTGATGCGACGCTGGTGAGCGCATGGGCGACGTCTCGTATACACTCTCGGCTCGCGAACTCGTAGCGGCACTGGTGCGAAGTTGGAATCAGCCACACCGTGAAAGGGTGCGGGCTGGCGTAGGGACAGAGCACGACGACCCGCTCGTTGATGGACACGATGCGCTCTCGATCGCGGATCTCCTGCTTCATCACGTCGCAATAGACACATCGCTCGCGGAACTCGAAGTAGCGCTTCGCGCCGCTCAGCTCCTTCTCCATGGCGGCAGGGATGAAGGGCAGGGCGATGAGTTGCGTGTGTGAATGTCCTAGGCGCGCGAAGTCTCGTTCGTCCTTGAACACGGCGCCGTGCAGCAGGCGGATGTCTCCAGAGAGATCGCGCAGACGGGCTTGCGCGCTGCTTAACAGGAACTCGACCTCCAAAGGGCTCAGCTCGGCCAGCCTGACGGCGTGTCGCGGCGTGTCGACGATGATCTCGTGCGCACCGATGCCGCGCATGAAGTCGTGTACACCGACCGCTTCACGCCCCAGCTCTCCTTCGACTCGAAGCGCCGGCCTCGGGTTGGGTACGACGCGAGTGTTCCATCGCTCGGCCACGGAGGAGTCTCGCCGTCGTATTGCAAAGATCTCGTGCGGAGTCATCGTCTCGTTGCCCGGACACAGCGGACAAAGTCCCTCTCCAAGAGGAGGAGCGACTGCCCTGACCGGCCGTCTCGCGCGTTCTGGCGCGATGACCGTCCAGGCTCCCGTAATCACGTCCCTGCGAAGCTCTGGCATCTTGTCTCCGCAACCAGCAATTCAGCCCAACTCAGCGTCCCGCTGCAGGTTGCGTGAGGTTGGGCGAGCCCTTGGGATCTCGCTCGTCTCAAATCGTCCGCGTTCTCTGGCGAGCGCCGCCTAATGAATCGAGCCGCGGCAAACTATCGGCCCCGTTCCTCACTGTCAAGACCATCCGTGGTCGGCTATTGCCGGTCAACCGGATGAAATCGTTAAAAAATTAGGATCCGGACCAATCCCAGAAATCCACGTCGCCCACGCTCCAACGGCGTGGCATCCCCTCGTCGAAGTTGCCAAGTCACATGGAAATCACTAGAGCCTTGGACAGTGACGACTTTCCTCGCACAATGTCGCCGAGCTCGCCTCGAGCGAGGCTTCGGGACGCTGTGTGACTTGGTGTGGAGAGAACCGTGAAGCGAAGCGACTTCGAAGAGAAGACCATCGAGCTCTGGGTCAAGACCCGAATCCCCCTGACCACCGCACATCTCCAGTACCACAGCGGGGCCCCGCGCAAGAATGTCGAGCAGTGGTGCAAAGAGCTGCTCGCCGAGGACTTTTTCGGCATCGATGGGGACCACCCCGATGAGATGGCCTATGAGGTCGTCGGCGCCCACCGGGCGAAGAATGGACCCAAGAGCTTCGAAGAAATGGAAAAGATGGACTCGATGAAGGGCGAGCTCGTCGTCGCCAAGCGAGTCGCCAAAGGAGCCCTCGCGGCCACTGGCGGCGAGAGCGTGTGGTCGCTCTCGCCCCCGGAGGGCAAGAAGTCCTTGCTGATCTCGGGTGGCCTCTCGCTCTTCTTCGGCCCGCTCGGATTGCTCTACGCTGGAGCCTGGAAAGAGGCCGTTCCTGCCGCGCTGCTCTGGCTTCTGGCCTGGAAGATTCTGCCAGGATTCCTCATTGGCCCGTTCTTCGGCCTCATCGCGTTTCTGTCCTGCTTTGCAGGCTTCGCCTATGCCTACAAGTTCAACAAAACAGGAACACGCACGCCGCTGCTGCCCAAAGGCGAAGACGCGGGCAAATAGTTCGATCGGGTTTCGCTCGCTTCCCAGAACAGAGGAGGCTCGAAGCGAGCCTCCTTCTCCGGAACAGAGGAGGCTCGAAGCGAGCCATCTCTGTTCCGAGTAGCGCGCGAATCTGGTAGGACGAACACCGCCTCTTCATTGATCTTTTGCCGCCGCATGGGGTAGAACGTCGTCGAGCAGTCTTCCACCGCGTTCGAATTACTGAGCACCCAGATCATCCGCTCGCAGAGTATGAGAACCGACCGTCTACCGCGCACGGGTACCGACTAGATGGGTGAGCAAAGAGGCAGCGGTGGTGGCCAAAAGAGAGGCCCCGCCCCCCCCAAAGGGGCCGATGAGAACAGCCAGACCATGCCTCGAGTCGACACTCGCTTCCCCGGAGGAAGCCCCGACGACTGGGATGCCGACAGCTGGCTCATGCTCGACGATCCCGCTCAGACCGAGCAGGACCGCACCCGCCCCCGCGTCACCAAAGCCCCAGTGACCGAGGAAGAGACCTCGCTCTATGGCGCCGAGACCAAGGCGGCCGAGCAGAACGAAGACACTGACCCCACCCACGTACCATCGCTGGATTCCCCGATCATCAGCCGCAACGACGAGCTCTCTTTGCCAGGGGTTCATAGGGCCGGCGAGCCTCGGCAAGCCAGACGGCGAGCGTCGGCTCGTCGAACGCTGCAGCAATTCCCCATGCTCAAGGGGGACAGGGCGACTACACGGGTTCCACTAGAGCCTCTAGCCATTCGCGAGCCCCTGCCAGCTCGCGAGTCCATTCGCGAGCCCAAAGTCCGCGAGCCCAAAGTCCGCGAGCCCAAAGTCCGCGAGCCCAAAGTCCGCGAGCCCGAACCGATTCGCGAGCCCTTGCCCGTCGTCAGGACCCCCGCTTCGGCTCGAGAGCCAATGGTCGCTCCAGACACCATCACCACCCGAGTTCCCAGACCCTCCCTCGAGCGGCCCGCTCAGGGCAGGCCGTTTCGCGGCAGACCCACACGAGACGGCAGGCCGACGCGTGAACTCGTTCCTGAGCTCAATCTTTCGCCCACCCGACGCTCTGCGGCTGTCGCTCCTGTCACTGAGGAAAAGGTCGTCGACCCAAGCGTGGCCTATGTGAGGGCCGATCGGTTGGCGGGAGATGACGAGGCGACTGGAGTCTCTCACATCATAGAGGCAGCCATCTCCGATTCGAGCTCGTTCGACGAGGCCATCGCGCTCAACGACAGCGATCTCCTCGAAGACAGCGATCTCCTCGAAGACAGCGAACTCCTCGATGGGAGCGATCTCCTCGAGGGGAGCGATCTCCTCGAGGGGAGCGATCTCCTCGAGGGGAGCGATCTCCTCGAGGGGAGCGATCTCCTCGAGGACCGCGAACTCCTCGAGGGGAGCGATCTCCTGGATGGGAGCGATCTCCTCGAGGGGAACGATCTCCTCGAGGACAGCGAACTCCTCGAGGACAGCGAACTCCTCGAGGACCGCAATCTCCTCGACGGGAGCGATCTCCTGGAGGGGAGCGATCTCCTCGAGGACAGCGATCTTCTCGAGGACAGCGATCTCCTCGAGGACAGCGACGCTCTGCTTGATGGCGGCGATCTGCTCGATGACGATGACCTACTTGGGGACGCCGAGCTGCTCGTGGATGCCGAGCTACTTGGGGACGCCGAGCTGCTCGACGACGCCGAGCTGCTCGCAGAGGACAGAGAGGGCGACCTGAGCGAGCTGCTGGACCGCAAACCCACTGGACCCCGGCCTCCACCGGTGGCCGAGCCCCGCAAGCCACCACTCCCCGCTTCTCGTCGACATTCGCCCGCTGCCGATGTGCTCGAGCCCTATGGGATGACTGGGCTGCACATGATCGAAGAGGTGGGTGATCTCAAAGAGAAGCTCGCCGCCATCCTTGACGAAATCGAAGTGGTCCGGGGGCGCGCCCAGCTGCCTCGATACACCCGACGTTTCATCGATGAGTTATTGGTCGACCTCAAGGAGGGCAAAGTCGAAGGAGGTGTGCCGACCGCTTCTCACCTGCACGACCTCGCCGATTCGCTGCGCCGTGCAGTGGCCCCAGAGGACCAGTCGATCTGCGAGCGATTGGACCGGCTCGCCGTCACCATCGCCCCGTCGTTTCTGCCCGCCCACCACGGCCTGCTCGCCCACTCTTTGAATCGCCAGGACTGGCCGACCTACGTTGAGAGCCTCGAGCGCTTCGTCGAGCACTTCGCCGACCTGGTCCGGCTGCACCCAGAAGCTTCGTCTTCCCTCTCGAGTCTGCTCGTCGAGCTCTCTTTGCTGTTCGAGTTCCGCCTCGGCAAGACAGAGGACGCCCATCGCAGCCTCGCTGAACGGGCCGAAAAGTACGCGAACGGCTATCTTCTCGCGCACTTGAATTCGTTGCGGCTCGCGCTCTCTCGCGGAGACTCGAGTGCAGTTGTCGCCGCCTATCAGCACCTCATCGAGCTGACCTCGTCGCCGGTGCAGAGCGCCATCGCGCTGGACCTCGCCCTCTACCTTTGGACCGAGCGCTCCGATCTCCCAGGAGCGATCGCGGTAGTCAGAGCGCACCTCAGCCAGCGCGGCGACAGCGGCTACCCCTACGTGCTTCAGCTCCTCGCCTGGCAGGCCGACTCGGCGGAGCTCGAGATCGAGGTGACGAAGGCGCGCATTGGACGTCTCGTAGCCGAAGGCAAGCAGCTCGACTCGAGCATGAGCAAAGGACTCGGGCGACGCCGAGGGCTCAAGCGGCGCGTAGGCGGCATGTTCCACCGGCTCTTCGAGATCCACAGGGACCTCGGGGAGGCCGACAAATCCGCGCAGGCCTTGCGTGACGCCCAGCGGATTGTGCCGGCGAGCGTGCTCTACCTCGAGAGCGCCCTATCCGTGGCGGTCGAGACCGGCGACTTTGCCTCTGCCGACCTGCTGCTCGAGGCGACGATCAAGAACGTCGAGGATCCCGAGCGGCGGGCGTCGCTGTGGCACCGCCGCGCGCGTCTGGCTGCCGAAAAGCTGGCCGACCCAAAGAAGGCGCGGACCTATCTCCTCGAGGCGTTAGAGGCCCACCCCTCGTTCATCCCAGCGGCCATCGACCTGGGCCGGATGTTCATGATCGAAGGGCAGCTCGAGCCTTACTACGAGCTTTGGAATGGCCTCGCGGCGAGCGCGACACCGTCCTCTTCGAGATGGGGGTCGGACGCCGGGCCCTACCGGCGGGGCGACTTGCTGGAGAACCTGCTCGAGCGCCCAGGCGAAGCCTTCGATGCTTACCGAGACGCGCTCGACGAGAGGCCTCAAGACTTCTCCATCCTCTGCGCGTTGGAGCGCACCGGCCTGATCGCCGAGAACTACGAAGCGCTGGCCGAGGTGTATCTGAGCGCCGCCGGCGTCACCGATAACCGCTTGCGCCGCAGCGATCTGACGTGGAAAGCGGCTCAGCTGCTGGCGCGGGAAGTCGGGGACATCGACCGAGCCATCGCCGCACATCTGGAGTTTCTCACCCTCGACCCCACGCACTTGGTCGCTCTCAAGGCGCTCATCGGGCTCTACCGCAAGGGGGACTACATCGCCGAGGCGGCCGATCTGCTCGAGCAGATCGTCGAGCTGGAGAGCAACGCCGCAGAGCGCCGTGCCCTGCGAGAGTGGCTCGGATACCTGGCCTCGCGACACCTGCACGACAGCACCAGGGCGCTGACCTCCCTGACTGCGCTGCTCGCCGAGACCCCGAACAGCATCACCGCCCAAACATTGCTTCGCGCCTCGCTCCTCACAGAGCGCGACTGGAACGGCCTCGAACGGCACTGCGTCGACCTCAGCGAGCTCGTCGCCGACGAGAGCCGCCGGCGAGATCTGATGCTGCAGGCGGCGCTCGTCTCCAGAACGCTGCTCAACGACAACAGCCGAGCGAGGCGGCACCTGGAGGTGGCGCGCTCCATCGACCCCGCCTGGCCGCCAGTGCTCGACCTGCTCGAGGAGGTTTGCGCCGAAGAGGGCGACTACGACGCGCTCGTCGACCTCCTCGTCGATCGGGCGGCGTTCGGTTCCGGCGAGGAGCGGGGACGCGCCATCGAGCAAGCCGCGACCATCGCCCTGGACTACTTGGACGACCAGGAGCGGGCCGAGCAGCTTTTCGCACAGGCTTTGGACTTCTTGCCAGCGGACGGCTCGATCTGGGGCGCGCTCGGCGACTTGCTCTACGAGAGAGAGGGGTGGGCCGACCTGCTCGCGCTCAGCCGCCGTCGCCTCTCCAACGCACCGTCACGAGCCATAGAAAGTGCCGTGCTCCACGACATCGTCGTGCTCACCGAAGATGTCTTCGACGACTCGGTCGCTGCGCTCGATGCGTTGGAGCGGCTGCTCGCCCTCGACCCCAATGACCTCTGGGCGTTGCGTCGCAGGCTGAATATCCAGGGCCGAAACGCCGACCTGCGTGGGGAAGCCGAGACTCACGGCCGATTGGCGGAGCTCGTTGCCGACCGCGACGACCGCCAGTATCACCTCCTCGAGGAGCTGCAGATCCTCTGCGACGTCGACGGAGTAGTCCCAGTCGACAAGCTGGCCCGCGCGATCGAAGAGTGTCCTGAGCATCCTGTCATCGAACGGGTGCTCATGGAGTACTCCGTCGACCGGGAACATCTTGGCGCGCTGATCGAGGTGCTGCGAGGACGTCCAGAGGCGCGCTACGAGGTCCAACGCTCCTTCGACCAGTTCGCCTTGGCCGAACACGCCGAAGCCAATGGCCGTCTCGACACGGCGCTGCAGCTCCTGAACGGGATTTGTGCCCAGAGGAAAGACTTCACCCCGGCTTTCGTGGCGACGATCCGGGTCCTCGACAAACTCGGGGAAAATTCGGACTCGGCGTCCGCCGCGCTCGAGCTCGCGTCGCGGGTCGACGATTCCCTGCGTATGCCACTCTATGAGTTCGCGGCCGACCGGCTGCTGAAGATCGACGCCACCGAACGCCGTGCGGAGGTCTTGAGGAAGATCCTCCAGCTCGATCCCAGCCACGTCGCCTTCGATGGGCTGCGCGCCCACTACCAGAAGGTTGGAGACGTTGAGAGACTCTCTGCGCTCCTGGCCCTTCGGACCGATCCGGCGAGCGTCGAGGCGCGGGTCGCGATGCTCCGAGAGATCGCCCAACTGCATCAAGTCGAGACAGGCTCCAAGGCTCATCGGCACGCCATCGAAGAGCTGGTCAGGCTGTTGCCTGAGGACTTCGAGAGTCACCGACGTCTTGCAGAGCTCGAAGAGCTCGAGAGCCGCTTTGCTCGCGCCGCGACCTGCTGGGAGAGAGCCCTACAGCTCTCGACCAACGCATCCGACCGCCGCAACATCATGCTGAAAGCCGCGTGGATTTGGCGTGAGCACTGCGAGATGCCGCAGCGCGCCATCGAGCTCTATGCAGAGCTGCTCAAGCTCGACCGCGACGACCCCATGGCGCTGGAGGGGATGGCGCGCGCGTTGGTCGATAACGACAACGCCGAACATGCCATCGTCTGCTACCGACGGCTGTTCAAGCTGTTGGACAGCGTCGACGATCGACGACGGGTGGGGTTGCACCTGGGTGCCCTCTATCGCGACCGTCTCTCGGACCATGCCGAGGCGGCGCGTTGGTTCATCGCGGTGGGCGAGATCGATCCGGACTGCGAGGAAGCCACCAACGCCCTGATCGCCCTTGGAATGAACCACTCGGGGCAAGACGCTCGAGACGTCTCTATCGACGAGTTCACCACCGTGGGTGTGACCCCGGAGCAGCTCGACCGGGCCCTCACGATGCAGCTCGAGGCCCTTTACGCTCAGCCGTCGGCGCTGCCTCGGTACGACAAATTGGCGCGCTTGCTGCTTCTGCGGGATCCCCAAGACCCACGGGCTGCGGCCATCGGCGATCTCATGCGTGGCTTGGGGCGGCTCGACCACGACCTGGAGCGCTCTCTTGGGGCTAGGCCGACGGACTCGCCCAAGACCCCTCTGAGTGGGGTGACCTACCTCCGACACCTGATTCACCCTTGGGCTCGCGGTCCGCTGTTCGAGCTCTTTGTTCGGCTCAGCGAGCCGTTGGGTCGCATCGTCGGGCCCTCCAGCGAGGCCATGGGGGTGACGGATGCCGACATGGTGCCCATCGGCGACCCGCTCGGGATCGCTCACGCGGTGGGTGAGCTCTGTCGCGATCTCGGGATGAGCTCCCCAGACGTCTTACTCCACAGTCGGAAGACCCACTTGGTCGAAGCGGCGTTCGCCCCGAGGACCTCTTTGGTCATCGGCGAGAAAGTGCTCGGTAACAAGGCGGACCCCACTCACGCCCAGCGTGAGCGGTTTTGCACGGTGCGGCAGCTCGAGGCGCTGCGAGACGCGAAGGGGACCATCGCCGTGCTCTCTGCGGCGGAGGTCGAGGCCGTCATCCGACAGACGCTGTGCAAGCTCTTCCCCGATCTCGACCTCGGAGACCACGACGACGACGAGGTCACCGGCGGCACCATCGACATCGACTCCGTCAGCGACCAGCTCGCCCGCTCATTGCCGCGCCGCAAACGCAGAGGCTTGCGGCAAATCGCCGAAGACGCGTTGGCTGTCTCCTGGGACGTCGCGCAGTGGTGCCGTGGTTTGACCTCCACGAGTAGCCGCTCGGCGCTGCTCTTTAGCGGCTTCGAGGCCGCACTCGAGGTCATCGGGAGCGAAGCCGGCATCCCGACCGAGGCTTGGCGGGAGTCGCCGGCCCTGCTCTTGGAGCTCCCCGTCGTGCTCGATCTGCTCACGTTCATCCTCAGTGATGACTTCGTCCGGCTGAGCTGCGAGCTGAGAGGGAACGCATGAGCAGTCGCGAACTCTTCGACAGGGGCTACCTCGACGCCCTCTACGACTGGCAGATCGAGTCGACATCCGACCGCTCTTCACAGGCCCTCATCCTCGCCGAACAGGCTCAGCGCCTAGAGCACACGAACAAGCTCTCGCGGCCCGCGTACCAGAAATGGCGGCGGGCGTTCTCGCGAGCCCCTCAGCTCAACAGCGTGAGGGCGGCGCTGACCCAATACGTCTCCAGCGAGATGCTCACCCCCGAGGAGCGCTCCGAGTTGCTCGAGTTTCTCGAGGAGAAATCCGCTCGACTCGACCGCGTCGAGCTGGGCTTGGTCGAAGCCGAGCGCCTCGAGGAGATGGGCGACGCCAACGGCGCGGTGCAGTGCCTCGAGGAGTCTCTCGAGGAAGATCCCCACAACCGCCAAACCCTCGGAGCCCTGGCCAGCCTGACGACCCGACTGCACGGGAGGCGACGAGCCAATCGCTGGCTGAACCTGTGGATGGGCGGAACGAAAGACCCGGCCTTGGAGGCCGTGCTCGCCCTCGAGGCGGCCGAGCAGGAGGCCGCCGCTGGAGATCACCGTTCAGCGCTGGAGTACTTGGAGAACGGGAGGCGTACCTCACCGCGCGACCCCTCGATCCTGCGGGCCGCGAGGCGCACGTACAAGCTGTCGAAGCGTTGGCACGAGGCCGCACAAACCCTCGAACAAGAAGCCCAGATCGCACAGTACGGCGGCCGTGATGCGCGCTACGAGGCCGCGCGAATCCTGGGGCGGCGGCTGGGCAGCCACGATCAGGCGCTCGCCTTGCTCAAACCGCTGCTCGACACCGCACCGGACATGGCGACCCTGCGGCTCAATCGTGAAGCGGGCCTCGAAACCGGAGCGGAAGACCTCAGCGACGCCTGCCATCGCCTCGCTGAATGCGCGACTCATCCCGAAGAAAAGGCCCGCTACTATTGGCTGGAGAGCGAGGAGATCCGCGAGGGCAGCAAGTCTGTGCGACTGCTGGAGCGCGCCGTCGACTCTGCGCCTCAGTACGTGACCGCCAGCCTCGCCCTCGAGCTGGCGAACTTCCAGCCCGACGCCGGAAGCGACCTTGTCGACGCCCTCACGCGCAGAGGGCACGCCGAGGAGAGTCCCGGGCTCATCGTCTACGCCGGACGCCTTGCGGTCGACACGCTCAACGACCCGCGCCGAGGCGAGGCGCTCTTCCGCGAGGCGTTGCAGACCGTCTCCACGACGGACGCCCTCTTTGGTCCCTTCGGCGCCGCCGAGGCGCTCCTCGAGCTGCTCGACGAGCAAGGTCGTGGCGAAGAGGAGGTGGAGCTGATCACCTGGGTGCTCGACCAGAGCATCGAGGAGAGCCGGCGGTTGGCGCTGACCAATCGACTCGCCGACGTGTTGACGGCGGTCGGCCGTGGGACGACGAGAGCCCTCGATGGGTGGCGCTCGGTGCTCTCCCTCGACCCTCATGACGGCTATGCCTACGCCCGACTCGGCGGTGAGCTCGTCCGACAAGAACGCTGGGAGGACCTCTACCATCTGCGGGAAACCGAGACGGATCTGTCGGAGATCGTCGACCGGGAGCGCAGTGAAATCCTGCGTTGGGAGTGCGCGGAGATTCTCCACCGCAAGCTGGCCAACGTCGACGAGGCGCTCAAGATCCTCGAGCATGGGGTCGAGCGGGCCACGTTCAACTTGCCCTACGTGCTCTCGTGCGCCCGGATCTTGATTCGAACCCAACGAGACCGTTCGCTGGCATCGCTGTATCGGCGGCAACTGGAACGCGCCACGGAGAGCCAGCAGGTGACGCGCCTGGCGCTGAACTTGGCCATTCTGCACGAGCGCCAGTTGGCCGATCCCACCACGGCCGTTCACTACTACCAGCAGGTCCTCGAGCACTCGCCCAACAACCGCATCGCCTTGGACGCCCTAGTCACCCTCGGCGACCACATCGACGACCCGTCCCTTGCCACGCAGGCCATCGCCGCCCTCGTCCACCTCGAAAAGGACGACAACTACGCGGCCTATCTCAACTACCGGCTCGGAGAGCGGCTGGAACGGCTGCACAGTGACCTCGAGGGCGCCATACCAGCCTACGCTCGGGCGCTGCAACGCGACCAGCAGATGGTTTCGGCGGCACTGGGTTGGGAGCGATGCGTCACCAAGCTCGGCCAGTTCGATATTCTGCGTCAGCAGATCGAGCGGATGGTGGAAGCGGATCCGGGCGGCTCGGACAGCAAAGAGTGGCTTGAGCGGCTGGTGGTCATCGCGGGCGCGGAGAAGGAAGGCCGAGTCATCGAGCAACTCTTGACGCAGGACCCGACGCACCTCGGCGCGCTGCTGCGCTTGCTGCTGCGCTCGAGCGCGCGCAACAGCCTGCCTGCGTTGAGTGAGGTCTATCGCGCGATCGCCTCTGCGATCCTCCCCGGCACCACTCAGTCGGCCTTCGCCGAGAGCCACGCACTCTTCTCGTTCATCGCCGGAGACCAACACAAGACCGAAGAGAGCCTGTGGCAGATCATCGAGATGCGCCACAGTGACCCGGTGCCATTGGTGCGGCTGCTCGCCTCTCTCGAGACGGACAACGCCCGCGTCCGGCAGACGAAGGTCTATGGTGCGTTTGCGCGTGGCGCCATGACCGCCGTCGAGCAGGCCTCCTATCTCACGGCTCTTGGGCGCATTCTCGCCGACGACGGCCAATACGACCGAGCCGGGCTCGCCCTCGAGGAGGTGCTGCGCATTCGCAGTGAGCACCTGCCCGCCATCAAGCTCATCCGGATCTTGGCTGAAGACGTCGGCGAGAGTTCGCGCTTCGCCGATGCGGTCGAGCTCGAAGCCAACGCGTCCACCGATCCGGCGCAGGCCATCCGCCACCTCTTGCGCTCGGCCGAGATCCGGCGTCGAAAGCTCGGCGACATCGAAGGTGCCGCGAACGCGCTGCTGAAGATCTTGGACGTCGACCCCAAGCACGAGCAGGCCTTCCGAGGCTTGCAAGAGCTCTACATGAGCCAGTCGCGCTTCGACGATCTGTACCAGCTCCTGATGCGGCGCGCCTCTGCGTTGCCGGTGGTGGCCGAGAAGAAGAAGGTCCTGCTGCGAGCCGCCGAGCTCGCCTACGACCGCATCCAGGACATGGACAAGGCCGTCGCGGCGCACAAAGCGTTGCTCGCCGTCGACCCACAGTTCCTTCGTTCCTACCGAATCATCGCCGAAATCCACATGGAGATGCGGCAGTGGGACCGCGCGTTGAAGGCCTTCGAGGGCGTGCTGAAGCTGGCGAAAGATCGGACGTTAATCGGCCGAACTTGGTTCCGGCTGGGTGAAATCTTCGAAGAGCACATCAAGAATGCCAAGGCCGCCATCGACGCGTTCCGACGCACGCTCGAGTATTTACCCGAGTACGCCGACGCGCTGCTGCACCTCGCGAACATCTACGGTTCGGAAGGGATGCACGAAGACGAGGTCGCTGCGCTCAAGCTGCTGGGGCAGGCCGAGCGCATTCCGCTGAAGCGCAAAGAGGTCCTGCTGCGGTTGTGCGACCTGCTGATCGAAAAATTCTCGGACGCGGCCGGCGCCGAGGAGGTGCTGATCGTCGCCCGCGAGATCGATCCCGACGACTTCAAGCTCACCGAACACGTCGTCGAGCTTTACGAGAAACGAAAGTGGACCGAGAGGCGGACGACGTTCTTGGCCTCCTCGTTCGACGAGTATCGGGACCTCTTCCACGCCAACGTCTCCAAGCCGTCGCCCTTGCACGCGATGTACAAGGTCTCGCTGCTTCAAGAGGACCGCGACCGGCAATTCACGATCTCCAGCGTGCTGTCGTTCGTCGGCTCGGCGGAACCCGAGCAGCAGGCATTCTACCAGTCGGTCCTCGAGGCGAACGGCCGTCGGCTGCCCAATCGTCCGCTGCCCACTGCGCGGACCTCTGGACTCTTTGCGCCCGGTCTGCACCTCAACATTCTCCACCTCATGAGGCACACCGAGCCCTTCGTCTCTCGTTTCTCGCCGCACAACCTGCGGCTCAAGAAGCTGAGCCGAAAGCACAAGATCACGGGGACGTCTCGACCTGAGCTCGGGGTGTTGACGCCCTTCGCACGGGTCTTCGGGATCGAGCTGCCAGACGTCTACATCGTGCCCGACCGCGGCGAATCCATGGCGTTTGTCGCAGGAGACGAGCCGGCTTTCATCTTGGACGAGCGGGATCTCGAGTCGGTCATGCTGCCGGAGACCATGGTCCGAGTCGCGATCGGTTGCGCCGCGCTCTCCATGGGGTTGGCCACCTACGCAACGGTCGACCGTTCCACCTTCGAAAAGCTCTTGCTCGGCGCCATCTCCGCAGTCGTGCCCAACCGCCGCGTGGGGCGGCCAGAACACCAAGGCACCATCGAGACGATCGCGCGCGCGATTCCCAAGAAGGTCACCGACTCGTTGACTGGCTATGTGTTGGAGATCATGGACAAGATCGACGAGAAGCTCCTCGCTCAACAGCACCAGGCGGTCATTTCGACCAGCATGCGCCTAGGTCTCCTGACGGCCTTCGACCCCCGTCCAGGCCTCACGGTGATCGCCCGCGATGGGGATGGCGGCGCCTTCGACGTCGTCTCGGTCATGAAGGATGCGCTGCTCTTCTTGGTTGGCGACGTCTACTGCGAGCTGAGGAAAGAGGTCGGCATCGCGGCTAAATGACGTCGAGTGCATCGAGCACGCACTCTCAACATGAAAATCGCCGGGTTCTGGCGGTATGTTATCGATATTGCTTCGATCTTATCGCAGAGGCGCAGAGGGCGGCCGAGGCGCAGAGGGTTTGAGATAAGGAGCTGTCTCGTCGTGAGTTCATCGTGGCAACGGTGAGTCGGGTTCTTGGTTTTCTCATCTCTTGGATGACGCGCAGCGTCTCAAGGTAGCTGCCATGAAAATCGGGTGGGATCGGGCGGCCTCTCTCAGATATTGCTTCGATCTTTCACCACGAAGGACACGAAGGACACGAAGGAGAGGAAGGAGAAACCAGCCCCTTCGTGCTCTTCGTGCTCTTCGTGGTGAACTCGATGCCGACCATCAACAGATGGTGGTCCGAAGGTTTTCTCACCTCTTGGATGACGCGCAGCGTCTCAGATGACTGCTATGAAAATCGCCGGGTTCGAGCGGTATGTTATCGATATTGCTTCGATCTTAACGCAGAGGCGGCCGAGACGCAGAGGGTTGGGCGCAGCAGGTCGTGCCCACCGAGCGTCGGTTGACGAACGCCGCTCCCCACTCTCTTGTTATTTGGCGTCTTGCGAGACATTTTGCTCCCCGAACCGTCTCATCGAGGCAGAAAATGACCCCCACAGAGGAGCGCAAGATGGCGACCTATACCGAGACTCTCAACCGCATCATGCGGGGCGGCTATGACGACGCCAGCCCCGAAGAGCGCGCCGAGGCCGTCAGGGACCTGCTCAACATGTGCTCCGTGGCCGCCGGAGCGGTCACCATCCAGCCCCTCCCCTTCGTCGACAGCCTGCTCATCTCGCCCATCCAGATCGCGCTTGTTCAAGGCATCGGCCGCATCCACGGACACAGCCTCGATAAGAAAGCCATCCTCGAGATGCTCTCCACCTTCGGTGCCTCGATCGTCACCCAGAATGTCATCATGGCAGCGGCAAAGTTCATCCCTTTCTTGGGCTGGCTGGTCACCATCACTATGGCCTACGCGCTCACCTACGCCATCGGTGAGGTCAGCGACTACTACTTCCGCAATGGACGTGGCGTGCCCGCCAGCGAGTTGAAGGACATGTTCGAGCGCATCTACAAGACGAAGAAAGAAGAGAAGCAGGCGAGACACAAGAAGAACGAGTCGCTCAAGGACAAGCTCGAGCAGCTCAAAGAGGCCCGCAAGGCCGACCTGCTCACCGAGGAAGAGTTCGAAGCGAAGAAGGCCGAGCTCCTGGCCAGCTTCTGAGGACGGCGAGATCGGCGCCGTCTCCGGGGCGTTCCCATCGTGCAAGCCTTGAGGCCTGCCTCGTCGAGCCCCTTCCTTCTCTTCGTGTTCGGAGGGAGCGACGCCCACTTCGGCTACCGGAAGCCAGACGGCTCCATGGTGGATCCGGCCAGCTGCGGCGCGGCCCTGACGGTCGGAGCGGTGTCGCAGAGCCAGTTCCACTCGATCCCTGCGATCTCCATAGCAGAGACACAACGGTGCAGAAGAGACTTCTGATGTGATTTGGACTTCCCCACGGGCGCTGAATGTCTTACACGAGGCTTCGGCGCGTCTCGTCCAGCGCCGATTGAATCGGAGAGGTCCATGTCCGTCGCCCTCGTGTTCCCGCCCAGCTGCGATCCCACGGCGCCCATGCTCGCCTTGCCCACGCTCACCGCAGCCTTGCGCAAAGCCGGCGAGGAGGTTTGGCAGCTCGACGCCAACCTCGAGGCGGCCGAGTGGCTGCTGACCGAGGAGACGCTCGCCCGCGCCGAACAGCGGCTCAACAAGCGGCTGAATCGGCTCGATCGAGCAGAGAAGCTCCGTCACGTCGAGCAGCTCGCCTACGCCGCCCTGTGGGAGGGCCGAGGGCATGCGCTTGGGGCGCGCGGGGTCGAAGAGGCCGTCGAGCTGCTGCGCGGGCGCAAACCTGGCTTCAGGGAGCCCGCGCGCTACGCCGCCGCCGTCGACACAGTCGAGCACGCCTTCGCTTTGGTCAGCGCGGCCTACACACCACTGCAGGTGAGCCTGACAACGTACCGCACGCCCTTCGCCATGCTCGATCCCGAAGAGATCGCCCGCGACGCTGAGGAGCGCAACAACCCCTATCACGTCTACTTCAGTGCCCTGGCCCAACGCATCGCTGAGCGCGCTCCTGACCTGGTCGGCGTGTCGATGATGTTCCCGGGCCAGGTGTTGCCTGCCTTCTTGCTGGCCCACCATTTGCGCCGAGCCATGCCCGAGACCCTGCTCGTGTTGGGTGGACCGGCGGCGACGCAGTTGTTGGTCGCCATGGCCGAGCATCGGCCGGAGAACCTCGAAGAGGAAGCTCTCAGGCGCGCCCTCGGGCCCTTCGATTGTGCTGTCCTGTTCGAAGGCGAGCAGGTCATCGTCGAGCTGGCGCAGCTGGCGCGGGAAGGCGAGCGGCCGAGAGGGCTCATCGAGGGAACCCAGGCCGGCAGCTTGAGTGAGTTGCCGCCGCCGGACTTCGACGGTCTGCCGCTCGAGCGTTACCTCGCCCCCGAACTGGTGTTGCCCTACGACGCCACTCGCGGCTGCTACCACGGCAAATGCTCGTTCTGCCACTATGGTCTCTGCGAGCGCGGCACGGCGCCTTACCGCGAGCGCGACGCCGAGACGGTCGGCCAGCACTTGCAGGGCCTGCAAGAACGCCACGGCAACCGTCTCTTCTACCTCTCGCACGACGCCATCAAGCCTTCGTTTCTGCAACAACTCTGCGGCGAGAACCAGCGGCGAGGCGTGCCTTGGCGCATGGCCGGCGACATCCGCCCGGAGCGCGTGCTGACAGCGGAGCTCTGCCAGGAGCTCGGCGCTGGCGGGCTCCTCGGCGTCTCGCTGGGCGTCGAGAGCGGCTCGCCGCGGGTCTTGGCCTCGATGCGCAAGGCGACCAAGGTCGAGCACGTTCGCGCCGCCATCGCCAACCTCGCCGAGGCCAACATCGCGGTGGAGGTGATGGCCTTCACGGACTTCCCTGGCGAGACCATGGGCGAAGCCTTCGAGACGTTGACCCTGGTCGACGAGCTGGGCGAGCAGATCTCGGCGTTGATGTGTGGCCGCTTTGGGCTGACGGCGGGCAGTGAGGTCGCGGCTGAGCCGGCGCGCTTTGGGCTGCGGGAGCTCTGGCGCGTCGACGGGGATTTCTACGGCATGGGGTTGTTTTACGCCGAGCGCCGCGCCTCCAAGACCGACGAGGAGAGCGAACGCGTCGAGCGCGAGCTCGGGCGCGTCTCGGAGCGCTGGAGCCTGCGTTCTTACCCGTGGGCAGGCTCGCTCTCGACGGCGCACACGTTGATTGCCTATGCGAGCCGCGGCCCTGGCGCGCTGCGGGTCCCACACCTGGAGCCGCATTCCGGCCCGACGCGGACCGAGCCGGCGCGCTTCAACCCGGTGAAGCTGGGGGCGTTGGCCGGCGCGCGTGAGGCCGAGCTGTGGCAGTTCCTGACGCAGGAGCGGCGCGCGGTGTCGCGGGCGGCCTATCGTGAGCTCGCCAGCGCGGTGCCGGAGGCGATGCCGACGCCGGGGCGCGTGCGCTTTGGGGCGGATGGGATTTCTTGGAAACGGTAGGGCACTTCGCGTTGGTTCTGGCGTTCGTTGGTTGGGTTAGGGGTGGATTTTTTGACGCAGAGTCGCAGAGTCGCAGAGGGTTTTCTTGGAGAGGGCACTTCGCGCTGGTTCGGGCGGTCGTTGGTTGGTTGGGCTGATTTTGACACGAGGTTGTCCATGTAGCACGAAATTCGGCAATCCTCGGCAGCCGAGAGCTCGTCCGAAGTCCCCTCCTCAAACTCTCTGCGGCTCTGCGACTCTGCGTCAAGAACCCGAAGCCAGCCTGACCACAAACCCCACAACACGAGGCGCGCAAGCCACATAGGACCTCGGCGCCACGCCTAGCGTCGCTTGGAGGTCTAAATTCCACGGCGATTTGCCATGGGCACAGGCCTTTCCGTGCCGGACCTTTCCCCAGGTGAGAAACACGGATTTCTTACGCCGCAATTTGTTGGGCGAGCAGCCGCGGCTGTGAACCCAGGAAGCGCAACAAACCCCCGAACACCTTCGAAGTCCCCAACAAGAAAACTCTCTGCGTGCTCCGCTTCCGTTGCTCGCTCTGCGAGGCCCAGAGACTCTCGAATTCGTCGGCGAACCCAGAGCCCAACGCACGCGCAGAGTTGTCTCCTGACATGGAAGGCGAGCGAAATGCAATGGGTCACGAATTGAGCAAATAAAGCGGAACCCTCCGGAGGTTGAACCACTGAGCGGCACCCACTCTCGGGTCCCGTGGCGGCCTGAGGAGGAGATCATGAACGTTCGAGCCCTGGGTTCAGGCTCGATCGGAATTCGCGCGCTGCTCGGAACCAAGCGGGCTCGAAGCGAGCCAGCTGCGTACCTCCGCGCGATCCGCGCTCATCAGACTTTCGGACTGTTCTTCATCCTCTCGTTACTTACCGCGGGGTGCGCCGTGCGAACGGCACACCTTCAGACCCCCGACACGCCGCTGCAATCCAAGACTTTGGCGCTGAGCACCCCGATCAGCCCAGCCATCGAGGTCCGGCTGCCGCCGAGCGGAGAGGAGGTCTTGGTCTGGGCGGAGAAGGGCTTCGACCTCTTCGAGAGCGGCGATTACCCCCTCGCCGCTCCCTACTTCGAAGCGACCCTAGAGAGTGACCAAACCTCCCAGGTCCAACGCACGTATTTGTACTGGTTCTCGGCGCTGAGCCATCATGAGAACGCCAACGCGTCCTCGGAGCGGCGCTTCCTCGAGCTCTTCGTGCTCTCGATGGACAACTTGTCCCCAGCGACCCAAGGGGAGCTGTGGCTGGTTGACCAGCGCGGCAACTTGCTCTCCTCAGCCCAGGCGTTGACTCGCAGCCGCGCACTGTTGCTGGTCTACCGGGTCGAGCGGCGACAAGGGTTCGGTGCGACCACCGAGCAAGCGGTGCAGGTGCGCTCTCTCGAGGAAGAGACGCTGGTCCTGAGCCAGCTGCGTTGCGACGAAGCGCGTCAAGAGAGGGTGGAACTCACCGATCGAAGGTCGGTGCTCGACGAGGGCGGTCGCTTCGACGAGTACACCGTGCGCTGTCTGTTCTCCGGAGAGCGTCGAGTCGTGACCTTTGACATCACCGACGTGAAGCCGCTCTCCGGTTTGAGATAGTCAAGAAACACCAAGAGCTGCCCATGGGCAGCTCTTGGTGTTTTCGGCGGGTCCGCGCTCAGATGTCGTAGTAGAGCGCGAACTCCAGCGGAGTGGGGCGCAGCCTCATCGGCTGGACCTCCTGTTCGTACTTGAACTTGATCCACGTGGTGATGACGTCTTCGGTGAACACGTCTCCCTTGAGGAGGTAGTCGTGATCGGCGTCGAGCTCCTGCAAGGCCTCGGCGAGGTCGGCGGGGGCGGATGGGACGTGGGCGAGCTCCTCGGGAGGAAGGGCGTAGAGGTCCTTGTCGAGGGGTTCTCCGGGGTGGATCCGGTTCTCGATCCCGTCCAGCCCGGCCATGAGCATTGCGGCAAACGCCAGGTAGCCGTTGCATGCCGGGTCTGGCGTGCGGAACTCGATGCGCTTGGCCTTTGGCGACGGGGAGTACATGGGCACCCGGATCGCAGCGGACCGGTTACGGCTGGAGTAGGCCAGCTTCACCGGGGCTTCGAAGCCTGGGACCAGCCGGCGGAACGAGTTGGTCGTCGGGTTCGTAATGGCGATCAAGCTCTTGGCGTGCTTGAGAACGCCTCCGATGTAGTAGAGGGCGAGCTCGGACAGACCGGCGTAGCCGTCTCCTGCAAACAGGGGCTTGCCGTCCTTCCAGAGAGACATATGCGTGTGCATGCCGCTGCCGTTGTCTTGGAAGATGGGCTTGGGCATGAAGGTGACGGTGCGGCCGTTGCGGTGGGCGACGTTCTTGATGATGTACTTGAACCACTGGAGTTGGTCGGCCATCTTCACCAGGGACTGGTAGCGGATGTCGATTTCGGCCTGGCCTGCGGTCGCGACCTCGTGGTGCTGTCGTTCGACGACGATGCCTACGCGTTTGAGCACGGAGACCATCTCGTCGCGCAGGTCGTTGTGCGCATCGACGGGGGCGACCGGGAAATAGCCTCCCTTGAAGTCGGGCTTGTGTCCGAGGTTGGGCTTCTCGTCTCGCCCTGAGTTCCAGCGTCCCTCGACGGAGTCGATGGCGTAGAACGAGGACTGCTGGTTCAAATCGAAGCGGATGTCATCGAAGATGAAGAACTCGGGTTCGGGCCCGAAGTTGGAGACGTCTGCGATCCCGGTAGAGAGCAGGTAGTTTTCGGCCTTCGCAGCGATGTTGCGAGGATCCCTCGAGTAGGCCTCGCCCGTGATTGGGTCATAGATGCAGCCGATCAGGGAGAGGGTAGGGGTCTTAGCGAAGGGGTCGATGACTGCGGTTTCGGTGTCGGGGCGCACGACCATGTCGGAGGCGTGGATCGGCTGCCAGCCACGGATGCTCGAGCCGTCGAAGCCGGCGCCAATCTCGAACGTCTCGTCTTCGAGCTGATCGAAGGGGATGCTGAAATGCTGCCAAGTTCCGATGAAGTCGTTGAACTTGATGTCCACCATCTCGACGCCTTGTTCGCGTCCAAACTCGAATACGTCCTGGGGTGATCTGCTCACGGTTCGTCCTCTGGTGAAGGGAGCTTAGGTTCTATTTGCTAGTGGGAGAGGCAAGAAAGTTCAAGACGGGGAACACCTCGAAACGCTGGCCATACGTCTAACCACGGGGGACAGGTCAAAGCGCGAAAGGACCAGTTTCACCGGTGCGGATGCGGATCGCCTCGTCGACCGGAAGGATGAAGATCTTTCCATCGCCGACTTTTCCAGTGTGCGCGCCGCGCTGGATGGCTTCGATGGCGGCGGTGAGCTTCTCATCGGGGACGACCAGCTCGATCTTGACTTTTGGCACGAAGTCTACGATGTACTCGGCGCCTGGATACACCGCGGCCTTGCCACCGGAGCGCCCGAAGCCTTTGACTTCCGAGACAGTAATGCCCTGGATGTCGACTTCGCTGAGTCGCTCTTTGACCTCTTCGAGTTTGAAGGGGCGAATGATCGCTTCAATCTTCTTCATGGATTCCTGCCTCGAGCGGCGGAGCGCGGTGACCTGTCCGGAGAGCTCCGCTCGTACACGAACGCTAGGACACTGTCGAGAGGGTGAGGTTTGTTTGTGGCAATGCCGCCGAGGTGAGGTTTGCCTTGATGTGAGACTATCGTTAAAGTTACCCCGGCCTGGCAGCTCATTTCTTTTGAACACGTGGTGTGATGAAGACGAAAACGCTCCTCCTCGCTCTCTCTCTCTTGTTGGCCACCTTAACCTTCCTTCTCCATACGGCGTCGTGCACCCTCGTCTACACCGGCTGCACGAAAGACGATGAGTGCAAAGTCGCGGCTGGTGAGAAGTGCATCGTCGGCGCCACTGGCCACGGCGAATGTGGCCTGCCCAGTGACTGGTGCGACGACGGTGCGCAGCGCAACTGCATCGACGTCGACCCGAACTATCAAGGCATTTGCGTGGCAAAGGTCGCGACCTGCGTCGCGGGCGTCTGGGAAGTGTGCGTCGAAGCCGAGATCTGCGACGGTCTGGACAACGACTGCAACGGGCGCGTCGATGACGGCGTCACCGGTGTCAACGACCTATGCTCCGTAGGCATCGGTGCCTGCGCTGCGCAGGGACAACAGTACTGCACTGCAGCACAGGAGCTGGTCTGCAACGCGACCGCCCTGCAGCCCACTGGTCAGATTGGGTGCGATTGCAGCGACAACAACTGCGACGGCGTCGAAGACGACTACACCCTCGAACTCGAAGCCCCCTTGCTCAATCCAGTGCCGGTTGAGGCCGCACGCTCCGATTGGTCGTTCGCGGTCACCTCGACGGGACATTACGTGGCAGCTGAGAGCGCGACTACGCCCAACGAAATCAACATCATCAACTCGGACACTAACGAGCTGATCGGCACCACGACCGGCCGCGCCCCCATCCTGATGGCCTCGCCCACGCACGGTCTCGTCCTCTTCTACATCGCCAGCAACCAAGACATCGATCCGCTGAAGCTGCAAGACGAAGTCTTCCTGCGCGCCATCGACCCTCTCACCATGACCTTCGGCGAAGAGTTCTGCAAAGGCTGCGACGAGTCTAGCGCCGTTGCCGGTGGGCCGGCCGTCTCCTTCGACGTGCTCTACCTCTGCTCCGAAGACAGCCCCAACACGAGCGCGACCCCTCGCTGCAGCGACGGCAACGACAACGACAATGACGGCGTCGAGGATTATCCCAACGACGAAGGTTGCGACGGAGCTGAAGACAACAGCGAAGCAGACTGTGCTTTCGCCATCATGTACGTGCGCGGCACCAACCACTGGATCCAGACCGCTCGAGTCTACGAGCCCAGTCTGAACACCATGATCAACAGTGTCGGCTCGCCGCTCCACAACATGAACTTCGACACTGATGTCCTCGAGGCCCGCATCAACCTGACCGAGTCCCTCGTCTTCACCGCCTGGGTGGGCACCGATGTCGCGAACAATGGCCTGCTCCAGCTCGTCTCCGGCCAGCTGCGTCATCGCTACTTCCCGAAGAACATGATCGTCGTCGAAGCCAATATTTCCACAGCAACAGACTTCGACCTCGTCGGCCTGCCCTCGAGCGAGGCCGTCATCGCCTGGACCTCCGGCGCCACCATCAAGATCCAGAAGTTCCAGATCGTGACGGAAGGCGAACGCAAGGACATGATTCCCATCTACGCGGCCGTCGTCGTCTCGCCGCAGACCACCGGCGACTCCATCTCCAACGTCGAGATCGAGCTGCTCTGCTCCGAGCGTGCCCTGATGACCTACGAGGTCACCTCGGGCGTCAACTCCGTCGTCGAATCCATGATCTTCGACGTCCGTGATGGCTCGACCCTCTTGGCCCCCACAACCTCACTGGCTGGAACCAGCCCGCTGTTGATGAAAACCGACATGGGGACCTTCTTCGGAGCCCTGAGACCCGCAGCGGGCGACACGTTGCCGACCGGAGTTCCGGTCATCCCGGGCCTCGGTGAGATCGCATGCGATCGTCTCTAGCCCAAACATGGCGATGAACAGCCAATACTGCCAATGAAAGACCTGCTGTTCATCGCCACAGCTGGTGCCCTAGGAAGCCTCAGCCGATACGGTGTGGGGCTTCTTAGCGAACGCTGGTGGGGACGCCATGCTCCCTACGGCACCTTCGTCGTGAACATCGCTGGGTGTTTCTTGTTGGGCTTCATCATGACGTTGGCTCTGTCCAACGACGCCTTTCCCCGGCACTACCGGCTCGCGCTCACCACAGGCTTCCTCGGCGCCTTCACCACCTTCAGCACCTTCGGCTACGAGACCATGACCTTCGTCGAGCACTCGGCTTGGAAGCTCGCCGCGCTCAACGTTGCCGCCAATCTCTTCGTCGGGCTCCTCGCCGCGGCCGGTGGCATCGCGCTGGCGAAGCTCCTCCTGGCCCGCTGAGCTCAGCCCTCCACGCCGAAAAACGAGAGCGCGTTGCCGTGGCTCCACCAGTCGATCGAGGTCTCGTCCAGCCCCTGCTCGGTCAGGGCCAGGACCGCCCGACTCATCGAAAGTACGTCTCCCATGCCGTCCCCGAGCGCGTGGGTCAGGCACAGGTCATGCTTGGTCAGCCGCCTCTGTAGCCGACTCCAGGCGGCGCCGGACAAAAATTCGGAGTCCATGCGAAGGGCGCAGACGATGGTGTTACTTTGCACGAACGCGCGCAAGGGAGCGTCGAGGACGACGTTCGTCAACATCAACTTCGAGGTCGCCAGACCAGACCGCTTGGCGCAGTGCACGACCTGTTTGAGGACGGCCAACGGCTTGAGGCTCGGAAGCCGCAAGATCACTGGGAGACCAAGGCGCGCCGCCAGCCGCAGCTGATGTTCCACCAGCCCGTACTCCCAGCTGTCGGCCGAGTCGATGGCAAGCTCCCCGATAGCGACCACGCTGGGCTCGCCCAGCATCGACTCCAGCTCGGGCCAGAGCTCATGGAACGCCCGGCGCGGGGCCGAACGGGGGTTGACCCCCAACGCGTGATGGCACTGGATGCCGACCTGTCGGAGCCTCGCCGACTCCGCCACCAGGAGGTGCTCAAAATAGGCGAGCAGGTCGTCGGAGCACTCGAATCGAGAGGGGTCGTGTGCACAGACGACCGCGCCCTGTGTGCCGAAGTAGGCTAGGTTCTCCAGGTCCTTGTCGCTGCGAACGTCGGAACGCAGATAGGGATCGAAGAGCCTCACGACTCCGCAAGCCCAGCCGCACGACTCGCGAGCGCCTTGGTCAGCGCGCAGAACGCGGCGAGGTCGAGCTCCTCGGCTCGCTGGTTCGGCCGCACGCCGACAGTGTTCAGGAGCACTTCTACATCGTCTCGCTCCAGTCCTTCGTATCCCTTCAGGTTGTTCGTCAGCGTCTTGCGTCGGTTGGCAAAACAGCGCTTCACCGTCTGGTGCAGCAGCGACTCGAGCTCGGGCTCGAGCAGGCCGGGGGCCGGCTGAAAACTCAGGACGGTGCTGTGCACCTTGGGCACGGGCCGAAACGCGCCCGGTTGCACCTGACACACGGTTCGCACCTTATGATAGTAGGGCCCGAAGACGCTCAGGATGCCGTAGGACGGGGTCCTGGGAGTGGCGACGAAGCGCTGCGCGACCTCACGCTGAAACATGAAGACCGAGCGTCGGATGCGCGCTCGATGGGGCAGCAGGTGAAAATAGACCTGCGTCGAGATGTTGTAGGGGAGGTTGCCCACGACCGCCCAGTCGCCCGGTCCGGGCTCGAACTCCAGAATGTCCCCCTCGATAACGGACAGCTGTTGACCGTTGAACGTCTCCTTCAGGAAGGCCACTGCGTCGCGGTCTTTCTCGATCGCCAGGACGTCGCCGCCATGTCGCAACAGGGCCTGCGTCAACGCGCCGCAGCCCGGCCCGATCTCGATGATCGGGAGTTTGCTGGCGAGCACGTTGTCAGCGATGCGCTCGATGACCTCCTCGTCGATGAGGAAGTTTTGACCGAGGCTCTTCTTGGCTCTTCGGCTGAACCTCTGGAGCAAGGCTTGCGGGCTGGTGTTCTCAGGCATGGTAGCGGCGCTTTCCTCGGCAGGCTGGGGTGCCGCTGGCGAAAGTCGTCGATCTGCAAACGGTCTGCAAGCGGAAAGGGCACGCCCAACGGAGAATCACTGCCGGTGGACGCCTCGTGCGCAACCCTAAGGAGTTGCATGAGGCTGCGCCTTTCTTGTTCGAATAGAGTGGCCATGGTAACGTCCGGGTCGCGTTGAGTCGGCAGTGCGGTTGATGCACCTCCAGAGGCGATACCGCCCTGCGGGCCTGGGTCTCGAGTTCGGCACAGAGCGGTGGGTTCGGCCGTTTGACCCGTAAGAACAGAGGGTCGCACAGCACGGGTAGAGGTCTCATCGATGGCAGCTTGGAAGGTAATGGACGTCTCTCGTTTGCGGGAGATCTACCTCTTCAAGAACCTCTCCGAGCGTGTTCTCGGGGAAGTGGCCGCGCTGGCGTATACCGAGGAGTTCAACCGGGGCGAGAAGATCGTCTCGGAGGGCGAGGCCGGCGACAAGTTCTACCTGATCCTCAGTGGCGAAGTTCGGATCAGCAAGACCATCGTCGGCATCGGCGAAGAGGCTCTGGCGATCTTGAAACCGGGGAACTACTTCGGCGAGATGGCGTTGCTCGACGACGAGTCGACGCGCAGCGCGGACGCCACGGCGGACAAACGTTGTACCTTGTCGGTCATCACTCGCCGCGATCTCGAGCAGCTCCTCAGCCAAAATAAGGACCTGGCCTACGAGCTGTTGTGGAGCTTCGTGCGCACACTCTCCTCGAGATTGCGGGAGACCAACGCCAAGATGACATTCCTCGCCGCCGCTGGGAAATTCGATCGCTGAGCTTCCCTGCGCAGCGGCTCCCCGTCTCAATCCCTGCGCTTAACACCGTAGAGGGGACCTAATTTGTCCAACAATGAAGCGCTCGAAAATGTGCTGAGTCACGTCGACTCCGACGGCAAAGCTTCGATGGTCGACGTGTCAGAGAAGGCCGAGACCACCCGACGGGCCGTTGCCCGCGGGCGCGTCGTGATGGCGCCGGAGACGTTGGCGGCGTTGCGCTCCAACCAGGTCAAGAAAGGGGATGTCTTTGCCGTCGCGCGCGTGGCTGGGATCATGGCGGCAAAACAGACCTCGGCCCTGATTCCGCTGTGTCATCCGCTCATGCTCGACCACATCAAAGTGGCCTTCGCTTACCGTCAGGGCGACTCGGCTGGAAGCGAGCCGTCGATCCTCATCGAGGGCTCTGCCCAATCCCGAGGGGCCACCGGCGTCGAGATGGAGGCACTGACCGCGGTTCAGGTCGCGGCGTTGACCATCTACGACATGCTCAAGGCCATCGACAAAGAGCTGGTGATCACCGACGTACACCTCGCCCTCAAGAGCGGCGGCCGTTCGGGGACTTTCAGTCGACAGCGCCCAATTCCGGCCTTCGAAACCGAACCGAACGAATGGTTCTGAGGCCAAGAGACGCCGAAAAGCCCCGCCTTCGCTGGGCGCTCTCTTTTGCTCCTGAGGCTAGGCTGCGCCCTTGTTCTCGACGCCGCGGTGTCTAACCTCTCTCGCCGGCAACAAAGCGAACGATGGCGCGGGCTCGCGTGGGGGTGAGTCCTCGCGACGACGCTCAATCGCTCGAGATTAATAGGCATGGTCGTGGTCGGCTCGCCGGGCGAGAGACGGCACGGCAAACAACGATCCCAGGACGGAGGCGAGACGTGAAACGAGAGAATGAAGAGACCTTTGAGTTCAAGTCCGAGGCAAAACAACTGCTCGAGCTGATGATCCACTCGATCTATTCGAGCAAGGATGTGTTCCTGCGGGAGCTCATCTCCAACGCGTCGGATGCGTTGGACAAGCTGCGCTTCGAGTCCCTCGTCGACAAGAGCCTCAAGAGCAGCGACGAAGAGCTGCGCATCCGCATCAGCGTCGACAAAGAGAGTCGCGTCCTGACCCTCGACGACAACGGCATCGGCATGAACCGCGAGGATCTCATCCGGGACCTCGGCACCATCGCTCGCTCAGGGACCAAGGAGTTCAACGCGAAGCTCGAGGCGTCCACTGAGGAGAACGACATCGAGTCGTTGATTGGGCGCTTTGGCGTGGGCTTCTACTCGGCCTTCATTGCGGCCAAGAACGTCACCGTGATCAGTCGCCGGGCGGGCGCTGAGGAGGCCTTTGGCTTCGAGTCGTCCGGCGACGGGCAGTATCGAGTCTTCGAGTCGACCCGCGAGACGGTCGGGACCACGATTCGCCTGGAGCTCCGTGAGGCTGACCCGGACAACGATCTCGACGACTTCACCCAGGAGTGGACGCTGCGCTCGACGGTGAAGAAGTACTCGGACTTCATCCAGTACCCGATCCAGCTCGAGGTCGTCCGCGAGGAGGTCGAGCGGGACGAAGAGGGCGAGCCCAAAGCGGGCGTTGAGCCTAAAGAGGTCCGCACCTGGGAGACGATCAACTCGATGCGCGCGCTCTGGACCCGCTCCCGCTCGGACGTCGAAGACTCCGAGTACGCCGAGTTCTACAAGCACCTCGCCCACGACTGGACGGCTCCTCTCGAGACCATGGCCATCAAGGGCGAAGGCACCTTCGAGTATCACGCGCTGCTCTTCATCCCCGAGCGCGCGCCCATGGATCTCTACTACCGAGACGCCAAGTTCGGGCTGCAACTCTACGCCAACCGCGTCATGATCATGGAGCAGAGCAAAGAGCTCCTGCCCGACTACCTCCGCTTCATCAAGGGCGTCGTCGACAGCTCAGACCTGAGCCTGAACGTCTCGCGCGAGATGCTCCAGAAGGACGGCCGGGTCTCGAGCATCCGCAAGCACCTGATCAAGAAGACCCTCGAGACGCTGACCACCCTGCAGTCCGACGAGCCGGGCAAGTACCAGAAGTTCTGGGATGCTTTTGGCCGCGTGCTGAAAGAGGGCGTCGTGATGGACCGCAACAACAAGGAGAAGATCACCTCGCTGCTGCTCTTCGACTCGTCGGCGGTCAAGCCCTATGAGCCCGTGGTGAACGAGGACGGCGAAGAGTCCACTCCAGAGAAGACCAACCTGACGACCTTGACGCAGTACATCGAGCGCATGAAGGAAGGCCAGGAGGTCATCTACTTCCTTAACGGCGAGTCGCGCGCGGCGGTCGAGAAGTCCCCGCATCTTGAAGCCTTCTTCGACAAGGGCTTCGAGGTCCTCTATCTGACCGATCCCTACGACGAGATCATGATCGGCTCGTTGACCGAGTTCGACGGCAAGAAGCTGCAGTCGGTAGGGAAGGGCGCCGTGGACCTCGGCGAGGTCAGCAAGGACGACAAAGAGAAGGACAAGGACGAGGAGAAGGTGCATTCCGGGCTGTTAAACCTGATGTTCGAGCAGCTCAAGGATTCCGTGAAGGAGGTCCGTCTCTCCAAGCGCCTGACCAACTCGGCCGCCTGCCTCGTCGGTGAGCAGGGGGACTACAGCCCACACTTCACGCGGCTCTTGAAGCAGGCGGGGCACATGGATCTGCCGGAGACCAAACGGACCCTCGAAGTGAACCCAGCTCACCCGTTGCTCGTGAAAATGCAGGCCCGTTTCGACGCCGACTCGAGCGACGAGATGCTCGTCCGCCACACGAAGATGCTCTATTCGCAGGCTCTTCTGGCTGAAGGCTCGCCGCTCATCGACCCCGTAGAGTTCAGCCGCCAGTTGGCTGAGTTGATGGTCGAAGTGCTCTGAGTCTCAGCGAGACCGACGGGGGCGGCGTAAGAGCGCTCCCGTCGCGAGCAGCGCGCCGAACCACCAAAGCGACGTGCCAGGCGCGTTCCTGAGCGGGAGCACCTGGCACCCCGTGTCGTCGCCGGCGCCGGAAGAGGTGCCTTCTGGCTTCTGGTAGTAGCCCACCGTGGTGGTCTTGCAGCTGCGCGCTTGGGCGAGGTCGGCGATGGGGTAGATGGCGCAATAGCCGTCCAGGTCGTCTTGGGCCAGGGAGCGCTTCTTGATCTCGCCCTCGGGTGCCGAGGCGAACATGGTCGCCTCTTCGACCGGCGTGTGGTCGAGTCCGACCAGATGGCCGAGCTCGTGGACCATGGTGTTTTCGAGGTCGATCTGCGTGGTGGCGGCGCTGCTAACCGAGGTGAACTGGAAGTCTTGTGAGTTGAATTCGATGTCAGCGTCGACGATCGTGCCGCTGTTACGGTCGAAGGTGACGCTGGTGAGGGCCAGCACACCGCCTCTGTGGGACCAGTTGGTGTCGCGGAAGACCAGGACGTTGGCGTTGGTCTGGTTCGGGTTGTAGCCGACTCGGTCTTCGTTGGTGAGGCCGCCGTAGACGAGGTTGAAGTAACTGCACTCCGGCGCGCTCCAGACCTCGAGAGCGACCGGGCTGACCCGCTCCAGCTCGGTGAAGTCGACGTCTCCCGTACCATTTTCGTTGAGGTGGACGACGACGCAGCTCGAGGGCCAACCGATCTCCTTGCTCGTCTCACCGGCTTCGCATTGGAAGGGGTTGGGCGGGTCTCCACAGGTGATGGACCGCACATAAGCAAAAGCCTCGGCGGGCACGGCCATGACGAGCATAACGGAGACGACCAGGAGCGACTTCAGCGGGTTTGGCATCATCATCCTCAGGTGCCCAGGTGAGAACAGGAAGAGGGGGTGAGAGAGCGGGAGCCAGGCTGGCTGCGGTTCCGGCGCGTTCGGCGATGCGGAGAGCGGCGCCTTACACCGTGCAGAAGGAACAAGAACATCAGCGTTGCGGCAGCGGGGGGAGGAACCGCGTGACAAGCTCGTGATGAGCATGTGCAGTCCGAGTGGTTCGCGGTCGAGGGAGTCACGCAGGGTTCGAGTGAGCTGACGTCAACCACGAAATCGCGCTCGTCGGTGCGGACGAGGAGCGGACGGTTGGTCTTTAGCAGGAGCGGTTCGTCGCCAGCCAACAGAGGACTCTCCAGCGTGTCGATCTCTTTCCAGCTCAAGGGAATTGCGCTCGCATCGAGCGCCTGTGCCTCAGCGCGCGAGCCACAGAGCGTGGGGGAGGGCGCTTGCGACAACGCGAAGAGTGAGGTCAGTCCTTCGAGATCGTCCGCAGCGAGCTGCGTCTGCCGAGGTCCAACGGACTGGGAGGGGAACATCAAGGCGGGCTCGAGCTCAGCGATTCTCTCAGATGAGAGGGCAAAGCAACTTGGCCACTGGCCTTGCGTGTCCCCGCACGGGTGTCCCAGGCCCAAGACGTGGCCCAGCTCGTGAGCCACCACGTGCTCGGCGCTGAAGCTCTGCTCGTCGCCATGTTCGGTGAACTCGAACTCGACGGCGTTGAGGAGGATGTCGGAGTCGGTGATGGTGCCGTCAGGGGTGAAGGTGTGCTGCGTCAGGGCGACCATCAGCTCGCTGGGACCGAATTCCGCGGGCCATTGGTCGGTCTCGGAGACGACCGAGGAGATGCCATCGCTCGAGGACAGCGCACAGCCGACGCCGACATTCAGGCGAGAACGCAGTCCCCCTTGATTCCACCATACGCCGGCGCCCAAGATCGCCGACTGCTCCAGTTCGGAACGCACCGCAGGACAGATGCTGAACTCGGTCTGCGCTGGCCAACGCAGCTCCAATCCGTCGTCACTCCGCATGGGCTCCCAGGCCTTTGCGTCCCCGCTCCAAACCCCGAGCAGGACGACGCTCGTCCCAATGAGGCCGGTGGTCGAGAGGAGTGTGTGGCGCATCAGCTTGAGACCTTGTGGGCAGCCGGTTGGAGAGTGTCTGGGCGGCGAAATGGCTAGGGAGCGACGATGCCACGGGCGGAGCGAACCTGCGCGATGACCTCAGTGAGTGGCCGCGGCTCGACCTCTTTGGGAGTCTCGAGGGCGGTGACGACGCTGCGGTTCGAGTCGGAGGTTTCGGGCTGGATCGCGGCGAGTGTCAGGTTTCCAAGATTTGGGGCGACCATCGGCGGGTCTGTCGCGCCCGCATCGGGCAGCAGGATCACCGCAAATTTGCCTTGCGCCATCCCGACGACGTTGAGGTCACCGCCTGGCTTGCGGGCCTCGAGAAAGACCAGCGCGTGCTCACCGACTCGGAAGGCGGCCTCTCCCGCGATGGCTTGAGCCAGCCCGTCTATCGAACCCCCGAGGGTCACGAACTCTAACGTCTTGCCGGCCTCGGCCCCGACGACGCCGTCGTCGACGAGCAAGGAGACGCGCGTCAAGATGGCGTAGCCGTCCTCGCTCCAATAGCTCTCTTGCTTGATCACCTCGCCGTACGCGATCACCTCTGAGCGCTGCGCAAGCTCCTCGAGGCTGAGCTTCACGACGATCGTGGCCGAAGCCGTCGTGGCAAACGTCGTGAGCACAGCGACGAACAAGAGGAGGACAAGAAGAGCTCTTCGGATCATAGCCAGACTCCGTGTCTGTGGATGGGTCTTTAGCGGCCGCACCCTGAAGCCGTTTCACAGTACGCAAACGGCTCGCGGAGGGCAACGCACAACGCGATCCAGCACCAGTGCGCGCTGGCGCGACCGCTTGCCACCTGGGTCGTCGCACGGTCGTGTACGGCGGAACAGGTGAGAATCAGACGCGCGAGACTCCGGCGACCACGACGACCAAGATCGCGATGATGATGCCGAAGACGAACAGCCCCAGCTGAATCGCAGCGATCCAGAAGGCCGCCTTCGCCGTCGAGAGCTTGGCTGGGTTGCGGTCGCCACGCTCGATGGCGGCGATCTCGGCACGAGCCATCGGGATGGCGACGATGCTCAGTACCGCGCAGACGACCCAACCGAGCACCGCGAAGATCAAGGCCGTGTCGGCCTTGCTGGCCTCGGGCCATTGCTGAACGTTCTGATAGGGCTGACCGTAGCCTTGGGAGTTCTGGCTCTGAATGATGGTGCCGCACTGCACACATCGAAAGTTGTTTGCATCGTTGGCCGTGCCGCAGCTCGAGCAATACATAGTCGCCTCACATGGTCGTTGAAGAGGGCCGCTGCGAGGCTAGTGAAAGCGCTCGAATAAGACAAGACGCTCGAGGTCTTGGCGTCACGCACGCAAATTTGGTCCAAATTCGCTCGGACCGGGTTTTGATGCGCCTTGGACCAAATTCGCCGCAATGCTGACCAAGACAGCGCACAGGCTCAGACCAGCCGATACGCCTGGACCAAATTCGCCGCAATGCCGGTCTGCGACCAGGACAGCGCACAGACTCGGACCACCCAACACGAGCACCGCATTCCTCAATATTCATAATGTCCCATAATGAGTATTATGTTAACTCATGCGTGTGGGCCGACTACAGCCTGAATTCAGCCTCGCTGGCGACGGACTCGGAACGTTCGGCTGCAGCCAAAGACCACCGCGACCCTGCGTCCTCCTTCCCCTGCGTCCGCCTTCCCCCCTTCCGGCGATTTGGCGTCTACCCGCCAAATTCGCTCCAAGTTTTACTGAGAGGGATTCCGGGTGCGCTTTGCCCCAAATTCGACGGTGTGCAGTTCCTTGTTGCGACGCTGAGGCGAATCGGTTAACCGTTTTCGCGGCCGGCGAGCACGCTTTGCGGCGAACATCAGGGTCGGCGGCCAATACAAGAATGCCGGGATGGCGGAACGGTAGACGCAGGAGACTTAAAATCTCCCACCTCATGGGTGTGCGGGTTCGAATCCCGCTCTCGGCATAGGCCCTGGCTCGCTCTGGTGTGCACCAGGTTGATGATTCGCAGAGCTTGTGATAGTCGCCGTCACCAGCCTTTATGGCGCGATGACGTCGGCTTCGGCCACGTCATGAAGCCCCCGACAGTTCCATCCGTTGGCCGCCCAACGTACTCTTATCACCCCCATGACATCCGATTAGGAGGAGTCCATGTCCGTAGTTCGTGACTATTTCGAAAAAACGCTCCCCGCAAACATCGAAGCCGATCCCGACAAGGCCGCCTCCATCGGCGCTGTCTACCAGTTCAACATCACTGGCGAAGACGCGGGCACCTGGGCCGTCGACTTCACGGCGGATGAGAACTGGGTCACCGTGGGACCGAACGCCGACGCGCAATGCACCGTGATCGTCTCCGGCACCGACTTCGCCGACATGATCAGTGGCAAGCTGCCTGGGCCACAGGCCTTCATGATGGGCAAGCTCAAGATCGAAGGCGACATGGGCCTCGCCATGAAGCTCGGCAACGTCCTTGGGTAAGTGGCTCTAGGCAGGGCTCTGCCCTGACCCGCCGGGGGACTTTGTCCCCCGGACCCCCTTTTGCTTTCTTCTTTTTAGTATCCCAAGAACGATGGCTTTCTTGGAGAAGTCTCTTGCCAGTGTCAGTTGACGCAGTGAAAGCGTGTCTCGAGAGACTTGGGACACGCTTTTTCTTTTGCTGACAGTCACCCTTCTCGCGAGGCGCCCTATGGCTCACGCCCACTTTGACTCCCCCCTGAAGCACCTCAAAGTGCTCGACCTGAGCCGCCTCCTGCCTGGGCCTTTTGCCACTTTGCTGCTGGCGGACATGGGCGCAGAGGTCCTCAAGATCGAGGCGCCACAAGGCGGCGACTATGCGCGTTGGTATCCGCCTCTGGTCGGCTCGTTCGGGGCGTTCTTCGCCTCGATCAACCGCAACAAGCGCTCGCTCGCCCTGGAGCTCAAGACCGCGAAGGGCGTCGAGGTCTTCCTGCGACTGGCTAAAGACGCCGATGTCGTCCTCGAGTCCTTTCGGCCAGGTGTCGTCGACCGGCTCGGCATCGGCTTCGAGGCCGTCAAAGCTGTCAATCCTCGGGTCGTCTACTGCTCCATCTCGGGCTATGGGCAAGATGGTCCCCTCGCCGAGCGCGCCGGCCACGACCTCAACTACCTGGCGCTGAGCGGCTTGCTGCACGGCACCGGCTCGAAAGACGGCACCCCCGTCATCCCCGGCTTCCAGCTGGCCGACATCGCCGGCGGCGCGCTCTATGCCGTGACCGGCATCCTCGCCGCGCTCGTCGCCCAAGACCGCCAGGCCACCTTCTTGGACATCTCCATGACCGAAGGCGCCCTGAGCTTCGCCCTGCCCGCCCTGGCTATGGCCGCGGCCGGAGTCTCCTCGGCGCGCGGAGAGGGAATGCTCACCGGCGGACTGCCCTGCTACTCGATTTACGAGACGGCCGATGGTCGTCACCTTGGAGTGGGCGCGTTGGAGCCGAAGTTTTGGGAGCTCTTCGTCGCCACGATTGGCCTCCCCGAACTCAAGCACGACGGCGCCAGCGGCGGCGCGCAGGGAGCACGGGTGCGCGCGAAAGTGGCCGAGGTCATCGGCTCGCGCTCTCTCGACGAGTGGACCGTCGTATTGGAGCCCGTCGACGCCTGCGTAGAGCCCGTCCTCGACGCCGAGGCGATCAAGAACCATCCGCAACACCTCAGCCGCGGAGTGTTTTTCGACATCGAGAAGGGGGCTCAGACGCTGCCTCAGACCGCGACCCCATTGACTCCACGTCATCGGGCCCACCTGCCTCCTCCCAACCTCGGCGAGCACAGCGTCGAGGTCCTCGAGTCGCTGGGTTACTCGAGCGAGGCGATCGCTGCCTTGAGGCGCGAGCGAGTGATTGGCTGAGCTCAGAAATCGTCGTTGGGCGCGTCGTCGCCGAGCTGATCCGGCGGCGGAGCCCCGTCGTCGTCTTCGACGGGGTCTTTCACTGGGGCGACCGCGTCTTTGACCGGGTCTTTGGCTAGGTTTTCGATGGCCTTGGGGTCAGGAAGCTCGGCCGGACCGGGTTTGTCGACGGGCACTGGGACCTTCGGGTCCTTGAGTTCGAAGGGATCCACGAGCGGTGTTGCGAACTGCAGAGAGAGCTCATAAGGAACGTCGCAGTTTGCCCGGGCCAGGGCGCTGACCTCGACAAAGTAGTCGCCAGCGGGCAGATCGACATCGAGGGCCTCGCCCTCCCCTACCCCGCCTTTGTCCGCTTTCGCGATCACGGCGGACTCGGCGTCCTTGACGGTCATCTTCAGGTTCATGGGCACGCCTTTCGACAGCTCGAGGTGAGCTCTCGTCGTCGTGGCCGTGCTGGGCGGGATCGAGAAGCGATACACGTCGAGGTCCGCCGCTGGGTGCACAAAGCCTTTGAGCGGCTGCCCCTGCGTCAGGACCGACGCCGTCAGGGTGCTGCCATTGGGCTCGCCTTCCTCTTTCGTCGGGTCGAAGGGCCAGGTCTCGCTGTAGAGAGTGTAGGGACCCTGACCTTCTTTGGTGGACAGCGCCGCCTGAATCGCGACCTCGAGGGTCAGCGGCGGAGTGAAGGTGCGGTTGCAGATCGACTCGGTTTGGCCGGCCACGCCGTCGTTTCGTTGCTCCTCGAGGCCGAGCTCGACGAAATTCGCGCTCAGCTTGAGATCGAGCGTCGGAGCCGGCGCCGCGTAGAGATGCAGGACCTCGAGCGCCGCGTTCGGTACAGGAGGCACCTTGATGACGAAGCGATCCACGTCGCTTGGATTGACGAGCAAGGCCTTGACGGTCTCCTCACCGGCGACCAGGGGCTGTGCGTCGGCCAGCTCGTCGTTGGGCTCGAGCTCGATGCCCTTGGTGATGCCGAGCAAGTCGATGGAGAGGTTGTAGACCTCGGACCGTTCGACCTCTCCGAGGGCCGTGATCTGCAGCGTGTAGAAGGCGTTCGGGCCCATCATCGGACGCAACCCCCTGAACGCCGAGACCGTCCCGGTCGCTGTGCGTTCAGACCAGATTTCCTTGTCCTCGTTGGCCAGTTGGATGAGCAGGCTGAGGTTCGTCGGTGGGGTCACAAAGACGTCGAAAGGCGCCACCTGACTGGCATCGATGCGGTAGACGTCGACGTCCCCGGAGCGATTCGCGAAAGCGGTCATCGTCTGTCCTGGGGCCAGGGCCTGTGCCGCTGCCACGCGATCGTTGGGCTCAATCTCGTTGACTCCAACGCCTGGGAGCCGCCGCGCTTCGAGCGCGTAGCTCACGTCGGCGCCGCCTTGTCGCTGCACGGCGACATAGGTGCCGTCGGTGCCAAGCCCGACGTTGGCGACGACCTCGTTCTGTCCGGCCATGCCGTTGTCGTAATAGGTTGGCTTCGAGCCTTTCGTGCGTGTGACGCCAACGATCGGGTCGCCGTCGGCGTTGGGCGTGAGCGTCAAGGCAAACGCATCGGCCCCAGGCACGCTCGAAATGTGGAATACGTCGATGTCCCCTTCCCCGCTCAGCGCGCCTTTGGCGGTCGCGGTCTTCCCCTGCCAGGTCAACTCGACGGCTTGCTCGAGGGTGTCGTTGGGCTCTCGGTCGGCGCTGGGTTCTTGTGGGCTCGCGTCCTCGTCCGTGGGGGCCATGTTGCGCAGTCCAGCGCTGCTGGTGTCTGGGTTGGTGTCGCTCGTCTCACACGCCGCGAGGCCACTTCCCAGAAGGAGCGCGGCGGCCAGACACATGGGGCGGAGGGTCAAAGAGAAGCTCATCGGCAGATCCCTCGCTCGCTCGCACGAATGAACTCGATCAGGTGTCGGACCTCCTCGCTGTCAGGCCATTTCGAGGTGACGACGCGCAGGGTGTCCTCGAGGGTCGAGGTGGTGCGGAAGAGCTCCTTGTAGGCGTTCTTGACGGCGCGGATGCGGCTCTCTGCGAGGCCAATTCGCCTCAACCCGCGCAAGTTGGGGCCGACGAGCTTGGCGCGGTCTCCAAAGACCCGACAAAACGGCGGCACGTCTCTCTCGACCATGGCGCCGGCCGCGACGAAACAGCCGCGGCCGAGCCGGCAGTGCTGGTGGACCGCTGTGTTCCCTCCGCAGGTCACCTCGTCCTCGGCCTTCACGTGCCCAGCGAGGGTCGTATGGTTCGAGAGGACGACCCGATCGCCGAGCACGACATCGTGGGCAAGGTGGCAGTAGGCCATGATGAGGCCATCGGCGCCGACGCGAGTGCAGCGGGTGTCGTAGAGGGTGCCCCTGTTGATGGTCGTAAACTCCCGAATGATCGTGCGCGGCCCAATGTGCACGCCGGTGCCCTCTCCGCGGCACTTCTGGTCCTGAGGGGGCTGACCGATGCAAACAAAGGGCGAGACCTGTACATCGTCCTCGAGGACCAAGTGCCCCTCTAGGACCGCATGGGCCCCAATCACCACGCGGTTTTCGAGGACGACGTCTGGGCCGACGATGGCGTAAGGGCCGATGGTTGCGCTGGGGCTGACCTGCGCACACGGGTCGACGATGGCCGTAGCGTGGATGTGCTCGACGGCTCTCGGAGTCGTCGAATAACGCTCGTTGTTTTTCTGGAATGCGCTCACCAAAGGGCCTCAGAAACGGTGCCGGATACCCGACGGTTATGGCCGAGCCTTCGGCAAAAGTCACGTCCCGCCGTTTCAAGTCGACGGGGTGCGTCGGCCTCATCGGCAAGTCTTTTCCAAGAGAGCCCTAGCCCGTCGAGAGTGTTGGGCTGCTCGAGACGCTCGAGCGCCCCGATGGCTACAGCGACGGGGCCTACCAGTGAGACGCAGTCCAGCTTCCACCCCGCATCCAGCGCGGTCTGCACCTCTGCGCGCCGCCTGCGGTCGATCACGAGATACTCTGGGCCTCCTTGCTCCTGATAGACATGTAGGCTGCGGACATTTCGGGCTCCATTGCAGGGCAGCAAGATGACAGCTCTGGCGTTCGCTCGCGCAAATCGCTATTTTCCGCGGCTGTCATCCACTGAGGTTCATTGCCACGATGAAACTGCATTCTTCACTCGAATCCCTCGCCCTCGTCCTCGTACTTGCCGCCGGCCCATCGGCCTGTTCCGAGGAGCCCGCGGCGCCCCTGGAAGAAGGCACCGAGCTCGGCGTCGACGATCTAGGCATCGGCGAGCTGACGCCGGGCGACGACAAGGCCGATGGCGTCTGGGGCGCGGCGACGACGTGCAAGGCGATCCCCGACCTGCCGCGGTTGGTCAATCCCAAGATCACCATCTCCCTCAATGGGCTCACAGTGCATTTGGTCGACACGGCGACGGGCTACGATCGTGTCTTCGCCGCTGGACCCGGGTCCATCGACACCAAGGTGGGCTCCAAGACCTTTGGCGAGTCGCTGAGCATGTTCCCGCTCTTGGCCTATGGGACTCAAGACTTTGCCATCAAGCCGTCGACCTCCACGTCGTGCAAGATCTGGTGGACCGACAGATCGACTGGGCAGAAGTTGCCTGTGTTCGCGGGGCTTCCCTTCCTGTCGTGGTCAGGCAACTACGCGCTGCATGGCCCCGTCGACAACTACCGCGCCCCCAACGGCGGCGACTTGCGCCGAGGCTTTGTCTCGCACGGCTGCATTCGCATGCAGGCCGCGGACATCCTCGAGCTCTATGGCCGCATCCGAGGCGTCGCCTCGGTGCCGGTCCATGTGCAGCGAGAACCCGAACGCCTAGCCGATGGCCGACGCGTCGACCTGTCAGAGGCCTGGTTCGGCGCCGAGTGCGCCACCGACCAGGACTGCAACTACACCGGTGGCTTGTGCAAGCTCAACCAAGTCGGCGGCCGCGGCTACTGCACGCAGCGCTGCACCAAGACTTGCCCCGACCGCGCTGGTTACCCGGTCAGCTTCTGCGTGCCCGACTCGGACGACATGACCAAAGGCATGTGCGTCCTCAAGGAGACCGCGGTCAACAGCTCTTGCCGCCCGATCGACCACTTCCAGCCGACGGCCGTCAACCGCTTCAACGGCACAGCGCAGGCGACTGCTTGCATGCCCGCCTCGCCCGGCGGCATCGGCGACCACTGCTTCGTCGACGACGACTGCGACAGCGGCAACGGCTGCGAGGGAGCGACAGCGACCGACCCCGGTCTGTGCACCCAGCCCTGCACCCGTTACTGCCCCGACACCCCTGGCTGGCCAGGCACCTTCTGCGTCAACGAGTCCTCGCTCGGTGGTCCTGTGTGCTTGCGTCGCTGCACGCTGAGTTCCAACGCCAGTGAGTGTCCTGCCGACTCTACCTGCGAAGAGCGCGGACGCAACGGATTCCCGGCCACCATCAAGACCGTCTGTGTGCCTCAGTAGCTCGCTGTCTTCACGCTCTCAACCTTATTGGACCCCCATGTTGACTCGCCCAATCTCGAGCTTGTGGATTCTCTGCGCCATGTTCTCTGTCCTCACCTTTGGTGGCTGTGGCACCGAGGAGGAGTCAAACCCCGACTCGGACGCTGCGACCAGCTCGGACACCGCAGCAGCGGACACGACCGACGAGAACGACACCAGCGTCGCCAACGACACCAACGTGGCCGTCGACACGTTCTTGGACTCGACGACGGCGGACCTCCTCGCAGACAGCCCGGCTCTGGATGTGCTGGACGTCCAGGAAGACTTGGGGCTAGACACCTCCGAGGTCAGCGACGATGTTGACACTGCGGACGCCGTCTGGCCGACGGCGACGTGGGAGACGTTCACCATCACCAAAGGCCGAGGCCCCTGCCCTCCCGATGCCCCGCCCTGCACCTGGAGCTGGGTCCTGACTCCAGATGGCGCCATCGTCGGCGACACGCGCGGCACGCCTTTCACCGACCAGATGTCCTTCGACGACTTCACAGTGATCAACGACATCCTCGACGACCCAGCCTTCATGACGTTGATGGAGCAAGGGTTTACGTGTGGACAGCCGCCGACCGATGTGGGCATCTCCTTCGAGTTCGCGCCCACCCCGTCGACCCTGCTGACACAGAACATCACGGGCTGTGCGCTGGCCGAGGACCTGTCGGGCGGCTACGCGGAAACGATTCACGCGACCCTCACGCCTTACGTCGGGCAGTAGCGCACGTTCATAGCGCAGCTTGCTGGTTTGGCAGTCGTCGTCGAACCCCCGACTCTTGAAGCGGGGTTTCGTCGCTTGAGGCCCATGCTGCGGCGCGTTCGGTATTGCGTGGGGCCCAGGGTTTCGCTATGAAGCCTCGACCTCGAGGCGGTGAGCCTCGACCTCGAGGACAAACCCTACCGATCGCGCGTAGCGCGCGAATTCCGATCGAGGAGGTGATTGTGCGTTACAGCCTGACACTGTGTATCGGTTTGCTCTTGGCTTTGGTGGCTTGCTCCGAAGAGGGCGCAGAGAACGCCGTCCCCGAGGACTTCTCGATCGTCCCTGAAGGCAAGGCCGACAACTACTACTCCTCCGTTGCCACCGAGTACGAGGCTACAGGAACCGTCAAGGTCGCCATGACCCCTGACGAGTTCGCCGACGAAGCCCTGCGCAAGGCGATGATCCAGGGGCGACTCACGGCGGTTGGGCTCTACCTCACCACCTTCGTCACCGACAAGTTCCGCGGCATCGACAGCAATGGCGACGGCCAGATCAGTGAGAGCGAGGTCTTCTTCCGCAACGACTCCTACGGCGGCTTCCACGCCATGGTCCGCAACTATTCGGCCGAGACCGAGAACGTCGTGCCCGACGCCAACGGCGCCTACGACGTCACCTTCACCATCGACGTCGCTGGCCCTCAAGGCCTGCTCCAAGCCATCCCGGGCGAGTGGGATGCCAGCGCCAACGGGCTGCGCTTCTCGTTCCAAATGCCCGAAGGCTCGGCCATCACCGGCAGCAGCATCCCCCGCCAGGACATCCGTCGCTTTGATCCCAAGACCTTCACTGGCACGCTCGAGTCCATCACCGTCGTCGCCGCGGCGTTGCCCGAGGTCCAAAACGCCTATCCGCAATACGCCGCCTTCATGGCCGATGGCCTCTTCGACATCACCCTCTTCTTTGGCCACGACTACAACACGGCGCGCTCCGACCTGCGCGAGGCTCGCGAGGCGTTCGAGGAGCTCGCCAGCCTCGACTTTGCGCTCCCCGTCGCACGCTTCGAAGACCTCGAGTCCGACAGCGGCCCCGCCACCCGAACGCTGCTCGCCGGTGGCAAAGAGGTCAAGGTCGAGGTCCGCATCTTCCACAGCGACATGTTCACCACCAATCGCAAGGGCCAACACGACCTCGCCCTCTCCGAAGTCGCCGCCCGCGACGTCTTCTTCTACAACGGCCACGCCGGCCCCTACTATGGCTTCTACCTCGACTCCGCAGGGATGGCCCAGGTCAACTACAGCGAGTTCTCGACCCTCAACATGGTCGAGGACCGACAACAGTTCATCGTCGCCCAGGGCTGCCAGACGTATTCGCAGTACGCCGACATGCTCTACGCCAACCCCGCCAAGAGCGAAGCCAACCTCGACGTCATCACGACCGTCAACTACTCCTACGGCCGCGGCACCCTCACGATCCTCCGCAACCTGCTCGCCACCGACAGCCAGGAGCGCCACACCGCCGTCGACTTCTACACCATCGTCCGCGACCTCAATAACGACTGGCTCAACGACTCCCGCGACGTCTTTTACGGCGTCATGGGCATCGACGGCAATCCCCAACTCCACCCCTACGCCAACCTCGCCAAGTTGGGCGCCGCCTGCACCGAGGCCAAGGACTGCGGCGAGCCCAGCGGCAACCTCTGCATCGCAGACGGGACGAAGAAGGTCTGCGCCGTGAAGACCCTCGGGGCCAACGCATGTCCGAGCGGCAGTACCTACCGCCAGCTCGCCTCGGGCTCCACGATCAAGAACGCGGCCTGCTTCAAGGACACCTCGTCGGCGCCAGTCACGACCGTGTTTGGCATCGCCAGCGCCAGCGTCACCGCGGGCAAAATCCTCGACCTGGTCAACACCAACTCGGCCCAGGACCTCGACGAGATCGTCGGCCTCAACGCCCGCAGCGCCAAGAACATCGTCGACTATCGCAACGGTCTCGACGGCCTCGAGTCCACCCCCGACGACAACCGCTTCGACACCCTCGAGGAGCTCGACGCTGTGAGCTATGTGGGCAAGGCGACCTTCGGCTTGCTCGAGGCGTTCGTGAAGTAGCTCCCTGCCTCACGGCGCTTCGTCAGAACCGCAAACCCCAGCCTGCTCGCTGGGGTTTGTCTTTTCTTGGCGCTGGAGTAGACGCTGTTTCTTGATAGGCACGGACCGAGACAGAATCCGACCCTCTCGACCCGCAAGCGTCAGGCACCAGGGGCTGCGTCGGTCACAGAGCGCTCACCAGCTCTCCTCGCCTTCGGAAATTTGAACCAGCAGTGCAGGGCCGTCCTTCAGACTCCCGCGCGCCTTCTCTCCGTCCAGCTCATCGAGCTCCCAACTCAGGCCGTCGAAGCGCATCTTCGTCGTCTTCGTGGTCACCGGGCCGTCTTTGCCGTCCAGCGTCGTGTAGCTCGACTCCTCGGCCAGATAGGCTGCGGCCAAGCGCGGTTTCTCGCCGATGAACACGAGATCATACACATAGTCTTTGTGTTCTTCGCTCGGGATAAAATCGGCGGTATTCGTCTTGAAGCAGGCGTCCATCTGCGCGTCAGTGGGAATCACTCCAGGGTGTTTCTCCATGAGCTCGGACTGACAGTGCTCCATCTCCCCAAAGAAACTGATCTTATCTCCCGCCATCGTGGCAAATTCGATGCTCGCTGTGAGGGCGGGCTCGCCGGCCACCGTCGAGGCCTCGAGCCCCACCAGTGTGAGGCTCGACTCCTCGATCGACGAGGTCCCGCCTCCCCACTCTGTGTAGCCACCAAGCGGAAAGTATCGAATCTCCTTGGCCCCAGCAGGCAAGACGCCGATGTAGACTTCATCCGTCCTGCCGAACGGAACGAACACGAGGTGTACCGCGCCTTCTTTGATCCGCTTGACGTCGGTGGCTGAACAGCCCTGAGCACCCTTGACCCTCGCCTCGAGCTTCTCGCACGCGGCTTTGCTGTCGAAGCTCGTGTCTTTGAGCTTCTGCACTGGGATCCGCATGGCGTCTTGGATGTCTTTCCATTCCTCCGCATGCAGCGGCTGTGGAAAGGCGAGCGCGACGACGGCGACCAGGATGGCAATCTTTGAGCGGAAGAGCGTTGATTCGTTCATTGGACACCTCGAGGGTATTGGCGTGCCGCCGGAGGCGGTGACTGAATGAATCACAGAGGAGAACAAAACAGTATTCTCGGCCGGCCGCGTTGGGATCTGCTCACCGCCTTTCCCACGGAGACCGAGTGGGAAGGTCCGCTACATCTTCCCCAACTTCCAAGTGAGATACTCCCTGGACGTCCTCGAGACGGTCGCCAAGCGCTTCGCGAAGGACGGGATGAACCCAAACGTGGGCTCGCTCGGGGTCGCGAGTTGGCTGTGGTTCTACGGCGCGGACGCTCAGCCGATGCTCGTGTGGGGTCTGGAGAAGACCGCCCGTTCCGCCAACGAATTACACGCCCTTTAGAATCAACCAGTTAACCCTGTTTCGAATGGAGGCGGCGGGAGTCGAACCCGCGTCCGAAAATCTTCAGTTTCGCGCGTCTACGTGTGTATCTCGTGATTTGTTACCCATCGGGTCCCCCACGAGCAGGGTCCCCTTCAAGGTCGCTCGGTTTTGATCTCGCGCTAAGCACGCCCCAAGCAGGGCTTGCTCTTTGCCAGCCTGTTAAATTACGCCGAGCCGAGGCCCACAGACATGACTCCGGTCGACGGGACGACTTACTTTTGTGCGCCCTGTGGCAAACACCTCCTAGAAACTAGGCGGCGAGAGCCAGCTCAACGTCATCGTTGGCTTTTGTGTTTTTCCCACATTTTTAACGGGGTCATGAGAACCCCCGACACGCAACACGAACCTCCGTATCCCCGTCGAAACCGTATCGCCCCCAAAGCCGGCCCTCGCGGACCCGCAGACAAACGGTCGGCCGCCACCGGTGTGAGGCGACCAACCCACGAAACCTAGGCGTCTCGCGCACTCGAGTCAAGCCTCGTCTGGCGCTGCCGGCGCTGCCAACACGCGCTCGACTCCGCCATCCCTGGCTCCAAGTTGTTGCGCATCCCACGCGACTCTCCGCCATCCCTGGCTACGAGTTCTTCTTCTCTTTCTTGCCGCTCTTTGCACGAGACAAACACTCAGGCCCTCACTGTTGCTCGTCCATCATCTTCTTGATGTCGTACGGAGACATGCTGTCGAACATCTGCTCCACTTCGTCGCCGGGCAGGTACCCCGGCAACGCACGCCACGGCTTCGGGAAGACCGCCCAATGGCCGTTGACGTAGACCAAGCCGTCCCAACCCATGCCCAGCTCCTCGCCCGGCGCGACAAATTTGAAGCGGTAGAACGTCAGACCGGGCTTGAGGTGTGCTGCTGCCTTCAAGTAGCCCCCGGGAAAATACTGCGAGTCGCCCTCGAGCATGTTCAGAAAACCCTCTGACGGAGAAGCCCAAAGCACCAACTCCGTCTGACTGGCATCCCGGTTGATGACCACCTCACCCCCTTCCCACATGGCGTCGTATTTGGCCTGGATCGCCTCGGCGTCCGCGGAGAACACCGCAGCATAGTCCTCCGGCTTGGGCCTCAGTGCGTTGGAGACGGCCTTGCCGTCGACCCCCTCCACCAGGAACGCCCCGACGAGCTCCTTGGCGCCCTCCATCGTGCCAGGAAAGTCCACCTTTACCGGTGGCGGAGCCTTCTTCTCGTCATCCGCCTTCTTCCTGTCGCAGCTGGCGAGCGAAACCAAGACGAAGAGCGCAACGAACATCAACTTCTGGGTCGTGTTTCGAAACATGGGTCCTCCGATTGCGTGAACAGCTCGATGCCGTTTAGCGCGCGAAATCTGGTGCCGTGTGACGCGCGATTCTGATGGTGGTCAGGAAACGCAGACCGCCTA
>Ga0210044_10000629_pt1 | contig 53078 bp, 33 predicted proteins | sample CryGey13umfilter_2_FD_183959 | JGI IMG/M metagenome (GOLD analysis project Ga0210044, IMG submission 183959) | Groundwater microbial communities from aquifer in Utah, USA - Crystal Geyser 4/9/14 3 um filter (SPAdes) (version 2) | ecosystem: Environmental > Aquatic > Deep subsurface >...
ACGAGAGCTGAATCATGCGCGTGTTTCGTCAGGCATTTGTGGGATTCTTGCTCGCCCTGGCGTCCGGCGCCTTCGGCTTTGGCTGCGACGAGCGGGCCGCGACGCTCCCGCAGACTCTGACCATCGACGCGCTGGGTCAGGTCGGCTGCGTTGTGAGCTCGACGCCGCGCGCTCGAGCGTCGACGAGCTGCATTGGTGGTGCGAGCGTGACGTCGTTGCCGACGGAACGGCAGGCGGAGAGGTTTCTTTCGAGGGCAGTGGAGGAACCCATTGGAGCTGTGTCGAGCTCGCCGGCTTCGAGGGCAGCGGTGGCACCCATTGGTTCTGTGAGGAGACCGGCGCGAGCAATGTGGCGCCTGGCAGCCAAGGCGGCTGGGACTGTGTGGAGACCAACACCGAGAACCCGCAGAGTGACTGGACCTGTGTCCCGAGCAGCAGGCCCAGCGAGGAGCCCGCGTGCACCGCTTTGAGCCACCCTCCACAGGGTCTCTGGACCGATCCATTTGAGTGGGTGTCCGACTGCTCAGGTTGCGCCAACGGCTCCGCGGTTCAAACCTGCCAAGCCATCTACGTCGGTCGTGTCGACCACGTCATGGGGAACCTGGCCGATTTGTCGTTCGCCAAGAACGACGGCTCAGGACCGAACGCCACCGTCAACTATTGGGTCTTGTCCGCGCCCGCTGAGTCGCTCGAGTGCTCGGTGCAGCCCTTGTCGTCGATGGCGGTTCGGGCGTTCGGGGTGTGGCCGGCGGGCGAGCCGTTGTTGCAGGTCAAGGGAGTGCCGATTTGGGAGAGCGAGGCGGCGCTGATGTCGGCGCCTGCTGGAGCGGAGCAGACTTTGGCGCTGGTGACCGGCGGGGATGACGAGGTGGCGATGCGGCGGTGGTATCAGCGGGATGGGTTTGGGTTTGTGCGGGCTTGTTTGCCTTGAACGGCGAAGCCCGAGCCTTTCGTATCACCGCTGCCGAGCGAGGAGCTCATCTCGGACCCCGGCGAGCAGCCCCCGCCTCGTTCCTCTACCGCGCTTGGGACGGCATCGGGCCGACCATCAAGTGGGTCGTCGGTGAGCGCTGGGGCTCGGTGCTCGCCGCCACCCTCGATCCCTTCTTCGACACGGACAATTCCTTCGTGGGCGGCATACCCAGTGATTTCTTCAGGCTGCAACGAGCCCTCAGGGATCGCCCCCATGAAGAGAGCGACGACGAGTGGCCCGAGGAGGCGCAGCGGATCGTCGGGAACGACGTCCTCGACTACGTTCGCCGGGGTTTCGATGGTCCTTGACGACGCTCGCCGAATGGTTCGGGAGCTCGGCGCTTCTCAGGGACCTCCGCGCGAGCGAACAGGGTCGCTTGCTTCATCTGGACGCCTTGCGCCCCCCCCGTCAGCGTTGACATTGGCGTTGGCGTCGGCGAGCGCGCTGAGCTCCTGATGCAGCCGCGCGACTCCGGCGTTGCCCAAGACTCTCTGCAGCGCGGACATCGCCTGGCCGCAGAGCTGACTGCCCTGCCCATGCAGCTCCGAGAAGCTCTCTCGTAGGTCCTCGGTCCGCGACCTCTCGCGCAAGAGACTCGCCGACAGGTCCGTTCCGCTCGCCCCGAAAAACCGTTCGGAGAGGAGCTCGGGGAGGCGGTCGAGGGAGAGCTGTGCGTCGAACTTGTGGCCAATCATAGAGTTCTTGCCGGCAAGGGGAGCCGTGAGCCGAACGGCGGGTTCGGCGGAGGTGTGGGGGTGTTGTCGGCCACTCGCCTGCAAAGGTTTCCTGATTTCTTCAGGAAACGCGGAGGGTGAGGCGCGACGCGGCCGAGAGCGGTCCAGGGTCCAGCACCGGCGCAAGGGATGCCCGCCGGACAAGAAACGGGCAAGACCGCTCAGACGCGGTTCCTCGATTCCACCGAGGAGCCGGACCCCAGGCGAGGGAAGTTGACCCAGTAAACCGGTGCCGGAGGTCTTTGGGCTCAGGAGTTTGCGGGGAACAGCACTACTATTGGCGCAGTCGGAAGAAGGTCATCGCAATTCGTCCACTCGCGCTATCTGCAGTGAATTCTATCGACTCTCAAAGGGAACTGACTTCGCTCAGCGGCCAACCACGTCGATTTCGATGCCTGGCGGTCAGCGGCCAGCAGAAGGATTCGACGAAACCAGAGCTACCGACCGTCGCCCGCAAGTGATAGTATCGGACCTCGAATCCTCGGGCGCAAAATGGTTCGAGCCTTCCTCTTCGCTCCCGGATCGCCGTGGAAAGTCACCCTGCGAGCGCAGCTCGGGGGCAAGCCCAGCAAAAGATTGACAAGAGGGCACGCGGGTCAGTAAGCCGCCTTTCTGTCGCCCCGTTGGGCAAGCAATCGAAATTGGAGCGTCCGAATTGATGAATCGACCCTCGAATGTGCTCCTCGCCTTACTCTCGAGTTTGCTCCTCATCAGCGCTCTCGCCATCGGCTCGGCGTTGGCTCAAGAGACTTTTGAGGAGGTAGACCGCTCGGCGGCACGCCACGTGATTGGCGAGTTGGAGAGCAAAGAATCGCTCTCCAAGGCGCTCAATCAGGACGGCATTCGCATGAAGCAGATCCAGCCGGCGGTGGCCGCGCTGTCGACAGTCTTCAACTTCCGCAAGTCGCGGCAGGGCGACGGCTACGAGGCGTGGGTCTCGGACGAGGGGACGATCATCGAGCTCCGCTACATGAAGGGTAGCGGCATCTACTCTGCGATCTGGAAAGGCGGGGACAACTTTTCGGCCCGCTCCCTGACCCAGACACAGGCCGCCAACACGCCACCGATGGTGGGGGTGGACTCCGTCCCGCCCGAGCCTGACTCCGAAGGGGTCGAGCCCACCATCGAGCCCGTCGTTGCTGAAGCCGAGGACGTGTTGCCTCCCGCCGACGAGGTCGTCGAGGCGGAGCCGAGCCAGCCTGAGGCGGCGGAGGAGGAAGCATTGAGCGAGGGATTCGAGGACGACTTGCCAGTCCCTGATGAAGCGCTGCCAAGCACGCTGCCTACAAATCCCGTGCCGCGTCCCGCCGAGGTTGCCCAGACCGCCGCTCCGTCGGCCGCCGACGAAGTCCTCGCGCCACAGAGTCCGAACCACACGACCCTCCACCTAGCGGTCCTCTTGGTGGTGTTGGCGTGTGGCGGGGCGTTCTACTTCTTCAAGCACCGCCCGCATTATATCCCGCCTGGTGGGGTCTCGATGAAGCACCTTGGCAGTGTGAGCTTGGGAGGCGGGCAGCACATTGCGCTGGTCGAGGCAGGGTCTCGTATTTTGGTGCTCGCCGTCGGCGCAGGCCGTATCGCCCTGCTCAGCGACATCCCTGACGCCCGCAACCCAGCAACACGCCGCCCCCTCGCTGAAGGAGAGGACACCACAGGGTTCTGGCGCGAGGTCGCGAACCGTCCCGGAGCCGAGAGCCAATCGGAAGTCGAGGCGCCGCCTCCGCCTCCCCGCAATGTTGTGCCCCCGACAGTCGCGGCCCAAATGAGCGTCGTCGCGGCGGCCTCAGAGTCGCACGGCGAGACAGAGTCCGAGCCGACCTCTTCTGTCTCCACAGATGACGCCTCAGTCGAAGCGTCGAACTCCCGTCTGCCGTCCCGTCGCCAGCTGCTCAGTCGCGAGCCAACGGTGCTGCCGAGAGCACGAGACCCCAGGGCTGGTGTAGAGAGCGAGGTGATCAAAGCGCGGCTGCGGGAGCTGCGCGAACGCAATCGCAAACGCCGAGAGGTTTGAATCAGCCCCGCCAGAGCTTGGCGACCTCGAGGTGGGTGAGCTGTTCGTCTTCGCGTTGGGTGCACACATAGCGACGACACTCGATGGGGCGCGCGTCGTAAATGGTGCAGCCCTCGTCTTGGAAGAAGACGCACGGGCTCCTAAACATCCGGTAGAGGCGGTCGACACGAGTCCCTGGTTGGGCCAAAGGGAGCCCATCTCGACCGAGTTTCACCGGCGCGAAGACCTCGACGCGCTCGCCGTCGACGTCGAGCCCGTCGATGATCAGCGCGCTCTCGACGAGCTCTTGTGGAGACTGTCCTCGGAGCGCGGCCGCCGCCTCCACCTCACCAGGACCAAACCAGCCTGGAGAGGAACGACAGCAGAGGCCACGACGGATACACCCCAGCTCTGGATTGGGGTGTGGCAAATTCTCCTCGGCTTGCCAATAGGGATTCTCAGCGTCGGTGGTCGGTTCGGAGCGTCGGAGTTCTTCGCCGAAAATTCTGAGGCGTTTGGGGATGGCAACCGTCATCGTGCTCTCGTGTCGAATGAGGGTGGGAGGGTTGGGCGAAGAGCTGGGGATATCACGCAAGACTCGGGATTGGGGAATAAAAAGGGTTGCGCGGGTAATCTGTAGGGGTCGTCTTTTTTGGTTTCGCTGGGTGCGCGGTTCGTGCTAATTGGCCCCGCAACGTCCCCAGACCCCATCCGCCCGCCGGTCCATTGGCCGAATGCCCAACTAACGACCTGCAGAATCGACGATTCTGTTTGACGGAGGGCATCTCAAACCGAAAGATGAGGCCGAGCGCTCACCTAAGATTTCATCGACGGACCGTCCAGGAAGTCGCCAACGAACCCAGTGTCGGATGGGTACCGAGGTTTGGCGCCTAGGCGCGGAACTGAAGAGGTCTCGATGCTCAATCTCGTAGGCTTCGTGCATCGACAAGCGCTGGCCGAGATCATCGCTCGCTGGATGGTCGATGAGCCGCACCCTGGAGATGTGCGACTCCTCAAGCGGATCGTCAACTTCAATTCGTACATTGCCCGCGTATGGGTTCACCATCTCGGACACATGTTGCTGTCCACCATGCATGGGCAAGAGCCCGAGCTGCGCATCCTGCACTCGAAGGGCGAGTTGAAAGACTTCGTTGTGGAGCATCCGACGTACACTACGCCACGCATCGAGAAGATGCGCGCGAAGTATCGGCGATTTCCCGAGGACTACTACCGCGAGACCCCGATTGACGGCGGCTACTACGTGCTCAACCCTGGGGGAGAAGAGCGCTTCGTGGGAGGGATGCGGATCAAGCGCTTCCGTCGCATCGCGGAGAAGGGCAGCCGGCGAATTATCGACTTCATGCTCAATCGCATCCGGCAGAACGCCGACGCCTTGGCGGACGAACGCGCTCAACGGCTCGGCATCTCGACCCGCGAGCTCTACACCCCCCCCGAAGAGATGGCCGAAGAGTTTGCGCACGCCGAGCGACGTTTCATCAAGAGCATCAAGCGCAAGACCATCCAATCCGAGCTCCCCATGCTCGACATCCCCGACGTCGTCGGTCTCAAGCTCATCGTCGAAAACAACGAATACAAGCGACTGTTAACCATCATCAACAGCGACCCCCGTTGCCGGCTCGAGGAGGTCGAAGAGCACACTGGGCTCTACAACGCTGTCAACATGAAAGTGCGCTTCCAGCTGCCCAAAGAGTTGCTCCTCGAGTTGCCCCCCATGGGGAAGGACCTGCAGGTGCTCGCCTCCCGCGGTTTCGACGTCGAGACCGTGCACGCCGAATACGTACAGTTCATCAAAGAAGCCGAGGATGACGTGATGGTCGAGATCATCGCTTCATCGTTCGAAGAGTACATGGAGTCCGAGATCGGCCGCTGCATGCACGAAGAGCGGGTGCTCGACCAACGTTCGACCAAGGCCTACTCGGGCAACCTCGCGACCAACGTACGCTACTTGATGGGCTACATCTTGGGTTTGTGCCGAGCCAGCGCCCAGGAGATCGACGAGATCCCCATCAAGCTCTGGGTCAAATACATGCCGGACACCATCGAGAACGTCATGCGAGGATTGGCGCTCTCCAACGAGCGCTTCTTCGACTCGTCCCCCTCGCACAAAGCCATTCCGTTGGGTCGCCTAGAGCTCGCCGCCTGCAACTGAGTCCTCAGACTTCGACCTTCAACGCCTCCAGCTCTTCCCAGCGCGCGTAGACGGCCTCGACGGCTGTCTTCGCGGTGGTGAGGGCGCTGAGAACTCCCGTCACCTCGGTCGGGCGGTCTCGATAAAGGCCTGGCTCCGAGAGCACCGCTTCGAGCCGCGCGACCTCGGCGTCGGCAGCCTCCACACGGGCTTCGATTCCGGCCAACTCGAGGCGCTCGGCGTAGGTCAGCGTGCGGACCTTGGGCTTGTCTGGAGCTTTGCGCGGCGGTTTGGGAATGTCCTTGCTCTCTACCTGTTTTTGACTCGCCTTCTCGGCGTCTCGCCGCGAACGGTAGAAGTCGTAGTCGCCGTCGTAGCGGGTCACTTCGTGACCATCGAAGGCGAGGATGGCTTCACAGACGCGATTCATGAAATAGCGGTCGTGGGTGACGAGGATGACGCACCCATTGAACGCCACGAGTGCGTCCTCGAGGACCTGCAACGAAGCGATGTCCAAGTCGTTGGTGGGCTCGTCGAGGATGAGGAGGTTGGCGTTCTCGGCGATGAGCTTGGCCAGTAGCAGCCGGCAACGCTCGCCACCCGAGAGGGTCGAGACGAGCTTACGTTGGTCGCCGTAGTCGAAGAGGAACTCTTTGAGCCAGGTATTCTTGTGAAGCTTGCGGGTGCCGATGCGCACCTCGTCCGCGTCGAGCACGGCGTCGAACACACAGGCTTGCTCGTCGAGCCCGCTGCGAGCTTGGTCCATGTAGGCAGGGCGCGTGTTCTTGCCCCACACCACCTCGCCACCGTCGAGCGGGAGTTGCCGCAGGAGTGCGGCGAGCAAGGTGGTCTTGCCGCAGCCGTTGGGCCCAACGATGCCGATCTTGTCGTCTCTCCTGACGCTCATCGAGACGTTGTCGAGGACGTTGAGGTTGTCAAAGCGTTTGCGCAGCCCTCTGGCTTCCAAAATGACGCCGCCGAGGCGGTCGTCGGCTTGGAACTCGAGCTGCATGTTGGCTTCACCGAGTTGGACCTTCGCGGCCTGCAACACCTCGACGTTCTTGATGCGCGCCTGCTGCTTGGTCGAGCGAGCCTTCGGGCCACGGGCGAGCCATTCGAGCTCCCGGGAGAGGATCTTGACGCGTCGCTCCTCCGCTTTCTCGAGGGAGTTCATGAACTCGAGCTTGCGTCGCATGTACTCTTGGTAAGAGCCAGGATAGGAGCGCAGCCCATGGCGATCGAGCTCGAGAATGCGGGTGACGACACGCTCGAGGAAGTAGCGATCGTGGGTGACGATGAGCAGGGCACCGGGAAAGTCCTTTAGGGTCCCTTCGAGCCACTCGATGGTGTCGGCGTCGAGGTGGTTGGTGGGCTCGTCGAGGATGAGGAGGTCGGGCTTGTTGAGGAGGACCTTGGCGAGGCAGACACGGCGGCGCTGCCCACCGGAGAGCTCGCTCATGGGGCGATCGAGCTCACTCTCCGCGATGTTCAGCCGGCCGAGGACGTCCTCGACTTGATGTTCCCAGGTCCACCCCCCGAGCCGATCGATGGCGGTCTGCACCTCGGCCTGCTCATCGAGGAGTTCGTCCAAGGCTGCGTCGTCTTTGCAGGCCGTGATCGAGGCAGAGAGGTGTTCGAAGCGCGCGAGGGCCTCGCGCAGGGGGCCGAGGGCGTCGGAGACCACCGAGCGCGGGGTCTGCTCGGAGCCGAAGGTCGGCTCCTGAGAGAGGTAAGCGAAGGCCGCTCCTCGGCGCAGCTCGACTTGACCTGCATCTGGGTCGGTGAGACCGCTCAGGATTTCGAACAGAGTGGTCTTGCCGGAGCCGTTGCGTCCGATGAGCCCGACCTTCTCGCCTTCTTCGATGACGAGATCGAGCCCATCAAAGAGCGCCTGAGGGCCGTACGCTTTAGACAGCCCTCGCACATTCATAACACCCATTTTCTCTCCCACCACGCACGCGAAAATGACCTTACAATCTTGGTTACTCGTACACGGTTAGCTCGCCCATTCCTACGGATTTTCGCGCGCTACTCGGCACCGAGCAGGCTCGCAGCGAGACTGCTGGCGTGCCTACGCGAGTTCGGATTCTCTCAAGGTGTGGATTCGAGGGTTGGGGTTCGCTCGGTCTTTCCGTAAGGTTGGGGCCTATTCGATTCGTCGTTCTGCCTAGGGAGGAACGCAGTCTGCACTAGACAAAGGGGGCCCTGGAGACTAGAAACCGGCCGACGCGCTGCAGGCTTTCACCTCTGGATGCCGCCTTTCCCACGACCAATTTCCGCTTCGAGAAAGTACTTTGCGAGCAGGATAGGTCGTCCGCTTGGTAATTTGGACGGTTCGATGAGTATTGAGACGAAGTTAGCAGAGGAGATCGCGCGCCGACGCACGTTCGCGATAATCTCCCACCCGGACGCAGGCAAGACCACGCTGACGGAGAAGCTGTTGCTGTACGGAGGCGCCTTGCGTATGGCGGGGTCGGTCAAGTCCCGCAAGACCGACCGACACGCGGCCAGCGACTGGATGGCCATGGAGCAGGAGCGAGGCATCTCGATCTCGACCAGCGTCATGCAGTTCGAGTTCGATGGCTGCCACATGAATCTGCTCGACACTCCGGGCCACAACGACTTTAGTGAGGACACGTACCGAACGCTGGCAGCGGCGGACTGCGCCATCATGCTCATCGATAGCGTGAAGGGCGTGGAGCCACAAACCATCAAGCTGTTCGAAGTTTGCAAGATGCGTGGCGTTCCCATCGTGACGTTCATCAACAAGATGGACCGCCTGGGCCGTGAACCTCTCGATCTTCTCAACGACATCGAGCAAGTCCTGCAGATCCCGACGTCCCCAGTCAGCTGGCCTATCGGCGCTGGCAAGTCCTTCCAGGGCGTCTATGACCGCTGGCACAGTCGCTTGTTGCGCTTCGAGCGCGCCGATGGCGGTGCGACGCGCGCCCCCATGATCGAATGCGCTCTCGACGACCCCGCCTTGGTCTCCAGCCTCGGGCGAGGTGCTCACGACGAGCTCATGGAAGCCCTCGAACTCCTCGATGGGGCAGGGGACACCTTCGACCGAGCGGCGTTCCTCGCCGGTGAGCTCACGCCAGTCTTCTTTGGCAGCGCCCTGAGCAACTTTGGTGTGGAGCCCTTCCTCAACGAGTTCGTGCATCTCGCGCCGCCGCCGCGCCCCAGAGAAGTGACGGCTGGCGTGCTGCGGCCAACGCCGTCGGAGTTCTCGGGCTTCGTGTTCAAGATCCAGGCGAACATGGATCTGCGCCACCGCGATCGCATCGCTTTTGTGCGGGTCTGCTCAGGTCAGTTCGACCGTGGGATGCAGGTCAAGCACATGCGGCTCGACAAGAATATCACGTTGGCGAAATCGCTGCAGTTCATGGCGCAGGAGCGCATGGTCGTCGACACTGCGGTTGCCGGCGACATTCTCGGCCTGTGGGACTCGGGGCAGCTGCGCATCGGCGACACGCTGTGCATCGGCGAGGACGTGGAATACCAAGGGATTCCTCGCTTCTCTCCAGAGCACTTCGTGCGTGTGGTGCTCAATGACGTACTCAAGCGCAAGCAGCTCAAGAAAGGTCTGGAGCAGCTTTCGGAGGAGGGCGCCGTACAGGTCTTCTACGACCGCGAGAGATTGGAGCGCGACCCGATTCTGGGGGCGGTCGGCATGTTGCAGTTCGACGTGGTCAAGCACAGGCTCGACAGCGAATACAACGTGAGCGTCGACTTCGAGCGGTTGCCTTTCCAGTTCGCGCGTTGGGTCGAGGGCGAAGACTTCGACCCAGGCGAGTTCGAACGGCGCAGCGGAACGACCTGTTTGCTCGATGTAGAGCAGCGGCCGATCTTGCTCTTCTCGAGCGAATGGATGATGCGTCGATTGGAGGAGCAGTACGACAAGCTGCGTTTTATCGCCGCGGTGCAGCCTGGCCGCATTCAGAAGTGATGTCTTGAGCGCCGCTCCTCCGCCGCTCTTCACGCGGCCTTTTATCGGGTTGACTGCCCTGCACTTCCTGCAAGCGCTGGGATACTCCTCGTTGGTGATGCTGCCGCTCTATCTCGAGCATCTCGGGGCGAGCCGGTCCGCCATCGGTGCCATTATGGCGAGCGCCGCGGTCGGCGGTGTGCTCTTTCGGCCCCTGGTTGGATGGGTCCTGGACGCTGTGGGGCGACGTCCGACGTTGATTGTCGGTACGGTGTTGTTGTCCAGCGCAATGGGTCTGATCGGCCTGGTCGACCGCATTGGGCCGCTCGTCTACGTCGCGCGAGTGCTCTATGGGATCGGCGTGGGAGCGACCTTCACGGGCTACTTCACGTTTGCCAGCGACATCGTGCCGGAGCACCGTCGGACCGAGGGCTTGGCCTTGTTCGGCGCATCGGGACTGGTGCCGCTGGCGTTGGTGCCACTGGTGCGGGAGAACGGTGTTTCGGCGCCCGATCTGGTCATCATTTTTCCGATCGTCGGGGTATTGATCGCGCTCTCGTTGCCTGGCCTATTGATGCTCAAGGAGCCGGAGCGGGCGCGGAGCAATACGCTCAGGCCGATGGCGATCTTGCGCACTTTGTGGGTCAGGCGGCTCTGGCCTGTTTGGGCGGCGACGGCAGTGTTCTCGACGTTGGTGGCCATCTTCATCGCATTTGGAACGGTGACGGCGGAGCGCCGCGGTGTTTCGATGTCGTCCGCGATTTGGTTTTCATACGCCGTTGGGGCTATCGCGGTGCGGCTCTTCGGTGCGCGGATTCCGGACAGGATTGGTCCGTCGAGAATCGTCGCGCCAGCCGTGGGGTTCTACATCGCCGCAGCGGTAGTGGCCGCTGTGTCGTTCGACACGTTCTCCTTTCTGGTCGCAGGGTTGCTGGCAGGGATCGCCCATGGTTACTGCTTTCCGGTGTTGACGAGCCAGGTGGTGACCCGCATGCCGGGTGCGCTGCGAGGCTCAGGAATCGCCACGTTCACCGCGCTCTGGGAGCTGTCGGCGCTGGTGATGACGCCGATTTTTGGGTTTGTCGCCGACCTCACCACGGATGGTGTGATGTTTTTGTCGTCGGCTGTTGTGGCGAGTGTTGGGCTACTGGCATGGGCGTGGCTCGAGCGCAAACACGGTCCGGTGCTGGCTTCGAGGGCAAGGCGTGGCTCCCTGGAGGCACACTGAGCGAATTGGTACCGCCATCGTTGTGCAATGTGTTCAGACGCGTTATGATGACGGTTTCAAGGAGGAACATTCCAGCGGATGCGTGTGCTGACGGCTGGAGCAAGGCGACTCTCTTCGCAGGTATGTCCAGCCTGTCGCGGTTTCCTCTAATTGGGTCGGCCCATGAGCTCTTTCCGCACGAACAGTAATAGGGTCAGCGTCGGGTCGCTCCCGAAGCCAGGCGACATCCTTGGCGGCTTCCGGATCGTCCGCTACATCGATCGTGGGGGGCACGCCGCGGTCTTCGAGGCTCTACACGAGAAGCTCGATCGGCCGGTCGCCATCAAGGTCTTGTTGCCCGAGGTGGTTGGGAACGTCAAAGGCGTTGTCGAGCGATTCCTACGGGAGATCAACCTCGTCAAGCTGGTCGAGCACTCCAACGTGGTGCGGTTGTACGACTTTGGCGGCACCGATACTGGCCAGCTTTGGATGGCGTCGGAGCTGGTGAAGGGCATCGAGCTACACGGGCTGATTAAAGAGGCCGGCGCGCTCGACCCCCACCGGGTGCGCGAGATCATGCTTCAGATGTTGTCCGGCCTCGCCGCGGCCCATGAGGTGGGGATCGTCCATCGGGATCTGAAGCCGAGCAACATCATGTTGACTCGCAAGGGGGCCGATCACGACGTCGTGAAGATTCTGGACTTCGGCATCGCCAAGACCCTCGAGAACGAAGACGAGCTGGCAGACGACGTCACGGGCGACGTGAAAGAGGCCCTCGGAACGCCTCGCTATATGGCCCCCGAGGTGCTCAAACACGCGGCAATTGGCCCATACACTGATGTTTACTCAGCCGGCATCATCCTGACAGAGATGTTGACCGGCAAACCGGCGTTCGATGCGGACACCCTGATGCAGATCATGGCGGCTCAGATGGTCAAACGGATCCTGCTGCCGGATTGGATCGAGACCTCTCCGTTTGGCCCCGTCATTCATCGGGCAACCGCCAAAGACCCTGAGTCGCGCTACCCGACCGCGCTCGAATTTCACGCCGCCTTGAAGCAGATTGGCCCAGCGGCGCTCGAGCTCCTCGAGCACCAGAGAGGGCTCGATGTCAGCAGCCTCGATGACCCAACGACCTCACCCGGTGTCTCGGTTCAAGCGTTTCGTACCCAACCGGCGCGACTGACCACCGGTCCCGTGCCTACCTCTAACCTCCCCGATGGACCCTTGGTCCCTCGGCGATCCTTCTTCGCACTCCATCGGTGGGCTATTGGAGCGACGATAGCAGTCTTGGCGGTTGTAGTTGGGCTCGTCGTCGCCTCTCAGAGTGACGAGACGCCGGCAGAAAGTGACACAGTCAAAGAGGAAGAGACGGTTTCGGTGCCGAAGAAACCCGTCGACGCTCAAACGACGCAAAGGGTCGCGGCAGATCGCGAGCCTGTGAGCATCACGTTCAAATCCATTCCGCACGGTGCGGCGGTGTTCGACGAAGGGCTGGTCAAACTCTGCGAGCCAACTCCTTGCACGGCGGCCATGAAGTACTCGAACAAGTCGGCGTCGGTGACCTATGAGCTCCTCGAGTACAAGCCCGTGAGGGCGACGGTCGTCCCGAACAAGGATCGCACCACAGAGGTGATTTTGGTGCCCATCGCCATCGACTCGGAGATGTCCATCGAAGTGATGGAAGTGCCAGTGGCCGGCGTGCCGAAGAAGAAGAAAGAAAAGGAACAGGTGAAGGTTGACCCATTTGCCATCGAAACGTTCGATTGAGCTCCTAAGGAGCGTGCTGATAACGGCAGCGATCGGGTTGCTGTGGCTAGTCCCGTTCTCCGAGGCGTTTGCATGGGACCCCGCGAGCTTCGCGCAGACTTTGGGGGAGGCTCAGGCCGACTACCGAGGGGCCAAGTTTGGCGCAGCACTCCAGCGCTATTCGGCGCTCGAGTCAGAGCTGACGGCCGCTCTCAGCGCTGGCGAGATCCCGGACGACCAAAAAGAACGGGCGCTCATGGCGCTCGACGTCATTCGCTACCAGATCGGACGATGTCACCAGAACGAGAACCACTGCCACGAGGCCCACGACGCCTTTCTCTCGTTTGGCGACTTCAGCGCGCTGAACCCGGAGCTTCGCACCAAGCTGCAAGTTCGCCTCTCCGAAGTGCACATGTGTTTGGCCGAGGAGGCGCTGGCGTCCGGCGATCTGGCGCTGGCGCTCAACGAGAGTGAAGAGGCCTCCAAGCTCACACAGCTCGTCGTTCTGGACGAGTCCTCCGATCCACAGTTCTCCGTGAGTCTCGCGACAACGCGCTCGAAGCAAGACGAGATTGGTCAGTCTGTGATCGCCCAAGTCGGCTCCGTGGTGCATCAGAAGCTCGACGCGGAAGATTGTGAGGCTGCGCGCTCAAAGATCGTTTGGGCAAAGAACGACCTGAACCTCGACACGGCCAAACTCGAGGAGGAGACCACCATTCGTTGTCCGGTCCCGCCGTCATGGACCGCCTACGCGCCGATCGCGCTGATGGGGACAGGGGGTGTTCTGGGACTTACGGCGGTGATCCTCGAAGTCGCAAATTCCGCCGATGTGTCAGAGCTCGACGATGCCAGAGACGCATGCTTGGCTGGCCTCACGACCCATTGCGAGCATGCGCTCGACCTTGCGTCGGCCGTCGACAGCCAGCGCACGACCACAGGCGTCCTAGTGGGCTTGGGAGTCGCGACCGCTGGCGCAGGCCTGGTCTGGTGGCTCCTCCAAGACGACCCAGGAGAGGCGGCCTCGTTGTCGATTCTCCCCTCCCAGCAGGGAGCAACCCTGGCGTATAGGACGCAGTGGTGAATAACAAACCGGCGAGAATGCGATCCTTGTGGGGCTTCGCGATGCTGCTTCTCTGGGCAGTGTCGACCCCTGCCTGTTCCTTCACCGCGGACACTGACATCGCCGCGATCGAAGCCCTGAAATGTGGCCCCTCCCTGCCGTGTCCTACGGGAGCTCGCTGCGCGGAGTCGGGGTATTGTGCCTCGGACGCGGACGTGGACATCAGCCCGGATGAGACATTGGCTGATGCGGAGGTCACAGACGACGCCACCCAGGTGGATGTCACACAACAGGAAACCACGGAACCAGAGTTGACCGACACCCAAGACACAGCAGTCGACGTGACCGACGAAGAGATCACCTGTGCAAGTCCGCTCACCATGTGCTCCGGTGTGTGCGTTGACCTTGAGACCTCCAACGCCAACTGTGCCGCATGTGGGGCGCGATGTGACGCCGAGCAGGCCTGTGTCGGAGGGAGCTGCGTGTGTGCCGTGGGACGGGTGACTTGCGATTCGCAGTGCGTAAATCCGCTCACCGATTCGCTAAACTGTGGGGCCTGTGGGCGGGCCTGTGCCGGCGGCGATGGGGCCTGCTACTCGGGAGCGTGTCGATGCCTCAACGTGAACGGCGTCATTTGTGTTCAAGGGGCTGATCACACCGTCACGGCGTTCTGCAACCGAAAGGACTGCGTTCTGACCTGTGAGAGTGGCTTTGCGGACTGCAATATGAACGGACAGGACGGCTGCGAGTCTTTGTCGCCGTGCAACTGAGGGACTGGATTTACCTTGTGTGCAACTTTCGCACACACGAGAGACGCTCCCCCGTTTCTCCAACCTCCAAGTCCACCTCCCCTCATGAACAAAGGGACCTCCATGAGATTCAAGCGTCTTGCCGTCATCACCCTCCTCGCCATGTCTGCTCTCGCCAGCGGTTGTTGGTCGTCAGCGCGCTACCAAACCGCCAACACGCTCGACCCAGGGCAGACCTCTTTCGGTGCAGGGTTCCAGGCCGTGAACCTGCGTGACATTTGCGTCGAAGCCGAAGTGGATGGGACCAAGAAGAAGAGCTGCGCCGGGGACGGTGACACCTCACTGAGCGACGTTTGGATTCCCAACCTGATGCCCGATCTCTTTTTCCGCTTTGGCCTCGCCAAAGACCTCGACATGGGGATCAAGCTCCTCTTCATCGGCGGTGAGGTCGATGTGAAGTACCGTCTGGTGGACACCGGCAAGGTCAAGCTGGCGATCGCTCCGGCTGCAAAGATCGGGTTCCCCTTCATCGTCGTGCAAGAGTACAGTGTGAACGTCCCATTGATTTTCACTGTCAACCTGGGCTCCGTTGAGCTCTCTGCCGCTGCGGGAGCCAATGTCGGGATGTGGAACATCCCCTTCACCACCGATGAGTCCCTAACCACCTCGGGATTCAACGCACAGATCGGCGCTTCCTTCGGCGGCCAGACTTGGTACATCCGCCCCGAGGTCGGTTACACCGCAAACTTCATGATTGCCTCGGACAACGACGCCACTGTGGGACTCGACATGGATTGGATTCATGTGGGTCTGGGCTTTGGCTTCATCTGGGGAGAGGCCGCTGGCGCGACACCCGCAGCAGTGCCTGTGCCGGTCCAGTGATGCAGACGCGTGGTCGGAGATGAGACGGCACTTTCTTCGTGCGCACCGAATCTCGGGCACGCACGCCAACGACGAGAAAGGCGCGACAGGAAACACTCCTGGCGCGCCTTTAATCGTTGGTGATGAACTCAGCGCCTGCGCTTTCGGCCCAAGAGCAGCGCACCGAGGGCGACGAGCAGGGAGAGAACGAGGCCGGAGTCACTGGAGTGCTGGCTGAGGCTACAACCGCAGTCACCCGAGACATCTCCCAGTCCAGTTGGCCGCGTGTCGTTGCCTGCACCTTGGTCAGGGGTCGTCGTATTGTGGGTGTCCAGAGTGACAACGTCAGGCGTCGACGTGGCGTCGGGTTGTGGGACATAGGTGTCCGTAGGCCCCACGTCGCTGTTTCCGCCGATGCAGGTCCCGGTCGCCGGGCTGCAGATGCCACCGCCGGGGCAGGTGACATTGGCACAGAGGTTGACGCAGGTCCCCGTTGTAGGGTCACAGCTCTCGGTCTCACCGCACTCCACGCCGACGCAGGGTGGAATGCAGGCAGAAGAGCCGTCGTTGAGCTGCAAACATCTCGCGCCTGCGCCGCAGTCGGCCGCTGAGGTGCAGACACAGGAGCAGATCGCTCCTCCATTGGCGTCAGCCAGGCAGACATCGTTAGCCGGTTCGCAGAACTGTCCACTGTTGGCGCAGTCGTTCCCCAGTCCGGGACATCCTCCAGTGCTCACGACGCAAGTCCCCGACGAAGGGCTGCAGTGCTGTCCGGTCGGGCAGGTCACGCCACTGCATGGGTTCGCGACCGCGCCAGTCACGCACCCTCGGTCTCCCGAGTCCAAATCCACACAACTGTTGCCAGCGCCGCAATCGGCGTCATTGGTGCAATAACATGAGCAGAACGCCGAGCCAGATGCGTCGGACAGGCAAAGCTCAGCGTCGGGCAGGCAGTTTGCGCCGTTATCTGAGCAGTCGATCCCCAAGGTGTTGCAGCTTGCAGCTCCACAAATGTAGCTGGCCGGACAGACCCCGGCATCCGCGCCGGGATTGAGACAGAGCAACTCATCCGCACCAGTATCGTTGGTCACGGTGTAGCACACCGTGTCACCCGGACATCTCCCAGTGGCGCATGACGTCGAACAGACTCCGCCCGTGCCGAAATCGACACAGACTCCCCCGAGACAATCTGCCCCAGAAGTGCAGCTGTTGCAGACATCACATTGGGCCCACAGCTCCTGTTGCGCTGCGACGAGGAGAATCAGACCGATGAAGGAGACTTCGAAAATGCGACTGAGCATGACTTCGCCTTGTGGCTGGAGCATTCGACGGTTCGAAAGACGTCCATGTGACGCATCGAGACTGCTCACGCTACCAGTGAGCCAAGTGAGCAGCAACGCTCTTCGAGCCCAGCCGCGAAATTGCCTAGTGCAGGGCCGATCTTCGCGCCGCAAGTTGTCGAAATGACGCGAAAATCGGTCGACGGGAGGCGAGGCGAGACTGAAGCCCAGTCGGGACTCCGAGAGCCAGTGCAAGCCGCTGCTGGTAGCGCTGGAGTCGGTTGCGCCAGCGCCCTTGCATCACGACAATACTGCAGGACGAGCGAGAGAATCTTCCCACAGGCATAGGCGTGCTCAGCAACACCATGAAAGAAGACTCCACAGGAACAGGCAAGGACTTCTTCAAGCTCGGTTGCGGCGGGCTGATGTTAGCCTTCGGTATGTTGATGGCGTTGGGGGTCGTTGTTGGGCGAGCGGACTCCGAGTACTCCTTGGCCACCGATATGGTGGGCTTGTTCCTAATGGGAGTCATTCCGGCGGGCCTGGGGATCTGGGTCCTGCGGCGCACCTTGCTTTCGAAGAAGCGCGGGGTCGCGGAACGGAACGAACGCATCCTCTTTGATGTGGCCAAACAGCACGCCTGGGTTCTCACTCCGGTCGATTTGGCGCGGGAGAGCCCAATGAACCTCGCCGAGTCCCAAGCCGCGCTCGACCAGATGGTGAGACTTGGCCACGCCGAGCTCGATGTCGACGGAGGCGGGCTCTGCTACCGCTTCATCCGCCCCGACACCGCCCCGAAGGTCGAGGTGCTCGACCCACTCGCGGAAAAGTTCGCCGAACTCGAGAAGTCTGAGCGGGCGAGCAAAGCAGAGAAGCAAGTGGAAGAAGAGGACGAGGTCTATTGAGTCCGCAGCTAGAAGATGTCGGAACCCCGGAGTCGACGTACAGCAACGAACGAGAGGCCAAAACCGATCCGTTCGTGGCCTCTTGTCTCAAGCTGCTTGGACCCACAGGCCCATTGCACTTGTGAGTCGATGGGACCGGGGGCTCTAGAAGAGCTTCTCCATCGCCTTGCCGATCTTCTCGTTGGTCGCGCACTTCCCGAGGCCGTCCATCTTCTCCTGGGCCTTCTCCATGCGGTCCTCGTACTTTTCCCTCATCGCTTTCTGCTCATCTTCGGGGAGATCCTTGAGCTTCTTTTGCAGCGCCTTCATGTCTTCGGCGTTGTCGTCCGCGAAGCCGGCAAGGGCGTCGCCCATCTTGTCGCAGTCGTCTTTGTTGCTGTCGATGATCTCTGCCATCTCTTCCATGTAGCCGATGAACTTTTCTGCGTCGCTCTTGCATGCGGAGAGGCTAAAGAGCGCAAACACCGCGAGCAACGCGGTGACGAGGATTAGATTCCGTTTCATTGATTTCTCCTGTGTTTCCCGCCGCGGTAACGCACCTCGCGGGGCTTGAACATGTCCCACTGGGCACGTCTCTCGTTTAGGACGAGAGGCGATGTTGCGGTCGTCAGTGCGTATTTTTTCTCGAGGCTCAGCGCCGCGGAAGATACACCAGTGCGGCATCACGCACAAGGGAAAGCCAGCACATCCCAGCCTCAGCACGGCAGAGGGTCCGCCGCGTTCAATCGACGTGATTCTTGGAGCCACAGTACAAACAGCCGCCCTTGCGCTCGTCGTCACGATCCGTGTGTTTTCGCCCGCACGAACCATCGCCGTTTCCACTGCACCCGGCAACGCGGCCAGTGGCGCGCTGCACCAAGAACCAGAGAACGCACATCAGAGAGAGCCCCAAGATTGCGACGACGTGAACCATGATGCGCCTGTGTTCAGGTGTTCGAGAACAGGCCTGCGAAACCCATGAAGGCCAGGGAAAGAATCCCGGCGATGAAGAAGCTCATCGCGGTTCCGCGCACCAGCCTGGGGATCGGAGCGAGCTCCGTCTCTTCCCGAATCCCAGCCATGATGACCAACGCCAAGGTGAGGCCAACTCCGGCACCGAAGGCGAAGACCAGCCCCTGCACTAGGTTGTATCCACGGCTGGTTTGAAAAAGCGCCAACCCGAGGATTGCACAGTTTGTTGTGATCAACGGTAAAAAGATCCCGAGCGCCGTGAAGAGCGCCGGACTCAGCTTCTTGATGACCATCTCGACAAACTGGACTGTGCTCGCGATGACGACGATGTAGCTGATCAGCGCGAGGTAGGGGGCGTGAGGCAAGATAAATGAGTTCAGCGCCCACGCGGCCAGTGAGGTGACGAGGAGAACGAACGTGTTCGCGATGCCCAGACGGAAGGCCGTGTCGAGACGACCGCTGACGCCGAAGAATGGGCACAAGCCGAGGAAGTAGGCCAAGGTGAAGTTGTTGATGACCGCTGCGGAGACAAAAATGTAGAGCAGACCGTCCATCAGACAGCTCCTACCGTGGTCTGTCGTTTCTTTTCGTTACGGCTCTTGAGCCAGGTAAAGAGGCTGAGCAGCGCACCGAGAGTAAGGAAGCCCCCTGGAGGCAAGATCATGATTGCCCAAGGCTCGAAGGCCATCCCAAGCACGGAAATGCCAAGCAGTGAGCCCATGCCGAGGACCTCGCGGATGCCGCCAATCATCACCAGCGCCAAAGTGAAGCCTGCCGACATCCCCAATGCGTCAATGATCGAGAGCGCAACTGTGTTCTTGGACGCGAAGGCCTCTTGGCGCCCGAGGATGATACAGTTGACCACGATCAGGGCGATAAAGGCGCCAAGCTGTTTGTGCGCTGCCGGCATGACTGCGGCGAGCGAGAAGTCTACCGCGGTGACGAAGGTGGCGATGATGATGATGAAGACCGAGATGCGTACCTGTTTGGGGACGTAGTTGCGGACCATTGAGACCAATGCGCTCGACCCCACGAGGACGAACGTGCTCGCCAGTCCCATGACCAATCCGTTCATGGTCGTGTTGGTGACCGCCATCGAGGGGCACAGCCCGAGCACGCCAACGAAGATGGGGTTCTCTCGCCACAGCCCTTTGATGAACTCGTCCCAACGCTGAGTATCAGACGATTTTGCCATTGCTACCTCTGTGGCTCATTCGAAGCGCTGGTTGTGTCGACGGCTGGCGCAATGATCGAGAGCCACGTGTCCATGCTCTTGTTGAGAATCGAGATGACCGCCTTGGAGGAGATGGTGGCTCCAGTGATCGTGTCGACCTCGTTGGGGTTTGCGCGTGCACCATTCTTTACACCAACGATGGTGGGTTCGACGGCGAGCGCTTCGAAGTTCGAGAGGAAATGCGCATCGGAGGTGATCTTGTCTCCCAATCCAGGCGTCTCCCTGCTCTCGAGAACTTCCATGCCGATGATGACTCTACGGGTTGGATCAAAGCCAATGAGCAGGACGATGGTGTCCTGAAATCCTGGTCCCTCGGCGGGAATCGCGTAGCCGACCAGTTTCCCGTCGGCGTCCTTGCCTGCGTAGACCACTTCACCTTTGGGCGCCTTGCCGGCCTCGCCTTCATAGGGTTTGAGCGTGCCCCCATCGACAACCATGGCCTCAACGGTTTCGGTCCCTTTCACAACACGCAGAATCGCCGCGTTTAGCGCCTCGGCCCGATTGGCTTGAATGATGGGAAGGGTCACCAAATAGACCCCGACCAAGATGATGCCCGACACTAGCCCGGCACCTCCAAGCGTGAACACGAGTCTCACGAAGGATGAGTTCTTGACGATGTCGCTCATTTGGGGGTGGCCTTTGAGCCGAAGGGACGGGGCTGGGTGTATCGGTTGATCAATGGAGTCACGCTGTTCATCAAGAGAATCGAGAACATGACTCCTTCCGGCAAGCCACCCCAGAGCCGGATGAGCACGACCAAGACTCCCACTCCCGCGCCAAAGATCCAGGCTCCTTTCGAGGTGATGGGAGTGGTCACCGGATCCGTCACCATGTAGACGGCGCCGAACATCAAGCCCCCAGAGAGGAGCATGAACTCCGGGCCTGGGTAAGCCTTGGGGTCGACCTGATGGAGAATCGCGGCAAAGATCGCGACGCTGAGGAGCGTCGAGACCATCAGGCGCCAGTCGAAGATCTTTCGATAAATCAGATAGAGCCCGCAAAGCAGGATGATGACGCCAGCCGTCTCACCGAGCGAACCAGCAGTGTTGCCGAAGAACAGCGGCCCAACCTCGGTCACCTTGCCTTCGAATTTGGAGAGCGCCAGAGGCGTGGCAGCGGTCACCACGTCGGCTTGGGCGGACATCAACGGAACGGCGAACGTACTGGGTGCAACGTCGAGAAAGCTCTCGGGCAACGTCCAAGTCGTCATGAGCGAGGGGAACGCCGCCTGGAGAAAGGCTCGCCCGACCAGGGCTGGGTTGAACATGTTCTGTCCGAGTCCGCCCCAGATCGCTTTTCCCAGAACCATTGCGATGATGCCCCCCAGCGCAGCAACCCAGAGAGGGGTCGCTGGAGGCAGCGTCAGGCCCAAGAGAACGCCCGTAAGCAACGCGCTGTTGTCCTTGAGTACCCCGAAGTTGATCCCGTCCTTGGCGAGCGACGCCTCTGTAAGAACACAGGCCAACACCGTCACGGCGATCAACATGAGTGCTGAGACGCCGAAGAAATAGACTGCGGAGATGATGACAGGCACCAACGCCATCAGCACCTCGAGCATGACACGTGAGGTGTTGCGGCCCTGGTGAAGAAAGGGAGCGGTCGAGATGTCCAGTCGATGCGCTGTGCTCATAGCTGTCGCACCATCGCCTTTCCAATTTTCATGAGTTGCGCGAGTGGAATGTTCGAGGGGCAAACAAAGGAGCAGCTCGCGCACTCGTAACAGTCCATCACGTGACTGGCTTTGGCCTGCTCGGCTCGCTCAGCTCGAACCAGAAAGTGAATACGCGACGGGTTGAGGAACATGGGGCAAGCCTCTAGACAACGCCCGCAGCGAATGCAGGGGTCCTCGGCACGATTGTTCGCTGGCTCGGTCAGGGCTAGAACCCCCGACGCTCCCTTGGTCATCGGGACATCGAGAGACTTCTGGGCCATGCCCATCATGGGGCCACCCAGGATCAGCTGGCGAGTGTCCGAGGTCAGTCCCCCACAATGCTCGATCACATCACGCAGGGGAGTCCCGAGCGGGACCATGACGTTGGCGGGTCGCCGGATGCCAGGGCCAGTGAGCGTCACGACCCGCTCGATGAGCGGGCTACCGGTCTCAACAAGGTCCGTGATGGCCGCGGCTGTCCCGACATTGTTAACGACAATCTCGATGTCGAGCGGAAGCTTCCCTGTTGGGACCGCCATCTTGAGCACCGAGTCGATCAACGCTTTTTCAGCACCTTGCGGGTACTTGACGGTGAGCGGGATGACCTCGATGTCGCCGCGAGTGCACGCCGCCCTCAAGGCGTCGATGGCGTCCATTTTGTTGACTTCGACGCCGATGTAAGCCCGCTCGGCCCCGAGATGGTCCATGATGAGCTCGAGCCCGCGCATGACCTTGCGAGGGTGCTCGAGCATCACGCGATGATCGCAAGTCAGATACGGTTCGCATTCACAGCCGTTGAGGACCAGGAAACGAACGGTTTTCCCCTCGGGCACTGAGAGCTTCACGTGACTCGGGAAAGCGGCACCACCAAGCCCAACGATCCCCGCAGACTGCACCAGATGAACGGCATCCTTTTTCGGCAGGCTTCCGTCGGCGCCTTCGTAGACTGGCTTGAAACTGCTTTGGCTGTCGAAACGGTCAGTCTTCAGTATGATAGACTCGGCGAGCTTCCCATTTGGATGCGGCCGCATCTCGATGGCGCTAACGGTTCCTGTGACCGGAGCGTGCAGAGAGGTCGAGATGAAGCCGCCGGCCGCCGCGATCATCTGGCCTCGCTCCACTCTCTGCCCCACCTTCACCAAACACTTTGACGGTGCACCGATATGCTGAGCCAGGGGGAGAATGTACTCGTCGACGAAGCGCATCCGCTCGATCGGGAGACCCTCGGTCGCCTCCTTGTGCTCCGCCGGATGTACACCGTGTCGAAAGGTCGCATAACGCTGCATAGATACCTGGCTCACGATGGCTGCCCCTCTCCTTCCTTGGCGGGCAGTCCATAGCCTGCAAGCTGCAAGAGACGGTTTCGCAGGCGAGTGGCCTGCTCGGCGGTCTTCGACTGCTCGAGAGCAGTCAATTCAGCCATGTGCTTCTGCTTCAGAGCCGCGATCTCCGTCGCATGTCCGGCAATGAGCTCAGCCTGAAGCGACTTTCGAACATCGTTCGTGAACGGCGTCTCGACACCAGCGAGCTCTCTGAGCGTGAGCCAGTTGGCCTCGCGTTCGGCGACGAAGGACGTCGGGGCCGAGCCGGCGAACCTCTCCTCGGAAGCAGTCCATTCTCCGGGACGCAGCGTGCGCCCCTCTTCGACGACCCAAAGCGCTTCGGGTTGGGGATTGCCCGCAAGAGACAGACGCGTCCCAAAGACTCCCTCCTTCGCTGGGTCGTAGGTCAGCAGAGGTTGCACTCGACAGGCCACCGCGAGCCGTGCCTGCTCGATGAGCAGGCCCGTCTCAAAGCCATGTCGGCTCGGGCTTGGGCAGTGGACGTGGACGAAGGCAGGGCCATCGAACCCAAGTGCACTCCTGACACTCTCGAAGAAGTGCGCGGGCTCACTCAACGCGGTCGAGGCCACGAAGGTGCTGCGCGTGCCTAACGCCAAGTTGACGAGGTTGGTCCTCGTGACGGCACTTAGGCCATCCAGGCAGATCACCTTGACTGGGGCTGACCCTGACAAGAGCCGGAGTAATCCCGCCAGCCCCTCGCCTTCGAGGGCTGAGTCGTCGACGAAGAGAACCAAACGGGGACATCGTCCACGCTCGTCGGCGTCTAGATCTCGCCAAGTCAAGGCGGCCAGGGCGTTCTCCTTCGCCAAGAGGTCTGATGGGTTAGCCAAGAGCAGCTCGGCCATGCGGGCGAGCTTGGCGCCGTCCATCAGGGTGCCAAGCAGGCCTTCGACGACGCCTTCCGCGAGTGCGGAGCCATCTCCAGCCAAATCTGCAACCACTGGGACGCTGAATGGATTCTTGGGGAAGGTGCTCGCCCATTCGCTCAGACTTTCGCCAGCGAGCACGATCCCGAGGCGAGCACGTCCTAAGCCGTTGACACCCGTCGAGAGTGTCCCTGAGAGGGCCTCGATGTCTCGGGCAGCGGCAACCAGGCGCTTCAAGGAGCCGCTGTCAACTTGGGTGCGAGCCCCCAGCTCATCAAGCTTCTTGGCAACGTCTGCAGCCTTGGTCGCGAGGCCGTGGGCGCCACCCAGCGCCGCCTCCATGAGCGCGAGGTCTTTGCTGTCAATGGAGTTGGCGAGCCGGTCTCTAACCGCCGCACGAAGCTTGGGGCCGAGCATATCGAGTGCTTCGATCTGACCGAGCACCTGCTTTTGCATCGAAAACTCGGCGACGGCGGTTGTCAGGCGAGCCGCGAGCCGTTGGCCGGAGCCAGGTTCCGCGGCGTCGGCACCGACAAGGGACATTGAGCAGTGTTTGGTGAGCAGCACTGCGGCCAAAGGATCGAGGTCCTTCGAGTCCAACAGCCGCTCGATGCTCGACCCAAGCGTGTCAGGCAACGATTCCCACACTGCCCACTCACTCGCCGCGGCGACGTGACGCTCCGAGCTCCATTCGACCATTTCGATGGCGTTGTCGGTGCAGACCTTGGCGCAGACCTCACAGCCTTTGCAGGCAGAGGGGTTGACCGTCAAGGCAAGCAGCTCGCCGCTTCCCTTGGTGAGGCTCTGGGGCTTGAAGAAGAGAGGTTCCGTGAGCGAGAAGTCGAGCTTGAGGAGCTCATCGCGAGTGGAGCCGAACGCGCTTTCGTAGTCGCCGCGCTCATTGGAAGTGATGTTCATCTTCGTGATGAGCCACTCGAACGCCTCATTGAGGGTCGTCGCATCGAGGGTCGCCGCGTGGCTTGCGCTCAAGGTCGAGTTCAGGCGCGACGCGAGCTGTTTGAGCGCTCGCTTGAGCTTGTCCCCTGCTGCGCTGCGCTCCTTGCTTGCGAAAGCACGGCTCTCGGCGTCCTCGAGCAGTCGATTAACAGTCAGCGCGGTGGCTCCCAACGCGGTGTCGGGACAGCTCGACCAACACTTTCCACACCCAGTACACGCCGTGGCGTTGATGAGCGGTAGGCGAGGAGTGCTCGACGTGAACATTGCCGCTGAGTCTGGCGGCGCCACTCCAAGGGAGAGCCAAGGGTCGATCTCTCCAGAGAGGACGGCACCGGCCTGGCGGGGATTTACGACCTCTGTCCAATAGCGCGCGATGTCGTCCACGCTGCCGCTGCCGGAGTCGAAGCGCGTGACGACCTGGGGCAGGGTAGGGGCCGACGGGGCCTTCTTTTGAGAGAGCTTCGACCAGTCGAAGGAGTCGAATCCCTCTGCGCTCCCTTCACGGAAGGAGGCGACGTGACGGACCGCCTCATTGAGACCGAGATGGGTTGTGTAGAGCTTCAGGTTCAGCCGTCGAACAGACTCCTGCCAGACGAACGGTAGTCGTTCCCAAAGGTCGTTTCCTGGGTCAGCACCCAGGACGAGAATGACGGGGCAAGCTTCGCGCAGCCCATCAAAGAGCGGGAGCGAGGTCGGGAGATCGAGAGCACCGAGCACGAGGACGTCAGCAACTCCGCCGACTCCGATGTCATCAAACGTTTCTTTGGAGGCAGTGACGCGTCCAATCCAAGCGCCCTCGGTGGCGAGCCAGGAGGTGCTTCGAACAAAGGGCCCACAAGCATCGGACCAGGCGGTCGCCAAGCCGCTCATGGTGACGTCGGAGACGGCTTGTCTCCAAGCTGCAACGAGCACGGTGGGCGGAGACGCCATGTTCGAGGATGGAACAGGAAGCCGCGAAGCGAGGTCGTAAGCCGCCTTGATGGGTTGCAGGAAGACCTCCCGCTTCGGGTAGGTCGGATGCGAGGACGGCGGGCGAATACCCGCGAACGCGCTCGCTATGCCCTCTGCGCTCAGCGCACCATGCAGCGCCGCAGCCGACAGGGCTTGGCCCGCAGGACCGCCTGTGACGCAGCGAAGCGGCGTGTCCACCCCATGGAGCGCGTTGCGTACTTGGGCGCTCAGCGGTCCCTCGTCATCGCCGGGCGTCAGGGCTCGCTCGACGACGCTGATTTTGGCCGTTTGGCCCAGCGCGTTGCGTAGGGCAGCGGCTGGGAATGGCCGTGTGGTCGTGATTCCAGCGACGCCAACCCGACCGCCCTCCATACGAAGCTGAGCAGCCGCAGCCAAGGCGACCTCGATGGCCGCTCCCTGTGCGACGATCACGTGCTCTGCGTTCTCTACCAAGACGAGCGAGAGCCCGCGCAGCGAGCGTCCAGTGAGCTTCGCCAGCTCCGCCATGGAGCTCTCGATGAACTCACCGACATGACTTCCAAAAAAGATGGAGCGGCCGGCAGCTGCAGCGGCGTACTCGTTCCCATGTACGCTGAGCCCACTGGCCATGGGCCGGTCGGTGTCGAACCAAGCAGGAACCCGTCGCCGTGCCGGGCCGAAGAGGGCCAGCTGGGCCGGGGTCGGACACTCTATGAGATCATTGGCCTCCCCGAGGTATTTCACGATGAGGTCAGCACTGGGCAGCGCGACATTCTGGACGGCATGACCCGTCTCGGCGCCGTCGATGGCGAGCAGACCAGGCACCAGGGTCAGTTCTGTGACGCGGCGCGCGACCAACGACAGATCCACCGCTTCTTGGACCGTGCGGGCGAAGAGCACAAAGAAGCCGGAATCTGCCACTGCATAGACACCGCCGTGACCCGCTCCGACTCCGCCGTTAGAGCCACGAGAGGATTGACACAGGACGTGTACGACCATCGGGCTGAAGCGAGCAGCCGCCGCGCTGAGTGCACGGTGTGCGTCGGTGAGCGCATCCGCCGGCAGGAATGTTGCGACTCTCGAGCCGCCGATCGCCAATCCCCCCGCGACGCCCATCGCTTCGCCGGTGTGCTTCTTCCAAACCTCGTTCACTGGCCGATCGAAGGCGGTGAAGAGGGTTGAGCCAGCGATCGCGCCAGGGTGACCAGAGACGTGGAAAAGATGCTCGGAGATCAGAGACTCGGTCGCGACGATTGCATGGGTCCCGCTGGACAGACCTTTGGACCCTGGAAACCGGGGCGTAGACTCCTCTTCCTTCTCGAACAAGTGCCGTACCCAACGAGCCGCCGCTGATGGCCAGTTACGCATGTCGCCTCCGAGGTGTCGCTCGTTGGACTTCCTCAACTTTGAACTGTTCGTCTTCTACCCACGTGATGGCGCCGGTTGGGCACCTAAACGTCGCGTCGCGCGTCGCTTCACCTGGGATCTTTATTCGTGGCAAACCACCAGACATCTCAATCACCCCTTCTGCGGCGTCCAGCGCACAGCGCCCGCACGCGTCACAGGCGACCGCGCAGGCGTCAATGGCGGCGGTGCCCTTCAGGGGAGAGCTACACTGAACCACGACCTTGTTGGCCAGACTCTCGAGTTTGAAGAGGTCGAGGGGGCAGACATCGACGCAGTCTCCACAGGCTGTGCAGAGCTCGACGTCGACGACTGGAAGCTCCTCGTCGTTCATGTGGATCGCATCGAATGTACAGATGCGGTCGCAGTCTCCGAGGCCCAGACAGCCCCAGGGACAGGCGCGTCCGCCGCCACTGACTGTGAAGGCCGCACGGCAGGTGCCGAATCCTGAATACTCAGCCAGTCGGCGCACCGAGGATTTGCCTCCTGCGCAATGCAAGCGGGCCACCTTCTTGTCCGCAGTGCCTGCGGCGACGCCGAGAAAGCCCGCGATCTCAGAGACCACATCCCCAGAGGCGACCGAACAGCCGCTTGGAGCCGCGCCACCTGCGATGATCAGATTCGCAAAGGCGTTGCAGCCCGGCTGACCGCAGGCACCGCAGTTGCTGCCTGGCAGCATGCCCGTGACCACTTCGATGCGTTCATCTTCGACGACTTTCAGGAAGCGATCGGCAATGGCGAGAACCAAACCGAAGAACCCCGCGACGCCAAACATGACAGCACAAGCGATGAATATGGTCGAAATGACCTCATTCATTCATTCACTCCGTCAATTGAAAGGCGCGGCTTGGGTGATGACCTCGTCAGTCGCAGTGGCGTCTCCGGCTCGCGGCACCCCTGGATGAATACAGCGAGCCGGACATTTGCTGGCCGCCGTGACGAGCTGTGCGAAAGTGCCCTTGGTCGGGTCGTCGATATAGACTTGTTTGTTCCCGTCGTACAGGAAGACTTTCGGGTTGATGTTGACGCACTCGTTGCAGCTCGTGCACAACACCGTGTCGATGTACGGGTCGTTGAACGAAACCACCTCTTCTTCGACGGCCGGCGCGGGGGCAGCGGCCGCTGGCGCCGGCGCTGAAGCCACGTCCTCCGAAGCCACTGGCGCTTTGGCGGCCACTGGTGCTGTCGAATTGAAGCTGCCGGCGGCTGCCGTCATGGGGACGGAGTCCAGGTTCAACAAGACCCCGACCAAGCGCTCCATGGCCTCTTTGGCAGCTCCCACCCGGACCTTCTCCAGCTCTGCTGCGTGGTTGGCTTCCATGCGCGCAAACGCCTCCGCAGCTTCGAGCGCAGCGGCCTCTCGTTCGTCTCTCACCGCGCGAATCGCGTACTCATTGTTGGTCCCGGCCAGCTCCTGAAGAATCCGCCAAGAACGAGCACGGTCGTAGCTCGCAAAGGCGATCTCACGCGTCGTGATGGCGCGGGCGAGCTGACCGTTCTCCGTGAGCACCCAGATGTAGGGGATCTTCAAGATCCCGCCGCTCTTTAGCTTTTCGACGAACTCACTCAGCGGAATCTGCTCGTCGCTCCACGCCTGAGTCGGAATGACCTTGAAATGCTCACGATAGGCTGGCTCGAGGGCGCTGACGTCTGCAAAAGAGAACGAGTACTCGAGCGAGTGTTCGTTCCCTTTTTCGTCGAGGTAAGCGATGGCTTTGGTCGGCCAAGTTGCTTGCAGGTCGGGGTTGACCGAGAGGTCGAAACGCTCGGCCCAAGTTTCGCCGCGGTCTGGGTCGTAGGAGAAGCAAGGATTGGCCCGGCCCTCATGAGCTGCTGAGAGCTCCAGCCATGCAGGGACAGGGTTTGCGTCGGACGGAATCGCGACGATGGCGACCGCCGGCCGAACGACCTCTGCCATTCGGAGCAGCCCAGCGACGCAATGCTCTGGGCGTCCCAGAGTGCTCTGCAGCACAAAAGCTTCACGATGGGCGATGGAGAGATAGCCCAGACCTGGATCGTAGCCGGAGAGCCGTTCCCAGGAGTCGTCTGCTGGAGCGACGCGGTCCGACAGCAGCACTTGAATCGGTCGGCCCGAGCAAAGCAGACGTGTGAACGCCCCCATAGCCTTAGCCTTCAGGCCAGCGACGCTCCCGTAGACCGTGATGTTGGGGAGCAGCAGCAACTCTTCGGCAGAGAACCCTTGCCAGCCAAAGCGCTGCAGGATCTCCTCGTGAAGGCCCGCCTCGTACGCATTGTCCACTTCGAGGTCGGCGAGTCGCACGGCTCGCAGAACTTCTTCGAGGGTCTTGGCTCGCGCCTCGAAGAGTTCGAGTGCGGCAGTCAGGCCATCCTCGGCCTGACGAAGGCTCACTCCATCGAGGGCGAGTCCCTCCGCGAGGCTGCCGTCGTGGAGCAGGAAGACGTCTGGGTCCTCGGAAAGTCCTTCGAGGAAGGACTCGAGCGTCATCCTGGTGTGTATGACACGGGCACGGCGCTCCGGGTCAAGGGAGTGGATGCGATTCTGCGAAGATATCGAGGTGGATAGCTTCGACGGATCGAAGAAGGCCCCCGCGGCCGAACCCAAGCTGGAACTCAGTGCGCTGGCACTCGTACCTTCTGGACCGTACGCATCATCGACGCGGAGGAGGTCGCCCAACCTTGCGATGAGGTGCGTGACTTTCGCACGAACGGGGAGCACCCGCGACTCTCTCGCCCTGCGCACGGCGAGGACGTGAAGAATGGGCAGGGTGTGCTCGTTCAACCCCAAGAGTTGTCCCGTACTCGGCAAGGCGCCAGCGAGCATCTCGAGCTCGGCCTGCAGTGTCTTTAGGCCCGCCGCGCTGAGCTCGAATTCAGCAGCAAAGCTGCTCATGACCGGCTCGAGGACGGTGCTCAAGGCGACCAGTCCTTTCGCCTCGGCCAACTCGCGAACGACTCCCCACATGAAGCGGGCGGTGCTGTCCCACAAGATGGTTGTTGGGTGTGCTTTGAGCGTCTCCATCAGCACGTCGTAGAATGGACGCGCGAAGACGTCGCGTGCAGCGGGGAGGTAGAGCGGGAACTGCGCCCAGCTCTCTCCCTCGGTCGCGAGCAGGTCGATGGCGACCGGCCGCAGAGGCCCGCGACTCGTTGTCGAATCGTCGGCTTGGGCGTCGTGTCCCGTGAGGTGGAACGTGCGCAGCGCCCCGATCCAGGAGTAATCGGGCTCGGTGGGTGGCGGCATCAACGGAAGCGTGGAACCGTCAAGGGAGTGTCCACCATTCGAAGCTTTCGGGAGGTTGTTCATCTTCGGCACGCCTTCAGTGCTGGGCAAAGTGCTTCCCCTGTCGAACACACGCCCCACGTCGACGATCTCGAACGCTCCCGAAGAGAGCGTCTGGAGCGGCCTCATTCAGGCCACGTCACGCAAAGCGCGGCTCGGTCCACGGGGGGCGCAGGTCTTTCATTCTGATGGGTCTAGGTCTCGAAACGGTCGAGCTCTCGGTTCAACGCTTCGAGCTTATCCTCAGCGCTCATCCCCAGACCCGCTGCCGCGTTCAGATCGTAGCGCTCCGCGTTCTCGTTGAGGTAGAGCAGGCCAATCGGCACGGTGTCGAGGGTATCGGCCATGTAGTGGGCGGCGCCGAGATCGGTTGGGTCGTGGTCGACGTGGTTCTTGAACACACGTGCCACTGGCTCGTCGATGACAATCCCCTTGGGGTGTTTCAACAAAGACAGCCGCTCTGGATTTTGCTGCAGTGGGTCCCAGTTTGTCGACATGTAGTGCGGGCAACGCTGCAGGATCCGCACGAACGAGAGCCCTTCGTGGTGGAAAGCCCGCTTGATGGTGGCGTAGACATGCGCGGGGTTCCAGTCGATAGTCTGCGCAACGAACGATGCGTTGGTGATGCCAACCGTGACCCCAAGCGGCCGCAACGGGCTGAGCAGCGCACCGCGAGGGTGCGTGTTGGAGAAGTGATCTTTCGGTGTGGTCGGCGAGGTCTGCATCTTGGTCAGACCGTAGATGTTGTTGTCGAACAACAGCACGGTCATCTTCATGTTGTAGCGGATGGCGTGGATCCAGTGCCCAGCGCCGATGGCGGTGCAGTCGCCGTCGCCGGTTATGGCAAAGACATGGAGGTCTGGCCGACGGGACCGCACTCCGCAGGCGACTGGCAGGCACCGGCCATGCAGCCCGTGGAATCCATAGGTCTTCATGTAGTGCGGGAAACGGCTCGAACAGCCGATTCCAGATATTACCGCGGTCTTCTCGGGAATGAGCTGCTCGTCGCGAGCCAGTCGCTGAACAGCGGTGAGCACGGCGAGGTCGCCGCAACCCGGACACCAGCGAGGGACCGCACCTTCGTAGTCTTCGAGAACGAAATGGCGCTTCTTGGGAGCCAAGGCCCAATCTTGTTTCAAACCGTACATGCTTCCTACTCCCTACATCTTCAGCTGGCGGCGGATTACATTTTCGATGGTCTTGGGAGGCAAGGGACTCCCCGGTACATCAGACCAACAGTCGACATCGACGAGCGTTGCGGCGCGCAGGACCATCGCCAGTTGGGCGTAGCGGCGGCCTCCGGCATCAATGCCCTTGTCGTCAACATCGTCGCTGTAGTTGATCTCGATGGTCATAACCTTCTTGAACTTGGCAAAGATCTCACCCAAGCCAGGTTCGAGAGGGCTGAGGAAGCGTAGGATTGTCGACGAGACCTTGCCCCCGTCGGCCCTGACTCGGTCCACGGCCTCTTCGATGGCCCCCTTGGTCGAGCCCCAGCCGACGATCAGCAGGTCGCCGGTGTCGGCTCCATATACCTTTGGTGGCTTGAGCGTCTTGCGCAAGGTGTGGAGCTTACGACTGCGGGCTCGCATGGCGTACAGATTCGTGTTCGATTCGTAAGCGACCTTGCTGTTGTTGTCGTGGGCGAGCCCGGTGAGGACGTAGTTTCCGCCTCTCTGACCGGGAATTGGCCGCTGCGAGAGCCCCGTCTCGTGATCCCAATCATAGGACGGCTTGCCCTCCGGCCATGGGGACTGATCGAGAGGCGGTGACAGCCACTCTTCGGTGGGGACAGGGCGCGGGAAAGGCGTCTGCCCAGTCGCCAAATTGGCATCCGTCAGCACCATCACCGGTCCACGGAAGGTCTCCGCCAGCTTGCGTGCTGTGACCATGAAGTGCAGGCACTCCTCGATCGTCGCTGGGGCCATGACGATCTTCGGGGCATCGCCAAACGCCGAATACAACGCCGCCAAGAGGTCACCCTGCTCCACCTTAGTCGGTAAGCCCGTCGAGGGACCGCCTCGTTGGACGTCGACGATGACCAAAGGCAACTCGGTCATGACGGCCAAGCCGAGCATTTCGGTCATGAGCGAGAGTCCGGGCCCAGAGGTGATGGTGACAGGGGTCTTGCCAGCGAACGAAGCGCCGAGGGCGAACCCAATCGACGCGATCTCATCTTCAGCCTGGTGGACAAACCCACCGACCCTGTAGAACGCACCGGAGAGGTAGTGCGAGGCCGAGGTGGCTGGGGTGATGGGGTACATGGAGCACAGCTCCATGCCCGCAGCCATGCATCCGAGAGCCACCGCCGTGTTCCCGTTCATGACCACCATCTGTTGGGGATTGGGGCGCACGGGGATCTCGAAACGATCCGGGACATTCTTGGTCGCCCAAGCGTAGCCGGCTTCGATCAGCTTCATGTTCGAGTCAATGACCTTCTGTCCCTTGCGCTTGAACTTCTTTGTGATCTCCATCTCGGCCTTCTCCAGGCCCATGCAGTAGATCGCGCAGAGCATGCCGAGCGCCCACATATTCTTGCCGCGCCGCGGGTCAGCGATGTACCTGAGGCACTCCACCTCCATGGGTGTCTCGCGCACGTCATAACCGCGCTTCTGGAAGTCCTCGAAGGCTTCGAGATACTCGGCGCGCACGGTCTCGAGGGGGTCGTCGCGCCACTTGCTCTCTAGGAAGATGATGGTGCCCTTACGCAGAGCGCCAACATCAATGCGGCTGTAGAGGACCTGTTCGTTGAAGGCGATGACGATATCGGCCTCGTCCCCGGCGTTGGTGATCTCTTTGGTCCCAACACGGATTCGATTGCCGCTCGCGCCAGCCTTCGAGCGATGAGGGGGCTCGATCTCCGCCGGGATGATCTCGACGGTCCAGACCCCGTTCCCTGCGCGTGCGCTCATGGAGCCAAACATCTGTCCGGCGGTCTGGGCGCCCTCGCCGGAGTCGCATACGAACTCGACGACGTGTTGGTGTACAACCTTCACACCCGAGTCAGTGGTCTTGGATTGAGGCTTAGAAGAAGAAACGACTTTCTTGTCTGTCTTCCCGCGTGCCGAACTTGCATCTTCCATCTATTTGTCTTCCTCCGCTCGACGAGGTTCGAATGGTGAAACTGTCAAACTCACGTCGACGTGAGTCCGCCGCGAGAGCCCTGCACTTGCCCCCTTCGAGGCCGCACACAAGTCGACCCCTGAGGTGCGAAACGCCAGTCGCTCTCAAAGCGATTCAGTCTTTTGTGCGAAGTCACGTCTGTCACGTTCGCTTTTTGTGGACGCGTTCACGATACATCGTCGCAACGAGGAACCGACGGCTCTCAGAGGTCGCCTTAACAAGGGCATTCCGCATCCGAGTCTCATAGACTTGCGACGCCGTGGGTCGCCAGGACCAACATCCCAAGATTGGGCTGGCGGGCAACCTTCGGGGGACTGTGTATGCCCTTTCCTTTCGGGCGTCAAGCAATAGTAGAGCCCAATACGCTCGGCACCGTATGGCCGGAATGGCGGTTGAGCTGGCGATTCGCCGGCTCTACGGTGCTCTTGTTCCGCCTGCTACCAGGTCCAGCACAGGGAAATTCTGGCTCGTGTGCACCACGCCATCTTTATCGAAGATCAGCGCCTCTACGTTGGGCATGGTGTTCACGAGCTCCAGAGCCCTCTGTGCACCAAGAACGAAAAATCCCGTCGAAAGCGCGTCGGCCTGAGTTGCGGTGGGGGCGATCACGGTGACCGCCATGCTCGCTCCAGCAGGGCTCCCGGTTTGGGGATTGAGGATATGATGATAGCGAACACCGTCGACCTCAAAGAAACGCTCGTAATCCCCCGAGCTCACCACCGCTCCCTCTCCGACGACCATCGTCGCATAGAGCTCGCCCCGAGCACGCGGAGCCGCAATCCCTGTTCGCCACGGCTCACCTGCTGCGCGCTGCCCGCGTAACCGAATGTCCCCCCCACCATCAACGATGTAGTTCTTGATCCCCTCAGCCTCGAGGAGCTCCGCCGCTCGGTCGACACCATAGCCCTTCCCGACCCCGCCAGTCCCAATCCGCATTCCCTTCTGGCGGAGCCGCACCGTCGAGCGATTCACATCCAGCTCGATTTGTCGGTAGTCCACCCGCTCGAGGCATTGGGCCAGAGCGTCGGTAGCAGGTATGGTTCGACGTTCGAAATCCCAAAGGCTGCCGCAGGCCGCGAAGGACACGTCGAAGGCTCCACGCGTCTGCCGTGAGGCCTGCTGCGCCGCGATCAACACATCAAGCAGCTCGGGTCCCACCACCACAGGGTCACCACCTGCAGCACGGATGACCTCGCTGATCTCACTGCTCTCACGCCATTCGCTGATGAGCGCTTCGACCCGTTCGACCTCGTCGAGGGCGGCGTTCATCGCACGATGGGCAGTCGCCTCGTCGACCTGTGAAACTTGGATGACGAAAAAGGTCCCCATCAGCGTCCGGCGGGCTCTGAAACGGCCTCCCTCGAGCCGCTCTACCGCATTCTCCTCCGGCGCTGCAGCTCGCTTACTCGGGGTGCCCTCACAGGCGCACAGGCCGACGACCAAGACGAAGAACAAGGCGACCGACGCGAGAACCCCCAGAAGGGGGGCGTGTCGGAACCTGACTGTCGATGGCTGACTGCTCATCTCAACGGACCTTTCCCTCCAAAATGGTTTACAGGAGGCTGTGCGCCAACGATAATGCGCGAGACGCGGCTGCTCCACTCGCGCCCCTCAGAAATCGAGAATCCCACAGCATCGGGCGACAAAATGCAATTACCGCAGACCGCGGAGTACGCACTCAGAGCGATGGCCTTCTTGGCGACAGCCACGAAGGGGGGTGCGGTTCGGTCGAAGGACCTTTCTGTAGAGACAGGGATTCCAGCGCACTATCTGTCCAAGATTCTACGCAAGTTGGTTCTGCAGGGACTGCTGCTCTCGCAGAAAGGGCACGGAGGGGGCTTTGTGTTAGCACGTGAGGCTCAGGAGATCACGTTTATCGAGATCCTCACCTCCGTCGGCTATCGTCCAGAACCCGACCGCTGCTCGTTCGGTTGGGGAGGGTGTGACCCGGATAATCCATGTCCACTCCACCCCGCATGGTCCCAACTCAATGAGTCATTCTGGGGTTGGGCGACGAAGAACACGCTCGCGAACGTGATGCTCTCAGACAGGTCCACCCTCGACCAACTCAAGTTCCTTCGAACCTCCCCGTAGCGATTGGGTTGTCGAGAGAATCGCACCCGAACGCGTGATTTCGCTTGGAACCTAAGCGAAAACAGCGAAACTCGACGGAGGTCGCGGAACCTACGGGAGTGGCTTGCTCGACGCCTTAGGAATCTCATCACGACTATCGCTCACCTGGCGATCCGGTGGTGTTTCTTGCTCTAGCTTCTTCAGAGCTTTGTTCACGCCTGATGCCCGCGAACAACGCCCGTATGACCAAGAGTCAATGGGAGATGGTCATGGCCAAACGATACCTGTTGAGCCACCGAAGATTCTTGTTTGTGGTCCTCGTGTGGACGTTGTGTGTCCCCTGCTGCGGTGATGGCACGCGCGAAAACGACCTGTCGCCAGAGGTGACGACCAGCGATGTCAACGAGGTCGGGCCCAGCCTGGATGCTGTTTCGGACGCCCCAGCAGGCCTCTGCAGTCGCTGTCATGGCGACGCTGAAACCGCAGCCCCGCCAAGAGACACGGCGGGGCACCAAGAAACCACAGAGCGAGCGGTTGGCGCCCACCGCAGTCACCTCGCCCCGTCAGACTGGCACAACACAATCACTTGCGAACAGTGTCATCGCGTACCAACCGACGTTTTGGACGTTGGCCACGTCGACTCGCGCCTCCCCGCCGAGCTGACTTGGGGCGATCTTGCGTCCGCTCAGGGGGCAGAGCCGGTTTGGAATGGAGCGACCTGTGAAGCGACCTATTGTCATGGAGCGACTCTCCAACCTGGAGGGCAGAGTACGGTCCCTAATTGGACCGCAGTCGATGGCAGCCAGAGCGCTTGCGGGTCCTGCCATGGAATCCCGCCAGGTGGCGGTCATCCAATCGTGAGTCAATGCTCCGCCTGCCACCCAGGCCTCGATTCCAACTTCGAATTCGTGAACCCAAGCCTGCACATCAACGGGATCCTCGACATCGCCCCCGGCGACTGCAATGCCTGTCATGGTAACGCAGACAGCACGGCCCCACCACAAGATACCGCTGGAAACACCGCTACCTCAGCGGTGGGAGTCGGGGCGCATCGAAGTCACTTGGGAGCCGCCGATTGGCATCGCCAAGTGGTCTGCGAAGACTGCCATCTGGTCCCCGAGAACCTCTTCGATGCAGGACACATCGACACGGACCGGCCCGCGGAGTTGAACTTTGGGGCCGTCGCCAGTGCGGACGGCACGGTGCCCGGCTTCGATGGAGCTCGCTGCTACGCGGTCTATTGCCATGGGGCGACGCTGTTGCCTGGTGGGTCGAACAGCGCTCCCATGTGGACCACGGTCGATGGCACCCAGGCCGCTTGCGGTTCGTGTCACAGCCTGCCCCCACAGGGCGATCACCCGGCCAACACCAACTGCGAGACCTGTCATGGGGCGGTGGTCGGAGCCAACAACACCTTCAACGACGCCAGCCTCCACATCGACGGCGTCGTCGAAGTGACGAGCGGACATCCCACCGATTGGGCGACTCCTGACCAGCATGGGACGAGCTTCGACAACAACGGCCCGGGCGCCTGCACCGCCTGCCACGGAGCCGCACTCGACGGAGGATTCTCGGGTGTCTCGTGCGACTCCTGCCACAGCGCCTCGTCGCCAAACTGGACCACCGACTGCACTTTCTGCCACGGCGGCTCCGACAACCAGACAGGAGCGCCTCCTTTTGGAGTCAGCGGTGAGACGGCACCTACCGGCCTGCACGTCGGAGCACACTCCGCACACGTCGAGGACACCGCGATGCATAAGAGCTTCCCCTGCGAAGCCTGTCACCTCACACCCACCGACGTGTTCTCTAGAAGTCACATCGATGGAGGAGGAGTCGCCGAGGTCACCTTCAGCGAGGCCGATGAGACCCATGAGGGGGTGTACGTTAACGGCACCTGCAGTCGGCTCTACTGCCATGGCAATGGCAGGAGCGACAACGGAACCGCGCAGTGGACCGATGACTCGGCTCTGGACTGCAGCAGCTGTCACACCATTGGCAACATGTCTGGGCAGCACTTCTTGCACGTCCAAGGGGGAGTTGGGTGTGCAGATTGCCATGCAGACACCGTGAGCAACAACACCACGATCTCGAAGCTCAAGAACCACATCAACGGCAGCATCCAGGTGACGGTAACAACCTGGGACGGTCAGGGATGCAGCCCTGCATGTCACGAGAGCGAAATTTGGTAGTCGCATCGACCTGACTCAGTCAGAACCCACCGAGTATTTTGGTTTTGAACTTCCGACTCAAAGGTCTTCTATTGTGAGCACCTCGACGTCCTTAGACGCTGAGACCTCGTGTCGAGGGCTAGATTGGGAGTGAGCCCAACACGCTGTCTCTGACCTCGCCTGGATGGGCGACGGTCCACATAGAGTCGTTCTCGCTTCACAACCGACCCTGGCGGCTTCAGTGCTGTTGAGGCTTGGTTGTGCTCCTCAATCGATAGACCGCTTGTGACCACACCCAGCCAGCACAAATCGCGAGGGCTATCACGGCGAGGTCATTGGCGCGGGCTGCGCCTTCGTGAAACCTCCTCTGCACATCGATGGCATCGTCGAAGTGGCGGGAGGGCACCCCGCTGGATGGACCGATCCGACCAGTCATGGCGTGGCCATCAACAACAGCGGGCCTGGCGCCTGTACGCATCGTGGGACCTACAACGGCCCTGGTTCGTGCACGAACCTCTATTGCCATGGTACTGGAAGGGCGAACCCGGGCAGCGCCACGTAGACCAACAACCTCAACAGGGTCTGCACCCGCTTGCACGGAAACAATATGTCCGTAGAGCGCGCACGCCACATCGGAGACGGCGTCAGCGGTTCACAATGCCACGCTAATACCGCTAGCAACAACATGACGATTTCGAACCGCGCGAATCACGTCACTGGTGATTGAGTCACAGTCTCCTCGTGGAACGGGACGGGCAGCAATCCCTCCTGTCATGGAGCCGAGGTCTGGTAGAACGCGGGACCGAGTGCGACAACGTCAAACGAGAGTCCACGAGAGTTGGGCTCTCGTCGTTTGCTGTGCTATCGCGACTGCAGGCACTCCAGGTGGCTCGCCTCGAGCGAGTGCCGTGCCAGGAAGCGAGCATGTTCCGATCGGGTGAGCTGTCGCCACTATCAGAGGTGACCGCGGCCGGCGCTGATAGTCGCAAAGATGAGACCCTCCCGCCGACGTTGAGATGCAGTCAAAATTCGCCGCATGTCCTTAATTGGTGCGGATGACGCTGGCGAAACTCAAACAAACGACTAAGGCGTCGTCAGGAAACAACCTGCCCATTTGAGCATCGCCAGAGGCGTGATGGCAGCGTCGGCCTGCTTCGACGATGCTGGGCATCGCCTGCATCGACCTCCTTGCCCTCCCACCTCTGACTTCGCCCAAATGCGCATTTTGTTCCCGGACGACGCCTAAGGGCACCGCTTTTGCCCGTTAGACGGCGCTTCGAACCGTCACGAACCGTCACCATCGCATCTTAGAGGCGCTGCCCAGCGGCACGCCCAGGTCACCATGCAGCATGGAAGATCCCGCCATTTTCTCACCTCACTCCTGTTCACCCTGGCGGCGCTCTGCCTCATCGTGTCCTGCGATGACGCCCCTGGCGGCACGATCAAGGATGGCTCTACGGGGGACTCCGGCGACTCGACGAACGCTGACGGCAACGACGACGTCCCAGTCGACCTTGGCGACGGAGTCAACGACGTCGCTCCTGCGGTCTGCCTACGGTGCCACGGGGATTCGACCTCCCCAGCGCCTCCGTTAGATGCCAATGGTAACGCCGCCACGACGGCGACGGGGGTTGGTGCGCATCGGAGCCACGTCGGCGCGTCGGGCTGGCACGTCCAAGTCCCCTGCCTCTCCTGCCACCTTGTCCCGGTGCAGGTCTCTGATCCTGGCCACGTCGACACACCTCTCCCGGCCGAGCTCACGTGGGGTGGCATCTCCAACGCCTCGGGTGCACAGCCTGTGTGGAACGGGATGTCCTGTGCCAGCACCTACTGTCATGGCACGACGCTCATTCCTGGTGGTCGCCTAACCATGCCCAGTTGGACGTTGGTCGATGGAAGTCAGGCTGCTTGCGGCACTTGCCATGGTCTACCCCCTAATGCCCCCCATCCCGCCAGCGTCCAATGCGAGCGGTGCCACCCTGATGCCTCGTCCGGTCTCGGCTTTGTGAATCCGGACGCCCACATTGACGGCATCGTCGACGTCAACCTCGGCTGCACCAGCTGCCACGGCGGCGTCGATGGCCCAGCCCCCCCTGTCGACACCCAAGGGAACTCGGCCACGACAGCCACAGGCGTCGGCGCCCACCAACGCCACCTCGGCGCTTCCGATTGGCACGCTGAAGTGTCCTGTTCGGATTGCCACGTCGTACCGACCGACATCGCTGCGGTTGGCCACATGGACACTGCCCTTCCCGCCGAGCTCACCTGGGGCGGGCTGGCCGGCATCGACAGCGCCTCCCCGGCTTGGAACGGCGCGAGCTGCACGTCTATCTACTGCCACGGCGCAACCCTCCTCCCAGGCGGAGCGAACATCGAGCCGACCTGGACCACCGTCGACGGCTCTCAAGCCGCGTGCGGCACTTGCCACGGCCTCCCACCCCAAGGTGGACACCCCGCCAGCACGGCCTGCGAGGGTTGCCACCTGACCATCGACGCGAGCCGAGCGTTCCCGGATCCCAGCCGGCATATCGACGGCGTCGTCGATGTTTCCAGCGGTTGCCAAGGTTGCCACGGAGACGCTACGAGCGCCGCTCCCCCTGTCGACACGACCGGGAACAGCGCGACGAGCTTCGTTGGCGTCGGTGCACACCGCAGTCACTTGGGTGCCTCCGTCTGGCACTCCGAGGTTCAATGCGACGACTGTCACTTGGTTCCAGCCGACGTCGCCGACGTCGGTCACATGGACTCTGCGCTCCCTGCGGAGCTGACTTGGGGTACTCTCCCTCAGGCCGATTCGGCCATCCCCAGCTGGAACAGCACCTCCTGTTCGGGCATCTACTGCCACGGCGCGACGCTGATGCCAGGCGGCTCCAACGTTCAGCCCACCTGGACGACGGTCGATGGGACTCAAGCTGATTGCGGGACCTGTCACGGTCTGCCTCCAGCAGGAACCCACGCCACACAAGCCAACTGCAGCGCCTGTCACACCAACGTGGAGGCAGGAAATGCCTCGTTCGTGGACCCCACTCGGCACATCGATGGCGTTGTCGATGTGACCATCGACTGCTCGAGCTGCCACGGCAACGCCTTCAACGCAGCGCCACCGACCGACACCCTTGGCCGCAGCGCGACCACGGACCGAGGCGTCGGTGCCCATCAGGAGCACCTCGGCACCTCGACCTGGCACAAAGAGGTCACCTGCAACCAATGCCACATAGTCCCCGCCTCGATCGCCGCCGTGGGCCACACCGATACCGCACTACCAGCCGAGCTGACTTGGGGTTCCCTTCCCAGAACGGACGGCGCGAATCCAAGTTTCAACGGCGCCACGTGCTCCAGCGTCTATTGCCACGGACCAACACTGCTTCCCGGTGGCTCGAACACCACTCCCGTCTGGACCAGCGTCAACGGAACCCAGGCGACCTGCGGCTCTTGTCATGGCATTCCCCCTGGCGGCACACACACAACACAGTCCGACTGTTCCTCCTGTCATCCGAATATCGACGCCAGTCTGCAGTTCCCCAACCCGGACACCCACATCGATGGCGTCGTCAATGTGGCCGGCGGCTGCACCGGATGCCACGGCGATCCGGCCAACAACGCCGCTCCGCCCGTCGATGTCGGCGGGAATTCGTCGACCTCCGCACGCGGTGTCGGCGCCCACCAGAGCCACCTCCAAGGAAACGCCTGGCACGGTCCCGTTGCCTGCACGGAGTGCCATGATGTCCCCTCCGCCGTCGGTGACGCTGGGCACATCGACACTGGTTTGCCCGCCGAGTTGACCTGGGGGCCCACCGCGGGCGCGAATGGGTCCGCTCCGAGCTGGGACGGAACGACTTGCAGCGGCACCTACTGCCACGGCGAGACCCTCGCAGGAGGCACCAACACGACCCCCATCTGGACCACCGTGAACGGGACCCAGGCGGCCTGCGGAACCTGCCACGGCCTGCCGCCCGGAGGCTCGCACCCATCCAACACCAACTGCGCCAGCTGTCACCCCAACATCAACTCCGACAATGTGACGTTCAGCGACCCAGGTCAGCACATCAACGGGACCGTCGAACTGACGGGCTCCATCTCTTGCACCAGTTGCCACGGCTCTGGCGGAAATCCGGCTCCCCCAGTCGATCTCTCGGGGAACGCACTGACTACGCTGCGAACTGTCGGCGCCCACCGCGCGCACCTCGGTACGTCGACCTGGCATGTTGAGTTTGCCTGCGCCGATTGCCACATCGTGCCCGCCACCATCGGCGCCGCTGGCCACACCGACACCGCCGCGCCCGCTGAAGTGACTTTCGGCAGTGCGGCCAATCAAGACGGCGGCAACCCTGCCTGGAATGGGACCACTTGCACTGGCGTGTACTGCCACGGTGAGACCCTGGCCCTGCCTGGTGGCAGCAACAGCCAACCCACTTGGACTAGCGGCAGCACTCAGGCGGCCTGCGGCACTTGCCACGGCGCGCCGCCCGGAGGCACCCACCCCAACGACACGAACTGTGGCAGCTGCCACCCCGATGCGGGTGTGATGACGATCACCGACGCCGCCCAGCACATCGACGGGACCGTACAGGTCACCTTGAGCTGCACGAGTTGCCACGGCTCGGGCAGCGACCCAGCCCCGCCCGTCGATACGACCGGCAACAACGCAACCTCGGCGCGAGGCGTTGGCGCCCACCAAGCTCACCTCGGTTCGCAAGGAACCTGGCACGTAGAGGTCACCTGCACCCAGTGCCACGTTTACCCCTTGTCGCCGGCCGACGGACACAACGACGGGATCCCCGCCGAAATGACCTGGGGCTCCATGGCCACCGACAGCGGGACGACATCCCCGTCGTTCAATGGGACGACCTGCTCTGGGACCTACTGCCATGGCGACAGTTTGGCGCTCCCCGGCGGCTCGAACACCACTCCGTCGTGGACCGGCGGCGGCACTCAGGCGGCCTGTGGGACCTGCCACGGCACACCGCCGGGAGGCTCACACCCAGCCAACAATGACTGCCAAAACTGCCACCCCGATGCCCAAAACGTGGGTGGTGTTCTGAGCATCACCGACGGCGCGTTGCACATCGACGGGACTGTCCAAGCCTCCGGCGAAAGCGGTGGCGGGGTCGCCTGCGCCAGCTGCCACGCGGCCATCTTCGACCGCATGGCTGGCAACACCAACACCGACTTGAGCGGGCGGGCCATCGGCAGTCGGCACAGAATCAGCTCCGTGCTCGGCGTCGGCGACAGCTCCAACCAGAACAACCCCGCCGCGACCTGGGCACAACCCCTCAGCTCGGTCGCCCAGGCCAACCGCAGCTGCACGAACATGTGCCACAACGACCACCCCCACACCAAGAACGCCCTCACCACTCACGAGAACAACCTCTATCAGGACTCTCGGACCAGCGCCCCTCGCTCCACCGCCAACGCGACCATGGCCAACGACTTCGACGCCACCTTGCCCACTGGCGGCGTCTGCGCCTCTTGCCACCAGTACGCCGTCACCATCGGCACTGAGGTTCACCCGGCCGTGGCCGCCGCAGCCTACGACGTGAGTGGCCACGACTACGAGTCCGGGACCTACGGCCTACACGACAGCTCGAACGTCGCCCGCAACTGCACCAAGTGCCACTCCGACAGCGACGACACCTTCCTCACCGACAACTCGACCCCCTTCGGCGCCGTCCACTTCTCGCAGTACAACTCACTGCTGCGCGAGTCGCCCACTCACAGCAACAACGCCGCCTCATTCCTCTGCTACGAGTGCCACGGCACCACGCAACCCGCCGCTCCCAACGCTGGCGGCGACGTGCAGGCCGTGCTCGAAAAGACCTACAGCCATGACGCCTCCGGCGACGCCGGCCACAACACCATCGCTGAGGCCACCCCGACCTACAACAGCACCTACGCTGGCGCCAACCGCCACGTCGGCTGCCTCGACTGCCACAACCCCCACGAGTCTGGCGCCACTGTGCACACACCAGGCACCAACGCCATTGCCGCAGGGGGAAGCCCACTCTCTGGCGTCTCTGGCGTCGGCTTTACGCCTCCCACCGGCAACTGGGTCGCGACCACCACGACCAACTTCACGCCCAAGGCCCGTTCGGCCTATGAGTATGAGGTCTGCTTCAAGTGCCACAGCTCCTACGGCTTCGGCACGACGCCCCCGAGCGCCTCCAATCCCCGCGGCGCCTGGGACACCTGGACCGACGTCGCGCAGGAGTTCAGCCCCAACAACCGCTCGGCCCACCCCGTCGTCGCCACCGCGAACGCTTCGGCGTCCTCGGCCCTCGTCGCCGCCCAGCTCACCGCACCCTGGAACGCCAACCCTGGCAACCAGACCATGTATTGTTCCGATTGCCACGGCGATAACGCCGCGGCTCCTGCAGTGGCAGGACCCCACGGCTCTGGGGTCAATTTCGTCCTCACTGGAGCCAGAACCGGCTGGCCAAACACCGCGGCCGGACAGCTCATCTCCTTGGACAGCGCAGCCGAGCAGGCCGAGCTCTTCTGTATGAACTGTCACCCCGATCCCGATGGCACCAATGAAGCCCACACGCGAGGCGACCACAGCAATAGAGATTGCGTGGATTGCCACATCTTGATCCCGCACGGAGGCGGCTTGGACCGGCTCATTGGCGACGCCAACGGCACCATGCCCAGCCGCTACAACTACCAGAACAACCTGATCATCACGGGCTTCACCAAAAACGCCGACTACAGAAACTACGGCAGAGGCGCCTGTGGCTCGAACCAAGCTGGCTGCAGCGGTGATCACCCCGCGACAAACGGCACCGACTGGTAAACCGAGGCGCTAGCTCCCGAGAACGCAGAAGCGCGCTGAGTCCACTCCGCCGCTTCTGCGTTTTCAACATGCCCACGATAGTGCGACGAAGTATCCTGGTTGGCCAAGAGGGAGCTTCAGCCCCACCGACTTGCCTCAGCCTGGCTCTCTCACTGCCGCTCGACAAACGGCAAGGGGCGGGATTGCACGCAATCCCGCCCCTCGCCTCAGCTTCCTAGAGTGACACTCACTGCGTCACCGTCACCGCCTGACCGTCCACCCACACCTTGTTCTCGTCCGTGTAGTACAGGTACGACGACGACGATGGCCCCATGTACTCGCCCGGAACCGTCGCCACCAAGTCGATGGGCAGGTCCTTGCTCTCGCTCGGCTTCAGGTCCCGCAGGTACAGAATGACCTCGCGAGGACGCGTCTCGTAGAACGAGATCAGCCCCTTCTCCTTGAGCTCCTTGAGCTGCCAAGTTTGGAACGTCAGGCCGCCGGGCAGCCCGACCCGCGCCAAGGTCATCGGTTGGCCCTGGTCCGTCTTGTTTTTGACGTTCGCGTTGAGGCGCACGCTCTCACCCATCTTCAGCGTGTTCTTCTCGAGCGTCGTCGTCAGGTCGACCACCACGTCTGGGCTGGTCGCCGGCTTGATCGTCCGGAACTCGATGGCCACGCTGTAGGGCAGGGCGTCCTCGCCGTCATGCACGAGCTCGACCGTGTTCTTTCCTGCCTGGAAATAGTTTCCGAGCCCTTCGAACTCGATGGCGTCCTTGCGTCCAGCGGCGTAGGCCACCTGCTGAATCACCTGGCCGTTGACGCTGAGCGTCACCGTGCCAGGGTTCTGGGTCTTGCGATTGGCGTTGGAGTACAGGGTCATGGCCTTGAGCGCCAAGACAGTCGACTGCGTCGCGCCCCACTCACCGAAGCCACCGCGGTTGTTGTTCATCCACTTGATGCCGGCCCGCACGGCGTCCTCCTGGCCACCGGCCTTGAGCAAGGCCATGACCGCCAACGCCGTCGTCTCGATGTTCAAGCTGATGCCACCGCTGCGCGTGATGCTGTGGTCGGCGCCAGTCCAGGCTCCGTCTTGACCCTGCATCTTGGCCAGACGTTTCGCGGCCGATTTGCCTTGGTCCACATTGGCCGGCACGTTGAGCAGCGTGTTCGCGGCCAAGGCGAGCAGGTACGGGTCCGAAGTGCCCACCGCCACCTCGAGCTGCTTGGCGAGCTCCTTGGGAAGGTCGGTCACGCCAGCCTCGGTCAGGGCGTAGGTGATGTATCCTGCAGTGACATCGTCGGACGCCCGGCCAAAGGAGTCGAGCGCCCGCTCGTTCTTCAGGTAGCTGCCCTTCCCATCTCGCCGAGAGAGCAGCCACTGGGCCGTGCGCTCCACCATCTTCGGATCGACCTGGTAGACGTCGGCCATATCATGGAACTCGAGCAACCCATACGCCGTAAGGGCCTCGTGCCCCGGATCCCCGCCGAACCACTCGTAGCCCTTCTGTGGGCTCTCGTAGCCGGTGAGCTTCAGGTAACCATCTTGCAACAGGGCATTGCTGCGCTCGATGAGCTGGACATCGGCGATGTCGTTCTCTTGCAGGTACTGCATGACCATGACGTTGGGATAGTTGGTGCTGCTGGCCTGCTCGAAGCATCCCGTAGGCTGGCGCAACATGCCGTCCAGACCGCTGACCATGGTCGAGACCGGGCCCGGATAGAGCCGGACGCTGGCGACGACGGTGCCCATCACCGCATCGCCGAGGTCGGCCTCGTGCGTGAGCTTGCCCTTCGCCGTCCCGCTGAAGGACATCTCCTGCGGGAACCCACGGGGAACGACGCGGACCGTCCGCACGAACTCGTCGCTCAGCCCCTTGGACGAGGCCGCGAAGCGCACCTCGCTGTCGCCTTGCAGCCCGGTCACGTCGACCGCGAAGAAGAGGCTCTTGCGACTCCCTGGCTCGATGGTGAGCGTCTGGGAGGCGTCCGCTTCGTGGGTCAGCGTCAGCAGCGACCCGAACGATGCCGTGAGCGCGACGTCCAGCGGCTCCTCGCTCTCGTTGCTGAAGGTGAGCGGCAACTGCAGCGAGTCGCCAGCGCTGACCTCGAGGGGCAACTTCACGTTCATGCTGAAGGGCAGGCTGGACTTGAAGACCTCCTCGACCCGACCCGCTGCACCACCACCCACACCCTCGGCAAACACTCTGAAAGAGGTGATGGCGTCGGACAGATAGAATGTCACCATGACCTCGCCGTTGGCATCGGTCTTGAGGTTTGGCGCCCACTCTACGGTCTCCCTAAAATCCGTCCGGGGGCCCTCGAAAGCGCCGCCGTAGGTCGGAGCGGGAAAGACTCGCACCGGGGCCCACTCCCAGGCCGGAGGCTCCTGCTCGGCCATCGCGCCGCCCCACTCCTCGTCCTTCGCCATGTCCATCTTGGCCTCGCCCAGAATCCCGATTCCCGCTTCTCGCTGCCCCAGCGCGCCGTCTTGGTTTGCGGCGATCGCGTCGGCGACGACGGCGGGTTCGGCAACGACCACTGGCATCGCCACCTCTTCGGGCTTGGCCATCGGAACGTCGCCTTCGGCCTCCGCCATGTCTGGAGCTGGCATCGCTGGAGGAGCCATCTCGAGGTCGTCATCGGCGCCTCTGAGCGCCAGCTCAGGCCCCTCTTCGCCCCCCCCGCCGCCTTTCTTTCGCTTGAAGTTGGCCTGCTTGTTGGGTCGCGCGTTCCCCCCCATCGGGATTCCCGTGGCCACGACAGTATCGACCGGGGGCGGAGGCTCGAAGACCTGCCTCCATTCGAACTTGCGCCAACCGCGTGTGCCCATCAGCAGATCGACGGACAGCGCCGAGTCCTTCTCGGTCAGGTCGAAGTAGAAGTTGGGCTCCTCGACTTTCCCAGGGAGCTCTGGCTCCAGGTAGAGCTTGCTGAGCATGTGCCCGGTCTTGTCGTCGGCAAAGGCGATCACGGTGTCGTCGACGACCGAGAGGGCAATGGCGGCGGGCACGGGTTGTCCGTTGGCGTCCTTCGTCGTCACCGTGAGGCTGACCTGGTCTCGCGGCGAGTAGCCGTCCTTGTGGGGTTTGACCTCGACCTGCAGCGCGTTGCGCCGATTGCGATAGATGAGACGTTCGGCAAGGGGCTGCAAAGCGCTGTCGAAGAGGGTCACCCGCGCGACGCCTTGCGCTTTGTTGAGCGCCGCGTCGTCGGATTTCAAGTAGGCGACGGCCTCGGCGCCCTCCTTGACCTCGAGAGAGGCGGCGTCGATGAGGTTCTCGCGCAAGGTCGCTGCGGCGACGACGGTCTGGGCCTTCGTGCAGCGCACAGCGACGCGCAGCTCCTCGAGCTGGCCGTCCAGATCGTCGTAGCTGTTCAGGACGCAGCCGTCTTCGTTGGCCAACGGCAATGGGTAGGTCTCCGTGATGCCCACGGGCTTGGTGATGGCGATGTGGTAGGTCTTGCCCGTCGAAGGCGTCAGCTCGAAACGCCCCAAACCGTCGTGCACGCTGGAGAAGCGCGCGACGGCGTTGCCGTGGTTGTCCACGACGTCGCCCTCGACGTCGGCCGGCTTGCCCAGCGTGTTCTTCGCCTCGAAGTAGACCCGACTTTGCAGCCCACTCACGAGCTGTCCGCCCTCTGGGAAGAGGGAGAACTGCAGCTTCTTGAGCACGATGGGGATGCGCTTACTGACTGACTCGGTGACGCCTCCGTCCTCGATGAGGACCGTCAGAAGCCCGTCTCCAAGCTGCATCTCTGAGGGCAACGTGAAGCGCACGATGCCGTTGCCGAACTCGTTGGTGCTCAGCGCAACTTCCGGCAAGTCCTCCCCGTCCAACCGAATCGCCGCCCGCAACGGGTGGGAAGCCAGCGCTTCCCCAGTTGGGCGTTTTACCTCGATCGTCGCCTTGACCTCGTCGCCGGCCCCGTAGGCTTTGCGCATGAACTCCAGCTTCTTCTTGATTCTTGGGGGCTCATAAGTGCTGACGATGATCGGGCGTTCGGTGGTCACGCCGTCGAACGCCGTCGTCCGAATCAAGTACTCTCCGCCTTGCACGCCGTCGGGAATGACGAAGTCGTTGGCGACCACACCGGCGTTCATCTGCACGCGATGCTCGATGACGACGGCCCCTTTGGGGCTGATCAACTGGCAGAGTATGCCTTCACTGGGATGCTCGGCCCCCAGGTCCCTGGCGCGCAGGTCCCAAGCCCGGAACCAGACCGTCTCACCGGGTTTGTAGAGGGGCTTGTCGACCTGCACGTAGATGCGTCGACCCACTGCGTACCCCTGAAACACCTTGAATGCCTGCCGCAACTTCTGCGTCTCGGGCGAGTCGCCTCTGACCGTTGGGGACGGAGCTTGTTCCGCAGGAAGTGCGGGCTGGACCGTCTTCTCCCCTTTCGCCTCGGGGTCTTCAGGGGCGACGACAGGCTCGACCAAGGGCTCTTCGGAGGGCGTATCCACCTTGTGGATCGGCTCAGCGGAGGCGTCGGGGCCTTTGGCCACGCTGACCACATCCTCGGTTGCGGCCTTTTCAGGCGGTGCCTTGGCCTTGTCGGCCGGATTGGGCTCGACACAGGCCGTCAGGGAGACGACAAGGGATAAGACGAGCAAACCACGGGACACGAGGTCCACACGGCGCACGACCAAGAACGGGCTGGACATGGGCACCTCCAAAGCTTGTGTCGACACACTCGGTCGACGAGTAAGATGGGTTCGTCGGCGTTTGTGCTGGGCAATTCCGCAGACCGAACAGAATCTTTTTCGCCCCGCGGCCGAAGCTTTGGCCATCGGGCGCGGCCAGAGAGACTCTCAGCGTCGGCCGTTGCTCGCCCGCTTCTCGGCGATTCGGCACACATCGAGCGCTCGCTCGGCCATCGTCGAGACGTCGACGTCCGGCTCGAGCTTGAGCAGCCGCTCGAGATCCAGGATGAAAACCGGCCAGGTCGTGACACCGATGCCGAAAGCGGCATAGTAGCGCAGCTGAGGGAGCCGATGCTCCAGCCCTCTTTGGAGGATGGACACCACCTCGGGGTCGATGTGCTGATGAACCGCGATCAGCGCTATCTTCAGCAGGATGTTCGGTTGGGTCGCCAAGCCGTTCGGAGAGCTGGCGAGGAGCTCGCTCAAGGGAACGATGTCGAGATGCTGGTTCAACACCTCTTCGATGCACTTGAGGTCGGCGACTTTGGGCACCGCCACCGCGACGGAGCTAATCCCAGAGGTCTGGTCCTTGATCAGGGTGAGCTCTCCGAGCTCGTCGCGCTCGACCCACACCAGGTGCAGCGCCCCATCGACCTCCTCCTCGCTCTCGAGGTCGAAGGCGAAGCCCTTCTGGGAGAGCGTATCGACGGCTCTCATGAACCGCTCGAAGAACTCTGGCTCGTTGGGGTCGGGCTCGTTTCTGAGGATGCACTCGATTCGATGCATGGCTTGGCGACGCAGGGGGGTGGAGAGTCGAACGAACGGCTCGTCGGACTCAATGCCGAATGCACTGAGGCGACGAGCCAGCGAAGGCCTTTGCGCTTGGAGGGACAACCCCGACACCCCGTTGTCCACCGAACGCACTGCATCTAATCACAAAGCGAAATCGAATCGGACTCCGAGACTCGCCCCAACACCGTAGTTGGTGGCGGTCATGTCAGTCACCTGTGGGTCTGGCGGCGGGGGATCCCTGAACAACTGAAGGTACTGAAAATACGCATAGGCGCCAGCCAGGATGTAGGTCTTGTAGGGCTTGAGCTGGTAGGCGAGGACGGCCTCAGCGCCCAGCTCGAAGCCTTGGTTCGCCCAGTCGATCTCGGGGCTGCCACTCGGCTTGACCCAAGTCGAGCCAAAGACGTAGTTGGCCCAAGCGCCGCCTTCGACGTTTGGCATCAGGTTGAAGCGCGCCTTGATTCCAAACGACGGGCAATTGAAGGACATCGTGGAGGAGGGGTCGCCCGTGCTGACCAAGTTGCGGTGGCCGTCGTACTGGTAGTTGAAGTTCAGGCCGGCAGCGATGCCGCCCTGGAAACGCAACATCACGGCCGCGTTGGCGCCACCGCCGACGTCGAAGATCGGGTCCCCAGTGTGCGTATTCGTGATCGTGGCGCTGGTCACGCCCACTTTGGCCTTCAGGTCGACGGAGAGCTGAGCTTGGCTCTCGTTTGCGTCGGTGAGGAAGATTGCGACCACCGCAAAGGTGAGGGCGAGTCGAGTGAACATCTTGGTGTGCATGCGAGGAACTCCTCTGTTTTCTAGTCGATGGTCAGGGATACGGAGAGGGGAGGCTTTGGATCGCGGGAAATCCGAACGACGCCGGATGGTACAGCACGCCGACCATCCACGAACCGTGCCTCGCTGAGCTTTCACCCGCAGCCTCTCTACTTGCCCGCTTTGAGCAGGGTTTTCGAGGGCTCCGGACGGTGACGCAAAGTCGGGGGACATTACCTCTAGTGCCGCATTGTGGTCAATCGTCACACTTGCACCTAGCACTTCCTCCCAATCTCGGCGCGACGTGTTGCTCTTGGGCGCCCACAATCGTATACAGGGCCCCTCGAATCCTGGGCGGCCAGCATGGTCGGTGAGACCGTCACACCTGCTCGCATCAGCAATGAGGTTCAAGGAGGTTCACATGAGACAAAGAATTACGCTACTCGCCTTCACCTTGGTCATCGTCGGCCTCTCGGCCGGCTGCAAATATCAACGAGAGGCCAAAGAAGAACAGTCCGAGGAAAAGAAGACGGAGGCTCAAGGAGTCCTCGTCGACGAGCAGGGCGCGCCCATCATGCCCAGCGAGGCCACGGGCACCGAGAAGACCGGGGAACCCCTCAAGCTCCAGCCCAAGAACCTGAAGCTCGACAAGCTCGCTGCTGCCGACGTGAAGAAGATCAACCCGGCTGACCTCGTGAAGACCGCTCAGGGCGGCGCCGACCAGCTTCCCGCACCTGAAGACGTCGCCGAGGCGCCCAAGGACGCCGAGAAGACCGCTTCGGGCCTCGCCTCCAAGCTCCTCACCAAGGGAACTGGCACCGCTCACCCCACCGCCAACGATACGGTGAAGGTTCACTACACGGGCTGGACCACCGACGGGAAGATGTTCGACAGCTCGGTGCAGCGCGGCGAGCCCGCGCAGTTCGGCCTCGGCATGGTCATCCCTGGCTGGACCGAAGGCGTCCAGTTGATGGTCATCGGCGAGAAGCGACGCTTCTGGATCCCGGAAGAGATGGCCTACAAAGGCCGTCCGGGCGCCCCGCAGGGTGTGCTCGTCTTCGACGTCGAGCTGCTCGAGATCACCAAAGCCCCCGAAACCCCTGCTGACGTCGCGGCCGCTCCCGCCGACGCCGAAAAGACCGCCAGCGGCATCGCCTCCAAGGTTCTCAAGGCCGGCACCGGCACCGTCCACCCCGCCGCCGCCGACACCGTCGAGGTGCACTACAGCGGCTGGACCACCGACGGCAAGATGTTCGACAGCTCCGTGAGCCGCGGTGAGACCGTCTCCTTCCCGTTGGACAAGGTCATCCCCGGCTGGACCGAGGGCGTACAGCTCATGGTCGAAGGCGAGCAGCGACGTTTTTGGATCCCCGAAGAGCTCGCCTACAAAGGACGCCCCGGCGCGCCCGCTGGCATGCTCGTCTTCGACGTCGAGCTCATCGGCGTGAAGAAGGCTCCTGAGGCCCCTGCCGACGTCGCCGCGCCCCCTGCTGACGCCGAGAAGACCGCCAGCGGCCTCGCCTCTAAGGTCCTCAAGGCTGGCACCGGCACCGTCAAGCCCACCGCGGCCGACAGCGTCGAGGTGCACTACAGCGGCTGGACCACCGACGGCAAGATGTTCGACAGCTCGGTCCTGCGCGGACAGCCCGCCAAGTTCGGCTTGAGCAACGTCATCGCCGGCTGGACCGAAGGGTTGCAGCTCATGGTCGAGGGCGAGCAACGTCGTTTCTGGATCCCCGTCGACCTCGCCTACGGCGGCAAACCCGGTCGCCCAGAGGGGATGCTCGTCTTCGACGTCGAGCTCCTCAAGATCGAGAAGTAGTCGCTCACTGCTGCGACCCATTCACGAAGAGGCCCGGAGCGCTGCGCTCCGGGCCTCTTTGCGTCGTGCCTTCGGCATCGGCGATACGGCCTCGCTCGTAGGGGCGGCTGGCGGCCGCCTTGGACAGGCGATGCCGTAGGGGCGGCCGGCGGCCGCCCTGTCTGCCCCGCCTGCAGTTTACGAAAGCGAGAACCTATAAGGGATCCTCAACGTCCTAGACTCCCAACGCAGCTCGGGCGGCGGCGCTGGCAGCTTGCCCACCGAACGGGCCGAGTCCAGCGCGGCGCGATCGAGCAGCTCGAAGCCAGAAGAACGGGCCAGCTCCACCTCTACGATCGTGCCGTCGGCATCGATGTGAACATCGACCAAGGCGGCGCCCTCGAGGCCTGCGCGACGCGCCGAGCGGGGATAGCGCTTGGCGTCCTCGAAGAGGGGCTCCACCTCTCGTTTGTAGCGCTCGGTCAGGGTGTCGACGTCGACGTTGACCACGACCTCTTCACGCGGCTCGAGGCTGCGCTCGACGTCGTCGCCCCCCTTTCCAGGTCGCTTGGGCCAGCTCATGGCCATGGCAGCACCGCGCAGCCGACCTCCCAGCCGCTGGCCCATGGTCTGTCCGAGCCCCTGCACAGCGGCGCGGTCCTCCTCGGAGACCCCCACAGTGTCTGTTCCTAAGGTGGCTTGGGGTTGGATTCTCGCTCTCGCCGATGGGGTCCGCTCGTTCGAAGCAGCCTGCGGCGGTGC
>Ga0210044_10000632_pt1 | contig 53013 bp, 40 predicted proteins | sample CryGey13umfilter_2_FD_183959 | JGI IMG/M metagenome (GOLD analysis project Ga0210044, IMG submission 183959) | Groundwater microbial communities from aquifer in Utah, USA - Crystal Geyser 4/9/14 3 um filter (SPAdes) (version 2) | ecosystem: Environmental > Aquatic > Deep subsurface >...
CAAAAGGAATAACATCCTTATTTGCGGGATCAGCTTCTGTTCCCCTCCGATAGGGCATATATAAATATCATCAATATTTCAAAGAACCGTTTTGTTCTTTCGGGATAACTACGTCCCGAAAGCACTTAAAAAATATTTATCGAACACTAAATTACTTGTTGACTTTAAACGGAATAACTTGTTAGGTGCGACATTTAGATAAATGACTTTTAAAATTTCTATTACAGACATAAGTCATAATGATTTGTTTACAACATTTATGGGACTCATTTCCTTAGGACAACTCTTTCTGGTGAATATGGTAAGTCTTCTAATTTTAAAATAGGTATTTCTTTTCCTTTTAATATTTCCAAGTCAGAGCAAAAGTGTGAAGCATCTGCCCATTTTAAATTTTTCCACGAAACATCTTCAGGTATTTTCCATATAAAAATTTTACCTAATTTCTTTTCATAATCTTTAGCATCTTGAGCAATAGAAGCCTGGTAAAATTTAACATTTATTCCTTCACATTTTTCTATAATACGAAATTTATTTTCAATTGACATTGATGAACCAAATACAATATCAGATATATAATTAAGGTCAAAATCAAATAAACTTCTTTCTGATTTGTTCTCTACCTTCTTTAATAGACGTGCCATTCTATATTCTTTTTCATTCATCCATCTCTTTATTTTGGCAAAAACTATTTTATCAAAATTTGATCGAAGTAAATTATCAGCATAATTTAAATCAACGAAATCGCCTTCAATATTTAAGCAATAATTGTTTGTATAATTAACTTTTTTTATTGGCCAGTGAATTTCATCATCTATTAAACTTGACTGAAGATTAAAATCTTCCTTCAACACAACAAAAAAACCTTTATGTCCATTCGCATACATACTCCACATATAAAATGAATCGGGTACTTTTGTTAATGATAATACCCCATAATACTCAGATAAAAATCCAATTATTCCTTCTCTAATCATAGATGCTTTACTGGGATAAGGTCTACCTTGAAATATATAGAAATCGTGTAGGTTATTACCTTTCAAGGTAGGTTTAAACTCAAGCGGGTCATTAAATTCATTAGGAGGAGTAAATCTAATTTTCTTCTCGTAAAATAAATTGTTGATTCTCTGATCATGAAAGTATTTTCCATAAGAATCAATAACGAAGCGATTTTTGTTATTTGAGTACTTAATTGCCATTCAACATTCATATAATATTTAATTACAATAATCATTTATCACTTCATATGCATCGTAATTACCTAACTCACCAGATTTGCTCCAGTCCAAGCAAGCTCCATATGTATCGCCCAATTCAAATTTCGAAATACCTCGATTAAAATATACTCTTTCATCAAAGGGATTTAATCCAATAGCTATATTGAAATCTTGAATTGCCCCTCGATAATCTTCCAATTTATTTTTAGATGTACCACGGTTAAAGTATGCCTTATAATCATTTGGATTTATATTTATTACTTCGTTACAATCCTTAATAGACCCTCGATAATCTGATAGTTTATATTTGGCATAGGCACGATTTAGAAATGCTGTGGAAAAAAGTGGGTCTATTTCTATAGCAGTATTTAAATCCTTTATCGCACCGTAATAATCATTCAAATCACATTTCACAGATCCACGTTTTGTATATGCACCAGCATCTCTAGGATTAATTTCAAGTGATTTGTTAAAATCTTCTATTGCCCCGATAAAATCTCCTAACTCAGCTTTTGCATGTCCTCTATTAAGATAAGCATTAGAGTGATAGGGATGAGTCTTTATGAATTGAGAATAATAATCTATAGCATCTTTATATTTGCCAACTTTCGTTGAATTTAGTCCTTTACGAAATAATTCAAATACTGTAAAAGAATTATTTTCCCCGTAAGAGCCAATTTCTACATTAAGTACTTCATCAATAGGTATAGCAAAATTTAAGTTTTGTCCATCTGATACTGTTAATGTACTTATTCCTATTAACTCGCATTTGTCATTAACAACTGCACCACCACTGCTTCCCGGTGAAATACTTGCTGTCACCTGTATATAATTTTTACTTTGCTCATCGTAGCTTCTTAAGCCACTGATTATTCCTTCAGAGATTGTATTCTCGAAACCCATAGGGCTACCAATAGCATAAACACGTTGTCCAACTTTTAGTTTTTTTATATCTCCAGTTTTTACAGATGGAAATTTTTTCTCTTCTATCTTTAATATTAGAATATCCTTTTCCACATCAATACCAATAATATCAACATAAGGTATTTCATCATCTCCGTGCATTATTTCAAGTCTATCATTTCCAGATAAAATATGGTAATTAGTTACAACATAACCTTTATCATTAATAACAACACCACTTCCTTGAGCAGCTAATTCATCGGAATAATCGTAAGCAAGTATAACAACAACAGCATCTTTTACTTTTTCATATATTTTTTCTGCTGAAAGACTTTGGCTATAAATTTTGTTGGACAGAATAATGATGTTAATGGAAGAAATAATAAAAAGTTTGAAAAGATGAAAATTATAATTCTTTGGCATCTCTTTTACTTTCAGAAAAATTATTAAGGAACTTTTATAAATATTTTCAATAAAATTTTTCATATTCACTTTAGCACCTAACTATTAAGTAGCCTGCACCGTTTTGTTAATTAAAGAATACATTACTGCACGGCGCTGCATATATATATTCCAATTCTTTTGTTTTTCGCACATAATAACAATATTTTAAAATAGGGTCTGCATAATATCATTCCATCCGTTTTCAGTCTAACGGACTCTTTACTCCGAGCCCTCTATTTAAAACGCGAGTATAGATCATAGTCTTATTACCCAAATTTCTTTTTATGTCCTAATATCTTGGACTGAATAATTGAATTAATAAGTCCATTTGCTAACTGATTAAATGAGAGGAATATATTTATCATTAGTTGTTTTCCTTTAATTCCTATTCTAACCGAATGACCGGCGGCAATGTAAAATATTTAATTTTGAATGTCAAACGGATGATTGAATTTGTTACTGACATTTCTAAAGAGTTTTTTATACTGACATTTTAAAGGAGTTATTACATTCAAACGATCAATTGTACGTATTTACGAAAAAACTGCGATTTATGAAATATTTTTAATAATATTTTTTTCAGATAGCCCGTCACTTCAACAAGCTCGGTTACAGATTTAAATTCAATTATTAGGTCACCTTACGCAAAAAAGTAAGGCGTAAGGTGGGTTATTAATTATAATCCCAACTGCAATCCAATTAGAAAATTTCTTTCAGCAGCAGGGAAAAACTCTCCGCTAATTGCGTAGGCTGAATATAGATTATCAAATATATTGTTTACTTCCAAAAATATTTTAGAACTAGTGGCAGCATTAAAAATATTTGTCTGGTAGCTGATAAAAAAGTCGGCAGTAAAATACGCGTCGTTCTTGTTATCAACGTAAGTGACAAACCCCGGATAATCTGTGAGGTATTGTGTTAAACGGCTGTCATAGTTATCGCTGAAAAAATCGCCAACATACTTGCCTGATAATTTTGCAGTGAAACTTTTGTTGGAAAAACTAATACCAAAGTTTGAAAGTAAATCCGGAAACCCGCTAATTTTGTTTCCGCTTAAGTCGATAAAATTAATTCCATCAAGATAAAATTTTCCGCTGCTGATTTTATTATTGCTGTAAGAAATGTTCGCAAAGATTTCCATACCTTTTAAAGGTTTAACTCTGCCGGATAACTCCACACCGGCGTGAATTGTACGATCAACATTACCTGTAACCGGCTGACCGAAACGATCGAGCTGTCCGTTTTTAACAATTTCATTTTCAAAAAACATGAAAAATAAATTTAGTTCGGCGGAATAATTTTTTCCGTTCAAACTTGTTCCAAGTTCAAAGTCGTTCATTGTTTCAGGTTTAACGAGCGGCTCATCAAAATTATAAGTGCCATCATCTCTACGCACAAACTGCGGCACTTCGCCGCCGCTTGATTCTGCCGCATCATAATAATTTTTTAATCGCGGTTCGCGTGTAACGCGGCTGAAAGAGAGATATAAATTTTGCATTTCATTAAATCTATAGTTAATACCAGCCCTCGGATTTATGAAAACACCTTTAATTTCAAATTCGTTATTAAGATATTTTTCATTATCAATTTTGTAACGATGATAAGCAAGATGTAGTTCGCCAAGAAGATTTATTTTTTCAGTTAGATTATATGACTCCTGCACAAACCCGCTAAACATATCTTTCAAACCGTTGTAGTAGTAGTAGCGATATTCTTTGTCTGCTCCCGCCGGCAAATTTTCTGCAAAGTTAATACTTCCCCAATGTGTCGATTTATGAATCCGAACTTCTCCGCCAAATATCAATTTGCCACCGCTATGGTTTAAACTAAAACGTGGAATCCATCCGAACTGGTTATTCTCTACCATTGCACGGATTAAAGCATTACCGGGATTTTGTGAAGGATAAAATCCGTTCTCATTCGTCAACCTGAAATAACTTGTATCTGCCCATGACGCATCGTAATCAAAAAAGCCCTCGCCAATTACAAGGAACAATGCAGAATTAAATATTAAATTTTTATTGATGTTCCACTCATTCAGCAACTCATAATGCGGCTGTGAAAAGTTTTCAATTTCCACCGGGCGGCGTTGCAGTTTGTATGTGTAGCCATTAGCGTCCGCTTCCCAATAACTTAGATTTTCCCTCCGTAAATCTTTACTCTTCACTGCAAATTTGGGAAGTCCTGTGTACGCTAAACCATCAGCGACAGGACCACCGTAAAAATTAATTTGTGTGGTTAAATTATCGTCAAAACGAACGGCGGAAAGATGATACGAGTTAAATTTAACCCATGAAGAATTGCGATATCCGCTGCTTAATATTTGCCCTATTTTTGCAGATACTGAATATTTATTGGCGATCAATCCGCTTGCAAATGTTGCGCTGTATTTTCGTGTATTATAACTGCCGTAACTTGCGGATAATTTCACCTGCGGCGAATTAGAAAAAGTTGATGTGATAATATTTATAGAACCGCCTATGGCTGGATAACCAAACGCTCCTGAACCAGCGCCGCGCTGCACCTGAATCATTTCTGTGCTCGCAAGTAAATCGGGAAAATCGAGCCAGTAAACATTATGGTCTTCCGGTTCATTCTGCGGAATTCCGTTAATTGAAACGGCAATCCTTCGCTGATCAAATCCACGGATACTCAAATAATTATAACCAATTCCGTTTCCGCCTTCGGAATAAAACATGGTTGATGGTAGGGTGCTTAAAAATTCAGGGATGTCCTGGACAGTGTAATTTTCTTCAATATCACTACGCTTAATTGTGCTAAAGGTTATTGGTGTTATGCCTTCCTTACCAAGACTTGCTTCAACTAACACACTTTGCGAAGGAATAATTTTCGGTTGAAGATAAATTAAAATTTGTTGATTGATATTTGTGCTGCCTAGAATAGTAGTTTGCGAATTGTACCCCACAAAACTTACAATAAGCTCGTCATTCTGTTCAACTCCTGTTATTAAAAAATCTCCATTCCTATCGGTAGGGGTGCCGAGTGCTGGTTTAGCGTAAACATAAACATTTGCACCAGGAAGAGGTAGAAGTGTTTCTGCGTCAATAACTTTACCGCTAACATTATTCTGCGCAAACACTATTGCCGTCAAAAAAAGAAAAGGAACAATTAAATATTTCATTTTATTCTCCATAAATAAAAAAAGCCGTTTCACAAGTGAAACGGCAAATATTTAATTATTCCTTTAATAATCGATTTACTATTTGGCGTTTCCCTACGCTGGTATTATCCAGATCAGGTTAAAGGGTATTATCTCAGTTACGACAACGGGCGTAACACCCCTAACGGCTATTGGTTAAACAATAATTAAAGAACTTTAAAAATTCTAATTCAAAAATAATAAGTTTTTACTTTTAATCAATTTTAATTTTTTGCCCTGCAGTTATTTTATTACCGTTAATATTATTCAACTGTTTTAATTGATTAACGGTTTTATTATACTGAAGAGATATTGTATAAAGTGATTCACCTTTGCGAACCACATGCACTTTATTGCTTGAAGAATTTTTGATAGCAGGAGTTGGATCAGTTTTACCATCAGCTAAAATTTTTAGTTTTTGTCCGACTAAAATTTTATTTGAAGATAAGTTATTCCAGTTTCTAATCTGTGCGGCTGTAACTCCGTAAGCCTGTGCAATGCTGGAAACTGCATCTCCGCTTTTAACTTTGTAATTAATATACCCGTTTGTTTTTACTTCTTCTCTTACAGGGTTTTCGGTTCTGTCAGGGATATCGTTAATGTTCGCATCGGAATATATTTTTAATGTTTTGCCGGCGATAATTTTATTGCCGCTTATTTCATTCCATGCTCTTAAATCCGAAGCGGATACTTTATATCTTTCGGCAATTTTACCGATAGTATCATTGGGTTTAATCTTGTAATAATTAATGTTGGCAGAGTTCTTACTTGTTGCATCTCCGAGCGAGGGAACATCATTACCTGAATAAATTTTTAATACTTTACCAGCCAAAATTTTGTTCGATGATAAATTATTCCATCTGCGCACCATTGCAACCGGCACTCCAAATTTAGTTGCTATTTCACTAATAGAATCTCCCTTTTTTACTCTATACCGGAAAAGCGATTTATTAGATGCAATATCTCCATTCGATGTTTGGGATGTAGTTTTACCGCTAAATACTTTTAGTTTTGTTCCTGCATAAATTTTGTTCCCGGAAATATTATTCCATTCTTTCAAATCATTCAAACTTACACCGTAACGTGATGCAATTTTTCCAAGACTTTCGCCTCTTCTTACTCTATGGTAGACCAATGAGTTTGAGTTTTTAACAACACTATTTTTTGTAATGGATTTTTCAATTGGAGTTTGATTATCCAAACTTGCATAAAAATCTTTTTGTTCTTCAGGAACGTAAACGGTCAACTGCTGCCCGACGTTAATGGTGGTGGTGTATGGAATATTATTCCAATTTCTTATGTCGCTTACTCGTGCGCTAAACATATCAGCAATACCGAGAAGGTTGTCGCCTTTTTTAACTCTGTAATTTACAGGAGCAAATCCCTCGGGAATGCCGGCTGTCTTTCCTTCAATTTTTGTTATTGTCGCCTGTGTGTTAGATGCAATTTCTGTATTAAGATCACCCTCCGCTTCAACAGTTTCCACTTCGATGTTATTTTCATCAGTTACTTCGGCAATATTTGTGTTTGATTCACCATTTATATTTAAATATGGGGAAACGTAACCTTCCGTACCTTCCTCATCAGCTGTTTCAACATTAGTATTATATGCATAGTTATTATCCGAAAGATTGGAAACCGGAATTCTTAAGTTTACTCCTTTATACAATTTTGATTTGGTGGAAATGTTATTTGCATCAGCCAGATCAAACACAGTAACTCCATAAGTGTTGGCAATCTTGGCAAGAGATTCACCCCTTTGAACTACGTGAACAAGATAATTCCGTTTCGCTGTTTCAGGAATATTCTTCAAGTTAGCTGCAAAAAGCTCTACCTTGCCTCTTGGTATTTTTAAAGGATAACCGCCGTTAAAGTTCGCCGGTGTGCTTAACTGTGTCAATTCAGGATTCATTTCCTGCAACTGCTCCAGGGAAGAGCCAGCGCATTGTGCGAGGTAATTTAAATCTATCGCGCCGTCAACATTATGCGTGTCGTATTCATCCGGACGCTGGTATTGAATATCAGTGAAACCATATTTAGCTGGATCCATCGCAACCATACAAACAGCAATATATTGAGGAACGTAACTGCGTGTTTCCTTTGGCAGGTACTTCATCAATTTCCAAAAATTGTTTGTCCCCGATTTCCTTACTGCTCTTTGAATCCTGCCTTCACCGGCATTATAAGAAGCAAGTGCGAGATACCAGTCGCCAAGATTATTGTAAAGGTCTCTCAAATGCCTCGCGGCGGCGGTGGTTGATTTAACCGGGTCGCGTCTTTCATCAAAATAAAAATCTGTTTGAAGTCCATATAATCGTCCTGTAGATTTTATAAACTGCCATAACCCGACTGCGCTAGCCCATGAACGAGCAGTGGGATTAAGCCCTGATTCTACCATACTTAAATATACAAGCTGCTGCGGAACACCTTCCTGCTGGAAAATCTTGGACATCATAGGAAAGAAACGACCGCTTCGTTCAAGCCACGCTTGCATATGTTTTCTCCCTTTACCCGTAAAATATTCAACCCATTGTTCAACTACAGGATTTACTTCAAGCGGAACATCTGCGGGAATAATGACCGGAGTGTAATTTTCGGCGCCATCTTCAGTGGCTACTTTAATTTCGGGCATGGTTTTACCCATCCATTCTTCCAACGCTGCAAATGAAACATCAACGGGAAGCTCGCTTAATCCGTCAACGAAAGTTTTGTAATCTTCTAGTATTGACTTTTCGAGTTCTACGTAAGCTTCATTTTGATCAATGCCGGGATAATAACTGAGGTTATTTATTATCCTAAGGGCGGACTCGTAATTTTCGACTGTTTCATTAGTACTGTTGGCGTCCTGTTTTGCCAGAGCAGAAACGTAAAACTGACGCGCTTGCTCAAGCATTTCGGAAACAATCCCGCTCTTGGGTGATTCTTCTGCCGAATCTTTGGAGCTATCTTTGGCTATTTCGTTGTTCGTTCCGCAAGATGTTGCCATAAGAGCAAACAACGAAGAAGCAATGAAGAGTAATAAAGATTTTTTCATGCAATCTCCAATAATTTTAATTTGTAAATCAATATAAAAACTTATTAATTATTTATCAAGTATTTAGTTATATGAAATGAGTTAACTAATTGAATATCAATGAATTAACATTTAAAATATTCTCAAAGCGGAATATTTCCATGTTTTTTCCCAGGATTTTTATCCACTTTGGTTTTTAATAGTCTAAAGGCGTTAATCAACTTTATTTTAGTATCCTTAGGTTCAATAACATCATCGATGTAACCCCGTTCTGCCGCCACAAAAGGATTTGCAAATTTTTCTATATACTCGTTTAATTTTTTCTCAATTTCAGCCGCCGGGTTTTCTGCTTTAGAAATTTCTTTTTTAAAAATAATCTCTACAGCGCCCTTTGGACCCATCACGGCAATTTCGGCTGTGGGCCAGGCAAAATTAAAATCGCCACGGATATGTTTGGAATTCATAACATCGTAGGCGCCGCCGTATGCTTTGCGCGTTATAACCGTTATTTTTGGTACAGTGGCTTCACAAAAGGCATAGAGTAATTTTGCGCCGTGTCTAATTATACCATTCCATTCCTGTTCAGTGCCAGGTAAAAATCCAGGAACATCCACAAGAACAAGCAACGGAATATTAAATGAATCACAAAAGCGAACGAACCTTGCGCCCTTTACCGATGAATTAATATCAAGAACGCCTGCAAGAACTTGCGGCTGATTTGCAACAATACCAATGGGCATTCCTCCGATTCTTGCAAATCCTACGATGATATTTTCAGCATAATTTGAATGAACTTCAAAAAAATCTTCTTCATCTACTAGAAGATTAATAATTTCCCGCATATCGTAAGGTTTGTTAGCATTATCCGGAATTACGAAATCCAGTTTTTCTTCAGGAAGTAATTCGTCAAGGTTGAACTCATGTTCTGCAGGTTTATCCTTGTAATTTAAAGGTAAAAAACTGAGCAGCTTTCTAACACTTAAAAGAGTTTCTATTTCATTATCTAATATAAAATGAGCTACTCCGCTTTTAGCTGCGTGCGTTTCAGCGCCGCCCAATTCTTCAAAACTCACATCTTCGTGAGTAACTGTCTTTACAACATTCGGACCGGTTACGAACATATAGCTCGAGTTTTTAACCATAAAAACAAAATCTGTAATCGCAGGAGAATAAACCGCTCCGCCGGCACAGGGACCGAGTATGACGGAAACCTGTGGAATAACACCACTTGCAAGAGTGTTAAGGAGAAAAATATCTGCATAGCCGCCGAGACTTACAACGCCTTCTTGAATTCTCGCACCGCCGGAATCGTTTAATCCGATAACAGGTACGCCAATTTTCATGGCTATTTTCATAACCTTGGCTATTTTTTCAGCATGCGCTTCTGATAAAGAACCACCGAAAACAGTAAAGTCCTGGCTAAAAAGTGCGACCGGTCTTCCGTCAATTTTAGCAATTCCGGTTACAACACCATCGCCGGGATATTTTTGTTTATCAAGTCCGAAATCTTTTGCCCTATGCTGAACAAACATATCAAGTTCATCGAAACTGCCTTCATCAACAAGCAGTTCAATTCTTTCACGTGCAGTTAATTTGCCTTTCTGGTGCTGAGCAGCTATTCTGTCTTCGCCGCCGCCAAGTAAAGCATTTTCCTTTTTCTTAGAAAGCAGTTTTATTTTATCCTGCACTGTTATCCTTAATAATGTATTTTAAAATTGATTGCAAAAATCTTATACTTTTGATTGCCGGCATCACCCATCAAACATAAATATTTATACTATTTAGCATCTTTTCATTTCTGAATAACTTTTCAATTTGATTTGTATAATCCGATATTTTTTGTGGAATTTCTTTTTGATCAATATTAAGCGTGCCAAAAATAGTTCCGGGATTATTTTTCATCAAAAACACTTTTGTTGATAGTCTTAGAACTTCATTAACATTAGTTGATGCAAGCAAGAATGAAACTTCCTTTTTTTCGTTTATATTTTTAAGGAGCTTATATAATTCCTCCCTGGTTTCTTCGGTCATCTTTTTAAAGCAGTCATCAATAAGAATTAATTTTGGTTCGGCAGAGAGAGCACGCGCTAATGAAACACGGAAACGAAAACCATTGCTCTTATTGGCAGGAAAATAATCTTCATAACCTGAAAGACCTACGAGTGATATAAAATGCTCTGTTTGCAGTTTTTTTGTTTTTTGCATTCCGCTAATTTTCTGTTCTAAAAGTATGTTCCCCTTAACGTCTAACCAGGGAAATGATGAAGGATTTTCTGGAATATATGCAATTCCCTTGCCACATTTGTCATATATTTTTTCAAAAAGTTTAATTTCGCCGTTGTGCTTAACTTCAAGCGCAGCAATGGTTTTTAATAAGGTTGTTTTCCCCGCTCCATACGGAGCAAGAATTGATGTGAAGGAATCGACTGAATTTATAGTAAAATTTACATCTGTAAGTATTAGTTGCCTGGTACCGGAAAATCCTTCCACATGCTTCGAAACATTCTTTACCTGAAGTAGATCCATCAGTTCAATCTCCAGTTAAAAAACTTTTTTTGTGCAAGTTTGATTAGCAGTGTTCCGAGATATATTATTACGCCGGTAAGCAGTGCATTCAGAAAAATTGCGGATAGATCACGATAGAGTAAAGCATCTTTAAATATTACCCCTATGCCAAGCCCGCCTTTGATAAATTCAAATGCAATTAATATAAGCCATAAATACAAATGAAGCTTGAACAAATGTTTAAATAATTCCGGCTGAATTAATTTCCAAACAATATTTTTTGTTACGAATAATTCATCAGCGCCAAGAGAACGGATACTTGAAATATATTCATCCGGCAGAGTTTTTAGCTCTTTATTAATCTTAATGACAAGTGATAAAAATGCCGTACAGAAAGCAAAAATAAATTCAATAAATTCTGAATCGGGAAACCAATAAATTAAAAATAGACCTAAAACTAATCCCGGGACGTAGTGCGAAAACCATTCAAGCGACAGAGTAAAATGGAACAGACTATTGGTGCTCTTAATTGCCGGGAGAAATAATCTTACAAGGAAATAAGCCGCAAGAAGTGAAATGTAAACGGAGCCAACAGTCGATAAAAGATTGAACAAAAAATTGTAATCGCTCCACAAAGCGCCCGCAGAGTCGAACACAATTGAAGGTTTTGGTAGAATTTTATTTACAGGGAATATAAATTCGAATAGAATTATCCACAGCACAAAATATACGGCAGGATAAATCCATAAATATTTATTCGAATTTTTATATGTCATATAAAAGCATAACTTTTGGTTAACAGACTAACCCGTTTCCGGATACAAACAAACGTAGTATCAAGCTTCTCGATCAGAATTAATTATTTGAATGAAAATAAAGCTACAAACGCAGCTATGATAATTTTAGGTTAAAGGAAAATTAATTTTACACACATTCTATTAGAAAATTAAATTTCATTCTGAATATATTGAACAATTTTTTTACTATCAATAAGAAATTTCTTGTTAATATTGTTTTTGTCCTCTAATAAACGGGTTATATTTTTTCTCGTCGCCTATCGTGCTAGATTCCCCGTGCCCAGGATAAATTTTCACATCATCGGGAAGTGTATATAATTTTGTTTTTATTGAGTTCAGAAGAGTTTTAGAATCGGCGCCCCATAAATCTGTTCGTCCTATGCTGCCTTCGAACAATACATCGCCGGTGAAACAAATTTTTTCTTCTTCAAAATAAAAGCAATATGCTCCGGGTGAATGCCCTGGCGTAAAGAATAAAATGGGTTGAACCTTGCCGAGTTTCAAGACAGTATTTTCTGTTAGGTATTCGCCAGGTTCTGGAAGCGCACCTAATTCTATTCCGAATAATGATGCTTGTGTCTTTCCGTTTTGTAACAGTGGTTCATCTTCCTTCGGAATAAAATATTTTGGTTTATATTTATCAAACACGAAATTGCAGCCCATGATATGGTCGATATGGCAATGTGTATTAACCATAAATTTAATGGTTAAATTATTTTTTGAAATAAATGAACTTAATTCTTCCTCCTCAGATTTATTCCCGCAGCCCGGATCAATAATCATTGCTTCGCCGGATTGTTCATCCCAAACTACAAATGTGTTTTCAGAAAAAGTGTTAAACACAAACTTTTTAAATTTTATCATCTTACTGCCGAAAATTTCTCTTTACTCTTTTAAATATTTTTTTTGTGTAACTGCTGAAGTTATCTTTTGTCTCTTCAATTGAATCGCCGCCAAACTTTATTAGAAAATGTTTTGCTACAACCCATGCTAACATCGACTCGGCAATAACCGCACAAGCAGGAACTGCAACAAAATCGCTTCTCTCGCGCCGGGCATCTACTTTTTCCATAGTACTTAAGTTTATGCTTTCAATCGGACTCATTAATGTTGCGATAGGTTTCATTGCTGCTCGAATAATTACGGGGAGACCCGTCGTGATGCCGCCTTCAATTCCGCCGGCTCTGTTAGTTTTCCTGCTTAATGTTTCGCCAACTTTTATTATTTCATCATGCGAAGCTGAGCCAAATGCATCAGCCAATAAAAATCCCATTCCAATTTCAACCGCTTTAACAGCATTGATGGACATTATTGCCTGTGCAATATCTGCATTGAGTTTTGTATCGTATTGAATGAAGCTGCCAATACCGGCTGGCAAACCGGTTGCCGCTGCAACAAAAGTACCGCCAAGCGTATCCCCCCTTTTTTTTGCAAGTTTTATTTTGTTTATAATTTTTTTCTCCTGCTCAAAGTCAAGCACCCGCACTTCGCTCTTATCCGATTTTTCCGAAAGTGACATTGCTTTGAAATTTTCTTTGAAGTTATTTTCAAATAAAGTTTGAAGGAGATTATTTTTAGAATATATCCCCCCAATTGATTCGACATAACTTCCGATTGTAATTCCAAATTCTTCCAAAAATTTTCTTGCAATAGACCCGGCTGCAACTCTTGCAGCGGTTTCCCTCGCACTCGATCGTTCGATAGAATTACGAATATCATTAAAATTATATTTTGTCACACCAACTAAATCTGCATGCCCGGGTCGCGGGATTGTTATTTTTTCAGCATTCCCGGTTCTTTTTTCCGATGACATAACTGCTTTCCAATTTTCCCAATCGTTGTTTTTAATTAACAGTGAGATTGGAGAGCCCAAAATTTTTCCTAATCTAATTCCTGATAATATTTCAACTTTATCCGATTCAATTTTCATTCTTAAACCGCGCCCGTAGCCGGTTTGGCGGCGTTTTAAATGGAAATTAATATAGTCTTCCTCAATGCATAAGTTAGAAGGGAATCCTTCAACTATTGTTGTTAAAGCTTTGCCGTGTGTTTCGCCGGCGGTTAAAAATCTAATCATTATTCATCATTATAATGTTTGAAATTTTAGGGCAAATATAAAAATAACGCCCGTTTGTTATGGGGTTACGAATAACTTTATTTCGAAAATAATACATCTTCTAATAAACAAAACTGATGTTAATTCAACTTAACGAGTGTTCTTTTTCCACTGGAATTAATCTCGAGACGATAGGCAACCATGCCGGCTTGTTTCCGAGGATTGAGACCTTTTTCAACACCTCTACCTCTAAAACGGATACGCGTGCTATTTCCAGCCGTTTGAATAACGTACGTACCATTAGCATTTGATTTTAACGCATCTGGTATTTTGTAATTTTTAAAGGAACGCCCACCGCCACCCTGATCGGATGATGATATAAAATAAGTATAAGCTTTGTCACAGATGTTATTTAAATCTACAATTACAGCATCACGATTAGAAGATTCAGCCTGACTCTGAAACAGTGAGATGCCGACACTTATCGCTATTGCTGCTAAAATAGTTCCAAGCACAATTAGAAGTAATTGTTTAGTGCCCATTTCAGTGCATCCTCGTTATTAGTAAATTTCAATTTCATCTTCCTTCAATCAAATCAAGCCAATTTCTTAAAGCTAATTCGTCAAGCGACTGAATAACCTCTTTAGAAATATTTTTAGGGAGAGGGAAATACTCAACCATCCTCTTAAATACGAACCGCCTGTTATCATCATTAACCCGTCTTAACAAATTCCATAATGTGATGCCGTCTTCAAATTTTAGTATGTTTAATAAATTTTGGATAAACGACTTATTGTTGAGATTATTACTTAACAACCTTACCATTTTTCTAACGGAATCCGGCGCATCCATTCTGTATGGAATACCGACATGCTCTTTGGTTGAGCTACATTCAGAGCGCTCATTCAGCAAACTATATTCATCTCCATTTTCCATTTCGATGTAACCCAACTTACAAGTTACAATAAAATTACTTTCATTAATAACATTAATTGTAGCCTCAGATCCCAAATCATAAATATCTGCACCTGATAAAATAATTTTAAACACGTTCGCGTCATCTTCAGAAAAGATGTTCAGTTTACCCTTTATAATTTCTAATCCTAAATTTTTATCAATTGATGAACGTGATATCCGGGTTAAATCACCAGCTATTATAATTCTCTTTGGAGATGTTTTTATCTTTACTCGCGAATTTGCGCCGGTGCTAATCTCATCGCCGGGCTGAAATGAAAAATTTGAAGTTACTGGTTTCCCATTTAAAAATATTTCTCCGGTCAAAACCTCTGAGTTCCAGGTTTCAGCGTTTTCAAAGATACCTGAATAATTGTTATAACCGAAAACAAGAAGAATTACCGCAAGAACGACAAGACCTATCCGGAACAGCGAGTAATTAAATAATGAAACTAATGGTTTAACAAATTTTCGCTTAGAAGCAGCAGGAATTATTATCTCGCGCGTTGCATTTTTTATGTTGTGTTCTTCACGAAAATATTTATCAACCGTGGGGTGTTCTTCGGTGACGGTCTTTTCTTTTTGATGTAATTTGCTATTTATTTCGTCCCAAAACTCTTTTTCAATGTCCACTTCTGCATCAAGCTTGCTAGCGCTATCAACTAACTTCTTATATGAATCGAAGTTCCTTTTACAATAAGAGCATAATAATAAATGATTTTCAAAATCACTCTTTTTTTCGGGTTGAAGTATTTTATCGTTGTATTCAACAATAGTTTTCAAATCAACTTCACACTCAATTTCTAAATCAAGTAAATTTCTACTCGCTTCAACAAGAGAGTTGAAAATAACTGGTTTTGAACTGCCCAATAAATCTGCAGTTTCATCCAACGAATAATCAAGAACATAACGAAGCACGAATGCAGTTCTTTGCTCGATAATAAGGCTAATAATTTTTTTGTCGAGTCGGGAAAGTTTCTTCGGAATAACAATTTCACCCGGTGTTTTGACAGTTCCCTCTTTTGTTATCTTTCTGATTTTAACAAGAGAATAATGCACAGCAAGCCCGAATAGCCAGCCGAAATAGGATATCTGTTTAGGCATAGAAGAAAAATTATAGTACGATTGAACAAAAAGCTCTTTTGTATATCTCGAAGCAATTTCCTCATCTCCTAAAAGTCTTAAAAGTATTGTGAAAATTTTTTTGTGGTTAAAATTATAAAGTTCATGGAAAGCATTAACGTTCCCTTTTTGGGCTTGAATAACAAGATTTTTACTGTACTTATTTTCTGTGAAATTTGCTTTACCCATTGCCGTAACTGGTTTAAAGAAAAAATGAAATCGTTAATTGAACTTTAATAAATTGAGAGTAGTAAAATTCATTCTTCAAGATGAACAGTATTTGTCGGCAAGTTTCTTGAAGTATTGAATTTTAAGATTAATATAAGAATAGAGGGAGTAATAATCAATTTGCCGATATATTGCATCATAGAATATTAGAGTTTCTGCAAAATAGCTTCTCTGTCATTTCGAAGGAGTCTTCTGCCAAAGGCATTCCTTTGGGAGACTGAGAAATCTCTTAAGAACATGAGATTTCTCCCTTCGGTCGAAATGACATTAACCTGAAAAATTTATTTTGCAGAAACTCTATTAAACAAAAAAAACGCCCGTTTGATAGGGCGTTCTTTTAAAATTTATTTTAACAATAAACTTACTCTTTAGGTATTCGAAGTCCTGAAAATCTGCTCTGACCTTTTAAATCCTGAACTTCAAGAAGAATAGCTTCTCCATTTTTAGATTCAATCAATTTTTTAAACTCATCAACGTTTTTTATTTTCCTTTTATCAGCACTAACTATTACAAGTTTTTCAAAAAGCTGTTGGTCGGCAGCTTTGCTGTATGGTTTAACTGCGGAAATCATAACACCGTCATCAACTTTGTATTGGGTTTTCTCCTGGCTCGTTAAGTTTCTAACAGTCAAACCGATGTTACTAAATTCGGCTGTTGTCATCGAGGATTCTTTTTCAGCATTATTTTTTTTGCTGTCTGCAACAGGTTCTACTTTTGTATCCGCGTCCCTTGACTTTAGTGTAACAGTACGGCTTATTTCTTTCCCGTCGCGCCACAAAACAAGTTTTATATCCGTGCCGGCAGATTTTCTTGCAACATAACTTTGCAATTCGTTTGGTTCATTAACATCACGCCCATCAATGGATAAAATAATATCGCCTTTTTTAATATCCGCATTTTCAGCAGCTCCGCCTTGAACTATCGCTTGAACAATTATCCCTCTCGGTTTATCCAAACCGAGAGATCTGGCAAGTGCATCGTCAACCGGACCAATATTAACGCCTATATAACCGCGGCTTACTTTACCGTGAGCAATTAAATCTTTAGCGACTGCTTTTGCAAGATTAACAGGAATTGCAAAACCATAACCGATGTAAGTTCCTGTTCGTGATGCTGCTATTGCAGAGTTAACGCCAATAACAGCACCGCTTAAATCAACAAGTGCTCCGCCGCTGTTCCCCGGATTGATTGCCGCATCTGTTTGAATAAAATCTTCAACCCCGTAACTGTCAGTTATTAATTGCAAGTTTCCTCTGCCTATTGCACTAACAATTCCCGCTGTAACTGTAGAAGATAGTGAAAGCGGATTGCCGATTGCCATAACCCACTGCCCTACTTTTAAATTATCGGAATCACCAAGATAAGCTGTTGGAAGATTATTTGCGTCTATTTTTATTACAGCTAAATCTGTTAATGGATCTTTTCCAACTACTGTGGCGTCGTATGTTCTTTTATCGAATAGACCGACTGTTACCTTCGTTGCGTTTTCGACGACGTGATTGTTGGTAATAATGTAGCCATCATCCGAAATTATAATTCCGCTGCCTGAACCCTGCTGTTCTTTTGGCATATCCTTAAATGGGAAGAAGAATAAATCTCCATGCGGATTTTCAACTTCGGAAAGAACGCGTATCTGAACTATTGTGGGAGTTACTTTTTCAGCAACTTCTATAAATGCTTTACTGAATGAAGTAGCATCCGCATCTAAGTTGACGGGTGGATTTGGAGCGCCAAGGTTTATATCTGCATAACCGGGTCTGACGAGACCAAAACCGGATACCAAGATTGCGCCAAATAAGATTCCGACAACTACTAAGGCAAATGCACCTAAAACATTTTTATATTTCATATTTTCCTCCAATGCTTAAAATTGTGTTTGTTATTCTTTTGCTGCATTGCTGCATCTGTAACAATTGTTTTTATTGATCCTCACTTTTACTTAAATAGTTGTAAGCTCGATAATCCTTTGAAATCGGGGACATGATATCTAAGATATTTTTCTAAATAACCAAGCGCTTTGTTAATAGTTTCAACTTTCATGTTCTCTATTTTTTCATTGTGTTTTAGACAAAAAAAAAGGTGGAAAAGTTCCGCATCAAGAAAAAAAGATTGTATGTGTTCATTCTTACAGTTGCTGCACAAAATGCCCAAATCGAAATTGTATGCTAAGTCCTTCTGTTGTAGGTCTATTTCGCCGCATGAATAACATTTATCAATCTGAAATTCGTAACCAATAACTTCCAAAAAAAATAAAAAGAACCGCCCGAAAAGGATACCGCTGTGGTTGTTCGATGAATTATAAAGTTCGAGGATTCTCACTATTCCCTTAAATAGTCTTTCATTTGTTTCATGATCGGGAATTAAAGATTTGGTTAATTCGAGCACTGCATACGCATACTGAAGTTTGTCGTAATCTTCCTTGATACGGGGGTAATGCGCTATAATATCAGCTCCGGAAATTAATTGCACATCGCGTGTGTCTTTATTGTAAATAATTACGCTTAAATAATTGAGCGGGTCAACTATGCTGCCCATTTTTGATTTTGGTGAGCGCGCGCCTTTAACTATTGCCGTGAGCCTCCCTTTTTCTTTTGTAAAAAGATTGACGATGATGCTCGTATCGCCGTAGTTGATTTTACTCAAAACAATTGCTTCAGTTTTAAGGATCTGGCTCATCTTAAAAAATTATACGGGGAAAAATAAACTTGTTCGTCAGTAATAATTCCTCTAATTAAATGCGAAGGAGTAACATCGAAGGCGGGAGTGAATGCTTCGTAATTTTCAGAGGTTATCCGGTTTCCGTTTATCGAAAGTAGTTCAAGTTTATTGCGAAATTCTATTTTTATATCTGCGCCGCTAATAGTTTTTCTATCGATGGTTGTAGTTGGCGCGGCTATATAAAAAGGGATGTTATGAAAATTACAAAGCACAGCAAGAGCATAAGTTCCAATTTTATTTGCAGTATCGCCATTCAATGCAATTCTGTCCGCTCCTGTAACCACAAGATCAATTTTACCCTGCTGCATTAAAACTGCGGCGCAGGAATCAGTTTGGATGTTAAACGGGATGTTATGTTTTTCAAGTTCAAATGCGGTTAAACGGCTGCCTTGAAAAAGCGGGCGTGTTTCATCCACAAAAACCATATTTATCAAACCATGCTCACTGGCGGTTTTAATAACATTGAATGCCGTTCCGTCCCCAGCAGTTGCGAGCAATCCTGTATTGCAGTGTGTTAATACATTCGCCTTTTTTGTAAATAATGGGAGAGCATTTAAACCAATCAAACGGCACTTTTCTTTGTCGGCTGAGTGAAGATTTTTCGCTTCACTTAAGAGAAGCTGATACATATCATCATCATTCTCTCTTGTTTCAAAAATTGTTTTAAGATGATCGAGCGCCATAAAAAGATTTACAGCCGTTGGTCTTGTTGATGATAATCGGTTATAGGCTTTGTAAAATACTTCTTCAACATTTTGCGATTTTATATTTTTAAGAGAAAGCGCCAAACCGTATGCAGCAGATACTCCTATTAATGGTGCGCCCCTAACTTCAAGCTTCTCAATTGCAACGGCTATTCGTTCATAATCTTCAGTTGCTACATAAACCTCTTGATGAGGTAGTTTTGTCTGGTCGAGAAATATAAACTTATCATCCTCAAACTTTATTGAAAAATAATTAATCGTTCTCATCAAACTTTGATAAAGTTAAAAACTCGCGATAACGGTCTTGTACTCTTAAATAACTTAAATCTTCTATCCCCTTTGTGCTAAAGTTTTCAACACAAAAAGAAGCCAAAGCGCTGCCGTAAATTACAGCACGCTTCATTGAAGCTGGACTTAAATCCTGGCATTTGTGAAGGTAGCCTATAAATCCGCCTGCAAAGCTATCGCCTGCACCTGTAGGGTCGTTAATCATTTCCATAGGATAAGCTGGCGCCGAGAATATTATATCTTCCATAAAAAGGAGAGCGCCGTGTTCGCCTTTTTTAATGATGAGAATCTCCGGACCCATCTCTCTTATTTTTTTTGCTGCTTTAACCAGGTTGGCTTCCTTTGCAAGCAGGCGCGCTTCGGAATCATTAATGATAAGAACATGCACTCGTGGCAAAACTTTCATCAAATCATCTTTTTTCCCGTCAATCCAGTAATTCATTGTGTCGCACACAACAAATTTCGGTTTTACCATTTGATCAAGCACTCTTGCCTGCAATACAGGATCGATGTTGCCAAGGCAGACAAAATTTGCTCTGCAGAATTTTTCGGGAATAATGGGATCAAATTTCTCAAAAACATTTAGCTCGGTAAATAGAGTATCTCTCACATTCAAATCATAATGATACTTACCAGACCAGCGAAATGTTTTTTCTCCCTGAACTACTTGAAGACCTTCGAGGTCTACGTTGTGTTCCGAGAGAAGATTGATGTAACGAGTTGGAAAATCTTCGCCAACAATTCCAACGAGATATACCGGACCTGTAAAATAACTTGCAGCAAGAGAAATATAAGTTGCTGACCCGCCAAGCGCATCTTCAACTTTATCAAAAGGTGTGGCTACAGTATCCAGCCCAACAGAACCTACGACCAATAAGCCCAAGAGAGACTCCAATAATTATTATGAAATTGAGAGGTGTTAAAATAAATAAAATTACATGAATTGGCGAATGAATTAATAAATTTAGGAGTGGATTGTAAAAAGTCATTTATGACGTTCGCTATTGTCAATGGTGAACGGATAACGCTCTAATAACGTTTCATACCGGGCTGATTAATTAATTCTGATCCGAAGTAAATATTGCATTTAAATAAGATTATCCGCAATATTGCGTAAAGAATTTTGTTATGCCCAATGCTATGACGAATGTGCTTCGTAGATATCTTTACTGAAAAATTTTACTTTTGTTAAATGGAAATAACTGGAAAAATCACTGGAATTAAATACAAACTTTTTCTAACGAACGAGTTAAAACAAATTGACGCTCGCAAGTTTAACATCAACAACGTTCCGACCGCTTGCATAATCAAGGACGGCAAACACAGTTTCGCAATCTCAAAATGGGTTTCACCCAAGCGGACACGCTCTTACCCTTACGAGAGAGTTTACAACACGCTGAACACTTCCAAAAAGATTACAGTAATTCCCATCGTCAAAGACGAAGGCGCCGCGGGCAACAGAGATTTTCTGCAATGGGACACCATTTCATTAATGTCCTTGCTTGATGTTTATGTAATTTTCGCTTACTACAACAAAGCGGACAGAGTTGAAAACAAAATCAACAACCAGCAGTTTGATAACAAATATGTTCTTCAAAAAATAAGAGAGATAAAAGAGTACCACAGTTCTGCTTTACATTGGAACATTAACGAATTGAAAACAAATTTTCATACTATTTTAAAGAACGTAGTTTTATCCTACGGACAAATTGAAAAGAAAACAAAAGTTCCATTGCACGGGATAAAAGGACTTCAAAACTTTCAAGATAAAATCGGGGCTGATGTTTCCTTATTTATGGAATTTTCAAGGGGCAAAGCATTGAAAGCACAAGCGAGGGAGTTTTCCACAAGACAGCCGAAAGAAAATCTAACAACTTTCAGCAAAGCGAAAATCACCATTACAAATTATCTGGGTGGAAATTACTTTTTTACAGTTGATGAGATAATTGTGACAAAAGAAAAATTGTTTTTGCTTGAAGGCAAGCATAGCGTAAAAGCTTTACTTCCAAGCAAAGGAGATATAAAAGATGGATTATTAAAAATGATTTTATACTGCAACCTTGTTGAAACAAAGGTGGACGAGAAAGAAATAGAGTGCCGACCAATTTTGGAATTAACATCAACAAAACTGGTAGGGCAAATAACATCCAATTCATCTGAAACGGAAATTTCAGATTTCTTTTCTGGCAATGCTTTCAACGAAGGACAAAAACAAACTATTAAAAAACTTTTTCAAGAAACAAAAAGCAATAACTTTAAGGTAAATATTAAGCACGAAAGTTTACACCGTCTATGATAAAAAGTCCGTTACGATACCCCGGTGGGAAAAGTAGAGCAGTAGATCTAATCTCTACACTCGTTCCAGAGTTTGACGAATTCCGAGAGCCGTTTTTAGGTGGCGGTTCTATTTTTATTTATCTAAAACAAAAATTTCCAAAGAAAAAATTTTGGGTGAATGATTTATATTGTAATCTGTTTAAGTTTTGGGAAATGTGTCAGAAAGACGTCAATGCCGTAATTGACAAAGTTTACGAATGGAGAAACCAATTTGCACATGGAAAAAAATTACATAAATTTCTCACCGACAACATTTCCAATTTTAATGACTTGGAAAAAGCAGCCGCCTTTTTCATCTTCAACAGAATTACTTTTTCGGGGACAAGCGAAAGCGGTGGCTACAGCGAACAAGCATTTCACGGAAGATTTACCGAAAGCAGTATTAACCGACTGAAAAAATTTGGTGAAGTAATCAAGGGAACAAAAATAACAAACTACGACTTTCAAAAAGTAATTGAGAAAGACGGAGACAATGTTTTCATCTTCTTAGACCCGCCTTACTTCTCTGCCGCAAAATCTGCACTCTATGGTAAGAACGGAAACTTGCACAAAGGTTTTAACCATATTCGTTTTGCCGAGACAATGAAGAGCTGTAATCATAAATGGCTCATCACTTATGATGATAGTGATTATATCAGACAGTTGTTTTCATTCGCCAATATTATTCCGTGGGACTTGACTTATGGTATGCGTAACCAGACAGACACGTCCAACCAAAACGGAAAAGAACTTTTTATTTCCAACTTCTTGACAAAATTGCCGGGACAACTTGCAAAGGAGCAACAGTATCTTTTGTTTGAACCAAAAATAAAATATGGAAGGACAAAAAAGAAGCACTGGGCATAACACAGACTTTGCGCAAGCGGGGCTAACGAATAAAATAAAAATATGCGCAAATAATTTATCTTTGTGATGGCGTACAAAAAAGTAATTACTAATCGCCCACTTCGCCATGCCCGAAAACGTTTTGCGTCACGCAAGAAAACTCTAATGTAAATTGAATATCTAAATTGAGGTACAATGATATGAAAACTAAACAATGGTATGAATCCTTGTTTGAAAATTATGGAGTGAAATATGATAATGAAATTTTCACTCAAGGTACATTAGGTGAGTGCGATTTTATCGAATCAGAAATAAAATCAGACAAGTCCTTGAAGATATTGGATGTTGGCTGTGGAACAGGTCGACATACAATTGAATTATCGAGACGGGGATATAATGTTACCGGAATTGATTTGTCAGAGAGTCAGCTGGCAAGGGCAAAAGAGAAGGCTGAAAACAATAATTTAATAATTGATTTTCAAAAACAAGATGCCCGGAATTTGACTTTTACTAATGAATTTGATGTCGCCATTATGCTTTGCGAGGGAGGATTTCCATTGATGGAGACTGACGAGATGAATTTTGAGATACTGAAAAGCGTTTCAAAATCACTAAAAGAACATGGCAAATTTATATTGACAACCTTGAATGGATTATTTCCGTTATACCATTCTGTTAAAGAATTCTTTGCATCAACTACCGAGGATGGAAATGCTGCATACCGAAATAATACTTTTAACTTAATGACATTTCGTGACCACAACACAACTGAATTTGAAGATGACTTTGGAAATAAAAAGACACTTGAATGCAACGAAAGGTATTATGTCCCCAGCGAAATAGTCTGGTTATTAAAATCTCTTGGATACATAAAAATTGACATCTATGGAGCAAGGCTTGGTGCGTTTTCAAGAAATGACAAATTAACAACCAAAGATTTTGAGATGCTTATAATATCTGAGAAATGAAAATGCAAAAAATTCACGAACCACAACATCCTGTATAATAAATTGGAGTTTTAGTGGTTAATCAAACGTTCTGCCCTGCAGCAGCGTTTGTTTCGTGTGATACTTACAAAGCCCGCAATCCACCATGTTTCATAGCGTAATCAGTTAAGTGCAATCGCAAGACTGACTTTATTCAAAAAATATTTGTTGTTTTTTGTTGAAAAGGTTGAATAATGAGTTTAGCAATTTCTAAAAATACTATGCATATTAGATTGACAGAAGAGCGATGGCGTGATATATAAGCAAGGCACGCGGAGATTGCTGATTACGATTTTATCACCCTACCTCTAAATGGATAAAATTCCCTCTTAGTTCAATCACCCGAAAGAAGCTTTTTAAGTTCTCTTACACGAGCTAATCTATCCTCAAGTTTTTCGGTTTGAGATTCTGTGAGTCCTTTTATGCTTAGTATATCATTACAAAATGAAAGAGCTAATTTATAATTTCCAAGATGTTGATGCTGTTGTGCAATAATATGTTTTAAAATAATTTCTTGTATAAGATTGTTTTCCTGCATATAAGAGTTTAAAAGCGAGGAATAAATTTCTATCGATTTTTGTCTGTTATATCCCTCGTAAGCGCGGGCATAGCCCCATTTAAAGAATCGTGAGTCGGGATATTTTTTAATAACCTCCTCTGATATTCTTACGGCATTTTTATATTCCTTACTGTCTATGTAAATCCACTGGAGAGTATATGCCGCAAGGTAAGTGTTATACGAAGTTTTCGAAATAGCTTCTTCAAGTAAAGCAATGCCTTCGCTTTTTTCGTCACTAAAGAGAGAAAGCCAGCTTGCAATTTCAGTTTTACGGGATTTCCAATACTTATAAGCGCCGATGGCAGTATATGCTTCGTAAAAAGACGAATCAATTTCAATACATTTTTCAAAATTGGAAACACAACTAAGACCGTTGGAAAAAGCTGATAACCAATTCCCATCAAGCGCTTTGAAATATGCATAATAACCTTCCGCCAAAGCCAGCATATATATATTCCAAACATTGTTCTCATCTTTGTCGACAAGTTCTTCTGCTTGTTCAATGGCACCGAGAAGGTTTTTTAAAATAAATTCCGAATTATAATCTCCAGCCTGATCATATGAACGAGCGATTTCATTAGCAGCAAGATAAATTTTCCCAAGAGGGTTTTTAGGGTAATTGTTATTTAATTTAATAAAATATACCTGTGCTTCATCAAATTTTTGAATGATGAGATTATCTATCCCCTTTTTCATTAAACTATTAATTTCAGATTCGGGGTATTCCTGATAATCAAAACCCCAACTGCTGAGGAGAATTAATAAAAGCAGCGCAAAAAAATTAAAGCGTCCCAAACGTTCTATCTCCTGCATCACCTAATCCGGGCAAAATATATCCTTTGCTGTTCAGTTCTCGATCAAGCGCTGCGCCATAAATCCGGACGTCCGGGTGCTCTGCTAAAATTTTTTGTACTCCTTCCGGCGCAGCAACAAGACAGGCAAAAACAATATTTTTTGCTCCTCTTTTTTTTAAAAATTTAATCGCTTCAGATCCGCTTCCTCCGGTTGCAAGCATCGGGTCGAGAAGTATTACTTCAGCGTTTTCAATATTGCGCGGAGTTTTGTAATAATACTCTATAGGGAGTAATGTTTCCTCATCTCTTTGAAGCCCAATATGTCCAACTCTAGCGTAAGGCATCAATTCAAGAAAGCCGGCAACCATTCCCAATCCTGCACGAAGTACCGGGACAAGCACAACCTGCTGTTTTAATTCAAAACCGGCAGTTGTTTCAAGAGGTGTATCAACTTCAATTTCTTCCAGTTCAAAATCTTTTGCAATTTCAACTGCAAGTACGCTCGAAATTCTTTTAACAACTGCCCTGAATTGTTCGGGCTGCGTATGCTTATCACGTAGAAGAGTTACATCTCTTTTTATTAAAGGATTATCGATAATGACAAAGTTTCTTAAATCGTGTTGCATGAATGCTCCGCTGCATCAAAATTTAGTTTGTTGTGCAAAACTGCAAGTACCATAACATGTTTTTATTTTCTTTTAAAACTTAAAACGATGGGGACGCCTTCAAATCCGAATGTCCGGCGAATTATTTTTTCAAGAAAGCGTTTGTAGTGCTCTATAATTTCTTTAGGGTAATTTGCAAAAAATAAAAACACAGGATATTTACCTGCCGCTTGTGTAATATATTTTATTTTTACTTCTTTCCCCGTCCCGGTTGACGGCGGCGGACTTCTTTCAATTTCCGGAAGAAGAATATCGTTTAGCTCACTTGTCGGTATTACTTTTTTCCGCTCTTCTTCAATATGCTTGCATAGATCAATTAGCTTGAAAACACGCTGTTTTGTTAAAGCCGAAATAAAGACAACCGGGATGTAATCTAATGAACCAAGTTGGTCTTTCATCGAATCTTCAAATTTTTTGGAAGTGTTGGTTTCTTTTTCAATAAGGTCCCACTTGTTAACCGCCAAAATAATTCCCTTACGAAATTTTACCGCTTCATCAATAATTTTTTGGTCTTGCTTTTCAAATCCTTCAGAAGCATCTATCATTACAACTGCAACATCGCATTCGTTAATTGATTTTAATGTTCTAATAGTGGAATAAAATTCAATACTCTCGTCTACCCTTTTCTTTTTACGAAGCCCGGCAGTATCAATCAATATTATTTCTTCACCGTAATATTTTAGAATTGAATCTACACTGTCGCGTGTTGTTCCCGGAATATCGGTCACAATGCTTCTATCGTAACCGAGCAAAGTATTTGTTAAAGATGATTTGCCAACATTCGGTCTGCCGACAACAGCAAGTTTAAGCCTGGGATCTTCCTCTTTCTCTTCTACAAGCTGAAAATTTGAGGTTATATCATCGAGCAGGTCTCCGATTTTTCTCCCTACAAGGGCTGAAATATCATAAACCACACTTACACCGAGCTTGTAAAACTCCGCTGCAGACGGCTCAAAACTTTCAGAATCAACTTTGTTGGCAATTAAGTAAAAAGGTTTGTTTGATGAGCGCAGCATCTTCCCTATTTCAATATCTACAGGGTTTACACCTGCACGAGCATCAACCATAAATAAAATTGAATCTGCTTCATCAATTGCAATTTCAACTTGTTCCTTTATCGCTCTCTCGAACAAATCATCCGAGTGAGGCACGTAGCCGCCGGTATCAATGAGGCGGAATATTTTTCCCGCCCACTCAACTTCACTATAATTTCTGTCTCTTGTAACTCCGCTTTTATCATCTACTATTGCTTCGCGTTTTCCTACAAGCCGGTTAAAGAATGTCGATTTTCCAACATTTGGACGACCGACAATAACAACTAAGGGTAATTTCATATTCCGATTTCATAAATTTGTGTTGACAAAGTTAAGCCATTAATGCTCAATGTACAATGAAGAATGAACAAATCCACGGATTTTTGGAGGCTGCCAATATATGCAATTGATAGAGATGCGTCTTAATTTAATGAAAGTATAGTATTGATACGTAACCGTTAGCCAACGGACTTAACGCGTTAGCTTAAACAATATAATGATTCATTCTTCATTGTACATTCTTCATTATACATTCTTCATTATACACTAATTAAAGTCCGGCATTCTTTTAGTCTTTGTCTTGCCATTTTAATTGGTTAAATCGCATTTAGACTCTCTAATCGAATGCCCCTATTTGTTCCCTCACGTTTGGACATTCTTTTATCTGAGATAAAAAAACCTTCAGCGATTAATTTCGTTGAAGGTTTTTTTTAGAAAAGTGACTACTTAATTTTATCTCTTTCTCAAAGTTCGCAGGGCACTATTTATAGTTAGTATCATATGAGACTATTTTATCAGCGTCATCTTCTTTGTGTTTGTGAAGATTGAACCGTCAATACCCTTAGCTTCAATTGTATAGAAATAAACACCGCTCGAAACTTCTTTTAAGTTTACATTAAAATTATGCGAACCGGAAGTAAGGTCTTTGTTTACAAGTGTGGTAATTTCTTTACCAAGCAGATTGTAAATAGTAACCTTAACTTTTGCATTAACCGGTAATGTAAAGTTAATCGTTGTGGAAGGATTGAACGGGTTTGGGTAGTTTTGAGATAAACCATAAGAAACAGGAGTTTCAACGGAAACTTTTACTGTTGTCGAATAAGCAAAACTGCCGTCGAAATCAATTTGCTTTAGGCGGTAATAATTTGTTCCGGAAACATTTTTATCGATGAATGAATAATCATGTTTCTCTGCGCTTGTACCGTTGCCGTTAACAAAACCAATTTTTGAAAACGAAGTGTTATCTGCACTCTTCTCAACAACAAAACCGCTGTTATTAGTTTCTGTTGCTGTTGCCCAACTTAATACTACCGTGCCGTTGTTTACGTTAGCAGAGAACGAAGTCAATTCAACCGGGACAGTAAAAGGAGGGAGAATGTCTAACGCATAATACCTTGGCATTAATTGGTAGCTATTGAACTGACTGCCGAGAGCAATTAAATCTCTTGGCCATAGAGGTTCGGGCTGCCCATCAAGATCTGTATCGCTATCAATTCTGTAATCTACGGTATCAACGCCGTCAGTTACTTTTAAAGTAGCGCTTCCGGATGCTGGCCATGTTCCACTTGCTTTGCTTAAGTTTGCAAAAGCAATTAGGCGCGCTTCATAAAATTCAGCGTTGGCTTTATATTGAGCAAGTGTTAAAACAGTTGGGTCGGGAATCATTGACCAGTTACTGTCGCTTAGAACAACTAAGCTAGAATCGGTAAGTGGTATAAATTCTGTTAAACCATTATAATGATCAATAAAACCGGTTGACTGAATATAATCACCAAGCTGTAAAGCGGGGCTTAATAAGCCGCCCTTAAAAGTTACGATCCCTGCAGTGCCATCCCATATATAATAAGAACGGTTACTTGTTTGATAGTTAGGAGAAATGCAAACACCCTTTACTGTAAGAGTATCGTCTAATCTATCAGGTATCAAGTCGTTGTTTAAATCTTCGCGTGCTTCAGAGATATAAACCATATTAGTTCTGAAAGCTGCAACTCCATTATTTGAGATTGCAAAATAGATTGTAAAAGTTCCGTCACCGTTATCTAAAATAGACATATCAGCAGAAGCATTTCCGTTTGTAATGTAAGGGGTGCTTAATTGATACGTGCCGTACAATGTTGGGTAAACTTCGCTGTTTGTAACATCAAACATTTGAACCGAAGTCCCTAAAACACCATCGTTTTTACCTATAACTCCGATAACTTTTCTTCCGTTAGCAGACATCTTATAAGAAATATTATGCCATCCGCCGGAGATAACGCCGCCGTCAACAGTGTTGATAACTGCACCGGTTGCATCAATGTGCATTGTGCTTGTCCCTGCGCCGTTTATCCATAAATCGGATAAAACACCTGTTGTTACAGGAGAAATACCGCCGCGGGCTGCGCCTAATGCAACTGTGATTGTAGATGCAGCGGTAAAATTAATTCCATCTGCAGTTGTAAATAATTGTATTAAAGTGTTACTCGATCCGCTTACGTACAGCACTGTTCCGGCGCCGGCACCCGATAATGCCATAACGTCACCCAAACGTCCTGTAAGATCGCCGCTGAATGCAACTGTGGGCACAGCGCTTTCATTAGCCCAGCGATAAATTCTAACGCCGGTTCCGGTAAGAATTAGGTTAACACCATAAATTACGCCATCTGATGTAGCTTTAATGATGTTGATTGGAAGAATTCCTCCGGCTACTCCGGTCATGTCAAGCGTATCAAGAACATTACCGTTTGCAGCATCTAAAACATAAATTGCGGCTGCACCGGTTCTGCTGCAGATAAGCACATGACCGGTAGCTGCATTGTAAGTAAGCCCACGCATCGTATTATCGTTAGCGATCCATGGATAATCTGCATTTGTTTTTTCCCAGATCATTGAGCCTTGCGCGAGGACCGGGGAAATAACAAACAAAGCAGCAATCAAAAAAGAAAAGATTTTTTTCATAAAATGCTCCGAATAAAGTTATAAATTGTCTTAAAAAACGTCTTAAAGGTAGCTCAAATTGTGAAGTAAATCAAGAATTAAAATTAATTTTTGCTGTTAAATTTATGTTATGAAAACTATTGTCCGAAATAAATTTGGATTTAAAAATCAACTTTGAAATTCGATATTAACCTCACTTCGTTTGTTAAATAAAAAATTAATCGTTCTATTTAGTACCGATGGAACTTCGAATAACTTAGATGTTCATCTTGCTACAAGTATATTTTGCATAACGGGACATTTTATAGTCTCTTCGAGAATCCTTAATCACAATCCGTTAGCCAACGGATTAACGATAATTGAATAATGGAAAATGAATTTCGAAATGAAAACAATTTATACTTAACCTCACCTTTTGGAATTCCTTGTTCGGTCTGTTAACGAGCGGATTATTCATTTTCTCTTTTAGCTTTTTTTCCCTTCAACATTTCGTGGAAAAATTAGGAACTAATACTCTCCTTTCGTCTCAGCTGGATGATAAGTTTATAGATCAAGTTCTAACGTCCTTTAAAAGTTCCCCTTAGGTGGAATATGAATTGTGTTTATAACAGATTTGAATAAATATTCAAGATTCTAAAGTATAATTCGAAAGCAATCTTTAACAAAAAACAGAAACGAAATCTTCTTAAAAATAAAAAGCCGGCTCATTTCGGAGCCGGCTTGTAAAAAAAGAATACTAAGAAATTATTTGGTTAAAATCATCTTCTTAACTGAAGAGAAATTATTTCCATCAACTCCTGTAGCATCTATTCTGTAGAAATAAACACCGCTGTTTAAGCCTACTGCATTAAATTGTACATCATGACGACCGGCAGCCATCTGACCGTTAACAAGCGTCATAACTTCCTGACCGAGAACATCAAATACCTTCAACGAAACTTTAGCATCAACGGCAAGGCTGAAGTTAATTTTTGTTGATGGGTTGAACGGGTTAGGATAATTTTGTTCGAGAGAGAATACTTTCGGAACAGAAACAATAACTTCAACTAAATCAGAATAATCTGTTCTTCCGTCGAAGTCAATTTGTTTTAATCTGTAAGTATAAGTTCCCTCATTAAGATCGGTATCAACAAAACTATAATTTTGTCTTTCAGTTGTTGTGCCGTTTCCTTGGACAAAACCTACTACCTGGAAATCACCGGTAGTTTTTCTCTCAACTTCAAATCCTCTGTTATTGGTTTCAGTAGCTGTTGCCCAGTTTAATGTAACTGTGCTTTCATTTGAAGAAGCAATAAAGGAGGTAAACTCAACCGGTATAGCATCGGAGGCAATAACAACAACGTTATCAATTGCCCACCACCAATCCCAGCCTGGTTGGATTGATTTAAAGCGAATGAGAAGACTTGGTTGTAATGCTGCAGTTGCAGAAAGATTAATAGCTTCATGCATAGCTCTAACATCAACACCATCGTAGGTTAATACATTAACCCAGTTTGTACCGCCGTCAATGCTAATATCTACATAGCACTTATCGTCGGCATCAATAGCATTAAAATCGGAATCGAAGTAGAGCATTACTGACTGATAAATAGAAACATCAATCGGAGTAGCTAATGTAGCAGTTGAATTTATTGTTGAACCGCTTCCGCATTCATCAACATCAGCAGCAAATACTCCGCCGCTTGAGTTAGGAATTGTGTAAGCGTTCGGATATGGTTCGGTAAATACTTGCCATACGCATGTGCCGCCGTCATTTGTAATGGTCCAGCTACCTGTGCCACTTTCAAAGTTATCGGCAAATACAGTAACTAAATTTGGATCTTCCAATGTTGTAAACGACCATGTTGCAGCCGGAGCTCCAGCGCAAGTGTCATTTTTATCAATAACTTTCCATTGATAAGTTGTTGAATAGCTAAGTGGAGTGCCCGGGATAGCTATTGAAGTAATAGGAGCGCCGCTATAAATAGAAGTCATACTACCAGCAGGTCCGAAGAAAACTTCTACCTGAGTTGTGCCAGCGCCGTTTGTCCAGGAAGCATTTCCTGGTTCGCGGCTGATACCGGTTGCGCCATCAGCCGGAGTTGGATCTGTTGCAACACCAACCGGGCATGGAGGACCGGTCGAGGTTAATTCGTAAGCAAATAATTTATCCGGAGTACCCTGGAGCAATCCACCAATTGATGCAAAACCTGGTACAATGCCGGTACTGATAAATAGCCCGCCAGCAATTGCTGAAGCGTTGCCTATTCCGATATCTGTAATTACGTCATGCTGAACACCGGTAGGTAAACCCGTTGCAGGATTTACTTGAACGATATTCTGTGGAGTAGCTGCGCCTGCGCCCTGTCCCCAGAACCAGAGATAAGGACCGCCTACGGAATAATTATCAAAAGCAGCGCCATAAATACTTGTTACGCCTAATCCAGCATAAGTTAAAGAGGCTAATACAGCACCTGTCATGCTAATCAATTGTGGATTTGTGGAAAAATTACCAACCCAGAAACCACCGGCTCCGCCATCTGCAGTTGGGTCATAGGTTATATAACGGACAGTTTGTGGAGCGGTTATAGTACCTACACGAGTTTTTGTTACAGGGTCAATCTTTGCAATAGTTGTTGTATTTTGACCGGCGTACAAATATGTTCCATCAAAAGTCAATGCTCTTACTCCTGTAACGTTAGCGACTGAGAATTCTTCAATTAAAGTGCCTGCTGCCGTCCATCTGTGAAGTAGGGCGGAAGCCCATCTGGACGTCCAGAATTCACCGACAGTTGGAAGGAAAATTGCAGCAGCATTACCGGCTGCGCCTGTAACAACTAAAGCATCATAATTTGCTTGAACATCCCAAAGGGCATCGATTGTGGGATAATTGGGTTTGATTTCTCTATCGAGCAATCTCGGGCTAATATCTTGAACCCTTTTTTGAGCAAGGGCTAAAGAACTAGCTACGATGAGAAGCAGAAAAATCATAAAAAGTTTTTTCATAGAACCTCCTAATGTGTTATGATAGTTATGATATTATGGATTTTGATCCTTAACTTAATTCAAAAAGCTGCACGGAATAAAACCGTGCAGCAATTGAAAATTATTTTGTAAGCATCATTTTTTTCGTTGCTGTAAATCTGCTGCCGTCAATTCCTACTGCTTCTAATTTATAGATGTAAATACCGCTGTTTAATTTTGCTGCATCGAATGCAACTCCATGAACGCCGGCGCCAAAATTAGAATTAGCAAGAATAGAAATTTTCTGTCCCAAAATATTGAAAACAGTAAGACTAACTTTAGAATCAACCGCTAAGCTAAAATTAATTTTAGTGGAGGGGTTGAATGGATTAGGATAATTTTGGTTAAGAGCGAATATTGCAGGAGGAGCAACTATAACTTCAACTGCTTTTGAGTATTCGAATGAACCGTCAAGATCAATTTGTTTTAACCGGTATGTGTATGTGCCGGCTTCAACTTTGTTATCTACGAAAGTGTAATTTCTCGATTCAGAAGTTGTTCCGCTTCCTTTGATGAAACCGATTGAGAAGAACTGACCGTTTTGTTTTTTCTCAACTTCAAAACCAGTGTTGTTGGTTTCGGTTGCAGTAGACCAATTCAATACAACAGCGCCATCTTTAACATTTGCATTAAATGATGTTAATTCAACAGGAACAACCGGACCTTTTATCTGAACAAGATCTAATCCCATATAATTAGAGTTAGCTCCACTGGGACCGCCATTAGTTATGTAATACTGAATTGCGAATCTAACTGCACCTGAATGACTGAATGTACCAGTCCATAATTGCCAACCAGCCTCGCCGGTTCTATATTTCCCCCATGTCTGATCGAAAGCGGCAGGAGTAGTTCCGGCAGTTGTTGAATAACGTACGAAAATTGAATCGTCATATGGATTCGCATCGGGAGAACGATGATAAAACGAAAGTGTATCACCGGCAGAAACAATAACCGGAGGTGAAATTAGCCAATGGTTAATGTAGAATCCGTTAGCTCCATTGTAATTTGAAGCAACGTATCCGGTATCAGGACCTTCAAAAGCATTAAATACTTGTGTTGAGCCTTGATACCACGGTGCGGTTGTTCCGCCTCCATCTGCATTAATAACAACCCAGCCACGTGCTTCAAGAGCTGCAACTGTATTACTGCCATTAAAAGTTTCTTGAAAAATTACATCTCTTTGAGTTGAAATAGTAACTGATTCGTACCGGGTACTCGTTTGAGTTCCGGGTTTTGTTCCCTTTTCTTCACCGGCATAAACAGTAGCAAATAAAGCAAGGGCAAGAAGAAGTACAGAAATTTTCTTCATAAAAAGTCCTCCAATAAATATTTTAATTAATCAAAAGGTTAAAAAAAACTATGGCTAAGCCCGCCGTAATTCTTTCGGGCAACATTAATAAAAATTGTTTAATTAAGCAAGAAGGGAAAGGTGAATTCAAAAAAAAAATTCCTCTTACTTTTAATTTTTTTTTCACTGCAAATATTTGACCACAAATACTCACAAATTCTTATTTTTACTGAGAGAGTTACTTTCCAATTCTTTTTTATAATCAATCATTCTTTCTTGAATATTTTTCTCGGATGCACCGATTATTTGAATTGCTAATAAACCTGCATTTTTTGCCTGATTAATTCCTACTGTTGCAACCGGCACGCCCGCCGGCATTTGAACAATTGACAGAAGAGAATCTAACCCATCAAGCGATTTTGATTTTACCGGTATGCCGATAACTGGAAGCGGTGAGTATGCCGCGGTAATCCCAGGTAAATGTGCAGCTCCGCCAGCGCCGGCGATAATAACTTTTAAACCTCTTTTGTGAGCTGTTGAAGCATATTCCGCCAGATGTGTAGGCGCACGATGTGCTGAGATTATTTTTACTTCATAGGCAATTCCAAATTCGTCAAGTACGCTTGCTGCTTCTTTCATGATTGGTAAATCGGAATCGCTTCCCATTATTATTCCGACAGTTGGATTTTTTGTATTCATTGTATCTCCTATAATTTGATGATTGTTTTTTAATTTTTTATTTGTCAACCGATTCAAGAACCAATCTACTTACTCACGTTACTCAAGGAACAGTTAATCATGATGTAAATCGAAGCGAAGCTTCGATAAATTACATAATTTTTATCCGTTAGCTAACGGACTTCGTACTACAATATCTGCGTAAGGTAACTTACTTGTTAAAAAATTTTTAGGATCAGCTGTTGTATTTATTTCTTCACTAAGTTTTTTAGCTTTAGAAATATAAATATAATCTTCTACTTTATCTCCAGCTTATTTCAGAAATATTTTTACCGTCCGATTTTAGAATCACTGCTCCGCTTTTATCCGTTCTGTATATGGAACTTTTGTGTTTTGCAAGTCTCGCCAAAACTTCTTTGGAAGGATGGTTAAATTTATTTTTAACACCGGCGCTTATTAAACTAATGCGGGGAGTTACAGCTTCAAGAAAATCCAAAGATGAACCGGTTTTACTTCCGTGATGAGAAACTTTTAATACATCAACATCTAAAAACTTTTTTGCATTCTTCAAAAAATATTTTTCTCCTTTTCTTTCAAGGTCGCCTGTAAAGAGAAAAGAATTTTTACCATAAACAGCTTTTATAATTACGCTATTGTCGTTTGAAGAATATTGCTCGTCAGAATCATCTCCTCTGCTCACTGCATAAATAGAAACGCCGCCTTCACTTACTTTTTGGCGGATGCAATACTCATATGGAATTTTATTCTTTATTAAGTAGTTGATAAACCTGATCGCTTTTGACGATGTATCGTGAGCAGGCAAAAATACTTTGCCTATCTTATTTCTGTAAATTAGACTAACCATTCCGCCGTAGTGGTCGTTATCAAAATGGGAGATAAATGCATAATTAATTTTTTCAATGCCGAGTTTATCAAGCAGCGGAATAATTACACGCTCGCCGTTACAAAAATCATTTGTGGCTTCACCGGCATCGATTAACGCTGCTTTGCCATTAGGGAAAGAAAGCAAAAAGGAATCCCCCTGCCCGACATCAATCATAACAACATTAAAATTACCGGGGGTGAGTAATGCCTTATCATCATAAGAAGCAGCAATAAAAAAAAGAAAAGCTGATGAAAATAATATCACTACTTTAAAGAGAAATTTTTGAGTAAACCTCATCAAGAATAATGATGTTGTTAACAGCAGGTAATAAATTATGGCATCATACAATGAAAAATCCGGGATTCTTATAAACGAATAATCCCCATTCCCGGCAAACTCTACAATAGTAAAAAGCAGCCACGCAGCAGCGTCATTTGCGGCTGCATAAATTGCTGCTATTGAGGAAGATATCACCGCAAATAAAATGGAAGTTATTCCGATTCCTACTATCACACCAATCAGAGGGATAACAACAAGGTTTGCGAACAACGAAGTGATAGATAACTTCCCAAAGTACATCAGCGTAAAAGGAAGCGTTCCAATTTGAGCGCTGAACGAAACAGCAGCGAAAAGTAAAACCGCTCTCAAATATTTATTGATTTCAATTTTATTGATGTAACTGTTGAATAAAGGATAAAAATAAGCTATCGACAGCACCGCCGAAAAAGACAATTGGAATCCGGGATTAAATATTTCTGTCGGCTCAATTATTAAAAGAATGACAGCGGCTAATGCAAGAGAATTATAAATGTTAGAAGTTCTTTCTGTTAACTGCGCGAGCAATATTATAACCGCCATTACTGTGGCTCTAAAAACAGACGGAGGTACGCCGGTTAAAAACATGAAAAATAAAAGCCCTGCTATTGTAGAATAAATTCTTAGATAAACATTCAACCGTCCGAATAAGAAATAAAAAATTATTCCTATAAATCCCACATGTAAACCGGAAACTGCTAACACATGCACAACCCCGCTGTTGACGAATAAGTTTTTGGTTTCGTAATCTATGCTGCTTCTGTCGGCTAACAGCAAGCCTTTTAGCAGTCCGTAAGCTTGTTCGGAATAATGTTCGTGTAATTGCTTATCAATACTTTTTCTGATGGTATGGAACGTAGATGAAAAAACAAACCGATTACTATCAAGAATTTTTATGCTGTCACTATCGTAAAGACTAACAATACCGCTGACGCCGCTTTGGCGTAAGTATTTATTATAATCAAATTCTCCGGGATTTCGTTCTTCTCTTCCTTTAAAATACGTGCCATTAACTTCAACTCTATTGCCATTTGAGAGTAAGTTATATTGTTTAATAAGCTGCTTCTTAGATTCATCTTTAACTTTAATGAGTAAATCCGGCTGCCAGTTAAAGCTTTTCCCTTCTATTAATAGTGAATCGGCGGAAAGGAGGAAGGTATAATTATCTGCTCCGGGCAGTGCAATTTCTTTTATAACTCCCCATGCAGTAAAGTTTTTTTGTTTGAAAATATTTTCGGTAAGATAGAATACATTACCCCTGCTAATACCAGCGATTATTAAACCGGCAGATAAAATTAGAAGGTAGCTTAGAAAAATAAAACCGAGAGAATAAACCGGTCTATTAAATTTTTTATAAAGAAAAAACAAAATGATAAGCAGAAGTAACCCGCAAAAAAACATCTCAATGCTAATATGCACAAACCGATCTAACACGATTCCGCATATAAACAATAAAGCAAATTTGATGAAAGGATAATCTTTCATTTACAATTTTTAATTATTGCACTTTTAATTTGAGTTAAATCTTTTATTTCTTCGAAAAGAGACTCGGCAAATTTGCCGGCTGTTATAGTTAAAGCCGGATTTTTAGTATGAGTCTTCACCGAAAGATCTTCAAAATTTCCGTGGTCAGAGCAAATTATTAGTGTCACTTCTTCAGGTAATTTTATTAGTGCTGTTAGTAAAAAAGAGTCCAATATTTTTATGTTGGATTCAACTTCGCCGTCATACCTGCCATGACCGAGATGATCTGTAATAAAATATTCGTAAAGTGTAAAATCATTATCAACGGCTAATCTCAACAATCTTTTAGCCGCAAGCTCCGGAGAGATGACCGGGAGTTTATAATTTAATTTCGTATTCCATTTTGAATTTGTTATCTCCGCAGTAAGCGCTTTCCCGGCATAAACATCTTTTGCCCTATTTAATGGAATACCGCTTAATCGGCAGCACATAGTGGTTACGCTTAATCTTGTTTTTCCTGATTTCAAATAATCAAAAAATAGTTTCGGATAAGCATTTGCAAAGAGAGATTTTTTTCCTTCATCTTTGTAATGCTTAAGAATGTTTTGTCCGCCGATGATCGGGATTAGGGTGGAATAAGGAAACGGTCCGAAATGTTTACCAACAAACTTTGCAGCGTTCATTCCGCAGAAGATTGCTGTTTGTCCGGTACCGCTTTGCGGAAATCCTTCAACTCCGAGGCATGCATCAACCGGAAAAATAAATTTTTTATTTCTTACAATTGTTTGATTTTGCAAAGAAGGAATGTCACCGAAAATATCGGTAAATGTTTTAAACCCGTACTTAAAGAAAGGATTAAATTGATAATCTTCATTACCAATTCCAACACCATCAATAAATATCATTAGTACAGGCATATAGTCCTTTACGTTTTTGATTCCACATAGAGTGTAACCGGACCGTCGTTTACTATTTTAACGCTCATCATCGCGCCGAATATTCCTGTTTTAACTTTATGGTTTCCAACAGTTTCTTTCAATCTTTTAACGAATTTTTCATAAAGCGGAATTGCTTCTTCCGGACGGGCAGCTTCAGTAAAGCCAGGGCGGTTGCCCTTTGCGGTTTCACCATATAATGTAAATTGGCTGATGATTAATATTTCGCCGTCAACATCTTTTACAGATAAATTCATCTTTCCCATGCCATCTTCAAAAATTCTTAAGCTGCAGCATTTATCTGCTACAAAATTTACATCTTTCTCACTATCGCCGATCTTTACTCCAAGAAGAATTACTAAACCTTTTCCGATTTGGGCGCTATAATTTTTTTCTGCAATATCAACCCCGCCTTCGCTCACCCGCTGTACTAAAGCTCTCAACCCAATACTCCTTTAATTACTCTATCTATTTTTGCATAATCTTTAATGATTTCAATTTGGGAGTAACCGCTATCTTCAAGAAGTTTTTTAATAACGGCTGACTGCCCCATTCCAATTTCAAAAAATATTTTGCCGCCGCTTTTTAAATAATTGTGCGCGGTTGCAGAAATCTTTCTATAAAAAGTATAGCCATCGAATTGGTCAGTTAATGAAATATGGGGCTCGTGAAGTCTTAATTCCGGGCGCAATTCTTCAAAATCCGCTCCAGAAACATACGGAGGATTTGAAACAACCACGTCAAATTTTTTATTAAAAACAAAATCGTTTAGCATATCTTTTTTAATAAAAGATATGTTTGTCGAAACTTCATTCAACACTGCGTTTTCTTTTGCGACGGATAAAGCTTCCTCGCTTATATCAACTCCGGTGATTTGGGATTTAGAAAGATTTTTTGCTAAGGCTACTAATATATTTCCGCTTCCCGTTCCAATATCAAGAATATTTAATGAGGCTTCTTTATCCGAACTGTTAATTACCTCTTCAACAAGTAATTCTGTTTCCGGGCGTGGAATTAAAACAGATGGATTTACTTTAATGTTCAAACTGAAAAACTCAACCCTGCCGGTTATATATTGAAGCGGTTCATACATTCCTCTTCGCTTTAATAATTCCCGGTAAGCATTCTTTTCTTCATCGCTCAGCGGACGTTCGAATGAGAGATACAGGTCTAAACGTTTGCACTTTAATACATGAGCTAACAAAAGCTCGGCATTTATTCTCGGCGCCTCAATATTTTTTTTCTCAAGATATTCGGCAGATAGCTTTAATGATTCTAAAACTGTTAACATAAAAAGAATGTGTTGTGATTATAAATTTATAATTACCGGGTGTAAAATAATATTATTCTGCAAGGAAAAAATAGATTAGCACGCCAAAATTTATTTGCATTGCTCCCATCGTTATCCCGCTTATCAAATCGTATTGCCTTGTTTTGTTAAGCAGCGCCGGTTCACCGGTAATCTGATATTCTTCAAACTTTTTATCTGCTTTTATTTTGTAGTATGCAGTGACGGCTCCAAGCGCAACAATTCCGCCCATGAGATATTTGAAAATACTTTTTTCGTAAAAGATTTCTTTTTTTGTTTTGCCGAAAAAATTTAATACAACCGGCATTCCAATTTGTATCTCTAAGGGATTAATAATTTTGGTTTCGTAACCCGGCTTCATTAGAATTAAATTATTCGATGTAAAAGGAATATATAAAGGTGTGTGCCCGATTAATGAATCACTATTATAAACTCCGGCATCATAAGGATCGGTTTGAAGAAGTATTGCTGATTTAAAACTATAATTAAAAACTTTTTCTTCATCACATTTAAGATTTAGAGAATCTGTAAAAACAATATCATCCCAACTTCTCACACCGCACTTCGCTGTAATTTTATATAATCCTGCTTCTGTTGCAAGAACAGTTTTTCCTGTTGCCCTTAAAGAATCATTTATAATTATGATAGAATTAGGATCATCGGTATTAATCATTATTGTGCCCTTGCAATCCTGTGGAAATATATTTGCAAATAACGTAAGTATAATGGCTGAACAAAACTTAATCGACAAATTCATACGCCCTCATTTTTCCTCTATCGAAACCTACAAACAGTAAATTCTTTTGAATGACAGGTGATAATTTCATTCTCCCTTCAACGGTAATTGATTTTAATATTTCTCCATTTTCTCTGTCAACAAAATGTAATCTTTCAAATAAATCCGGGACGAGAATAATATTTCTTGTAACCAAAGGAGATGCATTTAAAGAACCTTTAGTTTCAGTTTTCCAGATTAACGCGCCGTCTTCCGCATCAAGTTTGAATAAATCGCCGGCAAGATTACCTACGATGACGTTACCTTCGCCAGCCGCCGGGTTCATTATTATTCTTGCTTTTGTATCATACTTCCAATCAACAGCTCCATTTTGCAGCGATGTGCAATATAAAATCCCTTCGTCATTTCCAAAGTAACATTTAATACCGCTTATCGTAACTCCCCCCATTACAGGGCTGCCAATTTTTTCCCGATACAATATTTTTCCGCTGTCTTTATCAGCACCGATTATCTCACCTTCATCTGTACCGAAGACGATGATGCCGCGGCTCATTGCCGGGTTGCTGTGCACAGTGGAATTTGTTTTAGTAATCCAAACACTGTTGCCGGCGAAATCATATTTCATCAAATCTCCATCTTCCGTAATTAAGATTGCGCCGTCTTTATCGAGCAATAATTGGTTTGTAACCCTCCCTTTTATTTCTGTCAAATGTTTAACTTGCCCGGCATTATAATCGTAGAACAATAGATGGCTTAAGTTTTTTCCTTTTACTATGCTTGCAAAAATTACCCAAAAATCTTTTATTACCGGCGCTGTAAAAACTGCGTCTTCTTCCTTTAATTCACCGCTTCGTTTGCCGGTATTAATTTCAAATACTGCAATCCTACCCGAAAGATCATTCACAAAAATATATGAATCAAAAACTGTAACCGATGAGTTATTAAAACTGCCGTTAATTGAACCCGTCCATTTTTCTTTTACCTCAAGACTTATTTCTTGATCAAGAAAAAAATTTCGTTCATTTGTTCCGCCAAAAAGTGAGTACGGCGTTTTATCATATTTTACATCAAGCCGAATGAGTGAAAGCCTGCACGCCGGGATGAATGATATCAGGAGAAATATGAAAAATACTTTTTTCAAAAATCCCACCCGAAGAAAAATTGGTAAAACAATCCTGGTTGAAATTCTTTAAAATCATTTTGAATTTTTTTACCCATGTCATATCTCAAAACGATAATGTTAAAAAGATTAAAACGAATGCCGGCGCCTATACTTCCGAGTGTAGTTTTGTATTCCGAATCCCATGCGCTGCCCGCGTCAAAAAATGCCGCGCCGCGGATGCCGCCAAAGCCGAGATTAACAAAAGGAAATTTAATATTTATCTGTTCGATTAGCGGAAAACGTAATTCGAGCGAAGACATCCACATTTTTTCACCACGAATTGACCAACGGTTCCAGCCGCGCAAATCCCAGCTTCCTCCCATAAAATAACGCCGCGCTTCTTTCCCTTCATTGTAAAATAACGCACCGCGGAATGCAAGAGATGACATGAAACCTAATCGTAAATATTGCCGATAATCTGCAATAACAGTAAAATAATTTACGTTGCTAAATTTTACATCACCCGTGTAACCAAGCAACAAACGAGCGCGTATTCCGTCAACTGGCCCGGAAGGACTCCAGATAGAATTATCCATTACGAAAGAAATACTATTTGTCAGCAGTAGCGCTTTGCGCTCAATTACTCCGGTTATGACCTGCTTGTCGGAATTTGCAATTGAAACGGATGTTTCAATTCTTTGAAATTTCGAAAGAGGAAAATGGAGGAGGAAAAATCCGCCAAAGCTTCTTTCAAAATAATATTCATCCGAGTCTCTAATGTCATATCTTCTTCCGCTGAAATTAAAAACTCCATATCCATAATTAGAGCGTTCACCCAACTCGAGCCGCTGTATCATTATATTAAAACTCTTTAATAAGTCGCTTTGCACTTCGGCGGTGTTATAAATTAAAAAGAAATAATTATCGTTACCGAACAAATCGCTAAGCGAAAGAACCGCGCCGCCGCGTGTGCCAAAAACCGGGTCGGTTGTAATCTGACTCTGTGCATAATCGAGAGTATATTCTTTTTCGTAATCTGCTTTCTCAACTTCAGTGTTTGCTTTCAAACTGCCTTCAATCCATCTTACGCCGATGCTGTCGAAATTCATAGCTACAGTTTCGGTTGTATGAATTTCCGGATTGTTGAATCTGCTTTTGTAAATATTAAAAGAAAAACCTTCAAACCCGCAAAAGATAAAAGTTGAATCATCAATAAATTTTGGGTCAAATGAACTTGTAATAAAATTTGTTACTTTCCTTATTGTGTCGGCGTCATTGTTATTGTTGGTCAATCTTAATTCCCAGATATTTCTTACTCCGTCTACGTCGCTTGTAAAAAGCAGATTGACGCTGTCGGGAGAAACTATGGGATCATAACTATTGCTGTTTAGGTAAGTAACATAATTTATTTTATTAGCGGAAAGAGAATAACTAAATATGTTATATTTTTTTTTATATGTGCCGCCTGTTCTGTCTGATGAAAAAAGAATCAAATTTTGATCGGCAGAAAAGGTTGGGGAACGGTCGTCATAATAATCATTAGTTAGGCGCGTTATTGAATCGGATAAAAATGAATAATGATAGATATCGCTGAAACCTTTTTGGTCAATCGCCTGAAAAACTAATTGCATTCCGTCTTTTGAAAATTTTGGCGATGAAATACTGAGCAGATTATCTCTTCTTAAAGCTAACTCTACTTCATCATCTTCAATAGAATAAAAATGAATTGCATCATTTGCGCCTGAGCGAGTTACAAAAGCTATCCTGCCGGATATGGAAATATCTATTGCAGATTGGAAAAGATGGAACGCACTAAATTCATCAGTTTTCTCACCGCGTAATACTAACTCAGGTTCGGCTTCTTCATCATCGGGTAAATTAATTTGTATTTTGTAGAGTGAGGAATAGCCGTCCCGGTTAGCGTTAAAATAGATGAATTCACCCATATCATTTTTGTAATAAACGGGCGAAAAGTTGAAACCGAAATCGGTAAGCTGTTCAGCGGCGTAAGTCATAATTGTATTGTTTTGAAGTATGGGATAGTTTTCCCTTTTTGCGTAAAATATCCATTCCTTATTTATATCTTCTATTTTTTTGCCGATGGTGTATTCAATTACATCATCAAAATCCGGATACATCCAAAAGTTTTCTATAAATAAAATAATTTTTTCGTATCCATACTTTTTTTCCACGAACTCAAGAAAATTTTGCCCCTCTTTGTACATTAAATATGAGCCGTAAATTTTATAAAAATCATCAAGACCTACGAAGTAATTATTGATAACGGCATCTCTTATAACCATGTTTGCCTGTGCATCAACTTCGGTCGACATATATTCTGCAAGCCCTTCCACGAACCAGAGCGGGGGAAAAGTATCAGCCGTCAACCTATGGTCAGCTAAGATGCGGATTATTTTTGTTGTCATAAACACATGCACTATTTCATGCCTTATCACATGCCGGAAATCTTGCAAAGCGCCGGTATAAGGGATTACAACTCTTCCTTTAATAAATTCAAAAAAGCCGCCCACGCCTTCGGGAATAAAACCTGGGGTTGTATTGGTTTGCTGAAAATGGTTTTGTGTGTTGTAAAATATTAGCGGGATTTTGTTAATGACGACATGATTCATTTTTACTTTCAACTCGTCATAAATTTCTTCAGCATAAAATGCACCTATGCTTGCAATCTCTTCCATTTCATCGTAGTAATAAATATTAAAGTGTTCGGTACGTAGAACCTTCCACTCAAATTCTTCGTACTGCACTTTGTTCCTGCCAAAGAAATAGAACTGCCCAAAAACAATTTCGGCTGCGAAAAAAATAAACGTCAGAGTAAATAGAAGTCTTATATTAAACTCCTTTAATTTTTGAAAACTATAAAATTCAAAAGTCATTACCTTAACACTAATATTCTTGTAATATGTAGTTGAATATTTGCAAACTAAAAGACTAAAAAGCATGAATGAATGAAGATGCATGGATGAATGCTTATCATTCAATCACTCATCTCAAATAATTTGGTTCTGGCTCGTCCAGATTAGACATCAGAAGTTTGAAAAAATTGCAAACGAAAATTTAACATCCAACATTAAAGCACTAACATCAAACAAAAAACATCCGGCATCAAAACAGCATTTGATTTATTCATTACTTCAGCTTAAGCTAATTTCTCTTTTAAGTAATGTATGTAATCTATTTCAGAAGGATCTTTTCCTCTTAGAATTGCCAGGTAGTATGATATCCAATCGCATAAATATGTTAGATCCATTATTCTCACTTTAAAATCTTCAAGGCTGCTTTCAAGGTTTATAACATCAGCGCCTGCTTTTTTTACAAGCTGCGAAGTAATTTCAAATCGCTTTAATATCTGGGGATGATAATCTCTGTCGATAATATTTATAAGTTTTGCGTTTAACAAAGAAGCGTTGAATGTTTCCCAGCCGATAATTTCATTGTGATTCATTTCCGGAATTACGCCGGCAAAAGCATGCAGTTTGGAATTTTCATTCAACTGGCTTTTAAAACGATACCCAACAGCGTTAGTAAGTTCGGCAGCAGAATATATAACCGGAACAAATCCTATAAGTTGTTCGGCATAATTAATTGCCGGGTTGTTTTCTTTCGAAAATTCTTCTCCCTTTTCTTTCCAGAGTTGTAATATTTTTTCCACATATCCGGTTTGATTATCAATTAGATTTAGCTGCTGCAGAACTTTAAGCACTGTAAAAAAGCTTACGCCAAGAGCATACCTCGGCTGGTATCCTTCTTTTACATGAACAACAGGAATACTTTTTTCAGCGGCAAATTTGCCTGCTTTACCGCCTGTTGTTATACATATCACCGTGCATTTTTTTTTGTATCCTTCAACTAAAACAGAATTTGTTTCTTCTGTATTGCCCGAATATGTTGAGCAAAGTAGAAGTGTATTTTCATCCGCAAATTTGGGAAGATTGTAGCTTCGTACCACAGTTAGCGGCAGCATTAAATCTTCGTGTAGAAAATTTGAAATTAAATCTGCGCTTATAGCGGAGCCACCAAGACCGGCTATAACGATATTATTAAATTTTTTATTTGCAGCAGATGAAACATTAAACTTATTTTCCCATGCGAATTCTATCTGTTGATACGAATTAACCAATACTTCAAATTGGTTTTGCGGGTCGTGTTTGTTCACCAAATTTTTTATGTTCATATTAAATTAAGTTCCTTGTTCTTGTGATTGAATTTTCTTCGAAAAATTTCTCTATCCTGTCTATAACATCTTTTTCTACCGAACAGGATAGACAATCGGCGGCAAGTTTTTTTGCTTTCTTATAAGAAATACTCCGGATAATCCTCGTTGCATAAGCGATTGTTGACGGGGAAATGCTAAGTGATTCCAATCCGAGCCCTATTAGAAGTGGAATTGCAAGAGTATCCGCTGCCATTTCACCGCACAGGCTAACTTCCTTCTTCGCTTTTTTAGCTTCTCTAACTATATAAGAAATAGTTCTGATAACAGCCGGGCTGAATTGTTGATATAAATCCGAGACCAAATCATTCCCTCTATCTACAGCCATTAAATACTGGATCAAATCATTAGTGCCGATGCTGAAGAAGTCCACTTCTTTAGCAAATAATTCAGCCATCACTGCTGCAGAAGGCACTTCGACCATCATTCCAACTTTCATATTTCTATCGAAATTTTTTCCTTCTTTCTTTAATTCTTTTTTACATTCCTCAATCATTTTTTTTGTTTCTCTAATTTCGAGAATTGTTGAAACCATCGGGATCATAAAATGAATATTTTTATTTTCGCTTGCCTGCAGAACAGCCCGAATCTGATTTTTAAAGAGAGTTTTATTTTCTAAAAGAAGTCTTATTCCCCTTAAACCAAGAAACGGATTTGGTTCCTGAAAATCATAATACTTAAATTTATCACCACCTATATCGAAAGCTCGTATTACGATATTATTGGGGTAAACTCTCGAGGAAAGATTACGATATATTTTTGCCTGCTCTTCTTCAGTTGGGAATTCACTTAGTTCCTCAAGCACCTGTTCCGTACGGTAAAGCCCTATTCCCTTTGCGCCGCTTGTAATAACGATATCAATTTCACCGCTTACATCTACATTGGCGCTCAAATGTATTTCCTTGCCGTCTGTAGTAATTGCTGGTTTGCCTTTATACTCTTCAAGTTCTCTTTGAAGCGCTTTTAATTTCTCAAGTTTGCTTTCGAAAAATGATATTTGCTTTTCATCAGGATTATAAAGAATGTAGCCGTGAAATCCGTCAATTATCACTATATCACCATCATGTATCAGATGCGACGCATTGTGTGTTCCAACGACAGCAGGGATATTTAGAGAACGGGAAATTATTGCAGCATGGGATGTTAGTCCGCCGTGGTCGGTTACAAATCCCTTCACATCATTCCGGCTGAATAAAACAGTATCAGCGGGGGAAAGAGATTCGCTTATTACAATCGCTTCTTTTTTTATTTTCGACTGCCATCTTTTCTTTTGAAGATTGCGGACGATACGGTTTTTAATATCTCCAATATCGTGCGCTCGTTCTTTCATATAAGATTCGTGTGCGCTCATCATCATTTTTTGATACTTCGAAATCTCATCATCAACAATATACTCGGGAAGACGTTTTTCTGAGTATATTCTGTTTTCAATAGTTTCAATCAATATCGGATCGTCAAGTATCATCAACTGTGCTTCAAATATTGCAGCGCGCTCCCCGCCCATTTTCTCTTTCGCAAGCTCAAACACTTTACTTAATTCTTTTTTTGCTTTAAGAAGAGCATCTCTAAAATTTTTTACGGCTTCCCTACAATTTGATATCTCCTCGTTAATCACTTCGAGCTTTTCTCGTGTGTAAAGATAAACCGGTCCGATGACTATACCGGGCGCTGCGGCTATACCCGTTATTTTGTTTTCTGCATGGTCATATATTTGTTTAAATGTTTTCACTGCTCATCAAATCCTCTGCTAATATAATCAATAATTTCTGCTGCTGCTGCTTCTTCTCCTTCACCTTCAAAAGTTAAAACTAATTCCGAGCCCATTTCTGCGGCAAGCGTCATAACTCCGATAATGCTTTTACCGTTTATATTCATACCGTCTTTTGAAATAAAAAACTCGCATTTATGTCTTGCTGCAAGTTTAACTATCGTAGCCGCCGGTCTAGTATGAAGACCTGCTTTATTGACTATCTTAACCGTTTTTTCAATCATTATTTATTTCGTTTGATTAATGAATTTGCAAGCCAGGTAAACATTTCCCTGTCATCTTCGTTTTTTAAAACTTTTAAAGAGAACAAAGCTTTTTTTGTATAGTTGATTATTTCATCCCGGCTGTCTTCCAGTACGCCAAGTTTTTGGTATAATAGTTTATACTTTTTTATTTGGTTTTGTTTTATCCCTTTTCTCTCGGTTACTTTTTCAAGTAATTTATTATCTTCTCCTTTAGCTTTGGATAGAGCTTTTAAGAAAAGATAAGTTTTCTTTCCCTCCATTAAATCGCCCCCAACAATTTTGCCAAACTCTTTTTCGTCAGCAGAAATATCGAGCAAATCATCCTGTATCTGAAAAGCGATACCAATATTCTTCCCAAACTTTGAAAGCGCTTTTACTTCTACTTCTGTCCCGCCGCCAAGATAAGCGCCAATTTTGCAGCACATCTCCGCCATAGCAGCAGTTTTCTTTTCTATCATCAGAAGATATTCTTCGATGGATACTTTCTGCTTCAACTCGAAGTCTTTGTCCATACTTTGCCCTTCGCAAACCTCCACAAGCCCTTGAGTAAATGCTTTTAAAACTTCTTTTGCATTGCCGTTGCAGTCTTTTAAAAGATATTCATAAGCAACACTCAGCAAACTATCGCCGACGAGTATTGCAGTATCTAATGAATACATTTTATGAAGCGTTGGTCTTCCGCGTCTTATATCTGCGTTATCCATTATATCGTCATGCACAAGCGTAAAATTATGAAGCAGTTCTACGGCGGCTGAAGCATAATATGGCTTAATTTTTTTATCAGAGACTGCCATCGCTGAAAGCAAAACGAGCAGCGGGCGTAATCTTTTTCCACCGCCTGCAATAATATATTCACCCGGTTTATATAATGATTCTGGATTTCTTTTTCTTAATGAAATCGCAAGTACTTTTTCAACTTTAACTTTCTCCGAATTATAAAGAGAAAGAAATTTATTAACTGAATTTTTCAATGAAGTTCTTCTTTTAATTTTAATTTGCTTTTCCTTAATTCCGATAAGCTTTTCGAACCCGTTAAAAACATAATTTTTTTAATAAACGCAAACCAACCTTCGATTAATTCAATTACACCCTCAACATTGTTTTTGTTAAGCTGCTGCAATATTGTTCTTGCCGATGCGATAATGTCCGCTCCGAGTGCAAATGCTTTTGCGGCATCAACTGCCGAATTAATTCCACCCGAACCTATTAAAACAAAATCGTAGTCGTTTTTCAATGCGGCATTAGTCCTAATGCAATACGAACTCGGCAGCCCCCAATCCCAAAAATAATCCCGTTCGTCTTCGTTGTTCCTCAATATTTCCACTCCAGCCCAGCTTGTGCCGCCGGCGCCAGCAATATCAATCCCCTTAACGCCCGCATCTAATAACGATTTTGAAGCCGATGCTGAGATTCCCGCTCCAACTTCTTTGACAAAAAGCGGCACTTCAATTTCATTCGCAATTTTTTCTATGCAAGATAATAATCCTGCAAAGTTAGGTTCGCCGTTTTTTTGAAGAAGTTCTTGAAGAGGATTGAGATGCACTACCATCACATCGGCATCAATTATTTCAATCATATATTTTATCGGGTCAATACTTTTGTATCGTACAACCTGCGCTGCACCAATATTGCCAAGCACCGGAACGTTCGGAGCATTAATTCTTATAATCTGAAATGATTGAACATTCATTTTATCCTCAAACATTTGCCGTTGACTTCCAATGCCTATTGGAATTCTCAACTCATTTGCTGCTATTGCAAGTTTTGCATTAATACTTTCCGCTTCAATTGTACCACCGGTCATACACGAAATAAGAAAGGGAAACTGAATTAACTTATTAAAAAACTTTTGCGCGAAATCGATCTTATCAATTTCAACTTCAGTCGGTGCATAATGAACAAAGTCGTAGTGTTCGAAACCCGTAGTTTTTTCTTTAAAGGAAACATCGTCAGTCAGACACAATTCAATATGTTCTTTTTTTCGCTTTGAAATATTTTCAGAACTTTCCGGCATCCACTTACATTTATTTTTAATGAAATTATGAACTAAGATAGAAAAATTTTGGGGAATTGTCGAATTGGTGAATTATAATTTATGAGTCTACTTTAAACCAGTATTTTTTATTTTCGTCATTGCGAGCTACCCAAAAAGGCATTGCCTTTATTTTTCAAAAGAATGACCTCACCGTCATTGTCCGTTAACTAATCCGTTGACTAACGGACTAACAGACAGCGACAACCTTTTTAGAGTAGACTCATTTATTATTTATTATTGAACTCAAATGAAGTTAAACAGGCTGCGGGAACAAATTGATCCGATGTCTTAATCTTTAAACAATAGACCATCTGTAAAATTTTTTACGAAGATATAAGAAGAGTTGGAGACTATTTTCCCTCTAACTTTTGTCTTTCGACTTCTTCAAATTGAATGACTTAAATTCTTTTTCATTAAAATAAAGTACATCAACTTTTATTTCACCGCGTAGAGAGTTTGTAAGTATTATTTCATCGGCGTTGTATAAATCTTCGAGTGATATAATTTTTCTTTGAATGTTAGAATGCGTGTCGATATAATAATTGCGGTAAATGCCGGTTAGCAGCCCGCATTTCGAGGGTGGAGTAAAAATCTCTTCTCCTATTTTTACAAATATATTTGTGATGGCTCCTTCGGTCAACTCCCCTTTTTCGTTGAAGAAAAGAACGTCAAAAAATCCCATCAATAAATATCTTGCATATTCGGATTCATACAACTGCCGGTTTGTTGTTTTGAAATATAAATACTGCGATTGGCTATTAACCTGCACGGAAGAAATAATTACTTTTACTTCACTATCAAATTTTTTGTATTCATTTACTTGATGAATTAATTCGCCCCACTTTGTCAAACTTAGCCTGTAACGGTAATCTTTTCTTCCATCGATTGATTCAATATTAATTAGAATTTCACTAATAATTTTTTCTTCATCAAATTTAAACAAGAAAAATGAAGCGGCGTTTTTAAGCCGCTCAATATGTTCGTTAATAAATATTACCTGGTTTTTCTTAACAAGCATAGTTTCAAAAATTTTGAAATAACCTGCCGGAGAAGTTAGAAAGCGGCTTTTAAGGAGCGCTTCATCATATTCCTTTTGTGCATCACTATCCCAGACAATACCGCCGCCAATTCCGATTTCTCCTTTTCCAGTTTTCTTATTAATTACAACTGTCCTTATCGCAACGTTAAAAGTCGTTCCAACTTTATCCAATAAACCAATTGCTCCGGTGTAAATCCCCCTTCCCTCTTTTTCCAACTCTTTGATAATTTCCATCGTCCTTATTTTAGGAGCGCCCGTTATCGAACCGCACGGGAATATATTTTTAATAATTCCGGCTAAATCAACATCATCATTTAATTCTCCACTTACCGTTGAAACCATTTGTAAGAGCGATTCATATTTTTCAACATCAAAAAGATTTTCAACCTTTACCGAACCAAATTTTGATATTCTGCCGATGTCGTTCCGTAGTAGATCGACTATCATCAGGTTTTCCGCTTTCTCTTTTTCGCTGTGCGTCAATACAAATTTTTGAGTTTCATCCCCGCCGTGTGTTACTCCCCTTCGTGCCGTGCCTTTCATAGGTTTCGTTGTAATAACCTTGTTCCTAAGATCAAAAAACAGTTCCGGCGAAAATGAAATAATGAAATCATCTCCTCTGTTTATCAATGCGGTATAACGCGCCGATTGATTGAAAAGAAGATTAAGGAATAATGAATGAATTTCACCTTCAAAATCAAATTTCCCTTTTAAAGTATAATTAACCTGATAAGTATCGCCGGCAGCAATGTAATTTTTTATTCGTTCGATCGCTGAAGTATATTCTTCCAGAGATGTATTTAATGCATAATTTTTTATCGAGAATGATTTTTTGAAATCATCTTTTACAAAACGGATTGATGAGGATAAAAAATGTTTGCAGTTATTCTCATCAAATAAATAGAAATATAATAATGGAGATTGAGAACGGTTAAAGTATTTTGCTAATTTTTTTTCAAGAAGATAGCCTGTTTCGTAATTTATTAAAGCAAAACCTTTAAGCCCGCTGTTTATCATTTCCTCCGCTTTTTTTATTTCCGGGATGATATCATCGGAATTATACGCAGTTATTATTTCAGCCGGTTTAACAAACAAAATACTTTCTGCATCGGGATAGATAACCGGAGTATAAAAAAATGCAGCGGTCTCGCCATCCGTCAGTGATTCCAGTATGTTATTTATTTTCATATTTGATCCGGTGAACTGAAATAATCAAAAGGTGTGTGTAAAGATAAAATGTCAAAGGGGAATGAGCAAGGATTAGGAATTGGTAAATTATAATTGTTTTAAGATGCAAATAACGATTGCCATTCCGCCCCGCCTGCGGCGTAACGAAATGGCAAAAGGTATTTTATAGTTGAATTAAAATTTAATTTTGATCTGCTTCTATTATATATGAGACTATTTTAAATAAAGCATCTTCTTTGAGACAACAAAATTATCAGTTGTTAACCGGTAAACGTAAACGCCGCTTGCGTAGGATGAGGCGTCAAATCTGTATTCGTAACTGCCCGGTTCTTTGTAGTCGTCTGCGAGAGTTGTAATCTGTCTGCCGAGTATATCGTACACAGATAAATTTACTTTTGCTTTTTTAGGAATTGCAAAACTTATTTTTGTTACCGGGTTAAATGGGTTAGGATAATTCTGCATTAAAGAAAATTCTGTTGGAAGTTCTTCTTCTTTGTTAAAGAGTTTATCGATGAACTTAAATTTTGTTGAAAGTTTCTCAAGGTAATATTCATTTAATGATTGAATGT
>Ga0210044_10000634_pt1 | contig 52911 bp, 43 predicted proteins | sample CryGey13umfilter_2_FD_183959 | JGI IMG/M metagenome (GOLD analysis project Ga0210044, IMG submission 183959) | Groundwater microbial communities from aquifer in Utah, USA - Crystal Geyser 4/9/14 3 um filter (SPAdes) (version 2) | ecosystem: Environmental > Aquatic > Deep subsurface >...
GGGGTGCGAGGAGCTTGCCGTTGCCGACGTAGCGAAAGCTGCTCGTGCCTGTCTCGAAGGCCGCCAGGGTCGCGTCGTCACACCCCTCGAAGCGCACGTACGAGCCTGGGAACGGCGTCGCGCGCTGGTTGACGTCGTAGCAGAGCTCCCGCCCCAACGCGATCGGGTCGAGCAGCACGCGCAGATCGTCCGCGCCGCTGCCGGCCATCATGGTCAGCCCGAAGTCACGCAGGGCGAGCAGGGCGCAGATCTTGAAGCCTTCGCCGAAAGCCCCAGCGGTCGTGCCGTCGCGCTTGGTGGTGGCGCCGATATAGGCCACGAGTTCCAGATCAAAGGTAGCCGGTCCGGAAACCTCGACCGTGCGCGCCTTGCGGTCGATCGCGACACGCACGTCACGGAAGTCCGGCGTCGCGTCGAAGAAGTTCTGCAGCACGTCACGCACGAACGTGGAGCGGTCCCAGCGCACGCCGTACGTGTCGAGCAGCGAGAGGCGAACGCGGCGGGGACTGAGGGCGTCGGGATGCATGTGGTGCACGGCGTGTCTGACGTCACTTTTGCTGCCACGGACCTCGTCGCGGCGCACGGCAAGGCCGAACGCCGTCGAGCATCGTGTGCGTCGTCGCGCAGTGTCAGCGTGCGCTGCGGGGTCGCAAGCTGGGTCTCAAGTTGTCGCGGTGTTAGTCCTCAGGGCAGGTGCTCGGCGAACCGCTCCGAGGAGCGCTGCTCGCTCGGCACCAACGCTTCGACCTCACCAGCCGGGGTGGCAGCTGTTGCTGCGCCTGATTGCAGCCACTTTAGCGTGTGGGGGTGGGAGAAGCAAGCAGTCCGATTCAGTCGATTCAGTCGGATGAGAAACTCCGGTCAGGCGGGTAGCCGACCCGGAGAAGCTTGCTCCAACCCTTCGACCCCAAGACCAAAGAAGGGTGAACGCACTACGAACGCCGAACGCGCGTTGGCTAGCCAGCCCGTTGCGGCTATCCTGCGCGGGCCTCGGTCCAAGCCAGCGCTACCTCAACTATGCGCTGAGCGTCATCACTGCGCGTGCGCTGCCCGACGTGCGCGACGGCCTCAAGCCAGTGCAGCGGCGCATCCTCTACGGGATGAACCAGCTCCACCTCGCCCCCGATGGCCGCCACATCAAGAGCGCCCAGGTCGTCGGCGAGGTCATGGGCAAGTACCACCCGCACGGCGACAGCGCGATCTACGAGGCGATGGTCCGCGCGGTTCCGCAACATCCCAGGCGTGAGACCTACTTGAGGGTCTTTCCGGCCCAGGCCGCATTGAGCGCCAAAGATCTCGAGGGCATGCTCACGATACTGCAGCCGCGATTCAATGATTCTGCGCCGTGGTCGCCGACTATGACCCTGAACCCACCCAGAGTGAGTGGTCCCTTGAACGCTACGACAGGTTCCTGGAGTCCATCGCCGTTGCAGGCAAAGCGCCCAATCGCACCCGCATCCTGCTGCTCGCCGACAAAAGGCAAAAGGAAGAGCTCGGCTCCCTCTTTCGGCTCCCGTTGTGGGGTCGAAAGGTCAATCCACTCATCTTCTGACCCCGTACCTTCAACACCGCCGGTCCCTGTCTCGACCTCAACCACTACATGTTGCCCGCAGCACAGCGCTGCGTGGCAATCCGGCCGCTGATCGACGAGGGGCTCTACTTCGTCCTCCACGCCCCGCGCCAGACCGGCAAGACCACGCTCGTCCGCAACTACGCCCGTGAGCTGCCGGCTGAGGGAAAATATGCAGCGGTCGCGTTGTCGATCGAGTGCTTTACGGAGAACGAGGTGGAGTCCATGCTGCCGCAGATGCTCAGGCTTTTCGCCGAGGCTGCCTCCCAGCAACTCTCCTGGGCGTCAGTGGCAGTCGATGAGGATCGGAGGCGGTGTGGACATAGGGTCCTCTGGGCAGAAATTCCGCCTCGAGAGGGTGTTGGGAGCCATTTGGGATAGAAATTCCGCCTCGGGAGCGGTGTTGAGAGCCGTTTGGGATAGAAATTCCGCCTCGGGAGCGGTGTTGAGAGCCGCTTGGGATAGAAATTCCGCCTCGGGAGCGGTGTTGAGAGCCGTTTGGGATAGAAATTCCGCTTCGGCAGCGGTGTTGGGAGTGGTCCGGGGCAAAATCTTGTTTTGCGACATGAGCCCCCGCACCGAACGGGGCCGTCAGGGTGTGCCTCCCAGCACGGTGTCAATCACACTCAAGAGCTGTTTGGTGCTGGGACGCTGGCGGTAGTCGCGGTCAGCGTGCGCCCAGCGGATGACCCCACCCTTGTCGACGAGGAACACGGCGGGTACGGCAAACACATGGTCAGCTCGGCCGGAGGACGCCTCGAGATCGATCCCAAAACCGCGCAGTTTCTCCACCTCGGCCTCGTCTGCCTGACGCAGGACGCTGAACGCATGGTGTGCCTCGAGCTCCGTGTCGGCCAGCACCGGGAAAGGGATCGTGTAGGTGGCTTTTGTCGCGGCGGCCTCCTCAAAGCGATCGACGCTGATTGCAACTGGCGTCACACCTCTGCTCTTGAACTCTCCGAACGCGTCGGTGAGGTTGTGGATTTGGAAGTTGCAGTATGGGCACCAGCCTCCTCGGTAGAACACGAGGAGCAATGGACCGTCGGCGACCAACCCGGACAGGTGAACGGTCTCTCCTTTGATGTCGCGCAGTCGTGCGTCGGGCATGGGCAAACCCACAGGGAGCCCGAGTCCTTCAGGGAGCGTGCCCAGTTGCGCTGTCGGCGTCTCGGTCGTCTCATTCTGCCGAGGAGCGGCGGCGCTGGGGCTGGGTTCGGACGCCTCGGCGTCGCGAGCGGTTGACGACCGCGAGGAAGAAGTGCCGGCTTCGAGCGCCTGCGGCTCAGGCGCCGCGCGGTCACAGCCAAGAACGATGAGTGTCACGAGGAGGAGCAAGAGGCTTGGCTTACGTAAGAGTGTCATGAGCGACTCCAGTTTCGACCAGGGGATGGCTTCGTCGTGAGTGGATTATGGCCTACCGCTGTGTACGGGAGCCTTCTCGGAACCTGACTGCGTAGCGAAAGCCAGCGCGCCGTTGACTCCTCATTCGGGTTTGGAGGGAGCCCACAACAAGAACCCTTCCTGCGCCGCCTCGCTCAGCAGGGTCTCCACAAACTCCATGGGCTGTCCGAGGGCAACGGCAACCGCGGACGGCGACAGCCCCTCCTGCGCAACCTTCAGCGCCAGCAGGTGGCGAGGGGTCGCGATGAGGTGGCGCAGCTCGAACGACGGCGGGTGCTGGAAAAGCAGAACGATGTGGGGCTCGCTCCCCGGGCCGGGAAGAGGGGGCACGTCGACGGAGCGACGGAGCGCCTCGACATAGCTGTGCACAGGGAACTCGAAGCTCAGCGCGGCGAGTGAAGGGTTGAGAGTCGGCTGTGGGGTTGCGTCAGGCACTTGTGCGGTCGAAGTGTAGACCGCGAACTCCTCCCATTCATAGGTGGCCAACTCTACGTGGAATGCGAGGAGCCCAGGCTCTCGGGCAATGAGACGCTGGCGTAAGAACTCAGGGAAGCCCTCGGCGGCGCTGTTGAGCTCCCAATGGCTCGAAGGTGTGGCTCGCTCATACGCCTCGACCCATTGCCGCCACAAGGGCTGGCCGACCACACGGGCGAGGTAGGGGTAGTTCTTGTCGACCACACCGCGGACGTGCTCGCGAACGAATCGGGCGTAAAGCGCGAGGCGCTCGGGGGCGGCGCCAAGGCTCAGCGCCACCTGCTCTACACTCGCCTCACCGCGGAAGAGCTGGTGCATCTGGGTGCGCACTCGGTTCAAGGTTTCCATGGCTGCACCTCTCCAAGGACACTGTGTCCAACGCGACGAATGCGAGCGTTCTCGGCGGCGAGAGTCTCGATGGGGGGAATGGCGTGATCGCGCTCGAGCAGCGTCGAGACGGGTCCCGTCCGGGCGAGGGTATAGGCGAAGAGCGCGTAGACCGCATTGGGCACATCCTGCCCGTGGGTGTCGACGATGACGCCATCTAACGGCGTGTGTCCGGCCATATGGAGCTGTGCGACACGGTCGAGGCGAAGGCGGTCGATGAAGTCGTAGGGATCGTAGCCGTGGTTTTGCGCGTTGACGTACACGTTGTTGATGTCGAGGAGCAGACCGCAGCCGCTGCGCTCGAGCACCTCGTTGATGAAGTCCACCTCGAGCAGGTCCGAGTCCTGGTATTCGATGTAGTAGCTCGGATTCTCGATGAGGAACGGGATGCTGCTGCGGCCCTGCAGGACGTCGATCCGAGCGGCCACGTGGCGCGCGACGGAGTCGGTGAAGGGCAAAGGGATCAAGTCGTGGTAATCGACCCCGAACGCCGAGCTGTAGCTGAGATGGTCGGAAAACCAGAGCGGATGGACTCTCTCGATCAGGTTGAACAAGGGCCGAAGATAGTCCTCGTCCAATGGCTCGAGGGCCCCAATGGAGAGTCCAACACCGTGGAACACCAAGGGCCAGCTCGCTGCCGCGCGGTCGAGCACGGCGCGTGGACGACCGCCGAAACCCATGAAGTTCTCCACGAGGACCTCGAGGAAATCGATTCGCTCGCCCTCCAGTGCCGAGGACGCGGTGAGGTGCTCAAAGATGGAGTTGAAGTGGGTGCGCCGCAGGCCCACGCCGAAGCCCAGAAACGGCACGATCCCCTGCTGGACCCAGGAGTGGGCCGCTAGCGACGGAGGCTTCGGGTGTGACGACGGCCGTTCGATTGTCAGTTCCATGACGAGCCTTTGTGGGACGGGAGCAAGTCGTGAGGTGAGGAGCGCGGCACGCCACCGCCATGGCAGAGGGTGGCGTGCTTCCCGGGACGAAGGTTGGCTATCAACCGCAGGAGTTCTCTCCGCAGGAGCTCTCGGCTCCGGTCTTCGCTGCGTCTTTCGGAGCTTCATCCTTCTTTGCACCACAGTTCGAGGCTCCACAGGAGGCCTGGGTCCCCTTTGCAGTGTCCTCAGTGGCGGCCTTGGGGGCCTGAGCCGTGGTGGCCCCCCCGCAAGCCGCGGCGGCGAGGCCAAGACCCGTGAGGGAGAGGCCGAGAACGAGGGCTTTGATGCTGAGCTTATTGGTGTTCATGAGCGATTCCTTTTCAAGGTGACTTAGGAGCCTGTGGGTAAGGCAGTGCCCGTGATGGCACGAGCGGGGTCTTGAAGCACTACGTGTGCGTCGTCGGTCCGGATCGTGTCTGTCCGTCTCGTGCTCGCTGGAGAAGAGTCGTGGTAGGCGGCGGATTGTTACGCGCTGACTGACGATTCTTTTTGCGGCCGTCGAATTTTATCTTCGTCCTGACGAGCCACCGCCCAGCCGGCTTCGACCGAGGACCTTGCGCTCGTCCGCAAACTTCTCGAAGGCGACGAGATCGCCTTCGAGAGCCTCATCACCGTCGGCCAGCGCCCCGAAAACGGCGAGAGCCCGGAGCGAACGGGCTCAGTGCACGATCTTACCCTCGATCGGAGCGGGCTCTGGGATGACTCCGAAGCGCTCTTCATAGCGCTGCACTGCGTCGACCAGCGTCACCGCCAGGAGTTTGGCCTGGCGTGGATTGAGGATCACGCGGTTCTGCACTTTTGCGCCGGTGCGTGTGGGCTGCACAAAGATGAAGTCGAGGATGAACTCGGTCTCCGTGTGACTGATCAAGGCGAGGTTGGCGTAGGTTCCTTGCGCTGTCGCGTCGTCGATCTGCACTTGGATGCGGTTGGGGTTCTGCGGGGGTTTGGGGTCGGTCATCGGTGTGCTCACGGGGGCGAAATGGGGCGAAGGGGGGCAGTCGTGTCGTGCCGACCAAGCGACGAACCCTCCCGAGCGCACAGGCTGAAGCCTGTGCGTTCGGGGGTTTGGGTCACCTAACGTCGGCGGCGACCGACGACAAGCAGGGCGAACACACCGAAGCCGACCAGTAGGAGCGCTGGGTTCGAGGTCGTGCGCGAAGCGAGGGTGCAGCCACAACCCGAGTCATCTCCCTTCGTGGACTGTGCAACGACGACGGTGAAGCCGTTGGCCAGCGTGTCTTTTTGGCCGTCGGGGTTGGTCACTGTGAGGTCATAGGTGCCCGCCTCAGCATCCACGGGGATCGTGAAGGTCAACTGGCTCAGATCGGCGCTCTGGATCACGGAGCGCTGGTGGGGACCGAAGTTCAAAGAGGCGCCGGTTTGGAAGTTGAGCCCAGTGACCGTGGCGGTGTCACCGCCCATGCCCTGGTCTGGGACAATGCCCGTAATGGCGGGCGGAAGCGCCGGATTGATGACCTCGCCTTCCTTGACCTCGAACGCCGAGGGATAGGTGAACAGCGCGCCGGAAGGGGTCTGAGCGATGAGATCGTAGACGCCGATGGCGAGGCTGTTCGGCACGGTCGCTTGGATGATGGTGTCGGAGCTAATGACGACGCCCGTCAGAGAGGTAGTTCCCAGCCGCACCGTGGTCCCATCGACGAATCCGGTCCCTCGAATCTGCACCAACTGTTCGGTCCCGAACTGGGTTTGGCCCGGATCGATGGAGGTGATGGTCAAGGGATCGGGCGAGAAGATGTCGAGCTCTGCGTCCATGGCGGTGTCTTGGGGCTCGGCCACGTCGGCCGCCTCGGCCACGTCGGGCTCCGCCACGTCGAGCTCGGCGATGTCGGGCTCCGCTTCGAGCTCTACTGGCGTGCCGCTGGCGGTCTGCACGGTGACGCGCAGCACCCAGTCGCCCGTGAGCCCCAGGGTACTGGACGAAACCCAACCGAACCCTTCAGCGTTGATGGCGTTCACCGAGGCATTGATGGAGCCGTCGTTATCCCGCGACGGCCCAGGAAACCCGTTGTGAGTGACGTCGAACGAAATCCAGAAAGCCCCAGACGCGACCGTCCAGTTCTCGGCGCTCAGGTCGATCGCGCTCAGGGCCGAATCCGACCCCTGAATTTGGTACTCACCAGCGCTATACAGCTCGGTACCTGGGAAATTCGGACTGAGGTCCGCGGCGGTCGCGTCGGGCGCGTACAGACGCACGGTCGTGTTCTGGGTTGACGCCGCTCCTGCGAAGAGAAACGAAACACTGGTAATGGTCAGGGGGTAGTCTCCGGCCACTGAGGAGAACTTCCCCGCCCACTTCTCGCCCGCTGCAAAGCCCCCCTGAGCCGCGACGACGTCGCCCGAATTGAAGCCGTCGTTCTGCAGGGTTTTCTCGTCGGCAAACGCGGGGGACGTGAAGAACAGGATCACGAGGGCGATCTTTGACAGTAGCTTGATCCTCGACATTGGGCTCTCCAGAGTGATGCGGCTGCGCCAACCATGAATTCTCGAAAGGCAGGATAGGTCTCTCACCCTGCGCCCGCAAACCTCTCTCGAAGAGAACGTGTTTGCTGGACTTTCACAGATGCGTGGGGACGACTCCCGGGAAAGAATGTATCATGCCCGGTGGGTCTGGGGAATCGCTGTTTGTCGCCGTCGGTCGCTGTTCTTGCAGAAGCGACTGCGACACAAAAAGTGGTGGCCGTCGACTGGACCGTGTTTTTCTCCCAACGGCCGATACCAAGCCCTGTAAGGCCAGCAAAACGTTCATCGAGAATCGCCATGTCTCACCGCTCCCTGTCGTTGCTCTTCCTTCTCGCGCTCGGCGCCTTCGGCCTTGTCGCACCCGCTCCGGTGGATGCGACCGTCGTGCTCTGGTCCGACGTCGAGACCCTCGCCGAAAACGCTGACCTCATCTTGGTTGGTGAGCTCATCGCCAACGACAGCGCCGAGCGCGCCGCCTCGTTTGGCATCTACACCGACTACACCTTCCAGGTCACCTCGGTGCTCAGCGGCGACGTAGGAGAGACCGTGATTGTACGCCTGCCTGGGGGGGAAGACGCGGGCCGCAGCGTGGTCGTCGCTGGGGTTCCCTCCTTCGAGTACGGAGAGACCTACCTCCTCGTGTTGCACGGCATTCAACCCCAAGCCTACGGCGAAAGCGGTGACACTCCCTACTACGTGCCTCTTGGGCTCTCGCAAGGGGTTTGGACTTTGGAGTCTTATGGGTCCGAAATCGAGGCTGTTCAACGACATACCGACGTCGTCTTCCTCGACGGCGCTGGCCAGGTCGTCAACGTCGCCCCCGTCGAGAGCACGCCGCTGAGCACCCTCGGGGCGCGGCTCGCCCAGGGAGCGCAACGATGAAGACTCGACAGCTCCTCGGTGTGCTGCTGCTCGCACTCCTCTGGGTCCTCGGCCCGAGCCACGCCTTCGCCTACCTGCCCTCTGGACTGGTCTGGCTCCCAGAAGATCTCCCAGTGACCTACACCATCAACGAGCGAGGCAGCGACGACCTCTCTCTCGAGCAGCTCGAGGCGCTCTTCGCGGCCTCCTTCGCCACTTGGACCGAGGTCCCCTGCACGACGATCGCCGTCAGCTACCAAGGCCGCACCGCGACCGAGGCGGCCATCGACGAAGAGCACGTGATGTCCTTCGTCGAGAGTGGCTGGACGTTGGGCCCCAACGTGTTGGGCGCCAACTCCGCGGCCGTCATCAGCTTGCTCCCCAAACGCGTCTCTTCGGACATCACCTTCAACGGCGAGACCAAGACCTGGCGCATCGGGGGGGGCGGCGCCAACCTCAACGTCATCGACCCACAGAGCGTCTTCACACACGAGATCGGCCACTTCTTCGGGCTGAGCCACACCAACGACGATGGCTCCGCGACCATGGCCGCCGCCTACCTCCCCGACACCGGACAACGCAGCCTCTCCCACGACGACAAATGGGGAATCTGCGACCTCTATCCGAACGCCGCCTCGACCGGCGAATGCGATACGACCGACGACCAATGCCCCCCGGACAGTGCCTGCGGACAGCTCGGCAACAACTTCTTCTGCATCGAAGCCCGCGACGGTTACGGTGACTTCTGCAACTCCTCGCACATCAACTGCCAGGACACCTGCGTCTACACCCTACCCAATTTGACCGCCGGATTCTGCACCAAGCTCTGCGTCGCCGACGTCGACTGTGGCGACGGCGCCGAGTGCAAGCCCTTTGGCACCGTCCAAGTCTGCGCCCTCAAAGACGTTGCGCCCCCGGAAGCCGACGACTTCTCCACCGACACCAACGAAGCCGACGCCACGAGCGGGTTCGACTTCGGCGTCGTCGACACTGGCTCCTCTGCGGACACCACCGCCTCAGCCGACGCAGACCTCGAAACCACCGACCAAGTGGATTCCGCGCTCACTCCGGGAGAGACCTCCGAGGGCTGTGGCTGCCGAATCGCCTCGTCCTCACCCCGTCGTTCTTGGTCTTGGTGGCTCGTAGCGCCGCTGGCGATTTTCTTCGGTTGGCGCCAGCAACGCCCCTGAAAACACGCCGAGCCGCCTATCCGTGACAGTCTTGGCAGCGGTCGGCCCAGGGCATCTCGCGCAGCGAGGTCAGACCCAGGTCGACGTTGCACTCGGAGCAGCGTCCGTAGGCGTCGTTGTCGTCGTCGAGCAGCTTGCGCTTGTCGTTGAGGAAACTGAGGTAGGCGCGCAGTCGATCCTCAGCACGCATCCCAGGCGTGACGTCGGCGATACGGTCGATGTTCGTCAGATCGAGCTTCTTGCCCGAGAGGAGATCGGTCAGCTTCGTGGCGATCTCTTGTCCCTTCTTCAGCAGCAGCTCTCGCAGCTCGAGCCGCGCGTTCTCACCAAATCTCAAGGTCATAGTTCACTCCGAAGCTCTCGTAATGTTTCGCTCTTGCTCAAGCCAATGTGCTCAGCAGCACGACACGGTACACGGGCTGGTACTCATCTCGATAGGTTTTCGAATGGGAGAGGGCGATAAATCCTGCGTCCTTGGCCTGACTCAAGGTCGCACGGAAGTCTGACACCTCGAACCCGACCTCCTCGAAGCGCTCGGCCTTGAGCGCCGCGGACACGATGGACAGCACCCACTCGAGCTCGGCTGGAGCGCCGTTCATCTGGGCCGCGCTCTCGCACATCGCATGGTAGAGCCGCGTGGCGTCCCCGCCGGAGCGCAAGTAAGGACGCAGGTAGATGCGAGCAAGCTGACGGTCCTCGTCCAGCATCTCCACCACATCTTCCCACTCACGCACCTCGAGGTCGAGCTCGGCCAGCTCTCGCGCGAGCCGCTCTTTCGCTGCTTGCCGATTGGCAAGGAGGTGCTTGGGGCCGTTCACGAACTGGTGCAGCAATGTGTAGAGGTCCACGGCTTCCATGTCGGGATAGCGCTCGAGGTGCTCCTCGCACAGGGCGATCACCTTCTCTTCCAGTCGGTTTCGATCCGCGCCGTTGCCCTCACCCATACCCACACTCCCTTTTTATTTCAAAAAGTTGCACTGAAGAATCGGCCTTAGATTTCGGGGCACCCACAAGGGGCCCACAAAGGGTGCCCCGGGCACCCACAAGGGGTGCCCCTACCGACGATTGGCTGTGTGGTGTTCGCAGACCCTTCTCGCCATGTCGAAGAGCGCCCCCCCACCAAAGACTATCGCCACTGTGCCGGCGCTCAACGTTCGCAATTGGGTCTCGATGGCGTCGATGGAGGGGGAGCTCACGACGCGCACGCCGGCCTCGCGTAGGGCTACGGCGAGGTCTTCGCCTGAGATCCCAGGCACAGGGGCCTCACCTCCAGGATCCATGGGCGCCAAATACACGACATCGGCTCCTGACAAGGCTCGTAGGTAGTCCGCCCAGAGAAACGACAGCAAACTGTAGCGGAACGGCTGAAAGACCGCGTGCACCTCTTCAAAATGGCGCGCCCGCAGGGAGGCCAGATTCCCTTCGATGCTCGTGGGATGACTGGTGTAGTCGGTGATGAGCACGCGCCCGTTGACCTCGACCTCTTGGAAGCGATCGACCAACCCCTCATAGGCTCTCGCGGCGCGCTGCACGGCGAGGAAATCGACGCCCAGCTCGAGCGCCAGCGCCGCCGCGCTGAGCACGTTGCGTGCGTTGAGCGCGCCCTTTAGTCCGGTCTCCAGCTCACCCAGGTGCTCACCGTGGCGCCAGAGCTCGAACTGGACCCGACCGTCGGGCAGGGCGGTGAGGGCGCGGCCCTGGATGTCGCCGACGTCGAAGCCACAGGTGACGACCGCGCCGAGGCCGCCGACCCGCTCGAAGAGGGCCCGAGAGCCGCTCTCGTTGAGGCCCAGCACGAAGCGTCCCGGCCCGCCGTGCGGGCTCTGCGAGTGGGCTTCGAAGAAGTGGCGAACAAGCCCCTCGAAGGCCTCGAGAACCGCCTCGAAGGTGCCGTAAGTGTCGAGGTGATCCGGCTCGACGTTGTTGATCAGGAGGTGATTCGGGCGGTGCAAGAGGTGGGTTCGGTCGGACTCGTCGACCTCGGCGACCAGGAAGCGCGAACCGTCGTGGTGCTCGGTGGCGCGTTCGGTCGCGCGCAGCTTGGCTCCGAGCACATAGCTGACGGGCGCCTCGAGCATGGAGACCAGCGCGCCGGCGGTGGTGCCCTTGCCGTGCGTGCCGCAGACCGCCACACCGTTGGGGTGGGAGCGCACGAAGCGGGCGAGCAACTCGCCGCGCAGGATCACCTCGAGACCGCGCTGATGGGCCGCGGCGAGGACGGGGTTGGACTCAGGGATCGCCGACGAGCTCACCACGAGCTCGGCGCCCTCGAGGTGCTGGGGGTCGTGCGAGCCATAGACCCTGATCCCGTCGGGCTCGAGCTCGGCTGCAGCGCTGGCGCGACGGTCAGAGCCGCTGACCAAGTGGCCTTTCGCCGCCGCATAGCGCGCCAACGCGCTCATGCCGGCGCCGCCGATGCCGATGAAGTACAACCGATGGGGAACCGCTGTTGTGCTCACGACGAGTTCGCCTCTCTGTGCCCGCCGCTCCAGCACAGCAGGCTCGTTTCGAGCCAGCTGGCGTGACGAGTCGCGCGCGAAATCCGAGTGGCATGTATAAAGAGCCCGCGCGCCGCCCGCAAGTCAGACCCTGCTGGCGTCCGATTCCACACTTGGCTAGGATTCACCTCTCGACTTCGACTCTCGCTTTGCTCCCGCCGTACGTGTGGGCGACGACCGACAGGAAATGGCCATGGCACAATCCACTCCGCTTCGGGCGCTCTGCGTCTCGTTCATTCTGTTGCTCCTCACGTGCGCCGGTTGCGTCGGTGGCAGCCGCCACGGCGATGGCGACGTGGACCCCGACGCCGACAAGGACCTCACTAGCGCGGGCGACGTCGACAACGACACCCCATTGGACCTCATCACCGACTTCAACAGCGACACGCCGCTGCCCGATGGCGTCGAATGCCTCGAGGGCATGGCCCGCTGTGCGGCCGACAACATGAGCATCGAGGTCTGCACTCGAAACGGAGTCTTCGGCGCCAACATCGCCTGCCCGAACGGCTGCAGCGCAGGCAAGTGCCTGACAGAGGCCTCCCCAGGCTCCTGTCCCCTGGCTTTCGACCTGTCGCTCGGCACTGCGGTGAGCGGGAACACCAAAGACGCCGCCCTCTCGTCCCATGTGTGGAGCGCCGACTGCACTGCCGCCTACGGCGACGCCACCACCGGTCCAGAGCTGTGGTACTCCCTCGATGTCCCCTACACGACGGCGGTGGAGGTCACGCTCAATCCCCTCTCGGCGACTTACTTCGGTGTGTATTTACGGGGCAACTGCAGCGACACCAAAACCGAAGTGGCGAGAGCCTGCGACGGGAACCTCAGCGTCTCCACTCCCACCGTCATCCCAACGATCCTCGCCAAGGGCCAATACTACCTCGCGGTCGACGACTTCGCTGAGGCCGGCAACGGCACCGGTGCCTTCGACCTGCGCGTCGACGAGGTCATCACGCCGACCTGCCACGGACAGGTCCCCGGGCTGCTCGACCTCTCCAGTGGCATGGCGACCGCCGTCGGCAACACGGCCTCTGGCTCTTCAGGAACCCGCTGGCAGACCTACGACTGCCCGTTCAACCTCGACACCGTCGGCAACGAGATGATCTACGCCTTCGCCCTGCGTGAGCCGCGCCAAGTCCGGGTCACGGCTGTCGCCACGGCGCCCGACACCTCCAAGCTCGGCCTCTACATGCGCACCGACTGCGAAGAGCGCTACTCCCAGACCCAGTGTGCCTACGACGACGGAACTGGCCGGGACGCCAGCTTCACAGCGACCCTGGCGCCCGGCGCCTACTACCTCTTCGTCGACGACCTGGCGAGCACCCAAGACGAACCCCAAGAGTTCGAGTTGCTGGTCGAAGTCCTCTGAACCTGTTTCTTGGGAGTTGGGCACGCGAAGCTGTGCTCAGCTTCCTGCGACTGCTCTCGTCTGCCCAGTCGCGCGTAGGGACGCGAGGCGGCTCGCTTCGAGCCATCTCTGTTCCAAGTAGCGCGTGAAAAATTCTTTGGCTGGCCGTTGACCGCTCGACAAGCAAGTCCGCGTGGCCGGCCGCTGAGAGGGAGCACTTATCTCTGAGGACTACGTCGTGAAATCCGCTCGGCATCAGCGGCCGAGGTCTCGGTGCGCGATACGAGGCGTTGTGCCCGCCGCCTCGAAAACCTCGCGCAGCGACTCGACGAGCGCGACTGAGCGGTGGTGTCCGCCGGTGCAGCCGATGGCGACCGTCAGGTAACCCCGCCCCTCGGCCTCATAGCGCGGCAGCAGGAACTGAAACAAGACCTCGAGCTGATGCAGGAACTGGCGCGCATCTTCGCTTCCTAGGACATAGGCGCTCACGGCCTCATCGACGCCATTGAGGGCGCGCAGCTCGGGGACGAAGTAAGGGTTGGGCAGGAAGCGCACGTCGAACATCAGGTCGGCTTCCGCGGGCACTCCGTGCTTGAAGCCGAAGCTCATGACGGTCAGCGCCATTCCCGTGGCCTTGCCCTGACGGTAGCGGTCCGAGATGACGCGCTTGAGTTGGTGCGGCGAGAGGCGGCTCGTGTCGATGGTGACGTGCGGTAGGCCCTCGAGGGGCTTGAGTCGACGCCGCTCTTCGTCGATGCCGTCGCGCACGGCGCCCTCGCCGGAGAGCGGGTGCTGACGTCGGGTCTCGCTGTAGCGGCGCACCAGGACGTCGTCCTGTGCGTCGAGAAAGACCAGCTCCACGGGCGCCTGAGAGGCGATGATGCGCCCGAGCACCTCGGTCACGTCGTCGAGAAAATGTTGTTCTCGGCAGTCGATGACCAGCGCGACCCGGTCGATGTCCCCACGTGACGCCACCAACTCCAGGAACGTGTCCATGAGCGGCAACGGGAGGTTGTCGATGCAGTAGAAACCCATGTCCTCGAGGGCTCTGACTGCGGTCGTCTTGCCGCTTCCACCCAAACCGGAGATCACCAAGAGCTGCGAGAGGGCTTGCGAGTGAGGGCTGGGTTGCATAGGTATGGTCTCTTCGGCCGCAGGTTCCGGCGCAGTCTACCACTATTGCCCTCTGCCGTCCCAAATTGGCGACTCAGCGCGACTCTCGTGTGACGTCCTGGTGTCGGGCGGCGTTCGAGCCGCAAAGTCGTCCGGGATCGAGGGGGCCAAGGAGATTGGCCAGGAGGGCGTGTGCAAACAGAAGCGAGCTGGATAGCGGGGACGATCGTCCGCACCGAGGGTCCTGAGTATGTCGTCGCCATCGACCGTGGGAAGGTCGACGTGCAGTGTGTGCTCGGCCGCCGCAGATTGGGGAACCGTCCGGTGGTCGGCGACAAGGTCGGCATCGAGCTCGGCGAGGACCAGCGAGGCACCATCAACGCACTGCAGCCGCGCACCTCCGAGATCACTCGCGCGGCGTCAGGGGGCCGGCGAGGAGGCACCAAGACCATCGTCGCCAACATCGACCGGCTGGTCGTGGTCGCGTCGGCCCAAGAGCCCCCGCCGCGCCCCGGTCTCATCGATCGCTACCTCGTGGCCGCGCGCAAGCAGGGAATCGCCGCCGCCCTCTGCTTCAACAAGTGGGAGCTGGCCAAGGGAGGGGACGAAGCCCTCCGAGCGGTGTACTCCAAGCTGGGCTATCCCGAGATCGCCGTCTCAGCGAAGACCGGCGAGGGGCTCGAAGACCTCGAGCGCTTGTTGCGAGGGCGGCAGAGCGCCTTCGTCGGACACAGCGGCGTCGGCAAGACCTCCTTGATGCGGCTCATCTTCCCGGACATCGAGCTGCGAGTCGGCGCGCTCAACCCCAACACCCACAAGGGCAAGCACACCACGACGCACTCCCAGTTGCTCGCCCTGCCGCAAGGCGGCTATGTGGTCGACACGCCCGGTATTCGGGAGTTTGGACTCTTCGAGGTCTCGAGCGAGGAGCTCGCGACGCTCTTCCCGGACTTCGAGCCGTACCTCGAGAGCTGCCGCTACCGACCCTGCAGCCACACCCACGAGCCGGGCTGCGCGATCAAGAGCGCGACCGGGACGGGCCTCGAGCCCATCCGTTACGAAGGCTATGTCCGACTCTACGAGGAGCTGAGAGAACTCGAATCCCAGCGATACGGTTAGAGGGATTGCTTTGCGATTTCAGGTCTCTGCATCTGAGGAGGTAATTCGCTGGACGACTGCGAAACGTCCCGAGTGCTCGCCGTCAGACCAATGCAGGAATTCGAGCAGCTCCTTACCGACGTCAAGGTCCTTGGGCAACCCAGCGACCTGGTTCCCGCCTGCTTGCTTCGCTATGTAGGTTGCGTCATCGACCAACCCAATGAGGAAGGCCGCCAAGCGGTTCCACTCGTCCTCCTTGGGGTTGGACCGCATCCACTTGCGCAGGGGTATCTCGCAGAGCCCGCCGAAGCCGATGCTGGCTGTCAGCGAAACCGCTTCGTCGTCTATGTGGATCGTGCGGTCTCGAAGGGCCCGACAGATGCGTCCCGCTACCGTCCCTGCGACCGTTGGAGTAGCGCTGGGTAGGAGCACAACGAACTCGTCCCCGCCATAACGACCGGCGATGTCGACGTCCCGAATGCAGTCGATCAACGTCGCTCCGATCGTGGCGAGCGCAACGTCACCCGCGGCATGCCCAAAGCGATCGTTGATGGGCTTGAGCCTATCGACGTCGAGGAAGATGAGGCTGAATGGCTCGTTCTTTCGGGTGGAGATCTTGAGCCACTCGACGGTTCGGCGCATCAAGTGGGCCCGGGACACCAAGCCCGTGAGGGTGTCGATGGTGGCCATCTCGAAGAGCAGGTTGTTTTCAATCGCGGTGGACACCTGTTGGGAGAACAGGAGGAGGTGATCCGTCGGAGGGTTGGCCGACGGGTCGAGCTCGAACGCGAACACTCCCTGAGGCCGGTGCACGGCCATGAGCGGGATGGCGATGGCCGTCTCAGACCGAACGACCTCTGAGGAATCAACGGAGGTGTCGGCGACGACTCTCAGGTGGTCGGGGAGATCGACGACACGTGCGCAACCTGCGAATTTGCCAATCGCGCGGCGGAGGGAGAGCGTCCCCCCCTCGTCGGCCCAAATGAGCGCTCCATCCGTCCCCAATCCAGGAGTCCAAGCGGACAAGATGCGCTGCATCCCCCGAAGCCCCAACCCGAAAAGCTCCGGCACTGGGAGGAGCTGGTGGATCTCCCGAGAGACCTCCAGTGCGACCTCGAGGCAACGCGTCTGACGTAGAATCACCATTTTTTGCGCGTGGCCTTTCAGGGCCGCGTCGACCCAGATCATCACCGTCTCCAAGCCGTTGGTCTTGTCGTGATAACCTTGGATATCGAGCCGTTTCATCATCAACCGTGCGGGTTTGCGCGCCGCTTGGCCGGTGATGAGTACGATTTGCACGTCGGCGTCGAAGCGGCGAATCTTCTCAACCACCTCCTCGCCCGTGATGTCAGGGAGAAAGTAGTCGAGCAGCACACACTCTGGACGCCAGCTCAGGGCCACCTCGATCGCGGCCTTCCCCGTGTCGACCGCACGTACATCCAGACCCACGGTGGCCAACTGCGCGCGCAGCTGTAGCTGCACCGTCGGACTGTCGTCGACGACCAGCACTTTGTAAGTCTGACCCGTGTCAGGCCTGATTCGGCTCCCCTCTTCCAGATCCATGCCAGTGACCGCGGTTTGCTTGCTGTGGGCGAACACAATGGCGCCCCGCTTCGGGCGAGTCAAGCCTTCTAACGGCTCTGGGAATTCGAAAAGTCCAACCAATGTCAATGGCCGACCACGTGGCTAAGGTCTCGTTAGGACACGACTCTCCTGGCCGCACCTCGCGGGGCCAATCGAGCCCGCAAGGCATAATCGCCCTCGAGGAATGTCTGCCGGATCAGGCCATGTTGTGGGCCTAGAGAGTGGGCCACCCCCTGCCGACGGTGTTCGAACCCCATGAGCCCCGCACCTCCGCAAGCCCTGGTGTTCGGACGAGTCATTGGCTCGATGGCGTTGCTCGTCCTCCTCGGCACTTCGCCGCTCTTCGCAGACGACAAGCCCTTTCGCGTCGCTTCCTACAACATCAACTACGGCAACCCTGACCTCGACCAGATCGTCGAGATCCTCATTAGCGTGGACGCCGATCTCGTCTGCTTGCAGGAGGTCACTCACGAAGCCGAGGAGAGGCTGCGGGCCGACCTCGCCACTCTCTACCCTCATATGGCTTTCAAATCGGCGTCCTATGCCAGCGGCTTCGCGTTCTTGTCTCGCGCCCCAGTCGACACGTTTCTCTTCCTCGAGCCAACCAAGGGCTTCTTCGGAACCTGGTTCGCCACGGTGGAGATCGAAGGCCACAAGGTGACGGTGGCGAACGTGCACCTGCAGCCCAACCTCCCGAAGGGCGGCGAGAGCTGGTCCGACATGTTGTTCCGATTCATGGAACTCGAGCTTGTCAGGCTCGCGGAGGTCGACGCCCTCATCGAGGCCGTCGCCGTCAACCCCGATCTCGTCGTCGGTGACTTCAACACCCTGCCCTCCCTCGCCACCGTGGAGCATATGCACGAGCTCGACTACATCGACAGCTTCGCCTCTGCGAATCCTGCCGCCAGCGCGGCCTCGACCTGGCATTGGAACTGGGAAGGACGGGAGCTGATGTTTCGACTCGACTACATCTTCCACTCCGAGCACCTCGTCACCGAGGCCTCGACCGTGCTCGAAAAGGGGCCGTCGGACCATTTCCTCATCTACAGCGACTTGACCTGGGAGGAGACCGAACCCGAAGCCGAATCGGGTCACTCAATCGGCGGTGACTAACGGGTGCGAGCTCCGCAAGTTGGTTCGAAGCGAATGCGCCTCGTTTGGTGTTGAATGCCTTGGACCGAGCACGGGTCTAAAGCTCGCTTGCAAGTGTCCAGCACAAGCCCAAACAACGACTCGATGCCAGAGCTTCGCTTGACGGAGTGTAGGGTGTTGATAGGGTTTGATTACAGTCGGCGACGGAGAAGCTCTCGAGCGACGTTCCCAACCCCGAAGGTCACCGCTGGACTCGACGCAAATCTCGTCGTGAAACGGAGTAAGATCATGACCACTTCCAAAGCTCCGCTCTACAAACGGTTCATCGAGCTGTTGCTCGCCGCGCTCGCCGCGTTCACCTTCGTGGCGCTGTTTCCCTTCGACGCCTCCGCCGACCCGAAGGTCTGCGCGCGCAACTGTGAGTGCGGCCCAGACAAGGTCTGCGACTTCGTGTGCCCGTCGGGCGGCTGCAACATCGACTGCAACGGCGCCAAGAGCTGCACGGTCGACTGCCCTGGTGGAACCTGCAACATCGACTGCAACGGTGCGAAGAGCTGCAAGGTTGGCTGCGGCGGTGGCTCCTGTGCGGTGGACTGCGAAGAGGCAGGCAGCTGCGACCTGAGCTGCAAGAACACCTGCAGCCTGACCTGCGAAGGCGCCAAAAGCTGCAATTCGGACTGTGGTCCCGAAAAGTTCTGCGCCGTCAGCCGCTAGGCTCGGGCCGGGACGCGGGGGGCTCGCCACGTTCCACCTCGGAGCCGAATAGTGCGGTGGCGACTGGATTCTGTGCCCGTTGGCCTCGTCTAGAAAACTTAATAGACCTTCTGGTCTTGAAAGTGCTAGAGTCAGCCCCATCTTTGAGCCGTCGACGAGTTGCGTCGCCGGAGCTGCGGGATTTCCACGATTTCGAGAAAATCGGAGTGAGCCAAAGGGCTCACGAGATCCCTACAGGTCGAAGAGACCGGCCCGAGACGCCAGCCGACGAAGTCTCTCACTGAGACCCGAGAGGATGGAATGGCGACAGAAGTGCTGCAGAGCAGCTCTCCCGCAATCGAAATCGGTCCGCCGAAGATCAGGCATTTTCTGCTCCTCGGTCTGGCGGTACTTCTCACGAGCGCGCATTTCCTGCGCTCGGGGGCGCCAGCTCTGCTCATGGTCGCGCTGCTTTGCCCGCTGCTGCTGCTCAGCCGCAAACGTTGGACGCTGCGCGCTGTGCAGCTCCTGTTGCTCGGCGCCGCCGCAGAGTGGGTCGTGACGGGGATGAGCTTCGTTCGGGCCCGCGCTTTGACGGGCTCTCCGTACACTCGCCTCGCCATCATCTTCTCGCTAGTCACCCTCGTGATGCTCGCCGCCGCCTGGGTGTTGCAGTCCAAACGGGTTGTGCAGCACTTCTCGCGGGCGCTCGAGAGCGCCAGTGTGTCGACAGGAGCCTTCGCGTTGACGGCCATTTTGTTGACCTTCGTGAAGTTGAAGGTCTCCTTCCCGATGTTGCTCATCGACCGCTTTCTGCCGGGCTGGGGTTGGCTCGAGCTCGTCTTGCTGGCGTGCTACGCGGCCATCGTTGCCGAGGCGATGACCCAGAAGAAGAAGCGGGCCAAGTGGCGAGGACGCATCTGGCAGCTGTTCTCGTTCGTGTTCTTCGCCCAGCTCCTGCTTGGCCTCGCTGGCGCCGAGCGATTCCTGCAGACCGGTGTACTCCATCTGCCCGTCCCTGCCCTCATCGTCGGAGGTCCGATCTACCGCGGCGAGGGGTATTTCATGCTCGTTCTCTTCTTCTCTACCGTGGCGCTGGTCGGGCCGGCCTGGTGTTCGCATCTGTGCTACATTGGCGCCTGGGATCACACGATGGCGACGCGGCAGAAGCGCCCAAGCGAGATGCCCAAGTGGCGACGTTGGGGGCGTTTCTTCGCTCTGGGTCTTGTCGCTCTGACCGCCCTCGGTCTGCGTCTGGCGGGGATTTCTGGTCCTGTCGCCCTGGGCTTTGCCGTCGTGTTCGGCCTCACTGGCATCGGGTTGATGGGCACGTGGTCGCGCAAGAGGGGGGTGATGACCCACTGCACCACTTACTGTCCGATCGGACTCTTGGCGACGAGAGCCGGCAAGCTCAACCCCTTCCGCATTCGCATCGACAAGAACACCTGCACGAGTTGCATGGCGTGCACCAAGGCTTGCCGTTTCGACGCCCTGTCCAAGAGCGATGTGGAGAAGGGCAAGCCCGGTATGGCTTGTACTCTATGCGGCGACTGCCTGCCTCGCTGCCATTCGAGCGCCTTGAGCTATCGCTTCCCTGGTTTACAGGGGCCAAAGGCCAACGTGCTCTTCATCATCCTCATCGTCTCTCTGCATGCGACCTTCTTGGCCGTCGCACGAATTTGATCTTTGGCTCCAAAGGACACCGGCCCGAGGACTGGCGGGGTGTTCGACGAAGAATGTGCTTGTCAATTCGGGCCTTCGCACGCCGAGCCGGCATCGAAGCGAAGACCGAAAACGCAGAGAAGGGAGCCCACGGGCTCCCTTCTCTGCGTTGGCGTCACGCTCTGCGCGTTACTTGCGGACTGCGACGGGGGCGAACTCTCGTTGCTCGCTGCGCGTGGCGATGGACTTGAGCAGCGGCATGAAGGGCAGTCCCGCGACGGTCCCAGCCAGCGCGCCCATGACCAGGAAGAAGAAGAGGGAGGAGACCAGCCCGATGAGCATGCCGCCACCGGTGACCATCTTGGCCATCATCGTTGGCTCGACCGGCGTCCCGAAGAGCGAGGCCGTCATCATCAAGCCCATGTAGCCTCCGTAGAGCAGCCCGGGGATCGCGCCGAGGAAGAGGAAGGCGACGAAGCCAGCGGTGGCGCCAGTGTAGGTCGGGGCGAGGAGGGTGCTTTTCTTGCTGAGTTTCATGGTCGTATCCTTTTCGTGTGACGCACTTTCGGGCGAAGGTGAAGGGGGTGTCGGCGAGGGGCGTCTGAGCTTGCCCCGTTGCTTCCGACGCCAGAACCTATCGCACACCTGATGCCAACTATGTTTCCCATTGAGATACGGGCACTTGTCCATTTCGTGCCGTCATGGCGTCTGGATTTCCAGACTTGTTTTGCCTGTCTGGAGAACCCGACAGGCGGCTTGCACGTAACGAATAGTCGAGCGATTTCGGACCCTTGCGGAACTTTCCCGAGTTCCGGAATGGGCGATCCGGTTCTCGGGTCTCGTTCCAAGACAACCACAAAACCCTTGAGTTGCTGGGTCGCGATTCGGCTACAATTGAGTTCTCCAAACCTGGAAGTGCCCATGAAGACACTCGCGCACGTTCTGTTTTTATCGCTCTCGATGGGCCTCTTGGCCTGCGGCGGAGGCTCGGGCGGCCATCGCGCGGTTGGGGAGCAAGACACCGAGCTCGAAGAGACCCACCAGGACTTGGCCGAAGCCGAGGTCGACGCGTCTGCCGAGGTGGTCGAGCCCGATCGCAGCGACGAGGTCTTCGCGCCCGACCACATCGCGCAGGTCGACATTACGCTCAGCGAGGCCGACTGGGCGACGTTGCGCAACCAGGGCCGCGACATCATGGACATCATTGGGCCGGGCTGCTTGGACGGGCACGTGCCCTCGCCGTTCACCAACTTCATGGCGACGGTGACCATCGACGGTGAGGGGATCCCCGAGGTCGCCGTTCGCAAGAAGGGCTTCCTGGGCTCGCTGAGCACGTCCAAACCCTCGCTGCGACTCAAATTCGACGAGTACGTCGAGGGCCAGGGCTATATGGGAATGGAGCGCATGACGCTGAACAACTCGCTGCAAGATCCCTCCTACGTTCGCCAGTGCTTGGCCTATGGGGTGTTCGCGGCCGCTGGGGTGCCGGCGCCGCGCTGCAATTTCGCCGACGTGACGGTCAACGGCGAGCACCTGGGCTTATTCGTCCACGTCGAGACCGTGAAGAAGCGCTTCTTGAGGCGGTACTTCGAGGACGACGAGGGCAAGCTCTACGAGGGGACGCTGAGCGATTTTCGGCAGGGCTGGGTGAACACCTTTGGATTGGGCACCAACAAGAACCAAGTGGACGACCGGCGAGAGCTCAATGCCTTGGTGCGTGCGCTGGAGGTCCAGGAGGTCGATCTGCTCGAGGCCATCGAGCCGCTCGTCGACGTCGACGCCTTCCTGACGTTCTGGGCTGTCGAGAGCCTGGTCGCCCATTGGGACGGGTATGCGGGCAACACCAACAACTTCTTCGTGTACTCCGACCCGACGGACGGCGGGCGTTTCCGCTTCTTGCCATGGGGGGTGGATGGGACCTTCCGTCCTCCAGAGGACAGACCCGATCAAGCGCTCTTGGCGACCGGAGTCCTTGCGCGGCGTCTCTACTTGGAGCCCGCGACTCAGGCCCGCTACGTGGCGCGGATGCGCGAACTTCTCGACACGGTCTGGGTCGAGGACACGCTCTTCGCAGAGGTAGCACGGATGGAGGCCCTGGTCGTTCCGTTGCTCGGCGAGGCCGAGCGAGTCGATGTCTTGGCGAGCATCGCCGAGGTCCGAGGCTTTCTGAGCAGCCAGCGGGGCCGTGTCGAAGCGGAGCTCGCCTCGCCACCGCTCTGGGAGGTGCCGCTTCGCGAGGCGCCATGCGTCAGAGATGTGGGCTCCGTGGTGGCGACGTTCCACACGACTTGGGGGAGTTTGGGCGGCGACCCCTTCGTCTCGGGTGGTGGTGAGATCGCAGCGGTATTCCACGGGTTGGTCCCAGAGTTCCAGGCCATCGGAGCTCAAGCCGGTGCGGGTGTGGAAGGGGAGCAGATTGGGCGCGGCGTCGTGGTGGTGGTTGGGCTGACCGCCGACAACGTCGTCATCGTCGCGACTATCGACTCCCCACTCGAGCTTCTGCAGCAGGGCACCACCATCGCCATCGACTGGTCGGAGGTGGTCGGCAACCTCGGCGTTTACGACCCGGTCGCGCAGACCTATCAGGCCTTGGGGTTGTTGGGCGAAGGGACGTTGGAGCTGACGCAAATGACAACGGCCCCCGACGGAGTCGTCGAGGGCCGTTTGGAGGCGACGATCTTCGAGTTCGGCTTCTAGGGGCGAACGACGTAAATGGTTTCGCTGTTCTCGAGCTTCTGGTCGTCGCGGGCCACGACGGTGATGCGGTTGACGCCCTCTCTCAGGGGCACGTCGACGGCGAACTTCTTCTCGTCGCGTCCACCGAGCCCGTAGTCGAGCTTCTGTGCGTGCGTTTTGATGGCTTGTCGATGCCACAGGAAGACGCGGTAATCGGTCACGGTGCCGTCATCCTTGATGAGACCCGTGACTTCGAGGTGCTCGGCGTTGACGACGAGGGCCTGCGGGTCGAAGCTCACGAACGGCGAGGTCTTCTTCACGACGACTGCAGGGCTTCCTTTGGCGGGTCCCTGAGCGGTCTGGGTGTCCTTGGCGGCGACCCAACCGAAGGGAGCGTTCTCGCCTTCCCCCCAGGCGACGCGAACCATGGTCCCGTCGGCGGAGTTGGCGGTTACGGCGAGCACTTCTTGGGCTTCTGCGGAGGCGATCGGATCGGTCTCGACCGAGGCGCCGGCGTAGATCGGGGTCTTGGCCGCGAAGGTGACGAACCCGGTGGCCTTTGATGGGCTCGCGTCGCTCTCGAGGACGGGGAGCTCGATGGTCTCCTCGACTCTGGAGCCGAATTCCTTGTCGTAGATGGTGAGCACGAAGGCGAGGTTGGAGGTCTTCTCCTTGGCGCCTTTGACGTCGAAGCGCAGCAGGGCGCGGCCCGTGCCGCCGACCGGCAGCGGCCCGACAGTGTCGCGTCCCTTCGAGAGCAGCATGGCGGCGCCCGAGTCGCTGGCGATGTAGGCGAAGGTTTCTTCGCTGTCGCCGAGGCCATTGTTCTCGACGTTGACGATGAGGTTGATGGTCTCGCCCTTCTGGAGCAGCCCGTCGCCGTTGCCGCCTTCGCGGTCGTCGATCTGGTAGCTGTAGGCGTAGTGGGGTCTAGGGAGGCCTTCGCTGATAATGTCTTGCGAGACGTCCTGGGAGAGCTGTCCATTGGCGTCGCCGAACGCCAAGTTGACGACGTCCTCTCTGGGCTCGCCGCCGCGTGGCACCTTGATCTCCAGGTTCCAGCTCTTCGACTTGCCAGGCTCTACCTTGCCGAACACCAGCTCTTGGTCGTCAAAGACCGGATTGTTGGAGTGACTGATGGCGAAGAGCCGGTTGATGTCCTTGTCGCCGGTGTTGGTCACGGTCGCCCTGAGGGTGACAGTTTGGCCGGCCTTGACGGTGTTCCCTTCGGCTCCGACGAGCTCGACCTTGGCCTCGAAGGGCTGGGAGGCGAGGGGCTTCTTGGGGGCGGACCAGTCGACGTCGAGCTTGGCGAGGGCCGCGGTGATCTCCTTGAGGCCGGAGGCTTCGAACTTTGCGAGGGAGTCTTGTGCGCCCGAGAGCAACTCGTCGCCTTTAGGCGAATGGCTTTTGGTCAGGAAGGCCCGCGCCATCTGAATTTCGAAGTCCTCGTAGAAATCCTCTCCATTGTCCTTGTCGGCCTCTGCTTCGTCGAAGAGGTAGCGCACGACGGCGACGGGCTCGTTGGGAGCGCGCACCTTCTCGCTTTGCAGAGACAGGTCCAAGCTGCCTTCGCGGCGAATGTTCTCGCTGACGAACATGTCGATCCCCTCTTTCTCGGTGATCAACACGGGCACGACGCGCACGTCGGGAGCGATGCCTACGCCCTGGATCGAGATGTCACCCGGGGTGAGGTACTGAGCGATGGTCAGCTTGATGGCGGAGCCGTCGTCGTTGTCCCGCAGGATCTGTACGGAGCCTTTGCCGAAGGTTTGGTCGCCGATGAGCACGGCGCGGTCGTGGTTCTTGAGGGCACCGGCGACGATCTCACTGGCAGACGCCGAGCCGGGATTGATGATGACGACGATCGGGTAGTCCGGCTCGGTGTCGTCGTTGGTGGACCTCTCCTCGTCGCGCTCGGTGCCGGCGATGCCTTCGGTGACGACGATGACCTTGCCCTCGGGCAGGAAGGCGTCGGCGACCTTGATGGCCTGGTTGAGCAGCCCACCGGCGTTGAAGCGCAGGTCGAGGATGAGGCCTTTGACCTCGCCCATCTCTTCGCGCATCTCTTTGAGCGCCTTGAGCATGTCTTCGGCGGTGTTCTTCTCGAAGGCTTTGATCTTGATGTAGGCGATCTTGTCGTCTTTGATGGCGTGCGTGGTCAGGCTGTGAATCTCGATTTGGGCTCGGACGATGTTGAACACGCGCGGCTCGGTCCAGCCCTTGCGGAGCACATAGACATCAATGGGTTCGCCGACTTCGCCGCGGAGCCGATCGACGGCCTCGTGCAAGGGCATGTTGATGGTGGACTCCTCGCCGATCTGGGTGATCTTGTCGCCGGCCTTGAGACCCGCACGGGATGCGGGTGTCCCTTCGATAGGGCTGATGATGGTCAGCTCCTCGTCACGAATACCGATGACGATGCCGAGCCCGCCGAAGCCACCATGTGAGGTCTGCATATCCTCATAGACTTTGGGGGTAAGGAGGATGCTGTGCGGGTCGAGGGTGTCGAGCATACCGTTGATGAGGGTGTACTCGAGCTCTGTGAGCTTGAGCTCCTCTTTCACGTTGTCCATGACGAACTTAGCGACCTCGATGCTCAGCTCGTGAACGTCGGTGAGGCTCTTGATGTTGCTCAAGTCGAAGGTGCGGCTTTTGGTGTTGACGCGAAGGTTGACGCTGTTGGGCTTGGCGTCGAGCGGCACCTCGAACTCGGCGACGACCTCGGCGATGGTGGACTGCAGGCCGTCGAAGGCGTGCGCCATCATGTTTTTCCAGTCGACGCGGCTGGGGTCGTAGTAATTGGTTTTGACGAGCACCAAGGTGTGCTTCATCAGGCGCAACTTGATGTCCCCGGTATCCGTGATGGGGCCGTTGGCCGCCAGCGGCGCGGAGGCCTTGAGCGTGCTGTTGTCTTCGTCTCTCGGGGTTTCCCCACGCGCTTCGCCTACATCGACGGTGACGTTGTTGCACCCGAGGAAGCTGAGGATGGCGCTCAACACGAGCAGCCAGCCAAGTGTTCTCGCCCCCCACAGGCTGGGACGACGGGAAGCGCGAGTGGTTCTGTCCAGATGATGCATGTCGATGGTTCCTCGGTTCTGCTTCGCTGTGTCCTGCTCGAGGACGGAGCGTCTCTTATACAGAATGTTCATGTCTTCTGGACAACGACCAGAAGGGGCCTTTGTGGCCAAGCTGCCCTGCGGTTCGAGGGCTCTCCCTCGGTTCCAACCTCAACCGTCCAAATGTCGTCAGCCATTCCAAAGATGTGCTCAGCCCTTTACGTCGATGGGGTTTCACTCGTTTCTTGGCACCGAGGGGGCTCGAAGCGAGCACCTCGGCGTCCTGCACCCGCGATTGGGTACGCCACGACGTGACCGATGGAACAAGAAAACTGCCAAATCTCACTCCTCGTCGTATGAGGCAATGACAACGCTGCTCAGTCCAGGTAGGTCCAAGAATTCTTGGCTGAAGTGCTCGGCGCTGCACATCATGACGATGGCGACCTGGTCAGGGTGGAGCAGCTCAGGGGCTGCTTTGTTCACGTCGTCTGCGGTCAGGGCGCGGACTTTCCTCTTGAACTCCTCGATGGCAGCGGGCTCTCGGCCCGTGTGAAGCATGCGGACCGCCTCTCTGGCGAGCCCTGAAGGGGTATCGAGGTAGAGCTCGTAGTTCGCCGCAACGTACTCCCGAGCCGCAGCCACCTCCTCCGTGCTGACGCCTTGCGCGACGATTCGTTCCAGGTGTTCGAGAATAATGCGGATCGACTCCACCGCGCGGTCGGGAGCGGTGAAGGTCCAAACAAAGAAGGCGGAGACGTCTGGGTCGCGCCACTCTCGCGTGCTGATCGAGTAGGTCCAACCTTTCTCGTCGCGCAGCTCTCGGTTGAGACGGGAGGAGAAGTTGCCGCCCAAGATCGTGCTCAACACCCGCAGCTCGGGCCAGCGTGGGTCGCTCGGTGGGATGCTGGTCTGGCCAACGAAGAGCTGGTTCTGCGTGCGATCAGGTTTGTCGATCAGCAGCACCCGCCGCCCATCGCGAGGGGGCATTTCTCGATGGGCGCGCGCTGGCGCTTCGGACTCGTCCTCCGGCAGGTGCTTCGCCAACGCCTCGTCGAGCTGACTTCGAGTCACCCCGCCGCTGACCGACAGGATGAAGTTGGCTTGCACATAGTGGGTCTCCCGGAAGCGCTCGACGTCCGAGGGTTTGATGGCCTTCAGAGAGCTCGCCGTCCCCTCGATGGACTTGCCGTAGGGATGGCCTTGGTAGACGAAGCTCGCGAACTTCTTGCGCGCGGTGAGGCTGTCGTTCTCGCGGTCGAGTTCGATCTGCGCGACGAGCTCACGGCGTGTCCGGTTGAGACGCTCGACGTCGACTCCGTGCGACTGGAGCAACTCGGCGAGCAACTCGAGCGCTCCATCGAGAGAGCGCGGCAGGACCTCGATCGTGACCATCGTCAAGGTCTGGTCCACGTCGACCATCAAAACCGCACCGAGGTCCGCGAGGCGGTCCTCGAGCTCGAGCTTGGACAATCCTTCGTGCCCGAAGAGCAAGAGTTCGGCCGAGAGCCTCGCCAACCCGGCGCGATCGGGCGGGTCGTCCGCCGAGCCGCTACGAATCGCAAGGTCAATGGTGACCACGTCGCCCGCCCGTTCGACGAGGACAAAGGCCGCCCCCGACGGCCGGCTCCAAGAGACGACCTCCATGGGGGGCGGTTCGGGCAGCGCGGCCTGTGCGCAGACGCTCGAAACCGTCCCCAATAGGAGTGTGGTGACAAGGGGTGCGATGCCGTGGAGGGGCTTGATAATCATAGGCCTTAGTGTGACGGGCTCACTGCGACGCAGGTTTGCCCAAGACCTCGACGAGGTAGCGGGGTTGGAGGTAGGTCTGGGCGACTCGAATGACGTCTTGCTTGGTGACAGACCGAACCCTTTCGGTGCGTTGGAAGACCGCCATCGGCTCCGCCCCGATCGCCCAGGAGGAGCCGAGCTCGTCGGCGTACCCACCCGGGTCTTGGATGCCGCGCAACAGGTTCAGCTCGAGCCGCTTCTTGGCGCGCTCGAGAGAGACCGCATCGGGACCGTCAGTGCGGAGCAGCGTCAGTTTGTCGAGAATGATGGCTCGAGCCTCTTCGTGGGTCACGCCTTGCTTCATGGTGGCCAGGATCTCGAAGAGTGACCGGTCCTTGAACCGTCCAACCCACCCTTGCGTGCTGGCCACGAGCTCTTTCTCGAAGCGCAGCTCGCGAAACGCCGAGCCGTGTGGCTCAGCGAAGAGGACCTGGTTGAGCACTTCCATCACCTCGAAGTCCGGGTCGCGTCCATTGGGGCAAGGAAAGCCCATCATCAAGACCTCGGTGTCGATGGGCATGAGGAGCGTCTGGGCGTTGTGTCCACCGAGCAGGGGGGCGTCGGTGTGGGGATCATCGGGCGGTGTGCGCGCGGCGAGCGGACCGTAGTGCCGAACCAAAGAGGTCATGGCTTTGGCCAGGTCGAAATCCCCGACCAAGACCACCGCCGCGTTGGCCGGTTGGTAGTAGGCGTCGTAGATGGCCCGCAGATCCTCGACTTCGATAGCGGCGAGAGAGCTGCGTTTACCGACGGAGGGGTTTCTGTAGGGGTGGTCAGGAAACGCCAACGCATAGAGCATCTCGTTCATGGTGCCACTCGGGTCGTTGTCGACCCGATAGGAGCGCTCTCGCATGACGACGGCCCGCTCGGCGTCCAGGACATCTTGGCCAATGTAGATCTGGGTCATCCGCTCGGCCTCGAGGGCTGCGACCGTATCGAGCTCTTTAGGAGGGATGAGCTGAGCGTAGGTGGTCGTGTCTAACCAGGCGGTGGCATCGGGGTCGATCCCTCGTTGCTCCATCTCTCGGTCGAACTCGCCTTCCTGCCGACTCACGGTGCGTCGGAACATGAGGTGTTCGAAGAGGTGAGTGACCCCTTCTTTTCCGGCGGGATCGTCGCGGCTCCCGACGCGGTACCAGGTCTGGTAAGCGATCACGGGCAACGAGTGATCCTGCAGCAGCAGGATCGTCAGGTTGTTGGCGAGTTGAAAGCGCCAGAACCTTCTCCGGCTCGGGAGCTCGAGTTGGTTGACGAGCAGCACCGAACCGAACCCTTGCGCACTCAAAGACTCGAGGAGCTCGCCTCGCGGGGATTGCGCAGCGGTCTGGCGGTCTGAGTTCGTCCGAGCCGTCACCGGCTCGGTGGCGGCGGGCTTGGGCTCGGGTTTTGGCCGGGTCTCACAGGCGACCGAGAGGCTGAGCGCCAGTAGGGCGATGAGACCCGGGAAAAGACGAGGGACGGACCGACTACCTGCGGTAGACATAGACGGAGTCGCTGACCTCCATCTCATCGTCATCACGGGTAACCACCTTGATACGGTTCATGCCCTCTGCCAAAGGCACCGAGACATCGAAATCGCTCTTTTGGCCAGAGAGCCTCTGGTACGCGACCTTTTGCGATTCGCGCACGTGATTCCCCTCGTTGTACACGAAAACGTAGAGGTCACGAAGTTCACCGTCATCGGACGCCTTCCCCGATACCTTGATGCGGTCGGCGTCCGTGCTCATGGAGGGCAGGGAGAGCGTCACCATGGGAGCGGAACCTGTATACACCAAATCGAACTCGTCGAGGGGTTGTGTGGAATCGCCCTCGATGTCGACCTCGTTTTTGGAGAGCCAACCTTGCACGGCCTTGGAGCTCACCTTGACCGAGTCGCCGAGGCTGCCCTCGAGCTTGAAGCGCTGACCCTTGTCTGCGGTCGCCACGACCAGTGCGTGGTCCGCTGAGGAGAGGCGGAGGCGCGCGACCGACTTGCTGATGACGGCTGTCCCGCTCTTTTGCATCCAATCCGCCTTTCGCGCTCCGTAGGGGACCTTGATCTTCTCGGTGACCGTGCGCCCAAGGGACTTGTCGAAGATGTTGAACTCGAACTCGAGGGTCTCGGCCTCAGAGGCTCGGGTGTTGAAGCCGAAGGCGAAATCGGTGGTGGCCGCCGGTTCGAGCGCGTCGAGGGTGAGCCGCGCGTCGGTCAAAAACGCCGAGGGTCCACTCAAATTCTTGAGGAACGACGCGGGCTGCGTCGCTACGCCGTCACCGAGATTGGTGACATGGAAACGCAGGCGAACCGCCTCACCTTCGCTGGCGAGTCCGTCTCCATCGCTGTCGAGGATGTCATAGGTGAAGGCGAAGTGTGGCACTGGCTTGCCCTCGGTGACGAGATCGAGGTTCTGTTCCCCCAGGACGGTGTCGGGCGAGGCGTTGACCGCGTCGGAGTAGAGCTTGAGGGCGATGCGGTCACCGCGCGACTGTTGTGCCGAGGCGATCTTGACCCGCTTCGTGCGGGTGATGGTCTGTCCGGGTTCGAGCTTGCCGAAGACCACCTCGTGGTCTTCGAAGCGGTCGGTGCTCGACTCGGTGATGCCATAGACCCGGTGGACGGGGTCGGGGCCATTGTTGGTCAGAGTGACTTCGAGGGTGACAGTATCTCCCGCCTTGTAGACGCCGTCTGGGTGATCGGTCTTGAGTGAGAGCGCGATGAGGGGAGTTTCGGGATTTGGGCCGTTGGTCCAGTCCACGTCCAGGCCCGCGAGTTTTTGGGTGAGCTTGTCATCTTCTTGCTTCGCGAGCTTCTCGATGCTGCCCTTAAGGTTGACGAGCAGGTCCTTGCGGTCGATGGTCTTGCCAGCGTCGACCAAGAGGTCGTGAGCCATTCGCACCTGCGGGTCCTTGTCTGGGCTGAGCTCCTCCTCATCAACAAGCTCTTCTTCGAGCTGTTCGGCGACGGAGAGGTCTTCTTCGACCGTTGGGTCGAGCCCTTGTTCGACTGGGACGGTCCCCTCTGGGGAAGGCTCGATTCCCGGGGCCGGCGTGTCACCAGGTGAAGGCGCGACCGCGGCCTCTGCGACGGGGGTTTGGGGCTCGTCCTGCAAGAGGTAGCGCAGAATTTCCGTGGGCTTCTCGTTCTTGATGGTGTTCTCGTGGTCGAGGTGACTCTGCAGCGTGGACTCACGACGCACCCACTTCGTCAGCGCCAAGTCGATCTCATCCGCCTCCGCAGAGATGGGAACGAGCTCGATGTCGGGCACGATGCCGACGGACTGGATGGAGATGTCGCCGGGTGTCAGGTACTGCGCGATGGTCAGCTTCAGGGCGGAGCCATCTTGAGGGAGCTCGTAGAGGACCTGTACCGAGCCCTTGCCGAAGCTGGTCTCCCCGACGATCAAGGCGCGGTCGTGGTTCTTGAGGGCTCCGGCGACGATCTCACTGGCCGAAGCCGAACCCGGGTCGATCAGCACGACGATGGGGATGTCGCTTTGTGTGTCCTCTTCGTGGGCGGGATAGGGCTTGCGATACCTCTTACCTGAGCCCACCGTCGTGACGATCGTGCCGTCGCTGATGAACTCGTCAGAGATGTCGATCGCTTGATCGAGCAGTCCTCCGGGATTCCCCCTCAAGTCGAGAATGAGCCCTTTGAGTCCGCCCATCTCGGCCTTCACCTTCGCAATATGACTCACCATGTCCTTGTAGGTGTTGCCCTGGAAGCCCTTGAGTCGGACGTAGCCGATCTGGTCTTCGAGAGCGGCGCTCTCGACGGACGGAATCTGGATCTCGGCCCGCACGACATCAAACTCTTTCAGGCCTTTCCACTCTGACGCGCGCTCGATCATCAACTTGACCGACGTCCCGGGTTCGCCTCGGAGCAAGTCAACGGCATCGGCGACGTCCATGTTGAGGGTCGCGTTGCCGTCGATCTGCGCGATGATGTCGCCCTTCTTGACGCCAGCAACCACGGCTGGCGTGTCCAGGCTCATGGGTTTCACGACGTAGAGTTTCCCCTCGATCATCCGGATGATGATTCCGAGTCCGCCAAAGTTGCCTCGGTTCCCCTCGAGCATCTCCCGGTAGACATCTGGATCGAGCAGTACACTGTGTGGGTCGAGCGTTCGCAGCAGGCCATTGATGGCGGCGTATTCGATCTTGTGTGGGTCGATGTTGCCGTCGACCTTTTGCTGCACGAAGCGGAAGATCTCTTTGAACTTCAAGCTCATCTCCCAGAGACTCTCGACATCCGCGAAGGTGAAGGTCTTCTCGCTGTTTCCCACGTGCAGAACGACCTCGGTTGGCTCTTCGGCGACGGGTCGATCGAAGACGGCCAAGATCTCCGGCACGGAGTTTTGGATCTCGTTGAGACCAGAAGCCAACATCCACTTGGCATTGAAACGTTCCGAATCGACGTAGTTCTCCTGCAACTGCAGCAGCACTCGGTTGAGGACGACGATGCTGGAGAGGTCGTAGCTGCCCTCTTCGATCTCGGGCTGCGCGAGCAAGGACTGCGGGTTCCACGCGAACTGCCAACGTCCTTGGCTGTAATAGACCGAGAAGGCGAAGGCAAAGGTGACCGAGATCAGCGCGACGGAGAACCGAACGAGTCGGTTTCGTTGCACCTTTTGCTTACCGTGCACAGGGGGAGCTCCGGAGGATTCGATGGTCATACAATGGCCTGGGGGTTGGCGGGGATCTCTCGTCGTCCAGTGTAGGGGCGGGGTCAAGGAACGACAACTGAAGGGGGCAAGTAGTTCAAGTCAAAGCTGTCCTCCGAAAGCCCACCACCTCGTAGGAGAACCTGTGGAGTGAGGGGCTTTATTCACCCCCGATGCCGAGTCGCCGCCGGTGGATGTCTCGGCGCCGCGGCCGTTTTGTGCAGCGGATATCGGTCGTCGGCTCGGCAATTCTCAACCCTAGACGATTCAGGGGGCTGGAGCCTCGTCCGGAACCGGAGCTGGAGTCGGGGCCACGGCTGGCGTCGAGGGCGCTTCGGGTTGGGCACCGTTATTGATGGGGGCAGCGCCTTCGAGGACGGTCTGAAGGCGGTCCCTTTCTTTCTTGAAGCGCTTGAGTTTGGCGCCCACCAAGAGCACTCCCTGGGTCGTGTCGATGGAGAGGGGATCGATGTAGCTGCCAGCCTTCTTCATGCCGAAGTGAAGGTGGGGCCCAGTCGAGAGCCCGGTGCTCCCGATGAAGGCGATCACGTCTCGCTGGTGGATCTCGTCGCCCTTCTTCAACCCCCGCGCGAAGCGCGAACAGTGGGCGTAGACCGACTCGTATCCAAAGTCGTGCGCAATGGTGACGAGGTTGCCGTTGCCGCCTTTCCAGCCGACGAAGGTCACGACCCCATCGGCGATGGCGAGGATCGGCGTTCCTGTGGGTCCTGCGTAGTCGATACCCAGATGAGGCCGAACTCTCTTGAGGATGGGATGCATACGATTTCGGTCGAACGGAGAGGTCGTCTTGACGTTGCGCACCGGGGTCTTCAAGAACATGCGGCGCAGTGAACGGCCCTCGGTGTCGTAGTATTCGACGCTGCCGTCGCCGCGCTCTTCGTCCAAGGCGTAGGCGGTGAAGGTGCGATCGCCGGCTGTGTACTCGGCGACCAGGATCTGGCCGTATTTGTAGAACTCACCGTCGAGGTAGATCTTTTCGGCGAGGAGGCGGAAGCGGTCACCTTGTCGAGAGTCGCTGCCGAAGTCGAAATCGTAGGAGAAGAGATCCATGAACTCTTGGGCGATCTCGTTGGTTTCGCCTGCATCCCCGAAGGCCTGGAAGAGGGAGCTGCTGACGACGCCTTCGATGCGCGCGACGACGGTCTCTTTGGGCACCTCGACCTTCTCGGCGAGGTACTCGTCGCCCTCTAGGTGGGCGGTGTAGATGTTCTCGGGGCTGGTCTGGTAGCGGAACTCGAGGACGTTGCCGTCGAGGTCGAGGCGCACCTCGTAGAGGTCCCCTGGGCGCGACTTCCTGAAATCGAAGACCTTGGCCATGGCGTCGAACACGGGCTGGATTCGATCGGGCATCAACCCACGATTGCGCAGCGCCACGAAGAGCGTCTGGTTGCGTTCCACCTTGGCGATGATGTGGAGCGGGTCGTCGTTGTTTTCGTGGACACTGATTTCGGTTTCGTGGTGCATGCTCCCGCCCGGCAACGTCGGTCGGTTGAGCTCACCCTGCAGCCAGCGTGGGGTGTCTAGCGTTTCGAGGCGCTCTCGCTCCACGGCCTTTTCGTCGCTCGAGGCGGCTGAGAACGCGATGTAGCCCACAAGGAGAACCCCCCCAACCCCAGCGACGAGCAGAGACTTCGGAAGTCTTCGTCGCGGGCGCCCGTCGGTCAGGCTATGGGAGTGATAAGGCTTCATCTTCTTTCAGCTTTTTCCTTGTTTTTGGGGTCTGTGACCCAGCGGCGGCGCTCATTCTACACGCAAACGAGCCCTTTCGACCATCTCCGCGGCGTGCTCCAACGTGGTTTCGGTGATGCTGAGGCCACCCAACATACGGGCGATCTCGCCGATTCGTTCGGTGTCATCGAGCTTTCGAATCGCGCTGACCGTCCGCCCAGCCTGAGCATGTTTGCTCACAGAGAAGTGGTGGTCGGCGTAACTCGCGATGGTGGCGAGGTGGGTGATGCAAAGAACTTGGTTCGACGCGGCGACCTTCGCCAAGGCTTTGGCCACCCGCGCAGCGACGGCCCCACCAATGCCTGCGTCGACCTCGTCGAACACAAAGGTGGCGACCTCGTCGGAGGAGGTCAAGACGCGTTTCATGGCCAGCATCAAGCGGGAGAGCTCGCCCCCCGAGGCGACCTTCGCGAGGGGTTTGAGGGCCTCGCCTTGGTTGGCTTGCAACAAGAACTCGACGCGATCCAAGCCTCGTGGGGTCAGCTTTGCGGGTTCGGCTTCGGCGGTCTGAATTTCGGTGTGAAAGCGGCAAGCCGCCATGCCCAAGTCGGCGAGCTCCGCCTCGATGAGGCCTTCGAGCGCCTTGGCCCTGCTCTTTCGTCGCTCGGAGAGCGTCACCGCGGCGCTCAGCATCTTGGACTCGATGGCCACGATCTCGGCGGCGAGCTCGGAGATGCGGGAGTCAGCGCCCTCCAACAGCGACAGCTCCTCGGCCATCTCGACCTGTTGGGCGATAATCTCGTCGACGGAGCTGTTGTACTTTCGTCGCAGCTTGTTGAGCGTCGACAGGCGGCTCTCGAGCTCCTCGAGGCGTTGGGGTTCGGCGTTGAAGTCGTTCAACGCTCGCAGCTCGTGGGTGGCGTCGTCGATGATGGCGCGGGCGTCGGCGAGCTGGGCCGCGACGGCCTTCACCACAGAGGAGCGGTCTTCTGCGCGATGGAGCTCGTGGAGCAGGGAGTCCAAGCGCTCACAGATCGAGCCGTCATCTTCGTAGAGCCTGGAGACCCCGCTCTGCGAGAGGGTTTGGAGCTCTTCGGCGCTCTGCAGCGTGCGCAGCTCCTCGAGTATCTCATCCTCTTCGCCGACTCTCAGCTCGGCGCTGCTCAGCTCGTCGAGCTGGTAGCGCAGATAGTCGAGTCGGCGGCTGCGCTCTTTCGCGGCCTCGCGCAACGAGTCGAGGTCGGCGCGCTTCTCGCTCAGCTCGTGGAACTCTTTAGCGAGTTGTCGCGAGAGGTCCGAGGTCTCCGAGAAGCGATCGAGCAGTCGGATGTGCTCGGAGGTGTCCATGAGGCTCTGGTGTTCGTGCTGTCCAGAGATGTCGATGGCCCCCTTCATCAGGTCGCGCAGGGTGCCGAGCGTGGCTAGGCTGCCATTGAGCAGGACCGGATTTCGACCACTGCGGGAGACGACTCGGCGGACGACCAGCTCGTCGTCGTGGCCGATGTCCAGAGCGTCGAGGCGCTGCCGAGCGTTGGCTCCCCAGGCCCCATCGAGCTCGAAGCTCCCCTCGACGACGGCCTTGTCTTTCCCGGCGCGAATGACGTCTGTAGTGGCCCGTCCGCCCAAGAGAAGGTTGAGTGCGTCGATGATGATAGATTTGCCGGCGCCGGTCTCTCCAGTGAGCACACTCATCCCGTCATCGAAAGAGATTTCGAGGGCGTCGATGATCGCAAAGTCCTTTATTATCAAGGTCGTTAGCATTTTCTAATGAGGACCTCCAGGTAACGCGGAGGAACTCCGATACCATATCTCGCCCAGATCGAACAAGCACCAATAGGATTCTCGCCCTCCAGACGGCGCAGCGCCCTCCCTCTCTGGAGCACGCAAGTCGCCAGGGTCTCTGGTCACAGACCCTTGCGCTGCTCACGCGGGCTCGATACATCGTTACGACACGGTATGCGCACCGCACGTTCCTCACCTTAGGGCTCGTGAGAAGACAATGAGACAACGAACACGACATCGACATTGGGGCCTGTTGCCTCGCTTCTGTACGACGCGTTTGCGGGCGGATGCGAGAACTGGGCGCGCGGCAATCGGTCGTCTCCCCGTCGGCTTCGACGCGCTCCTCTGGCTAGCGCTCGTGTTGACCTCGGTCTCGACGGCTGCCTGCGGTGATGGCGAGCCCAAGCCCGTGCCAGAGCCACTCCCGATTCCGGTGACCCTGACCCATGAGCAGCGAGGTCTGGGAGTTTATCCGGGAGATGGGCCAGTCATCACGCAGACGAACAAGGGCGCAGAGCTCGACGGGGCGTTCAAGCATCTCGTCATTCGCCGCCAGCTGGTCGACGAGCTGATCCTCTCGCGCGAAGGCGTCGGCGCCATCAACGACGCCAAGTTCCCGGCCACTGTCGAGACCCTCAAGGCCGAGATCGAGGCCGCACGCAGCGTCGAGAGTTTGGTCGTCGTCCTCGATCTCATGAGGCTCTCCGACGGTTCCAAGGCCAACTCGCCCATCCCCTACCTGACAACGTGGGACCAGAACGAACGAGACCCCGATCGCTTCGGCTTCTGGCGCAACGAGTATCGGGAGGCGGTCCTCGAAGCCGTCACGACCACGGCGACCGAGCAGCATCCCCAGTACTTCGTGGTCGGCGCCGACATGGAGAGATTCCTGACGATGGAAGGCGGGGCCAACGACTACGCCAATTTCGTTACGCTCTACCGGGAAGCCTACGCGGCCATCAAGGTGGCTTCGCCCTCGACCAAAGTCGGAGCGGGGATCAACTGGGTGCGCTTCCAGCTCGACGTGGTCCCGACCATGACGCTGCTGCCCTACGAATATCCCGAGGGAGTCGAGCTGACGGAGCTCGCTCAGGTCTCCTGCGCGACCCTTCAGGGCACCGAGGAGGAGGTCGCTCTGCTGCAGGCCGCCTGCACCCAAAAGGCTTTTGCACAGTACATCGAGCCGCTCCTACACTTCCTCGCCCCGGTGCAAAGCCCGGATCCCGCCGCGCCTCTCGAGGAGCCGGTCTACGTCACCACCGCGGACATCATCGGGCTCGCCGCGCGCCCCAACCAGGGCGATTTCAACAACACGCCGGCGCTCTGCCCCGCGACCTTCTTCGACGGCCTTCGGGACTGGTCGCAAGACTTCCCGGTGGTCTACTACGAGGTCAACTGGCAGATCTCTTCGGCGGTTGGATTCGGCAAGCAAGACGAGTGGCTCACGACGCTCATCGAGCGCAACCTCGGGGTGCAGGTCGAGGTGCTGGCCTGGGCGACCCTCAAGGATTTGCTGAGCAACGACTGCGGCAAGATGACCAACGACCTGGGAGCCCCGGATTACGTCTGTTTTTCGGGTCTGTGGAAGGACTCGAGCGCGCCCAAGGAGGTCTACGAAACCCTGATGACGGATATCGTGCCAGAGTAAGGCGGCGACGCGGTTGGCGAGTGCCCCAGTAGAGCCAGCCAGCAACGAAGGCTGGCGCGGAGTTGAATTGACCCTGCTCGAGGCTATACTCCCTTGAGTTCGGACGCCGTTCCCGGTTCGGTTCGCTGTGAGGAAGGTCGCGCTGCCCCCCAGAACCCCAGCGATGCATGCACTTTGAAGGAGTACCCCATGAGCCACGGTCCTATTCGTAGGCTTTCTGTCATTCTCGCCGCGCTCTTGCTCATCACCACCGTCTCCCAGGTCTCTTTCGAAGACGAGGCCGAGGCCGGGATCTTCGAGATCTGGGGACAGCTGCACGGCGGCTACCTGAGCGGCACCGCGGACCGCTTCGACGAAGGCAGCCAGGGCTTCTTCGGGTTTGCGGCTGGGGTGAGCATCACCGTCTTGGACGTCTTTATGGACGTGCGAATGGACGGGTTCGGTGGGGACAACGGCATCGCCGAAGCCGGAATGTGGAACCAGGTCGGCGTCGGCGCCAGCTTCTCCGTGCCGATTCCGGGCGTCGAGCCGTTCTTCGGTGTGCGGGTCGGCTATCTCTACGCGCAATACTCGAAGGCCGCCCGGGACGCCTATCAGGAGAAGCTCGCGGCGGGGGAGCGCTCGGACTCCCCAGGCAACAAAGGCGTAAACTTCTCGGCCCAAGCTGGCTTGGACATCGAGCTCGTTGGCCCACTCTACCTGACGTTCATGGCCGACGTCGGCTACCACATTCTCCTTCCGGATGTCGGCGAGTCGAACGGAGTCAACTTCTCCGGGCTCGGCGGACTGAAGCTCTCCTTGGGTATTTGACTCAGGCCTGCGGACCCGCAGTCACCGAGCGGCCTCCTGGCAGGGAGTGCGCCGTCGGTGGTGTTGCCCTGTTTTCTTGTCGGTCTGGCCTCGGGAGCGGGAGACCGCGGCGTCTGCGCAGACTGGCGAATTTTTTGTCCCGTGCGAGGCGTTGGGTCAGGGGTTTTCGAAGCGTTCGCCATTGTCGAAGAGAGGGAGTGATGAATCGAGTGTCGTTCGCGAGCCTGATTGTGATGGCAATCATGGGGACCAGCCTGAGCTGTGTCGGCCAGACGAGCCTGCCGATCCCAGAAGACCTGCCCAAGAAAGAGGTGCTCGTCGATCCGCTCACGGAGCAGAAAGGCTGGCTTGGCGTATCGCTGCTGCTGACGACCAAGGAGGAAGCCAAGGCCTTGGGCTATGCCCAGCCCCTCATCTCGGTGGACATCGTCTTCGCCGGCTCGCCGGCCGAGTCGTCGGGCTTCCAGGCCGGCGACCTGATCGTCAAGTTCAACGAGACGCCAGTGTACGAGGTCGCCGACTTGATCGACCTGGTCATGGCCACCAAGCCGGGCTCGAAGGTGACCTTTCTGCGCATTCGAGACGAGAAAGAAGAGGTGGTCCCGCTCTTACTCGGTGTTCGTCCCGATGCCTATGACCTGCTGCGCGACCACTTCGTCGGCAAGGAGGCGCCGGACCTGATCGCCAAGGTCGTCGCGACGGAGACCGAGGCGGTCTTGCCTAAGAAAGGCGTTGTGCTCTTCGAGTTCTGGGCGACCTGGTGTGGTCCCTGTCGCGCGAGTATGCCGCACCTCACCGAGCTGCACGAGAAGTACCCGGAGCTCACAGTGATTGGGCTCTCGGACGAGGAGTCGGCAGACATCGCCGCGTTCCTGAAGGAGAACCCGCTGCCCTACCTGATCATCCGCGACCTCGAGCGCGGGACCTCGAGGGCCTACATGGTCAACGCCCTGCCGACGCTCTTCCTGATCGACGACGGAGTGATTCGCCACATTTTCATTGGCTCGGGCGAGTTCGACGAGCTGGACAAAGCTCTGACGGCGCTCCTCGAAGCGAAATGAGCGAACGCGCGGCGAGGTGCTCTCCAGGCCGGTAGGAATCTGCCCGCTTCTTGCAGTCGGCTATCGGGGTAGTTGTGTTTTCGCGACCCCTTTGGGAGCCCTCGGTGGTTCCTAAGACTGCATCGATTTCATGACAGTCATGAAATCGGCATCGCCGCTTTGAGGGTAGAGTGAGCGGTCAAAGAGCTGGGCGCCGAAGGCCGGGTCCTCCTGAACAGTGGTTCGGGTCGGGCTGCGGTTCCTGGGCTGTCAGTTTGCCGTAAGCTGCATAGATATAACGACTATCTCGGCGAGCGCGAACGCTGAGTGCGAACCTCTTTTGTACATGGTCAATGAAATAATATCAGACATTAGTTTCGCACATTTAAGGGTAGATGCGGCAGCTTGACATCTCGAAGGTGAATTAGTACATCATCCCAGTTGGATGATATGACCCGTGGTGAAGATGTGAATGAGAAAGGTCCTGGCTGACTCGAATTTGCACAAACTCAAGCGACGCGCAGCGCGTCTCGGCAGGGAGAATGCCCATGGATGCGGGTGAACGACCCAACGATACGTTGGATTACGACGAGCTCCAAGAGCACACGAAGAAGGTGCTCGACGCCGCCAAGGCCGAGCTCGCACGCCTCGACCGGCGGCGTAACGCCCTCAACGATCGCATCCACCAGATGGAGATCATGTTGGGCATGCGGCGCTTCCCCAACCAGAAGCGCAAAGGGCGGATCCGCAGCGAGACGCTGAAGTCCGACATCGTCGAGATCCTCAGCGTTGCCCGCGGCAAGCGCCTCAGCGCCGCCGAAATCCTCGACCGGATGATCGAGACCAAGTCGTATCCCGGGACGCGCTCCCTGCGCACGCGGGTCTACAGCTCGCTGAGCAAGTGGTCGCAGGACGGGGACACCATCACCCGCGTCGATCGGGGTGTCTACGAGCTGCTCTGAGGTCGGAAACAATCCAGGGCGGCCGCCGACCGCCCCTACACGACGTGGGTTCGGGCGGTCGGGGGCGGTTCGGGTTCGAACGGTCGGCGTGGGTTCGGGCGGTCGGGTGCGGTTCGGGGTTTGGAATCCTACCAGCGCACCCGAAACGCGGCGCCCTGGTCGGGAGCTCGGCCGTCCGCGTAGGGAGAGACGATCCACAGCTCCTCGACGCCGTCGCCGTCGCTGTCGGGGAGCTCCGGCAGGACCCGCAGCCCGGTGCCGCGCTTCGCGCTCTCGAAGACGCCGAGCACGCCGGTGCCGCCGTCGATGTCGATGAAGCCAGAGCGCTCCAACATGGCGGCGCCGAGCACGTAGACCCGGTCGGTCGCTCCGTCATTGAAGGCGCGGGTCGAGACCAGGAGGTTCGTCTCCCCCGAGCGCAGCACGGCCGCGGCGGCGCTGTTGATTCGCCCGCCCACGCCCGAGACGATCTGGAGATCCGAGGTCATGTCGTTGGAGAGGTCGAGCACGCCACTGCGCGCGATCGGGTTCCCGAAGAGGACGAAGAGAACCCCTTGGTGTCCTTGTCCCAGCGCCCCATATGGGCTCAGCACCATCAGGTCGTCGATGCCGTCCGTGTTCAGATCGTGGGGCGCGCCCGCCATGCTGAGCCCCGCGTAGTTTCCTGGTCCAAGGAGTTTGACGTGGGCCACTTGAACGTCCGCGACGTCGTAGTCGCCAGGGGGCAAGTCCACGAAGTCGTAGGTCAGGTAGACCACGCCGCAGTTCTGTGAGCCAGAATAGGACGCGCCCTCCGCCGCCATCATCAGGTCGGGCTTCTGGTTCCCATCGAAGTTCAACAAGAGGCTGCCGGCGCCCAACGAGCTCCCGGCCGCGCCCAAGATGCGGTAAGTCACTCGCAGATCGCTCCAGGCCTCGCCCACGCCCTCGGGCAGCTTCTCTTGTCCTTGCACGACCAACAAGGCCCCGGCGTGCTCGAGGTCCGCTTCGCTGGCCTCGTCGGCGGCCATGAAGAGGTCCGCGAGGCCGTCGGCGTTGAAGTCATCGAAGCGCACGTCCGCGCCGAGGCCCTTGCTGTTCGAGTCGGCGAGCCACCACCAGCCTTTCTTGGTCTGGGTGGTCGGCGTCTCGAGGGTCCACTTGCCCTCGAACTGCGGGAACTCGAGCACCGCTGCGAAGCCGTAAATCCCCTCCTCGATGACCGTGTCGCGGCTGCCGATGGCCAGCTCCATGACGCCGTCGCCGTCCCAATCTCCCACGTCCAGCGCGCTCAGCCGGCCGGTCTGCGGCCCGTAGATGATGAGGTCGCAGTCGCCAGGTCGCTCCATGGTCACGAGGACGCCGTCCTCGGCCAGTTTGCGCGAGCGCATCATGCACGCCACACCGCCTCGTCCCTCGCCCTCGGGCGACCACCAGAGTGTGTCCTCGGAGCCGTCGCCATCAATGTCGGCGACGATCACTCGAGGCGCCAAACCACCCCCACGTCCTGGGCCGACGATCGCGGCGCTCTGGACCTCGGAGATCACCTCGTTCTTGCTGAGCGACATGGGGTCCTTGACGACCAAGTAGCCGCCGCTGTTGTGCCGCCCCATGCCGTTGGCCGTGGCGCGAATGACCCAGTCGACCCGCCCGTCCCCGTCCAGATCGCCGGCCGCCGAGCCCCAACCAAGCTGAGCGCCGGCCTCGCCGCCGACCAGCCGCAGGTCGAAATCGGGGACACTGACGCCGGCTTGGTGATCGACCATATGGGTCCCTCCGAGGAAGACCTCGACGGCGCCGCTGTCCTTGCCGTTGTAGGTGTCGGCTCTGGGGGCGCCGACGATGAGGTCGTCTCGCCCGTCCCCATTGAGGTCGGCCACGTCGAGGCCCAGGCCAAACTCGCCGCCGCTGCCAACCAGGGCCACGTGGGGCGCCTGCAGCTCGCTCCCGCTGGGCAGCAAGCCGCCCCAAAACAGGTAGACCGCACCTTCGCTCTCGGGCCCCTTCAAGAGCCTCTTGGGGGCGGCGACGGCGAGGTCGTCGTGGCCGTCGGCGTTGAAGTCACCGACGGCGATGCTGCTGCCAAAGCGCGCCCCGGCTTGGTCGCCTTTGATGCGAAAGCCCCAAGGCGCGCCGGCTTCGCCGAGGTCGACGTTGCCGTTGTTGGCGGCGAGCACGTCGTAGACGACGGAGACCGTGCCGGCCTCGACCTGCTCGTCGGCGATGTCGAGGTTCATGCCCAAGATGACCTCGCCGGAGCCGTTGTCGTTGAGGTCGCCGAGGGCGCAGTTGTGCAAGATCGTGTTGCCGGCGCTAACTCTGCGGGAGAGCTGCACCCGGCCGGGAATGCGGCTGGTGATGGGGTAGAAGCGCTCTTGCCACTTCTCGCGGCCGGGCACGACGTTGACGTCGGTCGTCATGACGACGCCGTCCTCGTTGAAGCCCAGCGTCGCGAAAACGAGCTCGGCGCGGTCATCACGGTTTAGGTCGCCCACGCAGAGTTGGCTACCGAGGAAGCTCCCCTCGTGCTCGCCGGTGATGGCCAGGTCGAAGCTGCTCTTGTCTTCGAGAGTCAGCGAGCCCGTTGGCCACTCGGCCGCGCCGAAGCGCACGTAGACGGCGCCGCTGTTGCCGGGCGCCGTCATGACCAGGTCGTCGAAGTCGTCCTCGTTGAGCTTGGCGACGGCAACCCGAAAGCCGAGGCGCTGGCCGCTGGTCTGGCCGTCGATGCGCAGGTCGAAGCTCTCCATGAGCGTCAGGTCGAGCTGGCCGTGGTCCTTGGTGTGCCCGCTCTTGCCCAGCAAGATGTAGACGCTGCCGGCCGCGGCGAGCCCGTTGGGGCGCGTGTTCGGGGCGCCGAAGACGAGGTCGCCGAGGCCATCGCCGTCCAGATCGCCGATGGCCGGATCCATGAGCCGAGGCTCACCTCGGTCGCCGATCCCACCCCAGACCGAACCGGAGATCGCCGAGGTGTCTTCGAGCTGAATCGCCTGGATAGGCTCGGTGCGAGCCATCGGCTCGAAGCCGAACAGCACCAGCATCCCCAATGTCGCCATCGCCAGGGGGGCAACAGCGAGCTTTCGACTGTGTCTTTTCATCGTGAGTCGCTCTCTTCTCGACGGTCAAGGAATGCATGTGGATAGCTTCAAAGCCAGTCGATGACAAGACAAAGCGGTCTCTTCGTCGGCTTCTATTCCTCTGCCATGCTTCTCCCCGGTCGGTGTGAAAACCCGCGAAAGAAATACCGATTCGCCGGAACAAAGTGAGCAGGCCGAGGGGTTCGCGAGGGTCTATGGTCCTGCTCGCGCTACGAGCGTAAAGCTCTCGCGCTTCGGGCGTAAAGCTGAGGACTCCATGACCCCCAAGAAGCTCTCGGCCCTCGTGGCCGCTGCCATCGCTTTCTCCGCAACGCTCGCCGCCTGCGGTGGGGCAGTTTCCAGTGGGGGCTTGTCCGTCCGAGCGACCGTCGCCGGTCTTGGCTTCGAAGGCTTAGAAGACTGCGACGCGATCGAGGTGCGCGAAGCGCCAATCCTGACGGCGAGTTCCGACCCGGTGCCGCTCTCGGCCGCCATCGACGCGGACGAGGACGAGCTGGTCATCGTCAGCGACCCGCTCGTCGATCTGCTGCGAGTCCGCGTCACGCGGCCCACCGTCGGCGAGGCGGTCTTGCTGCTCTCGGGCGCCTCGTTGAAGGACGCGCAGCGCGAGTGGACGGTGACGCCAGACCCGACGCACGAGACGCGCATCATGCTGCCCGAGCTGTCCGAGCCCACGGGGCTGGTCTGGTTCGAGGTGGAGGCGTTCGATGAGGGACGTTCTCTGGAAGGGCGTCGCGCCCTGCATTCGTCGGCCGATCTCGGGCTGAAGGCGCGCTGGTCCAAGCAAGGGTTCGAGGTCACGGTCTCGGACGCCCAGGAGGAGTTCATCGCCGGCGCGCTCGTGGAGATCCTCGACGCGACCGCTCGTCGCCTCGCCACCACGAAGTCCACCGCCAGCGCGCCCACGCATCTCGAGCCTCTGGCGCAGCCCCAGCCGCTGGGGCCGTTGTGGGCGCTGGCCGTGCACCACGGGCGCGTCGCCTTGGTGAGCTTGGTGGCGGAGAGCGATTCTTAGAGGTGTGACGAAGCAAGAAAGCGCTTGTCAAACGCGACCCGTTCACTACAATACCGCTGCTTGCGCGTCACAATTGTGGTGGTGAGCAGTTAGGACCTCATGGGGCTGTAGCTCAGTTGGGAGAGCGCTAGAATCGCACTCTAGAGGCCGTCGGTTCGATCCCGTCCAGCTCCATTAGGAAACCCGCTGAAATATCAGTGGGTTTTCTTCTTTCTTGGGTCTGTCGAGGTACAACCTTGGTCGCTTTTCCTGGGGGAAGTACAACCGAAGTACAACCTGGGACCTCCTTGCCGATCGTGCGTTGAGGTTCGAGCCTCCTCATGCGACCCCCTTGAGAATCGCATCGAGACGTGCAACCGCCTTGGTCTTTCGCTCCAATGGGACGCTGTCATAGAGCTTCGTCATTGCGTCATCGCTATGTCCCATTAGTGCCTGTCTGGTGATGTTGTCTGTGCAGTCGGCGAGCACGGTATTGTAGGTTCGGCGCAAGACCTGATTGCCAAGGTTGAGGTCTAGATCCAAATACCCCTCCGCAGCCTTGTAGACCTTTCTCAAGGTCGAGGACTGGCAGTAAGAGCCGACGCTTGAAGGAAAGACGAGGCCAGGGACTCTGGACCGGGGGAGATTGGCCAGTTGGCTTTTTCGATGTTCCTTGAGGGCGAGAAACGCACGCTCAGGAAGAACAACCTCACGAGACGCGTCTACGTCGTTCCGATCCGAACGCTCGGTCTTTGGGCGCTCTTCAAGGTGCCCGCGATCAACGGACTTTGTTACTCTGATGACCTGCCTGACGAAGTCGATGTCGCTCCAGGTCAGTGCGTACATCTCGGAGGGGCGAAACCCTCCGAGAACAAGTGTCACGACCTCGGCGTATCTCCTCGGGAGAAACTGCTGGACAAAGTCCATGAGCGCGACCATCTGCTGAGGTGACAGCGTCTGATGCTCTCTTTTTCGGATGCGATCCTTCATCGGCTGGAGCCTGACCCTCTCCGTTGGATTGAAAGGAACTTGGAATTCCGCGCAGGCATCTGCAATGAGTGCCTTGGCGGCTCTCCACCAGCCATGAACGGTCGCCTTGGAGTAGAGGGTTCCATCATCCTTCCGCTTTGCCACCCAGTCCTTGGTCATTTCAATGATCTGCTTTCGTGTCAGGTCCTCGATGAAGAGGTGTCCGATATGCGGGAGAATGTGAAAAGCGAGGTGATTCGAGTTCGTCTTGACCACCATTGGTCTGTTAATCGTCGAGCACCTTACGATCCAACGCTCCGCGAAGTCGGAGTAGGTAGTCTGCTGGGTTGGCCTTCGGCCGCCCTCCAACTCCGCCTTTAGCTCGGCGTAAACCAGAAGTGCGTCGCCCAACTCGACTGGAGCTGCGAGCACCCTTTTGTTCGTCAGCACTTTCCCATTCCGCTTGATCGCCGCCCTCACCTGTAGATTCCCTGCCTTGTCCGAATAGATTCCTGTGTGTTTGGTTCGATGCCACCTCCCTTGTTTTGATGCTTCTTTCTTCGCCTTTGTCTTGACTCCACTCATCTCTACTACCTCCTAAGGTCTCTTCCCTTTGGAGGCTCGGGGAACCATCCCCTGCTGTTGCGCCACGCAGACTACTGCGTAGGGCGCCGCTCTCCAAGGCGTGATCCAATGAACTGCGTCTAAATCGGGGTTGCCGCCCCACGTAGGCGTCAGGGACGAGCTGGCCGCGACTGAGGGCGCTGCGCACAGACGATCCGCTGCTGTAGCCTAGGTAGGCAGCGGCCTCCGCAGTGGTCATCCATCGGTCCGCCAGGGCTTCCCACAGAGCGTCCAGCTCGCCATCGTCCAGCAGGTGCGCGTGACGACTGACGACTCGACGGGGTTGGCTAGCGTCGGCGTTGGACATAGCCATGCCCGACAGAGCAGCGAGGAGGACGCTGTGCTCCTCCCCCGTCAGGCGAGGAGAAATCCGCCGCACTGCCTCACGGGCTTGGTCTTCGGCAAGACTGGAAGAATCTTTTTTCTGATTTTTGACCACGCCACAACAATCCATCCCGCTTCAAGCGGGTGCTGAAAAGTAGTGGCGATGGCCTACACAACTGACCAGCTGTTCTGGTGGTCGTGGCTCGTCATGAGGACGAGCTGCCCCCTCTGCGTGGGGGCTTTTTTTGGCATTTGCCGAATCTCTCTAGGGAATGTAAAAACCGCAACGGGAGGGGCATAGGCCCTCGAACCAAGATGCTCGCCCCTTCTCTACGCCTCGTTTAGGGGGCGGGTCAACACCTTTTCCAGCAAACGCGCAAAGCCATATGGGGTATGGGTCTGCGCGTTCCTCTGATTGCGGCGTCACCCATCTCCACAGGACTCCCACCCCAGATCCCCACCAGACATTCCGCCCCAATAAATTCCTGGCTGCCATATACCAGGCCGACTTGCGCCGCCGATGGCAATCCGAATTGCCTATGTGGTGGAAGGCCCTCCCCCTGGAGAAGTGTGTGCTGCCCTGGCGAAAACGACAAAAAGAGCCCCTCGGCTTCCCCCGATGTGGGGGGAAGCCAAGGGGCATTGTTTGGGTGAGAGTTGGACCAAAGTATTAGCCCAAGTGTTCGAGTCGGACATTTTCTGTGACAACTGAATTAGCCGCCCAGGGAGCCGCAGGGGACCCAAATCGGGTTATCGATCGGTTGTGGGTGTTTGGTCTATATGTGGTTATTGAGCCTACCCCTTCGCGTGCGAAACCACATGAGCCACCTGGGTCAAAAGCAGGTGGTTGTGGCCCGCTTTTGACCCATGGTTGTGGTCCGCCTCAGACCAAGGATTCCCCCTCCTCCGAGAGGGAGACTTTTGGCCCACTCTCCACCGTCTCCCGAAGTCGTCTGCGTAGGGTGCTTCGAGGGAGGCCGAGCATGTCGGCAACCTCCCGCTGAGAATGTCCTTGTTCGAGGAGTGCATGTGCTGCCCTCAGATCCAACTCGACCCTTGGGCGACCGCAATGGGTCCCGCTTTCTAGAGCCCGTTGTACTCCAGCTTGGACTCTCTCCTGAATTAGCGCCCGTTCAAACTCGGCGAATGCCCCCAAGAGCTGAAGCATCAGCCGTCCCGTTGGAGATGTGGTATCGATTCCTGCGTCCCTCAGGCTCACGAACTCCACCCCCAGGTGAGTAAGCTCATCTAGTGTTTGAAGAAGGTGCCGTAGAGACCGACCGAGACGGTCGAGTTTCCAAACCAGGACTACATCGATCCTTCCCTTCTGGGCATCCGACCTCAGGCTATCCAGAGCTGGTCTCGATTCCCGTGAGCCCGAGACTCCATCATCTACATACTCAGTGACCGCCCAGCCCCTTTGCCGAGCAGCCTGCCGAAGCTCTTCGAGCTGCAGCTCGACGTCTTGGCCCCTGCCGATGGTCGAGACTCGGGCATAGAGGGCAGCCCGCCTCTTGGGTTGCGCCATTGTACGCCTCCTATTGTGAGCCCCGCTGTTCATGGGGCGTGTTGTGTGTGCTCGCAGACGGCACAGGATGTGGTGCCGCTGCGCTAGCTCTCGGGCTAGACAGCTACTGGCAATACTGTGCTAGCTCTTTGGCGAGTCGGAACAGCTCCAAGGCATCGTGGTCGTCTTTTGGGCCTATTGTCTGGCCACCGAACTCAGCGCCGATCCAGGTCTCCGTGGCGTCGTCGTAGGAGATCCAGGGCCACTCATCATTCCATTTCCACCAGTCATAGAGGTTCTCACCCAGGAACTCGGCCATGGCCGCTACCTCGACCTGAAATCCGCCTCGGGCGGCAAGGAGGTCAAAAGCATCCTCGTCATTGAGAAGGTCCTCCATTTCATCGAAGAGATCGGCTTCGATTTGCTCATGTCCCTTGTGTTCTCGCCATTCAGAGTCTTCTGCGTAGGCCTCAAACCTTTCTGTTAAGTACCCCGCGTGTTCTATCCCCCCTTCGCTTATCTCGTGACGGATCTCATCCGCCATCCTGGCAATGTGATCCCCATAGGATTCGCTGGGCTCGATGCTCTCGGCTGGCTCTGTTGCTGTGGATTGCATAGTCTTCCTGTTGGGGTGCTCAAGAAATGCGAGAGCCCGCATGGCGCGGGCTTCACTGAAATGCGAAAGCCCCGTTGTTCGGGGCTTTCAGATGGGTTTGTCGGTCTCGTTGGTGTCATCTGGCGGCGACGGCTCTCCTGGACCTAAATCCATCACGACCGATGTGAGAACAGCCATCAGCGCAATTACCAGCATCCGCGGGGGGCCAGGAGTCTCATTTATGATGCGATGGAGACGTTCACTGAGAGCGGTGAGGTAGGGATCAGTTTCGTCGGCAAATTTTTCACGGCGACCCATCAGGACCCCATCGTGGAAACCAAGATCAAAAATGAGCGTCTTGGTTTCATGAGCGAGGCGATTCCGAAGTTGCTCCAAGCCAAGGAGTATCGCCTGGCCCTCATCGTTGAGTATCTCCAACAATGCGGACTGCATTTCCGCAATGCGATGCTGATCATCGCACGACAGCAAGGTCTCGCGGACGACAACGTCGATGGGGTGATCTTGCTGTTCCCAGTCGTCGAGGTCGTCCCAGCGGGATGGTGGACGAAGCCTGATGGAAATGGGTTCGTCTTTTATTTCTGGTGGCGGCGGTTCCACTCTTTCCGCGATCCCCTGGGCGTACCCTACGTTGAATGCCAACTCCTTGATTTCCCTAGTGATGTCCCCCTTAATTTCCTCTAGCTCCCTTAAGACCAATCGCCCATGGTCGGTGACTTCTTCGGCCAAGATGGCCTGTAAACCTGCGATGCGCGACTCGCTCGGCCATGGAGTGACCGTCTCGCGAATTATAAGGTCTATGGGGTGTTCTTCGCCGAAGGTGTCGAGGTCGTCCCACCGCGAGGGTGGGGAGAGCCTGATTGGCTTGATTTCCTTATGGGTCATTGTTTGTCCTCTCTGAAAACGACATCGCCCCCGAGGGCTGATAGGCCGATGGGGGCGAAGTGATGGGTTGGGGTTGTGGTGCTTGGCGCTATGCGGCGGCCAGTTTGAAATTGATTAGGATCTCGGCAGCGGGCTGAAGCTCAGGGTCCACATCTTCGATATCGCGGCTGCAAAGCTGGAGGTGCGCGGCCTCGAAGTACCAATTTTCCTCAACGAATCCGTGTTTGGAGAGGAACGCCAGAGCCCCCGCCAGGTTGGCGTACCCTGGGGTGATGCCATCGTAAGTCCCAATCACACGGCCTTTGCTTCTTAACGTGACGAACCACTGAATCTCAGACCGATCCCATCCGTAATCGGCTGTGGTTTGCGGATCTTCTGGATGCTTGGCGTAGAACTTCATCTTGGCTTTCTCCTTTGCCCTCATCGTGAGGGCTGTTCCTGTCTATGTAATGATGGACCCTCACCCCTCGCCCCGAGTCCCATGCTCAGCCTCACCCCACGCCTGCCGCAGCACCGCACTGGGAGAGCATCGCCTGGGTCTTCAGTGGCGAGGTCCGCGGGAGTGAGGGCGACCTCGGGCCCAGTGAAGTCGAAGGACAGCGCTGCGGCGTCTCCCCTGCGCCCGAAGCCCAGCCAGTAGGTCCGTGCGGGTGCGCGCGGCATGGACAGACGTTGCTGTTCCCGCCGGGCGTGCAGCTTGGCGCGGTGGGCGCGGCGTTGGCGAGATGACCGATCTCTTCTGCTCATTTCTGATCTCCTCCTTTTGGGGTGTTGGGGCACACCACTGCATTGCCTCGGTTGAGAGGTCACGTGCGTCCCAGGTTGCGAGGGAGCCGACAGGATTGGTCGGCGTCCCCCTCAGCCCCCTAACCGAACCATGGAGCTGGGATCAGAATTTAGTTTCCGCCAAACCGAGTGTTCCAAAATGGAACACCCGCGGGGATGCGCGCCCGCTTGGTTTTGGCAGAGGGGGAGGCCCACAGGCGGGGGGGTCTTTGGAGTTCACCCTGGCTCAGAGCTTTGCAGATTGCCGAGTTCCTTGCTGAGTTCTTTGGCTGTCTGAAATTTCTTGGGGGGATTGTTTGGGGGATCAATGTCTCGCGGAGACAGTCCTGGATATCGCCTCCAGCTTCGCTATCGCGTCCTTGATCTCCGAAATTTCCCGCCCCCTGGAAACCGAGGAATCCTCAAATTCATCGGTTGGGTTCACCCACTCCACATCGAAGCTGTCCTCACCGATGTCTGTTAGCTCCCCAAGGTAGAAGCGCAGACTCTCTATCTCTTCCGATAGGGTCCACTTTGGCCAGACGAACGGACGCCATTTGCGATGGAACCAAACAGGAAGAGCCTCGAACGTTTCCTCTTCGTTCTTTAGAACCTTCGACAAAGTATTCCCAGATAGGCGTTGCGTCGAAACCCCACGGTCGTAGACGACGATGTCACCGACTTCGAACGATAGTTCGATGAACTTCGCCCGCTTGCTCCACTCACACCTGAGCTGATTCCTTCCTGGACGAGCGGTCAAGCCCCTCAAGCTGTGCTCGGCCTCCTTCCGTGCTGACTTCTTGAGGCTCCACCACTCTGGGTGTTGAAGCGAGTAGCGCTCTGGAAGATCAAAAGTGATGGGGTCTAGATGTCGCAGGAAGACATCGGAAAGCCGACAAATCACATGGTCTCGTAGCAACGTACGTACTTTCGAGTGGGCTAGCAGGTGACTCCTTATTTTCTCTAGTGGTGCGAGACCAACTGGAACAGCCTGGTGCAGAAACAGGCTGTCCAAGCCTTCCCCGACTTGATCAATCAAACCGGGGTCAACTGACTGAAGCTTCTTCCCCGCCAATTCGTCCGCCGACTCCTCAACTACCTTCAATAGTTGGAGGAACTTCTCATGCTTGGTGGCATCCGCAGCAAGCCGCCGCGCACCGCTATGTGTCCACAATGCTTCCCGCTGGCGTGCGTTGAGACCATCAATGGCCATTCGAAGACGTTTCGCTGCTTTCGCGACGGGCTCCAAAGCCTCGAACCAGGACCTCTCGTTCTCGTTTCGGCGTGTCGCCACCAGAAAAGAAGCCAATAGATGACTTCCTTTTCGAGAGTTTGTGCGCTTGCGTGATGTAGACCACACAGGCTCGCCAACTCCGCCCGCCTCTCTATAGGCAAGGATAGCTGTTCGACTTGTGGGTCGGGGGTGACGTTGCCGCTCCGTACCATCCACTCTTGGCGCTCCAATCTCATCCAGCGGAACGAGGACTCACTGGCCAACTGTTTGAGATTATTGAGAAAGGCAGAATCTGCACCAACCTGTCCCACGTTTCCCCTTTCGCTGTGTGCATTTGGATCTGAGATTGTCACGCTTGTCGGACGCATGGGTGCTCCTGCCCGCAGTCCAATAGCATGTGAGTATAGCATGACACGGCAAATTTCCATCCGTATCCCCGAGAGCTGGTGTGAGTTGCTAGAGCGCCTCGCTCTAGCCCAGCAAATTGAACACCCAGACCGACGCTGGCACGGAGACGGGGTCGCTGATGTTGTCCGCTCATTGGTTTGGGAGCGGATGCAACAGCTTTCCGAGGAGGAGAGCAACAGTGACTGAAAACCAAGACGAGACGAATGGGCACACCCGGTGATGACCGCGTGCTCATGGTGGGCGGCCGCGCCAAGTACAATCTAGCCAACAAAAGAACACGCGCCCACACACGAGTGGGTGTACTCCACAAAAAGAGCACAATGAGTGAGGCCGATAGTCGGCGTTGCGCCAGAGTGCTCTGCCAAGAAGGACATTTGAGATGAAAAAGAAGACAGAGCTACAGCCACTGATTGATGCAGTGGACTATTTTATCACATGTGGCGTAGCCAACCATGACATTGAAGAGGCCTACCTCCGCTTTGAGACGCTAGAATGGATATATGATGTCCTTGGCCTTGAGGATGAGAGATTTGAAGACCTACGGGGTGAACTCTCCTTTCTCGGAAGTGCACGCGGATCCGTACCTCAAGGCGGCACTTGCTAGGATGAGGGGGTGTCGCCCCCTCCGCCTGGTCAAATAGACCCTCAGTTGAGGGCGCGGTCGACGCTCGCCCAAGCCCGCAGGGCGGCTACGGCAGGGCCTCAGGCAGCCAGCGTGAAGATCAATTCTTTGGTGCCTACCGGGGTCGGCTCAACAATCCCTCCTTGCAGACCTATGACCTAGCAATCCCTTACGGTACCTACCTATCCATAGTCATAGGCCACTCCGCAGGTACAGGGAACCACCTGCTCCACCGAGGACTACCAATAGGGGGCCTATACCTACTGATAGGGGTACGAGACACAAGGTCTCCTGCCGAGGAAGTCATGAAAGAGAATGAGCAACGAGTCACAGTGCATCTTGAACTCACCTTTCAACACCGCGCCCTACTGCGTGCAGTGGCAGCCCTGCACAGGGTCTCTCAAGCCCATCTAG